>SMUX01334587.1_pt1 | contig 25366 bp, 27 predicted proteins | sample 2456431 | NCBI WGS metagenome assembly SMUX01 (sample SAMN11095930, study PRJNA526329) | marine sediment metagenome | biome: Marine sediment; feature: Surficial sediment; material: Deep marine sediment; isolation source: Hadal surficial sediment | place: Pacific Ocean | collected 2014-11 | depth... | reverse complement strand
TGGAGTGGCGAGGGGGATCTTTTCCAACGAGGCGGGCATAGGTTCCGCCGGCATAGCCCACGGAGCAGCGAAGACCCACTCTCCTGCCCGCCAGGGCAACGTTGCGATGCTCGGAGTCTTTATTGATACCTTGGTCATCAACACCATTACTACGCTGGCAATTGTACTGACCGGCGCTTGGTCCACCGGTCTAACCAGCACTACTCTTACCGCCCATGCCTTCAGCACTGTCCTTGGAGAGCTGGGAGGTTGGATCGTTGTCTTTGGCTCCGTGACCTTCGGTTATTCCACACTCCTGACATGGTCCTACTACGGTTTAAAGTGCACGGATTACCTTTTTGGGAGTAGGGTCTCCCTCCATTACCGTTGGTTCTGGTGCCTTGTTATCATCGTGGGGGCATTCTTTTCTGGTAACGTCGCGGGGGTGAAATTCATCTGGGACATCGCCGACACGGTGAACGGGGCTATGGCAATCCCCAACTTGATTGGACTGATCTGGTTGAGTCCCCTCCTCTTTCGCGAGACAAAGGCCTATGATTCCAAGGCCCAGGTTTGAGAGATGTTGGCTTGGACCCAATCAGTACGATGGACCCATAACGGACTATTGCCTTGCAAAAATCAAGATGTTAAAAACAATACGCGCGACGGGCAAGGTGAAGGGGACCGATTAATAGGTTTGTACTATAGCGATGATCTACCAAACTAGCAGTGTCAAGTTCAGCGGCGGGGGCATCACTCCGGCCGTAAAGATATTGCTCATTGCAAACGTCAGCGTTTTCATCTTGCAAACTTTCCTCGATTACAGGTTTATTCTTATTTTCGGCCTCGTGCCTCAACTGGTATGGAAGGAACTCTATATCTGGCAGCTCTTTACCTATCAGTTTCTGCACGGAGGCCTTTTCCATCTCTTGTTTAACATGCTCGCCCTTTGGATGTTTGGTTGCGACCTGGAACGGCGGTGGGGATCTAGGTTTTTTACCAAATACTATTTCGTTTCGGCCGTAGGGGGAGGCATTCTCAACGCCGTCCTCATGCCCGCTCAGATGGTCCCCAGCATCGGGGCCTCAGGGGGAATATACGGGATCCTGCTTGCCTATGGGCTCACCTATCCCAACCGAACCGTTTACTTCTATTTCCTCTTTCCGATCAAAATGAAGCACTTCGTGATGATCATTGGAGCTATTTCCCTCTACTCGTCCATCACCGCAAGCCAAACGGGAATCGCCCATCTCGCCCACATGGGAGGAATGGTGTTTGGTTATATCTATCTGCGCTGGGGGAACCCCTTGGTCTGGATCAGAATCTACTTTGATCAATACCGCTTAGCCCGCCGTAAGCGCCGGTTGCGTATTATCACTGGCAATAGCGACGATAATTCCAAGCCGACCCTGCACTAACCGGGTTCCTTTACAGAATAAGCAGAAACTCAGTTTCCCCCCTAAGGTCATGCTTACCTCAGCCACGTATCCTGTATAGGATCTGATATGATTGGAATATTTTTTTCGGAACGGGGAGGATAGTGAAAATCGAGATGGTCATGGGCGACGCCGTGAGGAGAAATGCCTACAAGTACCCTCTTAAAATCGCCTTGAGAGACTCCGAACGGCAAATCACATACGGCGAGCTCAACGACAGGGTCAATCGACTCGCCAATGGTCTCCTTCGCAAGGGTATCCGCAAAGGTGATCCAGTGGCCCTCCTGGTGGGCAATCGCATTGAACACCTGGAGATTGTATTTGCCTTGGCCAAGATCGGGGCCCTCGGTATCCCGCTGGACATCAAGTGACGGGCGTTAGAAATCGCATCGACCCTATCCTCACTTCAGGCAGTCGCCCTGTTCCTCGAGAACACCTGCCAGGAAGAGTACAGCCACGCACAGGAGCACAAAGCACTGGACACAATCCAACCGTTTGTTCTCGGTAGTGAAAGCTACGATGAATTGGTCAGAAGTCCCAATTCGGAGGAGCCGGCCGTGGAAGTCGAGGAGGACTCACCCTTCCTGGTGATGATCACCTCAGGGACTACCAGTTTCCCCAAAGGATGTCTGGTCAGTCACAGATCCTATGCACTCCACTGCATCAACAACGCCATCGAGAAAGGATTGGGAGTTCACGATACCGCCCTTCTCTCTTCCCCCATCTATTTCAGCCATGGGAGGTCTTTTACCCTAGGGATTTTGTTTTTCGGCGGCACTGTGATTCTGCATCCCAGCTTCGACCCTGTGGAGGTCCTCAGGACAGTCGAGAGAGACAAGGTGACCTATCTCGGCAGCGTCCCTACCATGTGCGAACGACTCCTTCAGGTGGTTGAAACTCAGAAATTTGATACGAGCTCGCTTCGCTGCCTTAGCATCACAGGGGGAAGAGTGCACTTGCCAACGCTGGAGGGTCTCAGAACGCATATTACGCCCAATATCTACCGGACCTATGCCTCCACCGACTCCGGACAGATGGCCATTGCCAAACCGAAGGACATAGATACCAAACCCCTTTCAGCGGGCCGCCCCATCTGGTGTGCCGAATTGAGGATTGTCGATGAATCGGTAAGTCCCCTGCCGGTGGGAGAGGCCGGAGAGATCATCTGTAGAAGTCCCTTGGCTTCTCAAGGCTATTACAAAGATTCTGATGCCACCGAGCTCTCCTTTCGCGATGGCTGGTATCACACTGGAGACCTGGGCTACTTTGACGAAGAGGGCTACCTCTATGTGGTGGGAAGACGAAAGGATATGATCAAGAGTGGTGGGATCAGTATTTACCCTCTGGAGATAGAAGAAGTGCTTTACGGTCATCCTGACGTTTTGGAGGCAGCAGTCATCGGTTTACCTGATTCAGAATGGGGCGAGCTCACTAAGGCTGTAGTCGTGCTCAAGGAGGGCGCTGAAACTCAGGGTCAAGAGCTGATCCAGTTCTGCAAAGACCGCCTGGCATCCTATAAGGTCCCCAAGTCAGTGAACTTTGTATCTGCCCTTCCCCATACAAACCTGGGTAAAGTAGACAAACAGAAATTAAAAGAGGTGATCGGTGCAGCGGACTGAGGATCGACCAATCAATAGCCACGCTGCCTTTCATCTAATCTCAATGAGCTTTTTTCTACTCGTCTGGCCTCGGATGATCCTTACAGAGGATTTTGAAGTCGAAAAGTAACTCGCCAAAAGCTGAATCAGTGCCTCATTCGCTTTCCCCTGGCGAGCCGGTGCCTGAACCGATGCTATGAGTCCGGCGTCTGCGATTTTTCTAATCTCTTCTTTCTTGGCCTGTGGCTTAACAGTTACCCAAATTCTTAAAGCCATTGGAAAAGGGAAGTCCAATTCACCCTAGGAGGGTTTCCATTCGAAGGGAAGGTGGACTTTTTTCTCGGTGTTGCAATTCTTACAGCTTGGAACCACATTACCTTTGGTACTCTTTCCGCCCCGAGCAATGGGGACCAGATGATCCATGGTGAGCTCACGTGCTGGGAACTTACCCCCACAGTGGTGGCATATTCCCTTGGACCGTTTTCGTTTCCACCACTGGGTTGAGCGCAATTCTCGCGCCTTTTTGCGCTCACGGTGGATTTCCTCATCGCCGACAGAGATGAGGACAGCGTCGGGGTTGTCAATTCGCCTCATGAGACAAGACTACTTGAGCCACTTCTTTAAGGACCGGAGATAGAACCAAAATCCCACGGAAACCAGCAAATAGAGAATTGCACGGATCGACGCCCAGGTCTCTCCCGACTGGGTATAGTTTCGTAGCTCCCATAGGCTGAATCCAAAAAAGAAAACAACCGCTGTGGTTATCAAAATTTTATGGGCAGTCAACAGAGACACGAAACACCTGATTTCATGGGAGAGGGTTCGAGAATCTTTGCCGCCATCGTGGTATGGCTTCGGGGTTCAGGACACCCGACGGAGGTTCCCCCTCTAACAGGGTAAGGATGATCTGAATCGCCATGCGGTGCCCAGAATCCCGTGCCAGTGGACTGTTGCCGATGCTATGTGGAGTCAAGATCAATCGCGTCGGGTCAATGGATCGGAGCAAATTTCCCATAGCGAGAGGCTCTTCTTCGTAAACATCCAAGGCCGCTCCCGCGATCATCCATTTTCTGAGTGCCTGGGACAACTCTTCCTGGTTGATCACCCCACCCCGGGAGGTGTTGACCAGATAGGCTGTTGATTTCATCATCTTGATCTCCTTGAGGCCTATCATGTGGTGGGTCTCGGGGGTAAGGACCACATGGAGGCTTAACACATCAGATCGTCGCAGGACCTCATCGAACGTGACTAGATCCACTCCTAATCCCTGGATGTCCACCTTTTTTACGTAGGGGTCATAGGCGATGATCTGAACGTCCCATCCCTGAAAACGCCGCGCTACCGCCCTGCCCACTCGACCCAATCCAATGATACCGATGGTCTTCCCCAAAATTAGTTCTCCTGTGTTTACCTCCTTCTTCCATCCCCCTTGCTGCAGATCCTGCTCGTTAAGCTTCAGGCGTTTCATCAGCGCCACAATGAGACCCACCGTGGCCTCGGCCACACCGACAAAATTCTCCAGGACGGGACAATTACAAACCAGGATTCCCAGGTCCGTGGCAGCCTTAATATCGACATTTTCTACGCCAATGGACGCCTTGACCACGCCTCGAAGACTTTTGCACTCCTCCAGAATTGAGCGGGGAACACGCTCCCGCGAGGAAACCAACAGAACGTCGGAATTGTCGATGAGGTCGATCAACTCCGCCTCATAGTAGTGGTGTTCAGGAAACCCCTCATAAGATTTGCCCAGCACCACATGACAACCGTTCGCGCTAAGTTGGGCCTTGACCCAGGGTCGATCCGTGGGTCCGGAAATACAAACCTTTTTTGATAAATTAACCATTGAAACCTTTGGCCACCGTCTCCGAAGGAGTGAGACAAGGAACCTACACCAAAGAAACATAACCCCATAGACTCTTCAAGTCCCGGTGGGGGGCGCGCCTCCAAGACCTTTTGCTCCACCAAGTCCAGTAGTGCCAAGGGCCTCGGCGCTCCCCTCCCCTCGATCTTCCCCCGTCGAGAGCCTCTGGGTCGAACGATCGGTGTGGTGAGCCTGTCGAATTGGTCGAATCGGTCAAACCACGCCCCACGGGCCTTATATGAGTCATGGACTGTTCATGTTAAATAGGACCATATCCGTGAAAGAGGTTTCAAGGACCTTGCTGCCCATAGCGGGGTTATTGTAGGATTCACTCAAAGCTGATCCTTAAAGACAGGGGAGAATAGGAATGAATCGAGAAACTGTGAGTACCAACGCCGCACCTCTGGCCATTGGCCCTTACGTGCAGGGGATTAAGACCAACGGGTTCCTCTACACTTCCGGACAGATTGCGCTGGACCCGAAGACCGGTGAACTCATCAAAGGCGATATCATGGACCAAACCCGGCAGGCTCTGACGAACCTAAAGGCAATCTTAGAGGCCGGCGGTTCCTCTCTAGAGAGAGTGATCAAGGCAACGATATTCCTGAAATCGATGAACGATTTTGCAACCATGAACAAGATCTATGAAGAATTTCTGGGCCAATCCAAACCGGCACGCTCCACTGTGGCGGTGTCCGACCTTCCCAAGGGAGCCCTGGTGGAAATTGATTTTATTGCCCTCGTCTAATCCCTGGAAGGTTACCAAGACTCCATGCTTGCTAAGATAGTCCTCGGGCTAGGGGTGGGCCTGTTGTTTGGGTTTGCCTTACAGCGTGGTCGGTTTTGCATGTACACCGCCTTCAGGGACATCTTCCTGATTAAGGACCTGACTCTGTGCAGGGCATACCTGTTGGCAGTCCTGATCCAAATGGTATTGATCCACCTGCTTCGCGAATGGGGGGTCATTACCTTCGGGCCTGACCGCTTCTATTGGCTTGGTGCCGTTACTGGCGGGTTTCTCTTTGGCCTCGGTATGACCCTCGCAGGGGGGTGCGCGAGCAGCTCCTTTTACCGTGTCGGTGAAGGGATGATAGGGGCATTCGTTGCCGTTCTCACCTTTATTATCTTTGCAGCGGCTACCAGTGTGGGAGTCCTAAAACCGCTAGCCGTTACTCTTTACTCCATCAACATGAATATGGGTGCTGGCTCAGCCACGATTTCAAATCTCTTTGGTGTTAATGACTGGCTCATGATCATTATCTTAGTTTTAGGGGGCGGCCTTTGGCTTTTCTGGGGCCAATCGCCCGGGCCAGAGAGGGGCTGGGGCTGGCGGAAGACGGGCATCATCATCGGACTCATAGCCGCTCTGGCCTGGTGGGCCTCATCCCTAACAGGCCGTCATTACGGCCTCACAATGACAGGCCCGTCGGCATCCGTTCTTCTCTATCTGACCAGCGGAGATCAGCGTTACCTGGATTGGGGCACCTTTCAGTTGATCGGGATTCCCCTGGGGGCTTTCATCGCCGCCTCACGGAACAATGAGTTCCGGTGGCGATCCCCCCAACCAAAAAGAATTATGCTCCAGGCCCTCGGCGGGGCCATGATGGGGATCGGGGCGGTGATTGCCATGGGTTGTAATATCGGTAACAGTCTGACTGGTCTCGGCACAATGAGCTTGACCAGTCTCGTGACCACAGTATTCTTGATTCTCGGGACCTGGAGTGGCACTTATCTATTTATCATGCGCAATCAACACCGATGACCTTGACTCTTTTATTGCCCGGACAGAAAGTAAGATTAAAGTCCAGATATGGCGCAAAAAAATTTAGACGTATGTGGGGAAATTTGTCCCGATCCGCTGACCCTGACTATGAAGGCGGTAGAAGGTCTCAACCCGGGAGATCAACTCAAAGTGACCCTTGACTCGCCCATGGCCCTGGAAACCATCTCCCGCTGGGCCAGGAGAGCAGGCCATCAGGTTCTTGAGGTCCGAGAGGCGGGAGCTGGCGTGTGGGAAATCACTCTGGCAAAGCGCTGAAGCCGATTTGATCTAGAGAAAAGGTCTTGGGTCTATTACCAATCTTCTTTTTCAAACCGAATGTGATTGGCGTTTGCAATGGTCTCGATATCTTCCATGAGAAAGACGTTTCCGCAAGTCAAAATCACCGTGTCAGATGGGTTCAAGCCGGCTTGTAACTCTTTGGCGGAAATCTGTTCCGGCAACACCGGCTTCACGGTTCTCTCAAGAGCGGCTTTTGCCTTGGCAGGGTCCTCCTTGTTGGCCTTCACATCCTTCAAGTCCTGTTCTTCTTTCGTAGGCATGTCGAAGATGCGACGCAACACGTTATTGGCGCGCCCCTTTCCCATCCTGAGATCATCGACGTCACGCTGGGTTGGACGACTCACGGTCGGGATATAAGTAAAATTAAATCGGTTTGCGGCTTCAATAGCCGACATCTTGTCATAATAGTCCAATTCCTCATAAGTGCGGTTCGTGTGCAACAGGATATAATGGACTTCATCTCTTTTGCCCTGTGAGGCCTCAAAATCCAGTTGCTTGATCATTGAGGCAAAGGGCGCAATGCCGGTCCCCGTTCCCACAAAAATGACATTCCGGCACCCCACTGCCTTTTTATCTAGGGTGAAAACCCCTGTGATAATGTTGTAGTAAGTCAGCTTGTTGTCGCCCTTAGGATCCATCCGAAACATGGACTCCGTCAGTCTTCCGGGAACCCCTTTGTCATTCTTTTCGAGTATCACGTATAATTCCAATGACTTGTTTTGAATGGTGTCAAAGGGAGCTGAGGAGATCGAATAGGAATGGGTCACCGGGCCTCGCTTCTGATTCCCTTGATCGTCCAGAAGGGGTGCGTATTCTACCTTTCCCCCTTCACAAACTGCCTTTTTTGTGAGCAGGCAGTCTTCCCGGCGAAGGGCGATGTACTGTCCCGCCTTATAGACGGGAAATTGACTCCCCTCCTCCGGCATCAAGTGAAAAATAACCAATAAAGGCATAGACTGATGCCACGAAACGATTGTTCCTACTTTGGTCTTGGCCATAGGTATCCCTCAACGATGGCTAATTGGAGTATTAAATGTTTGTGACGGGATCTACCGAGAAGGGAATAAAAAGGACCTTACTGAAGTACCGTTTTTTTTCGACCCCACTCCATCCCAAGCCGCACGGCCGCCTCTTCACTGATCCCTCAAATTTACTTATAATATAACGCATCCGCACCCGGATTTGAAGATGCCCCATGGCAAAAAATCCTGCCAACATAAGGAAAAACCTCATAACTGCATGCAAAATCCTCTCCTCAGAAGGGCTTGTGAAAGGGTTTGGCCATGTGAGCGCGCGGATTCCCGACTCAGACCTCTTCGTTTTAACCCCACGAATAGGCCTGGAGCTGGTCAAGGAACAGCAGCTCCTAGTACTTAATCTTAAAGGGGAAATTGTCCAAGGAAAGTTCCCCCCTCCCTTCGAAACCCCCCTCCACACCGCGATCTTCAATAAGAGAGGCGACGTTCACGCCATTGCCCGCATGCACGGTCGCAGGGCCAATTTTTTTAGCGTGACGGACCGGAGACTCGAGCCCGTGCACAACCATGGGAGTTTTTTCGCAGGAGGAGTGCCGGTCTTTCCCAAACCGAATCTGATCGCGACGCAAACACTCGGAGAGGAGGTCAGCATAGCCCTCGAAACGAAACCCGCCATTCTGCTTAGGGGAAATGGCCAGGTGGCCGTGGGAAGGACTATTCCAGAAGCAGTAATGATGGCTATCTATCTAGAAGAAGCGGCAGATATGCTCTATGGGGCCCTACAGATTGGAAATCCAGAATTCCTCACGGCGGAAGAGTCCGCCACAAGAAGCGTAGAGGCCCTCCCTCCTGTGGACATGGAGCGGGCCTGGAACTACTATAAGAACAAAATTAACAGAGGGACAAAGTTCTAAATCCCTCATCTCTGCCATCTTCTCATTCACGAAGGAACCAGATGGACAGGTATGCAAAGCTAAGGCGTTGGATGAGTGAGTTTGTGGATAGGCACCATTTGATTTTAATGCCAAGCCGATTCTGAATTATCTCGACAAACTATTTGCTGCCAACCGTCAAAAATACCCGCTCAGTTTCCGAAGACGTCCCGGTTGGGCGCAATGCGCTGTGCCTTGTAAAGGGATTTAGCGGGATTGAAACGGCTATCGTGATCGATACTCGGAACCCTTAGCTGCCAGACAATGTCGCCGTTAGGGGCGACCTCTATGAGCTTGTTGACTTCGACGACGAGGGTATTGCCGTTGGGCAGCCTGTTCGTGTCGCGGATATGGGCGACCACCGCGGCCCCTTCGGGGTGACGCCATTGCCAAACGATGGTCCCGTTCCGGTCGATCTCGTAGACCAAATAGGGGCGCTGGACTCCGACGATCATATTGCCGCCCGGCGAAATTTCCGGATCATGAGGGAAGCCACCGGGAGTCGCCTCTTCCCTGTAAACGCGTTCGAATCCACCCCGGTTGGATCCTCTGAAATCGTGCTTCCAAACGATCTTTCCCTGCCGATCGACCTCGATGACCGTCGCAAAGTTGCGCAGACTGATCAGCGTATTCCCGCCGTTGAGCCGCTGTGTGGCATTTGCATGGGCCCAACCGTGGCGATAGATATTCTCAAAAGGTGGCCGGTCGAATTGCACCACGCCATTCCATGACCATACCCTTTTACCGCCGGGCATCACCTCGCGAATGTGGTCCTCGCCTTTGTCCACATAACCCCGGACATAAATGGTGTTTCCATTGGGCAGCCTGTCGGCGTCATGGGAGACCTCCGGATCGATCAGCGACCAGACGACGGTCCCCCTGCGGTTGATCTCGTAAAGGGCGGTCCTCCCGATGACGAACATGACGTTATCGTTGGCCAGCAACTCGATGTCCATCAAATGGTTACTTCTGTGCGTATTCCCGCGATAGAGCTCCAACGGTACCGGATAATTCCAAACGACGCGGCCCTGCATATCGACCTCGATGATCCTCTCACCCTCGGGACGCGAGCCGATACGGAAGATCGTCGTTCCGTTGAATGCGCGTTCGCGATCATAAACATCAACAACCAGATCACCTTCAGCGAGCACGCGTGCCCCGATGCCCTGATAGCCTGTGAGCCCGATCATGATCGCAACAATGATTGACGTGCGTTGCGGAAAGCACATGGCACAATTATTCCGGAGTCGTTGGGGTCGGACCAAGCTATCTCATTCCTGTTTAGTCTGGCGGTTCACCCTTACACCGGGCTGCGGTATTTTTTCTTCCAAATCGTTTTCCACTGGCGAGGCTTGTAAGAGGGCCTTGATCTTTGCTTGAGCTTCTTCGCCCTTTTCCTCCATTAACGTCAGATAGGACTGGTTAAGCCAGTCATTTATTGCTGCTTTGAAACCGCTCCGCTCGCGCAGTTGGGCGTACCAAGCAGCGACGCGCGGGCGCTTGTCCCATAGTATCTGTAGCTGAAGATGTTCGAGGCGAATCATGTAAGGTGCATACGCAATGTCTGCTAACGAAATATCGCTTCCGGCAAGCCACGGACCATCTGTCAACTCCGTTTCGAAATCCGCTAGCAGTTTATCGAATCTCTTCACCGCATCGACAAAATAACGCGAGTCCACGCCTTGCATAATATCTTCGCGGGCCCGCGTGCGCTTTACAGGGTCCGGAATGTTGTTAATCAAAGCCTCGACCTCACCAGGCGGCATCGCTAGTTTCTGGTACCGGAAGGCGATACCCGTGCTCAATACGCTTGTTGCCGCGTGCACACCTTCATCGAGTTGCTTAGTCCAAAGTCGCATGCGGACCCGTCCGTGAGGATCGGCTGGGCGTAGCGGATGGTCCGGATAAACATCCTCCAAATATTCGTTAATGACGGTCGATTCAATGACAACCTTCCCATTATCAATCAATGTCGGGACCACAGCATTCGGATTGAGCTTAATGTAGTCAGGCTTTTGTTGGTCTCGGGATCTAAGGTTGAGGTGGTGCCCGGTCCAGTTGAGTCGCTTCTCCTCAAGCGTAAAGCGTACCTTTTGCGAGCACGTGGACATGTCGTTGTGATAAAGCTCTATCATGGGGATCTCCTACGAGTAAGGTTACACTCACCCGCTGCCGAAGACTTCCAGGGCAACGGGAGCGAACCCCTCAGGCTCAAGCTGAACACCGACCCCGTCGGCAACACGACAGATGAGGTTCTCCAGTGATGTGCTCGCCGCAATCGTGACAATGTCACGGTCTTCGAACCCCGCGGCTCGTAATGCCTCCACGTCGGAGCGGGCCATGGTAGCGGGGGCTCTGGTGAGTCGCTCGCAAAAGCGGATCACCTCACTCTCCCGTGGATCTATTCCGCTTTCCCTGGAGTTCCTAGCCAAGGCCTCTACCTCCTTTGTCGTCGCCCCCGTCTCTAGCAGCCACTGAGCATGGTGGACACCCATATACCGCGACATTAGTGCCGCGGCCACGGTCAATCCGATAATGGCCTCCAGTCTGCGACCGAGTCCAGAACCACCCAGACCGACCAACCGCTGGTATTCCACTGTAACGGCGAGAGTGTCCGGCCGCACGGCAAACGCCTGGGCCAGGTTCCGAACTGACGTCGGACCGGAGAGCTCCACTAGCTCGTCAACTGCCTGCCGGAACCGTTCCCTTGACTCGGCCGCAGGCGTCGTGTCAATCCAGCATGTGCCGGCAGTAACGAGTCGGGGCGCCAGTTGGAAATGCGGCCTGCCCACGGCTTCAGTCGACGGTGCCGTCCTCGTGAGGCGGTCAGCGTAAAGCGTCGTACGGGCCTCGCGGTCATCGACACCAAAGGCCCGGATCAGTTCAGGCGCGTACTCAACGGTGGTGTTAAGCTCCACACCAAGGGCATCTGCCACGCGCACGATGTAGTTACGATAGGCCGCGGCAAGAATGATCGAGAGGATATCCCGATCGTTGAAGCCGTGGGCCCGCAGGCCCACAATGTCCTTTTCGGCCATCGCACTCGGCGTGAGCGTGAGTTTCTCGCTGAAGTCGAGCATGGCATAGTCGGCAGGCTCAACGGCTGCCTTGCGCCAGTCAGTCGAGATCTGTGTTGCGAGGTCAAGGCTTGCGCCGCCGTCCTTACGCAGAAACTCTGCGTGCGAGATACCTCAAAAACGGCACTTGCAGACAGCCGAGATGCTGACAGATATCAGCTCTTCACGGTAGCGGCCCAGGCCAGACCCGCCGAAGGTCATACGGTCGCCAATGCGGACGCGAATGTCCATCAGCTCCGGGCGCAGGCTGAAGACTTTCACGATCTCGGCCTGCACAGGCCCCCGTTTGCTGCGCCCATAAATTTGCTTTACCAGGCCCGTTGCGTCCTGTTCCGATACTACATTTACCCAAGCCATAAAGATTAATCCCTTTTACGTCTAGTCTAATTTTGTCCAGGCGGATGCTAGCACAATTGTGACCGCTGATCCACGTTATCAACGTTAAAACAATTTCATACCTGTAGAGATACGACGCAATCCTCCACCCTAAATGAAAAGCAATTGAGCCAGCGCACCCTTGCGAATCAAATCCACGCGACCGACTGACTCTTCGTTCTCGTCCACTTCCCCCTCCATGGCCTCAGAGATCACTGTAAGCCTGTCAATGATTGGGCGGGCGTTTACAGGGGCACCAATATCACTTTAGCAAGGGCTGTCAAGGAGGGCCTACATCACGACAGGACGCAATTGATCGACGCGTTGATTGCCGTCAACCTTCACTCCACGTCTCGTACCGGTTGCGCTAAAATAGCCTTTGTCTCCATTCGTATCCCTCTCCTAATGGGATTTTTTGCCACAAGATATCTGAGGATTTACCCCACCCGCTCCTGTTAGGAACTTTTCTTGTCACCCAACCTAGCCTCCATCGCGCACGATGCTTCTCCGAAGATTGGCGAGCTGCCACAAAGGCATCCATATCACATGCGAAAAGGCCGTCAATGAGACCCACGGCGGATTCAATCAATGATTAAGCTAACGGCGGTTGATACTCTATTTGCTGTTTCTTTAATAATTGGGAAGAATCATCACGGTGCTTGCTTGAACCTCTAGGATAAACCTTTGCTAGCGACCGACGCATTGTAGAGGGTGTCCCAGTACATCACCTCATAAGCCTGGAGCAGACGGGCCGCACGGCTTACCAAGCGTGGCTCTTCACCGCGGTCCAATCCGTGCTGAATGATGGCCAATGCCTGCGCCTCGAAAGTTGGAGGGGGAGTGGCAAAGAGATCGAAGAACCTTACCTGTTCCTCGTTCATTTTGAAACGGTCTTTGAGACTACGGCTTAAGCGGCCACAGTTCATTCCCCAGGCTGGGAAATTTACCAGATAACCAGCGGCAACTTGCGCCTCAGAGCCGTAGAGCGCCAGCCAAGCCATGTAAGCTGTATAGGCGTGAGCTCCCGGCAGCGGTTCATAGAGATACAGGTCGGTCTCGCTCATGCCCAGAGCACGGGCAAATACCTGCAAGGCCTCAAATGCAGCCTTCTCGCCCTGAAGTATACCGAGGAAAAAATCACCGCTCGGCGAACTACCATAACGACTAACCAAATGGGCCACGCTGCGCAGGTCGCTGCCTATAACGGCGTACTGCTCTCCCGCGAAGAGGCGGAGCTTTTCCCGCGGAACTTTGCCTTGCTCGATTGACCGAACGTAAGGGTGCTGAAGGAGCTGCTCATTAACCTTCTCAAGATCACGTCGGATTCGACCTATCAAGGTACTCGCTTTCATGTTACTTCCCCTTTAAACGCCCCTTTAATAGAGTCCTCGGCAGGTATATGGCGATTAGACGAACTTGTCAATTCGTTTTGGCCCCGGAACCGTACTGGGCGTGGGTTTGCAAAGTTTAAGACTGCTAGGATGAAATTAAAGAGCTATTGAATTGCGTCTAGGACGGTTAAATTAGGCGCACCATACACCGTTGCTTACTTGATCACCTTGGTCGCCTGCAGGAGGAGGGTCGGCGGGATCGTGAGGCCGAGAGCCTTGGCTGTCTTCAGATTGATCACCAGCTCGAACTTTGTGGGCTGCTCTACCGGCAAATCGGCTGGCTTCGCGCCCTTCAGGATCTTGTCCACGTAAGTGGCAGCACGGCGAAATAAGTCGGGCCAGCTCGACCCGTAGGACATCAGACCGCCAGCAGCCACCCATTGCCCGCGTGTGTACATTGCTGGTAGCCGGCTTTTTGCCGCAAGGTCTACGATCCGTCTTCGATGCCTGCCGAGCGCCACAGATTGGATGAGGCCCCCAGGGCGCTCCGTTTTAATCGTGGCAAACGCACGGTCGAAATCATCAGCTCCTTCAACCGCCAAGGGGAGAACTTTCATGCCCAATGCGGGGGCTACGGCCTGGATTTCCTTCAACATGTGCTTGCTCCCGCTGGAATTCGGATTGAAGATGACGGCGACACGAGAGGCCGAAGGGACCACCTCCTTGAGAAGTTCAAGCCGTTTGGCGACCAAGTCGCCGTGGAAGTCCGACAGCCCCGTGACATTCCCACCAGGGTGCGCAAGGCTGGCGACTAGCCCGGCCCTAACAGGATCCGCACTAAAGGTCATGACGATAGGGATTGTGCTGGTCGCATTCTTGGCAGCACCCACCCCTGCACCGCCCGTAACGATGATATCGACCTTGACGCGGACCAGCTCGGCCGCAAGGGTGGGTAGCCGGCGGCGTTTTCCCTCCGCATCTCGCTGCTCAATGACGATGTTTTTTCCCTCTGCATATCCCAGCTCGCGCAGCCCTTGCTTAAAAGCAGCTAGTTGGCGTTTTTGCTGTTCAGCCGAGTACCGCGATAGATAACCAATGCGGGGAATTTTCTTCGCCTGCTGCGCTTCGGTGGGCAACGGCTCGGTGAGCAGTCCGAGGATTAGGATATTGATAAGCCCAATAGTCGTGAGCCTCACAATAGCCTCCTGTATTGTTACGAAGGAACTAATATCATAGGGAAAAAGGTTGTCAATCATTACAAGACGCAATTAAAAGACGCTTTAATTGCGTTCTACGGGCCGAGAGAAATCAGGTCAGCTGATACCCAATCAGCGTGTCTGTCCCCATGTGTCCCAATAGGTCCGTTCACGGGCGGGAAGACGCGTTGCAGGCTTGAAGTCGTGCCCTATATAGTAGGCAACAGATAATGAGCCGGCCTGTTGGATGTGCTCGGGAATCCCCAGCAGCGTTGCCGCTTTTTGGTAGCAGTACTGGCTGTAGGTGGCGCCAAAAAAACAAAAAAGCCAGCAAACCCTAACGATAAATACCGTAGAGCGGCTGGCCTAATATTCTTCTTTCATATTCCCCCTCCCAGGAACGCGTTACCGTTCCACTGTTCGGCCCCACATCACGCCAGATGGTTAGCCAAAGTTGGGGGAGGCTCTTACTTGCTTGTTATGAACACATCATTATCACGTAGAAAACGATAATCAACGGGAACCGTCTTTCATACCAGAACGCAATGTTACGACGCATTCCTGGAATCCTAACTACATTTGACATTATAGATTGCTATCAGATACCCTCTACAGCGAAATACCGAGGGGGGAACGTGGACCCTCTCTGGAAGTTGCTGTCCCATTGGAAATTTTAGGATAAATAGATCGTAGAAGGCGAGTACGAGCGACTTCATCATCTCGTCGGGGGAGGTTGGTGCAACGAATCAGGAAGGCGGCTGAGACTAGGGCACGGACAATACATTTCGATCACTGATAGGAGGCTTATATGAGTAGCAATGCTAAGCAAACCATCGTAATCCTTAACGGCACCCTGATCGATGGGTCAGGAAACGCCCCTACTCAGAATGAGGCAGTGGTGATCGAGGGCAACCGTATCAGAAGCACTGGACCGCTACCCGGTGACGTGAGGCTCCAAGGCAGAAACGACGTGAATGTTATCGAAGCCTCCGGACAATGGATAATGCCGGGGCTCATTGATGCTCATACCCACCTTTCGTACGGGAATCCCAAGGTGCCTGGTGAGCCCAGGGGTAGGGGTACCACCAGGCCGGAATTTAATACCCTTCGGGCAGCAAGGAACGCTCAGAAGGTCCTACGGTCCGGGGTGACAAGCATCTCTGTACCAGGCGGGACCTGGTTTACCGACGTGGCGGTTCGAGACGCCATAAACTTTGGCTTAATAGAGGGTCCTCGTGTGCACTGTGCCGGCCGGATGATTGTTACCTATGGCTGCATAGAAGACGAAGAGCCCTCCTGGGTGGGAACCCCAGATCACTCCATAGGCATCCTCGCCAACAGCGCAGCGGAAATGGTCGCCGAAGTGCGCCGCCAGTGTAAACACGGTGTGGACTTCATCAAGATGGCGGACAGCAGGTCTGGTGAAAGCCAGAACATATCAAGGGAAGAAATATCTGCTGTCGTTCAGGAAGCACACCGCCGAAACGCTCGGGTCGCGATTCACTCACGTGGTTCGGGCTCGACACGCGCCGCGGCAGAGGCGGGCGTCGACTGGATCATACACGCTGACCTAGCAACCGAGGCTGACCTGGATGCGGTGGCTGAGGCGGGTGTCCGCATCGTACCGACCGTGACCTTCGTCGAGAGGGTGTTGGAAATAGGTCGCCAGGTGGGACAGGAACAGATTCAGATCAACCTCGATCGTATGAAACGACATTTGGATGGTCTTGTTAATGTGTTGCAGAGGGCGCGTGCTTTAGGGGTAAAGGTCCTGTGCGGTACCGATAGCGGCAATTATACCTGGATGCCCTATGGGGAATTGCACGCCAAAGAACCTGAAATCATGGTTCGTTACGGAGGCTATAACCCCCTGGAGGCTATTATGGCCTGCACCAGAGAGAACGCATATTCGGTAGGGTTAGAAAACGATGTAGGGGTAATTGAGGCAGGCAAGTTAGCAGACATTATTATTCTAAAGCACGACCCCGTCGCAGATATACGAGTGCTGCAGGAGCGATCGAACCTTTCGATGGTCATCAAGGATGGCAAGATTGTGGACCTGGGCAATGACACCTTGGAGGAGAGTCTGCTGACCTTCCAAGAGGAGGTAGCTTAGACGAGCATCCATTACGTAACTTTGCCGAGACCGTCCAGACTTTTCAATCAGCCTACGTAAGTTTCACTTACCTGATGCCGAAGACTTCCAGGGCAACGGGAGCGAACCCCTCAGGCTCAAGCTGAACACCGACCCCGTCGGCAACACGACAGATGAAATTCGCTAATGATGTGCTTGCCGCAATTGTGACGATGTCACGGTCTTCGAACCCGACGGCCCGTAATGCCTCCAAGTCGGAGCGGACCATGGTAGCGGGGGCTCTGGTGAGGCGCTCGCAAAAGCGGATCACCTCACTCTCCCGGGGATCTATTCCGCTGCTACTGGGGTTCCTAGCCAAGGTCTCCACCTCCTTTGTCGTCGCCCCCGTCTCTAAAAGCCACTGAGCATAGTGGACACCCATATACCGCGACATTAGTGTCGCGGCCACGGTCAATCCGATAATGGCCTCCAGTCTGCGACCGAGTCCAGCACCTCCAAGGCCTAGCAACCGCAGGTATCCGACTGTGACGGCGAGAGCGTCCGACCGTAAGGCAAGTGCCCGGGCTAGGTTCCTAACCGATGTGGGAGCGGAGAGCTTCACCAGCTCGTCAATTGCCTGGTGGAACTGTTCGCTGGACTCGGCTGCTGGCGTTGTGTCAATCCAACATGTACCGTTTTTAGATCCTCGGGGTACTGCTGGTTGGCAGTGCTGCCTTTCCGCGGTTTCAATCGACGGTGCCACCCTCGTGAGGCGGTCAGCATAAAGCGTTGTGAGGGCCTCGCGGTCATCGACACCAAAGGCCCGGATCAGTTCAGGCGCGTAGTCAACGGTAGTATTAAGCTCCACACCAAGGGCATCTGCGATGCGAACAATGTAGTTGCGGTATGCCGCAGCAAGAACGATCGAAAGGATATCTCGATCGGTGAAGCCGTGGGTCCGCAGGCCCACAAGGTCCTCCTCGGCCATCGCACTGGGCGTGAGCGTGAGTTTCTCGCTGAAGTCGAGCATGGCATAGTCGGCAGGCTCAATGGCCGCCTTGCGCCAGTCAGTCGAGATCTGTGTTGCGAGGTCAAGGCTGGCACCGCCGTCCTTACGCAGAAACTCTGCGTGCGAGATACCTCAAAAACGGCATTCGCATGCAGCCGAGATGCTGACGGCAATCAGCTCTTCTCGGTAGCGGCCCAGGCCGGAGGCGCCAAAGCTCATCCGGTTGCCGAAGCGGACACGCCTTTCCATCAGCTCAGGGCGCACGCTGAAGACCTTCACAATTTCGGCCAGCGCAGACCCCCACCTGCGGCGTGAGTAAATCTCCTTCACCACGCCCGTTGCCTCTTGTTCCGACACTACATTGACCCAGGCCATAAAGATTAATCCCCTTTACGTCTAGTCTCATTGGGTCCAGGCGGATACTAACACAATTCCTGACCGCCGGTCCACCTCACGATCTGCCTCATTAATAAGGATAGCGATAGATATTGCCGGTGTTTGGCAGAGCCGGGATTAAAGGATTTCCGAGATAGGCTGCAAGACGAGAGCAGAATACTTAAGACTTAGCAGCCAGTAGAGGAGTCATCGAAAGGAGGTCGACCCAACGTCCGAAGTCAATGAGGGTGGCTCCGCAAAATGCACCCGGGAAGCCCGTGCCTTGTCAGGATTCCGTCCTGGGTAATCCATCGGGCTGTGCCGTTGAGTAACGTGGAACAGCATCGCAACTCTCTCCCTTCAACCGACCCGGCTGCCGAAGGTTAATGGCGCTCGCCCGGTGCCGCGCGGCTTTTCCTATGAGATGAAAAACGGCACAAACGTCTCGTATCAGACGCGCTCGGTCGGTGCCAGTATCTCACCCCAGTCTTTAGGAATCGCCCGACTCTCTAACCCGCGGCTGAGAAAATAGCGCCATAGCTTGACGGCGTGTTTCTCGCGCTTGAAGTTGGCGGCAAACTCGGAAATCTCTTCTGGGGACAGGGGCTTTAAGGTACCGAGCCGTACTGCGTCATACATCGCCTTAGCATTCTCCTCGAAATGTACCGCGTCCACCATCAGCGCCGGGATGCTTTCCGAGACGATTACCGCGCCATGGGCGCGCAGCATGACAGCATTATGTTCTCCCAACGTTTCTGCCATAGCGCGGCCACGCTGCGGTGTATCAATATGCCAAGATTCGGGATGGGTCGGGATGCCGCTGCCCCAACGATATGCATGGTTCTTCATCGGCACCAGATCGACACCCTCGACCATCGTGAACAGCGTCGCAATATCGGGGTGATAGTGGAGCACCGCGTTGACCTCGGCACGCGCACGCAACACTTCGGAATGAATCTCCACCTCGTTCACAGGTCGTGCGTCAGATGGACCGTCGAGGATCTTACCGGCGAAATCGACAACGAATAGCTCGTCAGGCATGAGATCGGTCCGGCTGGCATCAAAGGATTGGATCAGAAGCGTGTTACGGTCCGGAAGCCGGACGCTGACGTGACCGCTATATCCGAGGATCCCCTCATGATTGAGCAGCCGCGTACACGCTGCTACCTCAATCTTATATCGCTCCACCGACGAGCTGGAAATCTTGTTTGGCATCATAGCCTCCTTTTGATATTTTTTGGAATTGCCACCGATACTCCAATTTTTCCCGAAACATAAACTGCCACATCTAGTAGTAAAGTCATGAATGTATGTCAATGGGCTAAAGAGAGGTGTTTGACAGGGCCCAACAGACGACAATTCATCTCAGGACATCATTGAGCGACGCTTTAATTGCAACCTGAGAAGTTCCTTGACACAAATCACCTTCAGCGTTAAAGAGACATGATGCTCCGCGCCGACAAAACTTCTCAGTTATTCCGTGAAGTCACATACTTGAGGGTCACGCATATCTCTGACGAGATTGAAGCGATGCAGAGATCCATCGATAAGGTAGAGAGGGAAGTGGCCTCCATCGAAAAGCGTATCCGGTGGATCAAGAAAATTGTGGCCTGGCGAGATGGACGCCGTTCATAAAGATCAAGGTACTACTGGCCACACTCTTACTTTTCTCTACCCTACCCCATCTTTTGCAACATGTAATGTCACTTCTAGTTAGGCTCAGAGCCGCTCTGGGCTTGGGTTTGCTTGGTGTTGGACAGACAGGACGCAATTAGAATTGCGTCTTGTCATAGACGGACTGAATAGGCTAACCATGCGGTCAGTGTTTGCAGGTTTTTGGGGGTTGGATTTCTCTTGTTATAGTATCGGAATCGCCTTAGAATCGCTCGAAATACTGACAGGACATTAAACCTGATATGGTGACATCGGCCCATAATGGTCGGAATATTACTAGCTAGCTCTCGCCGATAATTTTCTGAGCACTGCGTATTGCTATGAATAAATTAAATAAAACGAACGCCCTGGCGGCAGGCCTGCTGACCCTGACTGTGCTCAACACGGCAGATGCCGACGATGTAAAGATCCTTGCCGCGGATTTTCACAGCAGTGGCGGCAACCGCTGGTCGTTGAACGTGACCCTGAAACATGGTGACACCGGCTGGGATCACTACGCAGACAACTGGCGAGTCGTGGATGGCGAGGGCAATTTGCTGGGCGACCGGGTGCTCTACCACCCCCATGTTGAGGAACAGCCCTTTACCCGTGGCCTGGGTGGCGTGAAGGTGCCGGAAGGCATCACGACCGTTTACATCGAAGCCCACGACAAGGTGCATGGCTGGACGCCGAACCGGCTGAAGGTGGATCTGACCAAGGCCACCGGCGGACGTTTGAGGATCGAGGCAGATTAGGGTCTTGTGACCTAACAATGTGCTCAAGGCGTTCGCTCCGCTCACTCGGACAACCAGCCCGCGGCTGACTGCCGCTTAGCACCACGATAGGGTTCCTACCGATTATTATCCCAGGACGCAATTCAACGACGCATTAATTGATTCTTTGGCACCTCCTGGACATAGGAAATCCTGCGGATCGCCGTTCTTGGACACTCCAGGGCGATCCCGAGGGAAAGGGCGAGATTAGACTCACGTAAAATCCCCACATTCGGGGTGCCGAGCGGCACCAGCCACGTCCGAACCAACCTGCTAATGTTAATGTTTACTGCCTTGTAGAAAGATTCTAGAGATGGTGGGTATTCGAAGCGAACAGCTCCTCGAGCGGTAACTTCTCGTTGATCATCCCCTGTTCGAGCTGATAGCTCATGAGGGTTTCAACGGTCCGACGGTTCTTCTCCAGACCGTACGGCCAGGGATCGTCTCCCAGAATCTCTTTTTGTTCTCTCATTGGCTTCCTGAACCATGCGATGCTGATCTTGTACGCGTTGGTATCGTTAAGTATCTGATAGGCCAGCTCTTTTGATTTCTGAAACGCCTTGAACAGACTGATGGCGACCCAAGGAAATTCCTTCCACAGCTCTTCTCTCATGACCACAGTATGCATGATAGGAAAGATGCCGGTCTTCTTGAAATAGGCCGCCTCGACATCTTCGTAATTTTCAAATAAACGCCGGATGTGCGCAGGGCCGTTCAGCAAGGAGGGAAAGAGCGTGGCGCCGATGATGGCGTCAAGCTCGCCCTCGATGAGCAGTTGGTCCGGCGCCGTGCCCGCCGGTATCGGCTGGATGTCATATTGCTTTGCCATCTCGACCTCCATCCGACTCTTGGACCAACTAAACCACCGGATTTTTTCCAGGGCGACGCCGTATTCATGCTGGAGCATTCCCCTGGCCCAGACCGTCGCCGTCTGCTGAAATTCCGCCAGCCCTACCCTTTTCCCTGTGAGGTCCTTCGGCTCTTTAACTCCGTTCTTCGTATTAATGAATATATAGGAATGCCTAAAGGCCCGAGCCGGAAAAACCGGGATAGCAATAAGCGGCTTGCCGTTTGTCTTGCCGATCAAATAGGAGGAAAGAGAGAGCTCCGAGGCGTCGAAGTCATAGTAATTCAACATCCTCGTCCAGATTTCATGATAGGGAAGGGTCAGCCAGTTGAGATCAAGGCCCTCCGGTTTTATCGTCCCGTCGATCAGGGCTTGTGTCCGGTCATAAGCGCCACCGGCGATGGTAATTTGACGTCGCATCGATCCTCCCAATGATCTCATCTCCTACAGAATTCTGTTTCGACCCTATAACCCTTTGGATTTTGCTTTACAAACCGAACGTTCTTACGACATCTACACTCTCGGCTGGCTCTTCGAGTTCGTCCCGGAGATGACTGCTCCGGAAAGAGGCTGTAGAATCCTCCGAAGACGATTCCCTCGGGAAGACGCCTTGTCCTTTCATCGAAAGTAACTGCGCGAACCGTTATAGGAGCTATCAAACTTCGCTTTCCCGAGTAATACGCTTTCAAATCCAGCACTGGGTGCTATTTCCGCTCAACGCCCTTTAATTGATCTTACTCAGGACACAACTCAAGAGCTATGTGATTCTCCGCCCTTTTAACACTAACCCAATTCACGGAGCAAGGGGTATGCCGATTCAACGGATTTGCCCTGGACTTAAATTAAGGTGCTGAATTAGTGGGAGAATTTTCGGCAGGCGAATTCAATCGGGGATTGAAGCAAACAAGGTAAAAGTAGCTTATTTGCTACACCTCAGTAGCAAAAACGCTTTAACAGACGTGCTTGGAGCCAGCGTCGAAAAGCTGCTATTCATCACAGGACGCAATTGATCGACGCGTTGATTGCCGTCAACCTTCACTCCACGTCTCGTCGGAATATTCAAAAGGATCAAAATCTAGGACTACTCCTTTGCTCTGCTCTTTAAGCCTGTCATAGATTAGGCCTCCTATGGCGGCCGCGCCCATGCCCCAAAAGGCACAGTTTTTAAAATAAGTGATTTGAGCGTCGCTAGTACGTCCCTGTTTTTCGCCCCGAATTACCTGTCCTGCGTCAACGATCTTGCTGGCCAAAACCGGAATTTCCAAGGATATGTCCCAGAATACGGCCGTTTGATCGAGCTCCTCTTGTCCCCAAACGTTTGTCATAAGCACATCAGCTCGATCTAATGTCTTGTTGTCGATTTCGCGTCGCATCTGCTTGACAAAGCCACGCTTGAGGAGGGCGACATTGCTTGAGACGATGGAGGTTACGTGCTGACCGGCTGTCAACCAGTTCCCCTCAAAGACAGGCACATTGGAGTTCGTCACGCACAGAATGACATCGGCATCCCGGATGACTTCCCGTGGGCCGTCAACTGCGATAACTTCGATGCCGAGAACCTCCGACATCTCCTTGGCAAACCTTTCTCGATTGGCTGGAGTCGGGCTAAAGACCCGGGCTTTTTTAATCGTAGGGCGAATACACGTTAAGGCCAAAAGATGATGTCTGGCTTGATCTCCCGCGCCGAAGACCCCTGCCACCTGGCAGTCCTTTCTCGCCATGAGATCGGTCCCGATCATAGATGCGCAGGCCGTAGGCATCGCCACAACGCTATTGGCATAGGGCAACTCCTTGGGGTGCATTTCTCCGATAAGGATCAACTTGAGAGCCCCGTTGTTCGGATTATAGAGGACCAAGACGGGGCGACCCCGGCGAGGATAGCGCTGTTTATCGCCGAAGATTCGGACCAACTCTGCGTGGACCATAATCCCCGTCATCCCGTATTCCGGTGTGCCGCCTTGATGCAGCGTGATGCGGACGTTCTTGGGCGTATGCGTTCTTCTCCGCAACTCGCCAAGGAGCGGATCGTGGGCCCAGTTGCGAAAGGCCTCCAACATGGCCTTAACCGCCTCCGACATTTCCAGGATGCCGCGATGATCCCCCGGTTGCGCTAAAATAGCCTTTGTCTCCATTCGTATCCCTCCCCTACTGGTTGAAGGGCCGCGGGCTCTTGAAAAACGACCGGTAACCTCCGCCTCCCCCATTTGGAAACGTGCAATCACGTCCTCCAGCTTTTCAACCCACTAGTCTTACATTACTCCCTATTGTGATCGATCGACAGGTAAATTGCGCCAGGTCGGACGCAATTGTAACGCATCTGCCGGGGACCCCTTCAGCTATTTGTACTCGTTTGAAATTTTTTACAACCCGTACAGCGCTCGGGCATTGTCGCTCAGGATCTTCCGCTTCACTTCAGGCGCCAAGTCCGTCCGTGCTTTGAACACCGTGATGGCATCGGCGTCACTCGATGTGTCGATGTGGCCGTAGTCCGTCCCAATGACAAGGCAGTCTTCTCCAGCCTGCTGCGTGATATAGGGCAAGTCATCGGAGTTTTCACAGGTGACAAACATCCGGAACTCGCGTGCGAGGTTGTCGGACCATTCGCGGCCCATTGTTTTGAAGCGGTTCTTGACTTCGTGCATCACCCAGGGCAACCACTGCGAGCTAGCCTCGATGAAGCCCCACCTCAGTCGGGGAAATACTTGAGGTATTTCGCTAAGCATCACGTCACTAAAAGCAGCCACAGTGGGTATTCTGAAACGGTGTAACGTAGCAGCACTCGGTACAGGATGGCGGTACAAATCATTGAGCCACGTGTTGCCATTGGCAATGTGAATGGCCATCGCCAAATCAAGACGGCTCGCCTCTTCGTAGATCGGGTAGAAGTAGGTGTCTACGAGGAGGCGGTTGCCTTCAACCGGACGCATCAGCACAGCACAAGCGCCGTTTTCCTTGGCGAAGCGAATTTGGTCCAGCGCATCGGTCATGCTCAGGGTCGGCGCCATGCAGGACCACCGCAAACGACCTTTCCCCTGGCGCCAGATGTCGGCCAGCCAGCGGTTCCAGCTTTTGTAAAGAGCCACTTCCACCGCCGCACGGTCTGTGGCCGATTCGATGAAGATGGTGTTGTGCAGTACCTGGACGTTGACGCCGCTCCGGTCCATGTGCTCCAGGCGTAGGTCGACGTTGCCCAGCTCGCGGGACTCCAGGTCGTCAGCGAACCTACGGCCAACCTGTCGGGATCGTTTCTCCAGCGCGGCGGCTGAAAATGCGGGGAAGCGGAATCCCCTCACCCTGCCATCGATGAGCCAGAACTGAAGTTTCACTCCAGCCTCTTCGCGGGTTTCGAGAGGCACAGGCCGATACTGCCTGTCCGATGGGTCCATAAAGTCCCAAGTGCGGGCAGACTCCACCACATGGGCGTCTGCGTCGATGACAAGGGTTCCCGCATCGGTTTCCATAAGTTCATCCCTCCTGCAAGACGGGTAGAGTAGAGGACAGGCTCAACCGCCTTTAGGCCAACCCTTGGCTGTATCCGCCGTTTCCAGCTTCGTGCCCGTTTAGGGTTGTCCTTAGAAAGAAGTCCTATCCCCCCTCATCAAACCGTACGTGCAGTTTTCCCGCATACGGCTTTCCGATCATCTTCACCTTAAGGCATGCGAGGCCGCCTATTGGGCTCCCTCTTGGCCTTGAGATACAGTCCCCGCTGGAGGTCTCGAATCTTGTTAGGTGTTCGTAGCCTCACGGCAATCACCTCTCCTTCCCTCTTTAAGGGACACAATGAAAGTAGGGCGCCTTCCCTCAGCCG
>SMUX01055828.1_pt1 | contig 25377 bp, 29 predicted proteins | sample 2456431 | NCBI WGS metagenome assembly SMUX01 (sample SAMN11095930, study PRJNA526329) | marine sediment metagenome | biome: Marine sediment; feature: Surficial sediment; material: Deep marine sediment; isolation source: Hadal surficial sediment | place: Pacific Ocean | collected 2014-11 | depth... | reverse complement strand
CATTGCACACCCAGCAGTAAATATTCATGGTGTGTTCACTGACGAAGTTGCTTCTGAATTGAAAGCAGATGGTGTAATCCCATTATGGGAAGTTATACCAACACTACCGATCTGGTAGTCCCCTTTTTTCTTTTTCTTTTTTTATCTCATAATGATTATATTCCATGAATAAAGGCAGATTTGCATGAGCTTTAATGAATCAGTTTTAATTTGTGACGAAGTAGCCCCAGTGCTAAACAAAGTTCTAAAAGAAAATGGTTTAAAAATAACTTACGAACCACAAATCACTCCTGATCAAATTAAAGAAAGGATTGGAGAATTCAACATCATCATTGTTCGTAGTAGAACAAAACTAACAAAAGAACTAATTGAAAAGGCAGACAGCTGTAAAATAATAGCAAGGGTTGGAGTTGGTTTAGATAATATTGATGAAGATGCAGCAAAAGCAAAGAACATTCGAGTAATCAATGCAGTTGAGGGAGCAATGACTGCTGTTGCAGAACTTGTTCTGGGTTTAATGTTTGCGCTTGCAAGACAGATTCCAAGAGGCAATAGCGGAATACGAAACGGCGAATGGTTGAAAAAAGAACTCAAAGGAACTGAGCTTAAAGGGAAGTATCTTGGACTAGTTGGATGCGGAAACATAGGTAAACGACTAGGAAGACTGGCAAAAGCCCTCAACATGAACATTATTGGTTTTGATGTAATACCAATTGATGAAGAGTTTTCAAGAGAGGTGGGTTTAATGAAAACTGATCTTGATACACTACTTCAAAGCTCAGATTATGTTTCATTACATGTTCCATTGTTGGATTCCACTTACCATATGATTAATGCAAAAAAATTATCATTGATGAAAAAGACTGCTAGTATCATTAACACTTCAAGAGGAGGAGTGATAGATGAAGAGGCACTTTATGAAGCATTAAAAAATGGAAATTTGGGAGGTGCTGCTTTGGATGTATTTGAAAACGAACCTGCAACAAACACTAAACTTGCAACTCTTGACAACGTGATTTTAACTCCTCACATTGGTGCCCAGACAAAAGAAGCTCAGTCCTTAGCTGCAAATGTTATAGCAGAAAAGATAATACAGATCCTAAGAGGCATTATTTAGGATTGATATCTAAAACTATACTTGTTGTTTTGGTTATAGCTGTTTTATCCCCACTTTCTGTTTATGCAGTTCCGCTTCCAGGTACTGTTACAGTTGAAATTGATGGAGTACCACATGATATCAAATATGAGCAAGATGGTGTCGAAATTATCGATGTAGAACCAAACCTAGATGATTTTTCACTAATTTTTGAAGTTAAAGTAACGGAACCAGGTTTGTTAAGAATTGATTTTGAAAGATCATTTTTTGATTCCTTAGTGGACGGTGATGACGATGTTTTTTTTGTAGTTATTGATGGATTTGATTTTATAGAACCAAATGAAGTAGAAACGACATCTGAACTGAGAGGTTTGATGTTTGAGCTGGCTCCAGGTTCAGAGGAATTTGAGATTTTTGGTACAGTTTTAGGCGGTTACACTTTTGGAGAAATTAAAGTTGGAGATGCACCTGAAGTTAAAGATGCCCCAGAAGTTGAAGATGCCCCAGAAGTTGAAGAACCACCAGTTGTTGAAGAACCACCAGTTGTTGAAGAACCCCCTCCTGTAATGGAAGAAAAACCAAAAACCCAATGCGGTCCTGGCACTGTTCTTAAAGATGGGACTTGTGTATTAGACACAACTTGTGGCCCAGGAACTCATTTTGAAGACGGCTCATGTGTTCTTGATAAAAAATCCGGTGTAAGTTTTTCAGGCAGTGGTTCACTTGGTACTCAATTTATGATAGGAATTATGGGCGCTTTGATCATTTCTTTTATTGTTATGACAATTCTATGGATAATCGGTAGAGCAGGTAGACAAAAACAAACTGCATAAATTAAATGTAAATTATTTTTTCTGATCTAATTTCTTAAATGCTTTTTGATACTCTTTTTTCATATTACTGAATTCTGATTTTATTGAATTAAGTTCATTTAATGTTTCTTGATTTTTTGAATTTAATAGAACTACTAGTGAGTTAATCGCACCATAAATTTTTCCTGTCTCTCCCTTTGAATCAAGTGAAGATAATTCTTTATGAATATTATCCATTACATTTTCCTCTTTTGTTGTTTCATTTTTTTGAATCAACTCTTTATTTTTTGTGGCTATAAGTTCGGATTTTACATTCTCCATCTCTGAATTTTTTTTCTCAAGTTCTTCGTTGGCTTGGCTTAATTTTGTAGAAAAATGTTCAACTTTGATTTTAGCTTCATCTCGATCTTTTTCTAAATTAGATAAAACTATACGGACATCATCGGATTTAATTTCATTATAATTTATTAAATCTAAATCAGATTTTGTTCGCTGATCTTGAGGTTTTAATTTTGCAACTTCATTTTCAAAATCTTCACTTCGTTTTTTAAGTTCCATTAGTTTTGATTGTTTTGCAGCTAGATGAGCATTTACAAATTTTAGATATTGAGCTATGTTATCAACATGATCCTTGAATTCTACATTTTTTTTCTTATATTCTTCTTCTTTTGTTCTTGTAGCTTCATTTTTGTTAAAAGTAATAGTTCTATCTTGAACATCCATAACAAATTGGTCTTGTTTTTTTTCTCTATCCCCGGCAATAATTCTTGCCCATTCTTTATCGTCTAAATTATGATCTCTTCTTATACCAACAATATCATCTACATCGTATTTTTTTTTCCTTAAAATGTGTCTATCAGTCAAGATCTTTTTTTCTACGAACATAAGATATGATTCGATTGCCGTTTAAAAAGAACAAACAACGAGTAATTGAGTCTAATATTTTCATTAATTATATTTCAGTCTGTTTATGGTGAACAGACACAAGTAAATGGGTTTTAACATTTGAAAATATTTTGTATATGCAAAAATCAGGTGGGCTATCAAATGATATACTTGTCAGAGATCTTTCTAAAGTTGCAACACAAGCATATAACGAACTGGAGAATACAAGAAAGGATCTAAAAGAAAAAGAACAAGAATTAAAGGACATAGCTGAATTATCTAACAAAAAAATTATAGCTTCTGCAAGACTAAATGCAGAGTTACAAACAAAAACAGAAATATTGATGGATCTTTCTAATCAACTTAAGGAACAAAATGAAGAGTTATCAAATAGAAATAAAGAACTCGCAATAAAAGAAGGAACATACAATAGTTTAAACACCGAGCTACGAAACCAACTTGAAAAAATATCTAAAAAAGAAAGAGAATTAGAATTACAACAAAAATATTTACAAAAACAAGTTCAAGAAAAAACACATGAATTAATCAAATCAGAGAAGATGGCTGCTATTGGTGAGCTGACTTCACGACTTGCACATGATTTAAGGAATCCCCTCAATGTCTTACAAGGAGCACATGCAGTTATGAAGGAAAAACCAAATTTGAATATCAATGAACGTCTAAAGAATAATAACCGAATTGATCGAGCTATATTAAAAATCGTTCATTTAGTGGATGATGTTTTAAACTATGTTAGAATTTCTGAACTAGATTTACAAAAAGTTCCAATTACTGCAATCTTAGATTCAGCATTAGATTCAATTGATGTACCGTCAAAGGTAAAAATTAATTGTGATAAAACTGAAATTGAAATAAACTGTGATATTCGAAAAATGGAAGCAGTTTTTTCTAATCTTATTACAAATTCAATTCAAGCAATTAACGATGATGGCGACATTACAATCCAAGTTTCTACAAATGACGATGATATCATTTTCAAAATAGTTGATACTGGACCAGGTATGACTGAATCTGTTATTTCTAAAATATTTGATCCATTATTTACTACCAAAGCTTATGGAACTGGTTTAGGCTTGTCAATTTGTAAAACTATAGTAGAACAGCATGGTGGTAAAATTTTAGTAAAATCTAATCCAACTACCTTCACTCTAACAATCCCTAAAAATTTCTAAATAAAAAATCCTGTTTTTCTAACACTTACTAATTTCTTGTCTGTTAATCAGATACGAAGCGGTATTTTTTGACCTCTTAATTTATGGCAAGAAGCGTAATTTTCTAGTAATCTGCAGAAGAATTTATCGATAATCGATAAAAATAGAATCCCCCCCTTTCGTGCGTAAAAAGTAGAGCTATTAGATTATGTTGTACGTTATGATTTGTTGGGAATTAAAAAAAGGATTGATCGATCATATAGAACATACTCTAGAACATACTTCCAATACTTCATTTCAAAGATAGTGAAACTTATTCGAAAAGGAAAGAGACACGCTCATAGAGGAATTACTGGTATGGAGTCTGCTATCATATTGATTGCATTTGTAATTATCGCTGCAGCTTTGGCCTATGTAGTTCTAAACATGGGTATCGCAACCTCACAGAAAGCAAAGACATCCATTACGTCTGCTCTAGCAGAAGCAGGAAGTAGCTTAGCAGTTTCTGGTAATGTCATAGGTACTTCAATTACTGCTGCAACCCCACTAACCGCATTAATGATCCCAATTAAGATAACATCTGGTGGGGAATCACTTGATCTCAATACCACAAGGGTAACAATAAGCTACCTTAGCAATGATGTCGAATATGGTAACATCTACAGAAATGCATGTACCATTACTGGTGCCACACATCCCACTCCAACTTCGGCTTGGGCTGCTGCACTTGCTGCAACTTGTGTAGATGCTAATCCAATAGTTGGACCACCCACTGAAACAACTGCAATAATTTATTGGGCTGTGGCTCGACAGACCCCTCCAGACACTATCCTAGAACAAGGTGAACATGCAATACTATCCATAGGTTGGAATGCTGCTGATCCACCAGATAATTTAGATAAAATTAAAGTGGAACTAACTATTACTGGCGGAGCTACACTAACAGTTGAGCGTAACTTACCTTACATTGGTAGTGCTATAATAGAATTAGGTTAAAAAGTGATTTAGATAATGTTTGTAGGTCTTCTTTGTCTGTTCTGATTTTATTGCTTCATTGAAACGTTGTATTGGTGAAATCACAATTGTTTAAGGAATCTCTAATAATTAAGAGGAGTAGAATCCAGCTTTTACAGATATTAAGGGGGCATTAATAGTCCCGATATGCTTAGCGTTCAGGATCAAACTTGGTTAAAAATGTGGAAGGAGAATTCCACAATATTGAGGGATAAGGCAGTTTTATGGCGGAAACAAAATGCCATAATAAGACTTGAAAAACCAAGCAGAATCCAAAAAGCTAGACGATTGGGATACAAAGCAAAGCAAGGAATTATTGTAATTCGGATGAGAGTTGGAACTGGTGGAATGAGAAAAAAACGTCCAAGAAGTGGAAGAAGACCAAAACATTTGGGTGTTACCAGAATTAAAGCAGATGTAACCATGCAACAAGTTGCAGAAAGAAGAGTTTTACAAAAATACCCTAACATGACTCTTTTAGGTTCTTATTATTTGTACAAGGATGGATTTCATTATTGGTTTGAAGTTATTTTAGCAGATCCTGCTCACCCTAGAATTGCTAAAGATAAAGAGTTACGCAAACGAGTTATTCCCACAATAGCATAAATTGAAAACCATTCTATGTTTATTGGTTTTTTCGTTATTGATAGTGACTCCAGCATATGCACAATTTTTTGATACTCCAGGCTTAATCCAAAAATTTGAAATAGAAACTGGAGGTTATCATTATGAAGTACAAACAACTTCAAATTTTGATGTTCAAGAAGTTGAGTTCAGCAGCGATGAAAAAAAACTTACATTGTTTATCAAAAGTGCTCTTGAAAATAATCTAAGTGAAATACAAATTCCTGTTAATCTCATCAACGGAAATTTTACATTTTTTTTAAATGATCAAGAATTTTTCCCTGATGTAAAAACTAGCAAAAGAATTTCATTTATTACAGCTGAATTTAAAGGAGATGGATTACACAAACTAGAAATCATAGGAACGACTTATTTACCAGAATTTTCTGAAATTGCTCCACTAGTTTTGGCAACTTCATTATTTGGATTTTTACTTCTTAAGCGAATTAAAAAATTTAATCTTTAATTATTCATTAATTAATGCCTGAATACTTGCTTCCAAATTTCCTTGTTGGCCAAATGAAACATCTCGTAATATTCCTTTACGGTCTACTAATATTGTAGAAGGAGTACCTTGCAAAGAGAATTTTTCAAACGTTTCAGCTGAATATTCTTTTGATTTGAAATGATCTTTTACTCTTAACATAATTTGGTTTTTGTACTCCGTTGACTGTGAATCAAAATCTGGAATCTGGTTTTTGATAAATTCAATCATCTTTTTTTCGTTGGGCTCTGCTGTTTCTTTAACTAGAGAATCCATTGCGACAGGGAATGGAATTTTGTAGGGTAGTTTATTGTCATCTAGTTTGTCATATTGCTCTAGTCCATTTTTTGTATCTCCAATAACTTCCCCCGTTTTAAGCAGCTTTTCTAAATTGTCTAGAGTATTTTTATCATAATCTTCAAAAGCTGTTGCAACTCCTAAGACTGTAACCCCTTCTGAGTGGAATTTATTGTAACTTTTAATTGCTTCAGGAATTCCATACAAAAAACACCCTGGGCAATTAACTTGGAAAACCTCAACAAGCACAATCTGATCTTTTTCTTGATCAAAGTTTGTAGGTAAACCTTGAACCCACTTTGAAATACTTAGATTTGGTGCTTTTTCTCCTATTTTTGCTCTCATAAATTAACTGGTTAGAATTCTTATTAAAAACATAACTGTAAATCAATTTTCATTATGAAAATTTGGATTAGAATAATATATGAGCTTAAAAAATCCAGACAGTAAATGAGAGTCATTACTGAAGATAGAATGAAACTTTTTTCTGAAATGGAAGAAAGATTTGAGAAAAAGGATAAGGATTACTTTGTTAAACTGTTGTCTCATGATGATTATGTAGTCCGAACAAGAGCTACCTGCATCTTAGTTGATTTTGGCGGTGAAGACAAGGTTCAATACATTTCTAAAGTATTGAAAACTGATCTCAATGAATTAGTTAGACACGAAGCAGCATTTTCTCTTGGTCAAATGGGATATTCAAGTGGGATTGAAGCATTAGAAGATGCAACAAAAAATGATTCGAGCATGTTTGTTAGACACGAAGCAGCAATTGCCTTGGGAGTAATTGGCTCAAAAGATGCAACACAAACTTTACAGAAGGCACTACACGATCCTGATAACCCAGTGGTAGAATCTGCAGTAGTGGCATTATCAAACATAGAATTTATGGATAAATTGGGTACAAATGAAAAATTTGCAAAGCTTACAGGAGGCTAAAGTGCAGTTACTTTACTTCCTTGCTCAGTAGATTCAAATTTGTAAATATGTTCCACTGTGGAATCTTCAAAAATTTCAGAATCGTGTGTAATTATAATAAATTGCATAGGCGTTCCAACATTAGTAATGTTTGAAAGCTGTGATAAAACAGCGACAAGTGATTTTCGTCTTTCTGCATCAAGGTGTGTAGTTGGCTCATCAAGAATAATTAAATTCAAATGTGACGCCCCAAGAAGATTTGCCATGCCAAGTCTTAATGCTAATGCAACTGAGACTTGTTCGCCTCCACTGAGTGATTCTAGCTCCAACACTTCATTTCTTGAATAGCAAGTAATTACTACATCACGAATTTTTTCAGAAAGAAAAATTCTCTGAATTTTTGTGTTTAGTAAAGCCAAATATTCTGATGCTTTAACAGATATTGTATTTAGCGCCCAAGATCTTAGACTTGTTGCCACAGCTCCATCCCTATTGAAGATGTTTGTTTGAATTGTGTCTAACTCTTCCACATAATCTCGAACTACTTTGACTTCAGAAATTGCCTTTTTGAGAAATTTAATTTGTTGTTCTGCCTCACTAATTTTTTCAGTAATTGCACCAATTTCTTGATCTATTCTTGATAATTCGTCTTGTTTTTCAGCTATTGATTCTTTTAGATTAACAAAATTTACTTCAGCAAATCCTTTCGTCTCTAATTCTAATTGAGAAATATTTTCGAAAAGCATTTTAGAATGAGAATCTAGATGTGCAATTTCAACTAAATTTCCTATAGAAATTATTAAAGGAACTTTTTTTACATTTACTTTCTTATCTTCAATGTCTTTCTGAATTTTTTTGAGATCCGCTTGGTCTTTGATTGAGTGAGCTCGAAGAGTTGCTTGAGACTCTTGTGCTTTTTGTAGTTTTTCAGAAAATTCAAATCGATTTTTTTCAAATAATTTTATATCTTTTTGTAACGTTGTAATTGCATCTTCGTTTTTTTCTAATTCTTGCTTTAGATGTTCTTCTTGAAACAATGGGTTGAGCTTACTTACTTTAGAGTCACAAACTGGACATTTGTTATCTTTAAGCTTAAGTTTGCTAGCAAGTGACTGTTTTTCTACAAGAGATGCTTTTAGATTTGTTAGCTTCTGTAGCCTTTTTAGTGAATCTTTAATGGCAAATTCTTCTTTTTCAAGTTTGATTTGAAGACTCTTTGCTAATCCAACATATTCAAAACAACCTTTACAGTCAAGGATTTTGCGCTCTTTTTCTTCTATTTCATTTTTAATTTCTAATATAGCTTCTTTTGCATATTCTCGAAGCTCCTTCTTTCTTAATTCAAGCTGTTTGAGTTTGTCAAGCTTTGGTGTCTCTCTCTCTAGCTTTTCTCTTAACACTAAAAGTTCCTTTTCAGATTTTTCTCTTTTTGATGAAAGTTTGCCTTTAAGCGGTTTTGATTTTTCTAATTCGTTATGATATTTTTCTAAATCCAGATTTAAAATCTCTATATGAGTGTCATCATAACCGATATCTTGTCTAATTTTTTCTCTGAAATTTTTGTTTACTAATTTCATTGCCTCAGAAGCTACATCCAGTTTGTCAATTCCAATAATTGCATTTAGTAATTCTTTGAATTCTTTTGGTTTTGCTTTGATTATGGAATTTAGTTCTCCTTGTTGAACTATCGATGCAATTTTTAATTTTTCAAATTCTAAACCAATTTTTTTTTCTATTTCATGAGTCATTGACTCTCCAAACTGTTTTCGCTCTCCTGCTGCAATCTGTAACCACTCTCCATTTGATTTTTCAGAAAATTGTGCTGCAAGGCCTCCTTTTACATCAATTTTCCTTTCTGCCTGTAACTTTTTACCATTAATTGTGAAATTAATTTTGGCAAAACCTTGTGTTGTTCCCCTTTTTATCAAACTCTTGTTAGTCTTTCTTGAATGCTTACCAAAAAGTGCAAATGTAATGGCATCAATTATGCTTGATTTTCCTGCTCCATTATTTCCAACAAATACAGTCACCCCATCATAAAACTCAAGCTTTGTATCTGAATGTGATAAAAAATTTCCAAGTTCGATAGAATTAATCATTTTTTTCTTTCCTTTTTATATTGTTCAAAATTTTCAATTACAATCTGTGTTGCCTCTTTTACTTGACCTGCAGATAATAACGGAAGCAATTTCTGTACAGCAAAACTTGCAACTTGTTTAGAACCTACAGCATTTACTGCTAATCTAAATAACTCGTCATCAATAACTGGAGGTCTGTCCAAAAATACTTTAGAATCATCTGTGGCCTTGGAAATAACTCTCCAAAAGCATCTCAAAGAAAGGTCATTTAGGCGTGAAATTTGTGCTTGAATCAAATCTGTCTCAATCTTGTCCCCAAGAACTTTCAGCTCTATGATTGGCTTTAGTTCAAAATTACTCAGTTTTTCTGTGATTTCATCAACAGACTTGATAAGATCATCATAATTCATCTTGAAAGAAAACTGAGGTCTAGTATCAAGCTGAATCCAGTTTGATTTGGCCTCACTACCTGAAATGTCAACTTGAAAAAACCCTTTCTTTGTTTCTTTAATTCCTTCACTTATTGTTAGCTCAATTGAACCAGGATAGGCTACTGGTCCTCCTAAATGATTGAATGATTTGATATCGTGATCATGTAGATGGCCCATTGCATAGTACGTGAAGTTTTTTGGCAAGTCAGTTGACTGCAATTCCCCTGCAAATTTGTTAAACTCTGTTATTCCTTGATGCATGACTAGAATTTTATGACCAGAATGATTTTTTGCTATCTTATCTATCGCTGCAAACTTTTCTTCAAATTGAGGAATCTCACCTTTTCGCATCTTATCGAATCCAACTAAAAGAATGTCTTTGTATTTGACTGACTTTCCTTGACCAATATACTTTGAAAATTCTAGGTTGTGATAGACATATGGAATTGGCGTAGACCTGATTCGACTAATATCATGTTCTCCTAAAATAAAAAATGATTCTATATTATTTTGTTTAAGGCGTTTTAACGCATTTGCCATCTGAACAATTGCAGTACCGCTTGGATTTGGAACATGAAAAATATCTCCAGCAAAAATTACAAAATCGACATGATCTTTGATTGAAGTGTCAATAGCTTGATTGAAAGCATTATACACATCACTTTCTCTTTCCTCTGAACCGTATTGTACTAATCCTAAATGAGTGTCAGAAATATGCGAAAATAGCATTAGTCAAGCAACAAATCTTTTTGAATAAGCTTTTGAGTTTTTTCTATAGCAATATTATTTATTTTTTCTGCATTAACCCACTGACTTACAGCACTTTGATCTGCACCCATTACTTTTTCTTTTACTTCTTCTACATGAACCAATGATGGAAGATTGACCCATTGGCCAACCAAAATTGCATCACCTACATTTAGTGAAGTCAACTGATTAATGAGTTCTCTACTAGTTGATTCTGTTGCGGAAGCAATTTGTCTTTGATCGTCTTCTTGAATAATCTTCATTATGGCAAATGAGCCCATTTGACTCAGAACATTTAAGTCCACACTTCGTGGCCTTTGTGAAACTATACACAAACCGAGACCAAATTTTCTTCCTTCTCTAGCAATTTTTGCAGCCCAGTACTTTGCACTAGTGTCATGTTCTTTTGGAACAAAAACATGGGCCTCTTCAATTATAACAAAAATCGGTCCTTCAAATTTGTAGTTTCTTAGTTTTCTACCTTTGCTATTTTTTGCAGCACTAGAATCTTTCCGGTCTTTTAGTAATTGTTGCAAGTAAAACGCTAGTGCTACATTTGCTTGCTTCTCACTAAGCTCTGAAATGTTTAGAATGTTAGCTCGTCCCTCTTTAAGGAAGCTAATAGGATCCCCCATATCAGGATCTAAAATATCACCAAATCTTCGTTGCGCTTCATCAATGATATCTTGAACTCTATATGCAGAGTTTCTATACTCTTTCAATTTTTTATCGTCAGAATTTATTAAAAACTTAACTTGTGTTTCCAATGAACCCCAAAATTCTTTTGATTTTTTAACATCATTTGTTAAAGCCATTCTTAGTACTCTTTGTTGAACATTAGCACTATCTCTTATTTCTAAAACTTCAGAAAGTGAATCATGATCCAAAAGTCTTGGATTAATTTTTGCATCTATTACATTAATTCGTGGAATGTCCAAAAAAGTATAATCATTATGGTAATCAAAAATTATAACAGTTCCTTTTAATTTTGAAATTTCCTTTGTAAGTAAAGAAACCAAATTACTTTTTCCCATTCCAGTCATAGCAAGTATTCCGAGATGACGAGAAACTATTTTGTCTAAATTTATTCTAGTATCAATCGTTTTGTTTCGTAAAAGATTGCCAATTTTTATCCAACTATCTTTATTTGGACTGAATATTCCTGTCAAATCTTCTTTGGTTGGTTGTAAAATCACTGTTCCAGGAATTGGGGGAATAGCTGGTATGATTGATTGACCTTTCTGCAATCTATCTAAAAATCCTAAGATTCCAATGTGAGCTGTGAAGGTTTTATCCCGTTTGTTCATCTCTGCAATTTCTTTGCTTTCTGCGGCTTCATCAAAATTACGAACATCAGCAAAGGCAGCACTGGAAACTGAGGATTTTTCTACAAGTCCTAAAAGCCTTCCTTCTTCAGAATCAATTACGATGTATTCTCCTATAGCAAGTGGGCTAGTAGTTAGCGCAGTTACAAAAGTAGGCTTTGACTCACCTATCACATAGCCTATCTTCATTCTAAGACCTGCCTCGAACCAATTTCAGTCGATAAACCATGTAAGCTAATCAGCTTTGCTAAATCATTGCCAGTAATTTTACAATTTTTGTGAGCAAGTTTTAATGAATATGGATATCCCCCTACACTGTTTTTGTATAGTTTGTTCAATAGTGATTTAATTTCCTCCTCATGATGATTTTCGCCTAAAAGTTCGATTTTAATTAATGGTAAAGAATCACTTAGGCGTGCAAAGGTAGATGAGATTACCTTGTCTTTGCCATATTTTGGATCTTTAAACAATTTACTAAAACCAGGTGTTTGAGTTGCATGATTGAAATAGAAAATATCCCCTGCTATGGAATTAAATTTTTCAAACTGAGATCTAGTGTTAGATGTCTTTGAAACAAAAACAACATTATTGTGTTTTCTCATGGTCTTCAAAATCGATGCTGTTAATGGAGCTTGGCGTGTCATAAATTGAGAATACAAAGAACCATCCATCAAAACTAAATCTACTAAATCAACTGATTGAACACATGCTTGGATTTCCATCCTACTTGCTATGGTTGAAATATCAGTCTGTGGAAATCCCAAACCAAAATCGTGTAGGTCCGAAATTATCTCTCCATCTGATTTGACAGAAACTGCTGTGACTGCCCACATTTCTGCCCCTTGAAATTTTGTACTGTTAAAACTGCTATCGATTCCAGCTGTGACTACCTCTAGTTTTTGCGGTTTATATTCAACCCAATTCTCCTTAGCCTCTTCCTTGATTTGGTTGAATTTAGGGCCCTTTAGGATCTCCAGTGTTTTTTCCCTTCTCTTAATGGCCTCTTTGAATACACTGTTAAGCATAGGAATACTTTGTTGGAGGAGATAAAATCTTTGGGTTGTACTAATCTTTAACTAAAAATTGAAAATTAATTACATGAATTCATCCATTAGAATAATATTCAATAATTTCAATCCTAGGAATACAATATTTGCCGTAGTATTACACTTGGCGGCAAATCTAGATTATTTAATTACAATTAATTACAACAATTTTATAAATTTCTATACTTGAAGAAAATTGGACTGTTAGGTTGTGGAGCTATTGGAACACAAATTGCATTAGCTGTTGATTCAGGAAAGATTCCTGCACAACTCACTCAAATCTATGATCAATCAAAGGAAGCAAGTCTACGTCTTGCACAAAAACTAAAAAACAAACCAACAATTGTTGAAAACTCTCACCTATTGTCATCAGGTCCAGTTGACATAATTGTAGAGGCTGCCTCCCAAGATGCAGTAAAAGATATCGCATTAAGTGTTCTTCAAAACAGAAAAGACCTCATGATAATGAGTGTTGGAGCACTATTAGATGAGTCAGTCTTTGAAGTCTTAACTGATGCCTGTAAAGAATTTAAAAAAACAATTTATCTTCCATCCGGTGCAATTGCAGGTCTTGATGCAATTAAATCTGTTAAGGATGAACTTGATTCTCTATCCTTAACGACCACAAAACATCCAAGATCTCTAAAAGGAGCAAAGTTTTTTGAAACATCAGATACTAATTTAGATACAATTACAGAATCCACTAAAATCTTTGAGGGTCATGCTCATGAAGCTGTAAAACTTTTTCCTGCAAACATTAACGTTGCTGCACTTCTAAGCCTAGTAGGGCTTGGTAGTAAAAACACGCTAGTAAAAATTATAGCTGATCCAAATACTGACAAAAATACTCATGAAATAACTGCCGTAGGTAAATTTGGGAAAATTTCAATTCAAGTCCAAAATGTTCCAGACCAAACAAATCCAAAAACGAGCCGACTTGCAATTTTGTCTGCAATTGAACGCCTAAGCTCAATTTGCTCTGATGACATTCAGATAGGAACTTGATTTGGCAAAAATTACCCCAAGTGCCTAAATTAACGAATTTTTATGACAACAAATCATTCTTTAAATCCTCACAAATTCATTTTGTATGGAAATGTTAGTACAACAAACTAAACTACACGATGAAATTCTAAAACTGAAAAAGGAAAAAGATGTAGTTATTTTATCTCATAACTACCAAATTCCAGATGTTCAGGATGTAGCTGATTTTGTGGGAGACTCATTGGGACTTTCACGACAAGCTGCAGAAGTAGATAACAAGACAATTTTGTTTTGTGGTGTACACTTTATGGCAGAAACTGCTGCAATAATTAGTCCTCAAAAAAAGGTTTTGATTCCTGACTTAGAAGCAGGTTGTTCATTATCTGATTCAATTTCGTTACAGGATTTACTAAAATGGAAAAAAGAACATCCTAAAGCAATTGCAGTAGGTTATGTTAATACAACCGCAGAAATAAAATCCGAACTCGATTATTGTTGTACATCATCCAATGCAGTAAATGTTGTAAATGCCATTCCAAAGGATAAAGAAATTTTATTCCTTCCTGATATGTTCTTGGGTGCTTATGTGTCTAAAATGACAGGAAGAAAAAACATGCACATATGGGCAGGTGAATGTCATGTTCATGCAGGAATAACTGCAACCGATGTACAAAATAAACTAGATGAATTTACTAATGCAGAATTTTTAGTTCATCCTGAATGTAGTTGTACAACTCCAATGTTATATGATATTGCATCTGGAGATTACAACAATAGGCAGGTTCAAATTCTTTCTACAGAAGGAATGATGAAACATGTTAAGAATTCCACTGCTAAAGACTTTGTAGTTGCAACTGAAACAGGAATTTTATACAGAATGAGAAAACAAAATCCAGGTAAAAATTTTGTCCCGGCTTCTGAAAATGCAGAATGTCAGTATATGAAAATGATTAATTTAGAAAAAGTTTATGATTCTTTGATGGAAGACAAATATGAAATTAAAGTTCCTAAGGAAATTGCAGATAAAGCACGTCTTTCAATAGAGAGAATGCTTGCTATCAGCTAATTATTTTACTTTTAAAAAAGAATTTAGAATAAAAAAAAAGAAGTTATTGTTTTGCCATTTTAGCAAAGAATTCTTCTCCAGCTTTTCTTAATCCTTCAGGTGTCATGTCTATCTTATGTGTTGCAATAGCCCATGAATGACCAAATGGATCTAGTACTGTTCCAAATCTGTCTCCCCAAAAAGCATCCATAATTGGCATTGTTACCTTGGCACCAGCTTCTACTGCCTGATTGAAGATTTTATCTGCATCCTCAACATAAAGATGAATTGTAACTGGAGAACCACCTATTGTTTGCGGTGAGCTTGCACCCATTGCTGGCATCTCATCAGACATCATAATGAAAGAATCTCCAATCTGAATCATTGCATGCATTATTTTGCCATCAGGTGTAGGAAATCGATAAATTTCATTTGCCCCAAATGCTTTTTTGTAAAATTCAATTGCTTCATTTGAATTGCTTTGCACCAATGAAGGAGTAGCTGTATGGAATCCATCTGGTATTGGTTTTGTCATTAATTGCTCAATGTGCTGGCTAGTTATATGTGAACTTCTAAGCTTAGGTCTATCCCAATTACGGAATTTGTTATTTCCCCAACTGAAATCATATCTACTCCAGATTTTGCAAAGGCTTGAATATTTTTTGCATTAATTCCTCCTGATGCTTCTAACAATACCCTATTTCGAAGTTTAGCTTTTTTCAAATTAGAAATTGTTTTTGAAATTTCTTTTGGATTAAAATTGTCAAGCATTATTATTGTTGCACCACTTCGTGCAGCTAAAAGTACATCTCCTTGATTTTCTACTTCTACTTCAATTATTTTGTGTTTTTTTCTTGCTTTTGAAATTATACGTGAAAGAGAACCTGATAGTAAGAGATGATTATCTTTTAACAATATCATTTCATCAAGTGTCATTCTGTGTTTCTCTCCACCTCCAACTTTTACTGCTTCTTTATCGAAATATCGTAATCCCGGAGCAGTTTTCCGAGTAGCATATAGTTTTGTCTTTGAAGTTACAGCTTTGATTTTTTTCACCAGATTACCCGTCTGTGTGGCAATTCCACTCATTCTTGAAAGTAAATTGAGTGCAGTTCTTTCACACGAAAGAATTGATTGAGCCAAACCTTCAATTTCAAGAATAATATCTTTAGGTTTTATTTTATTGCCGTCTTTTTTTAAAATTTTGACTTTACAACCTTTTGATAAAAAGATCTCTCCTGCATAATTAACACCCGCAATCATCCCATTTTGTCTTGAAATTATTCTAGCTTTGATTTTTTTTCTAGGTAAAAGTTTACTTGTAATATCTCCTCTTCCAATATCTTCAGCTAAGAATCGTGAAAGTTCTTTTTTTGGATTGACGATCATTCACAAAGATCACAATTTTTTGCTAATTAATGGTTGTTATGAAATGTTAATGAGTTTGAAAATTCCTCTAAAGGTAGTGGATTCCCTTATCCATTGATTTAATCACCACGTTTAAGACATGTCACTCTACTAGAAGGTATGATTAATCTAATTCCTGACATCAAGCAAAGTTGTTCAAGATGTGGAAAGAAGGAACTAATTTCAGATTCCGAAACAGGGGAGATTTTTTGTGGCAGTTGCGGTTTTGTATTATCTGAGCGTATAGAAAGTCTTGGACCTGAAAGGCGTTCATTTCCTGATAACAGAACCAATACGGAAAGGACAGGAGTTGGTACATCTTTGGCAATACATGATAAAGGTCTATCAACAGTTATCAACCCAGCAAACAAAGATGCTACAGGAAAACCTCTATCGAACTCTATGAAAAGGACTCTCAAACGTCTAAGAATATGGGATAGCAGAAGTCAAAATGAACCTATTGATAGGAACTTTAGACAAGCCTTCAATGAACTTTACAGACTCAAAGACAAACTCGCCCTCTCTGATGTGGTGGTGGAAAAAGCTGCATACATTTACAGAAAGGCTCTTGAAAAAAAATTGGTAAGAGGCAGATCAATATCTGGCATGATTGGATCAGCGTTATATGCAGCATGCCGTGAGGTCCAAGCTCCAAGGACCCTTAAGGATATTGCAGATGCAACGAATATCAAAAAAGGAGATCTAGCAGCATGTTACAGACTATTAGTAAAGGAATTAAACATGACAATGCCAGTAGTAGATTCAGTACAAAATGTAGCTAGAATTGCTAGCAAAGTAGGACTTTCTGAAAAAACAAAACGTCATGCAATTGAAATTCTTAGAAAAGCTGAAGAAACTAAAATATCAGCTGGAAAGAATCCTATGGCACTGGCAGCAACTGCTTTGTATATCTCATCTCGTAAATTGGGGCTGAATCATTCGCAAAGAGATTTTGCAGAAGCTGCTAACATTACAGAGGTAACTATTAGAAATAGGTACAAAGGACTTTTTGAATTGTTAGAAAACTAACACGGCTTATTTTGAAAATACAATAGTTCTTATAAAGCCAGATTGGCCCGAAATTAATGTCAGAAGAAAGAAAAATGTATCCAATGAAATGCGCAGATTGTGGCAAAGACTCAGAGGTACCTTTTCAACCAAAACCAGACAGACCAGTATATTGCAGAGAATGTTTACCAAAACATCGTTCTAGCGGTCGAAGATTTTAAGCTAAATTTGTTTAAAGTAATTTAATCCAATTAGCTCTTTTTCCTTTTTTATTTTAATTAACATTTTATACTAACTGTTACAAGAAAAAATGAAATTTGCTTACTCTAGCGTAAAAACAAAACTTATTGGTTGAAAATTTGGGCTAATTCCTAATTCAAGTTACCTTTAAGGCATATTTTCCTTTTTCAGTAATGCCTAAAGTTTTTGCAATATAGGAGTTTTGTGGATCAACAATTAGAGCTATACCACTCCAATCTGGAGTTAGATCTGAAGACTTGCATACTGGACAAACCTTTCCGATAGTAACAGATTTACACTTTCTGCATGCCATTTCTCTAACCATTTTACTTCTCCTTTACTTCAACAATTTTCTTTTGTTTGCTAGCTTCTTTGACTTTAATAGTTTTCTTTTGTTTGTTATCTTCTTTGGCTTTTGGTTTTTCTTCAGATTTTACTCCACTAGCCTTCTTAATTTCTTCTGCAATCCATTCATCAGCTCCTAAGAATGGTTGTCTACAAGTAATTCCTATTTTTCCCATGGATGCAGCTTTTCCTAATGATACAGCTGTAATTCTTGCACGTATGGTGGAACCTACCCTAAGGGTTCGTCCACTTTGATTTGCAAGAATAATTCCTGATTGTACATCACTTTTTAGGTAATCATCCATTACTTGAGACAAATGTAACAATGCATCTGTTGGTCCTATCCTTACAAATGCACCAAAATCTGTAATATCGACTAGTTCTCCATGTAGAATTTCTTGTAATTTTGGGAAAAACGTAAGCGCATCAAACTCAACTTTATGGAAGGTTCCCCCATCTCCTGCAATCATTTTTCCCATAGATTCAATCTTTGCATCCATAATCATGATAATGTATCCTAAATCAGCATTGATCATGCTTTCATATTTTGACTTTAAGATATCTATTGCGGCTTTCTTTATTGTAGTTCCAAATAATCTAGGTGGTATTCTAACGACATCTTGTAAAGTAGATATAGAAAACAACTTTGCAGTCAATGACGGATTTGAATTTATGAATCTTTGGGTAAAAACTGTAATTTGAACAAATAACTAGCCATTTTTTTGATTGATTTCTAAAGGTGTATCCCTTTCTCATTAGAGAAATTTGATTAGGATTACCTAACTTTACATTTTTTCCAGAGAGAATTTTTAAATTTGTGACTTATCTTTAAATAATGTAAAGAAGGTTTTTTCTTAAATGGTAGGCGTTGATCAAGTTTTAGAAAAACTAAGTACTGTAATTGATCCTGACCTCAAAAAAGATATTGTTTCAATGGGAATGATCAAAGACTTAGAACTCAATGATGGTAATCTAAAATTTACACTTGAATTAACAACACCAGCATGTCCGTTTAATGTTGAGATTGAAGAAGATGTTAGAAAAGTAATTGATGAGGTTGATGGAATTAAAAAATTTGACATGAATGTTACTGCTAAAGTCATGGAAGGTCGTTCTTTAGATGCTGACACTGCAATGGCAACAGTAAAGAACATCATAGGTATTGCAAGTGGAAAAGGAGGAGTTGGCAAGTCAACAGTAGCAGTCAACTTGGCACTTGCATTATTACAAACAGGAGCCAAAGTTGGATTATTAGATGCAGATGTTTACGGTCCTAGCATACCTTTGATGTTAGGAATGGACAAAGCAAACATGGAAGTTCATGACAATAAATTACAACCAGTTGAATACAAAGGTCTCAAAGTCGTGTCATTTGGATTCTTTGCAGAACAGGAAAATCAAGCTGCAATTTATCGTGGTCCAATTATTTCTGGAATTTTAAAACAGTTTTTAGTTGATACTAATTGGAGTGATCTTGATTATCTAATTGTTGATCTTCCTCCTGGAACGGGAGATATTCCATTGACTCTTGCTCAAACTATTCCAATTACTGGAATAGTTGTAGTTACAACTCCCCAAAATGTTGCAACTAATATTGCAGTCAAAGCAATTGGAATGTTTACTAAACTAAATATTCCAATTATAGGAGTAGTTGAAAACATGAGTTCATTTGTTTGTTCTAAATGTTCTGAAAAACATTATATTTTTGGAGAAGGTGGAGCTAAACGAATTAGTGAAAAGTACAACATTCCATTCATTGGAGAAGTACCACTTAATTCAGAAATAATGGACGGTTCTGATAAAGGAAAACCTGTCATGATAACTGCACCAGAATCTCAAAGTGCTGAGGCATTTAGATCATCTGCAAAAAACATTGCAGCACAATGTAGTATTTTGGCAGCAAAACTTCACGAAGAGATGCAAGCCGAGGCAGCTCCATCAACAAATTAATCTAGATTTCCGTGCACCTACCAGAAAATTTACGTAAACAACTCAAAACTCCGCTTGGTAAATTATTGCCCGAAAGGGAGGCTATTAAAGAGAATATTGAGAAAGAAATTCCTAATGACTCTTTTATAATTACAGTTGGTGATGCTACAACAGAAAAAATGCTGAAATTTGAGATTATTCCATCATTACAAATAATCGACGCAAAAGAACAAAGAACTAAAAGAGAAGCACCTGACAAACAAGGAATTAAAACATTTCTTTCATGTGAAAACCCCTCAGGAGAAATTACACAACAAAGTATTGATGAAATTAAAAATGCCTTAAAATCTCCTCCTCCAGTTCGTTTAACAATTAACGGTGAAGAGGATCTATTGGTAATTCCTGTTTGTATTTTTGCTCCAGAAAATGCCACTATAATGTATGGCCAACCCAATGAAGGATTAGTTATAATAAGAATAAACGATGAAATAAGAAATAAAGCACAAAAGCTACTAAACTCTATGAATTAATGGGGTATGATGAGACGGTGGCTGTATGATAAATGATTACACTACTAAAACTCTGACCCTATTAATCCAATTATGAATAAATCTAATATACTAAATTTTGAGCAAGAATTGACATTGTATATTTTACAATATTTTTCTAACTAATTAGTGTGAAACTTGATGATGATCTACGACTTGAAATCTTAGAAAAAGTCGGAATTTATTGTAATAGATTTTCAATTCTAGAACCAAAGGTGCTGTTAACTACCAAAGAGGTATTAGACATGCCAAAGAAAATGACAGAGGGAAGAAGAACTACAGCTTACAAATATTATGGGGTAGCTTATATTCCTGAGAATTTAGTTTTCATTAATGTAAAAAAAATTTTGGATGTAAAACTATTAGAAAATACATTGGTTCATGAATTAATCCATTTTCGTTTTCCATATCTTAGCCATGGCAGACGATTTAAGAAACTCATTAGACAAGGATTGAGTGGTAAGACCTTTCCACCTTACAAAAAAAGAAAATAAAATTCATGCTAATTTTTTATCAATGATTTATATTTCCCACAATTAGGCATGCAGATATAAAATGGATTTACCAGAGCTTCTGCCAATAGGAGCTGCCATTGCATCTTTTGCTGTTGCAGCCGTGTTTGCTGCATGGGTTTCAAAACAAAAACCTGGAACCAAGGAAATGATGGAAATTTCTGAAGCCGTCAGAGTAGGAGCAGCAGCATTTCTAAAAAGAGAAATGAAAATAATTATTCCCATAGCAGTTGGGCTTTCAGTAATAATTGGATATTTTATTGGATATTCTAACGGTATCGCTTTTGCAGTTGGTGCAACACTTTCAGCTATTGCTGGGATGATTTCACTAAAAATTACTGTAAAGGCAGCAGTACGAACCGCAAATCTTAGTGGGAGTGGGCTTGGAAAAACATTTGCACTTGCATTTAGGGGCGGTGCAACAGTTGGACTTGCAGTTCCTGCAATGGCATTACTAGCAATCACACTTCTTTATTTTGTATTTCCTGACCCAATTACGATAGCTGGAGTTGGAATTGGGGCAAGCTTAATTGCTTTATTTATTAGAATTGGAGGAGGTATTTTTACGAAAGCGGCTGATATGGCAGCGGATCTAGTTGGAAAAATTGAAGTCAACATACCTGAAGATGATCCCAGAAACCCAGCAACTATTGCAGATAATGTCGGAGATAATGTTGGTGATGCAGCAGGAATGGGTTCTGATGTTTACGAATCCTACATTGTGACTATGTTAGCAACCTTACTTATTGCTGCTTTAATAGGTGCACCAGAAAACTTGTTGTATCCAATTTTGATTGGGGCTTCAGGAATGATTGCTTCAATAATTGGTACTCTGACAATTGGTTCTAGAAACAATACCGATGTTATGAAACCTCTTAACAGATCCTTTTATGTTTCTGCAACAATAGCAATTGTACTAAACTTTGTGTTTACCTATTTTTATCTTGGTCAAACAACTACTGCCTACGCCTTATTTGGTGCAACTGTAATTGGGGTAATCCTTGTTCCTGTAATTCAAAAAATTACTAACTATTATACAAATTATACTTTCAAACCAGTTCAAGAAATTGCTGATTCTGCAAAATGGGGTTATGCATCACTCACTTTAATGGGGATAATTAAAGGCATGCAATCTACAGGACCTTTCATGATAGCGTTAGTTATTGCTATCATTGTTTCATTTGCAATATCATCAGCTGCTGCTCCTGATCCTTCTCAAGCGCTTCTTTATGGAATCTTTGGTACATCATTAACAGCTATGGCTATGTTGAGTCTTGCAGGAATAGTTTTGAGTATAGATGCATTTGGTCCTATTGCAGATAATGCGGGAGGTATAGTTGAAATGACTGGCATGGGTGAAGAAAATCGTAAAGTTACTGATAAAATTGATGCTGTTGGGAACACAACTAAAGCAGTTACAAAAGGATTTGCTATAGCTAGTGCAGGTCTTGCAGCTTTAGCAATGATACAAGCATTTCAATTTGAAGCTTCTGAAGTATTTAATCAAGTTTTTGATTATTCTCTTTCAAATCCCGCAGTAATTACAGGACTCTTAGTAGGGGGATTGATTCCTTTCATAATTACTGGACAATTAATCAATGCAGTTACAAGAGCGTCTTCAAAACTTGTAGATGAAGTTAGAAGACAATTCAAAAGTGATCCTGAAATTCTAACAGGCAAATCTAAACCAGATTACGCTAAATGTGTAGATATTGCCACTGTTGCATCACTTAAGGAGCTTTGGAAACCTGCAATTATAGCTATCATGGCTCCAATTATCCTAGGTATTATCTTAGGACCTCCAGCAGTTGCAGGACTTTTGATGGGTGCAGTTGTTACAGGAATATTTTTGGCATTTCATCTTGTTAATACTGGAGGAGCATGGGATAACGCCAAGAAGCTCATTGAGATGAAAGGTAACAAAGGAAGTGAAGAACACAAAGTTGCTGTAGTTGGAGACATAATTGGTGATCCCTACAAGGATACTGCTGGGCCTGCATTAAATACAGTCATAAAATTGCTAAATACAGTTGCAATTGTCTTTGTGTCAGCATTTGTATCAATTGTAGTTCTCTAGTTAGATCAATCATTAATCGCAATTGTCATATCAAGCTCATCAATCTGAGCCTTTATTGCTTTCTCAAGAGGCTTCTCGTGTTCTGAACAGAATTTAAAAAATCCGTCTACTGTCTGAAAACAACCACAAAGCCATTTGGTCTTTTTATCTCCTTCAACAGTTAATCTAGCATAAGGATGTTTTTCCATATTATATTGGAATTATTGTGAATAAAAAAAGTTTGTAAGGCTCATTTAAGAAACTAATGTTGTTTATGGACAGCCTTCCATTTTTTGAATAAAGAACCCATCTTTTTCTATTGCTTGTGCAACAGGTTCTGGTGCACCCTGTGAGTGACAGAATTGACATTCTTCTGTAGTGACTGAAGCACTGTCCTCTCCAATACTTGATAACCATTTTTTTGCAAATTGAATCGCTTTATCATGATCTTTTTCATTTGTTATGACGTCAAAATGCATAGTATGACCATCTCCTGCCTTTACATAGGTGTCATAAACATGTACTTCCATACAGTCTTAGAAAAGGAAGGGATATTTATTTCAAGGAAACTACTGCATTCGTGAAATATGAGGTAATGATAGAAATTCCAAAGCAAGAAAACATAACTTTAGAACTTGATGACAAACTAGCTCCTCAAACTGTCAAATCTTTATTGGAAAAATTGCCTTTTAGTGTTGGTGTAAATCTTTGGGGAGAAGAAATCTACACTGATGAAACTCCAATTAAAATTGAACTTGAGAATCCAAAACCATTAGTTCAATTAAATGATGTTGCTTATTGGCCATCTGGCAAAGCAATCTGCTTGTTTTATGGTCCAACCCCAATTGGAAAAAAAGATGAAATTAAACCGTATTCTCCTGTAAATATTATTGGAAAAATTACTAATCCTAAAAAGAACATTTTATCAATAATAAGAGATGGAGTAACAGTTACTTTTAGACTCTCATCCTAATCTTTTTTTCATTTTATGCTGTTACAATCGGGATTTCAATGATTTCAGAATCAAGAGTATATGCCTGAAAATTTTTTGAAAGACATGAAAATATTACCCACACTACAGGATTAATCTTCATGAATTTTTTATCAGTGTTTGATGGATAAGGTTCTGAATTAGGATGTGAATGAAATATACCTATTACTTCAAGCTTTTTCTCTTCTGCTTCCTGATAGCCTTGAATCAACTGTTCATTTGAAATAGTAAAATTGACAGGAGATTTTTCAGTATTTTCAGTTAAGAAAAGATCTTTTACCACCAATTGATCATTTTCAGTTTTACCAAACAAAAGAGCACAGGATTCATTTGGAACTTGTTCTATAGCTTGTTTGCTTAGAATATTCCTTTGTGATTCTGTTAGGATTACTTTCAATCCTTATTCAGCAGTTACTGAACCAATCATCCATGGATGTACAATGCAGTAATAATCTACAGTTTCTGCCGAATTGAAAGTGTATTCAAATGTAGCCCCTGCATCAAGTATGCTTGAATCAAATAATCCTGTTGGTCCACTTTCAGGACTACCACTAGTTACGGTATGTATAGTACTATCATCATTTGACCAAACTACTGTTGTTCCAACATACACAGTAATGGATTCAGAATCAAAATATTGCTGGCCAATTTGTTGTATTGATGCTCCATCTGGGATAGAAACTTTGGATATAATCGGTTCTTGCGATTCTTGAATAATTAATGTCGCAATCATCCAAGGATGAACAATACACATGTATTCATATTCCCCCTCTGCAAGGTCTGATGTATCCAACCTGTAATTGGCGCCTGCTTCAATCAAACCAGAATCAAAAGTATCTCCAAAATCAAGTGAGCTTGTAACAGTGTGAACAACACTGTCATCGTTAATCCATTCAACTACATTACCGTGTAGTACATTGGCTACATCAGGGTCATAGTCAGGATTATCTGGTTCCGAAGAACCAGCTAAAACTGATATTGAAAACACTGGAACAGTAGGGGAAACTTCTATTACTTTCTCAATTTCTTCAATAATTTCTTCAGGTACTAGATAAGGATCAGGCCCGACAAAACCAAAGCCAACATAAGCTGCAATTCCAACAGCCGCACCTAGTATGAAGATAGCAGACATAGGTTTTGCATAAATAGGAAATTTCATTGCAACATATGCAATTAGAATAGCAGGAAATGCAATAATCAACATTAATCCAGCAAAAACTGGTAAAGTAGAAACTGTACTTGAAGCAACTCCAACCATTCCAAATGTTAGAGCAATAGAAATAACTACTAAAGTTGTAGCTTTAGCTTTATTGCTTGTTGAAACTCCTCCTTCTAAAATTCCTGCTGCTAAGAAAATTAAACCGAAAAACATGGTAAGTCCTG
>SMUX01025377.1_pt1 | contig 25454 bp, 33 predicted proteins | sample 2456431 | NCBI WGS metagenome assembly SMUX01 (sample SAMN11095930, study PRJNA526329) | marine sediment metagenome | biome: Marine sediment; feature: Surficial sediment; material: Deep marine sediment; isolation source: Hadal surficial sediment | place: Pacific Ocean | collected 2014-11 | depth... | reverse complement strand
GTAATAGTACATATCGGAGAGCGTTTATGTGGAAATCACCCGCTGTCGCTTGTGTCGTACTTTGCCTAGGATGTGCGCCGGCAGACACTCAAAACCTAGCCGCCGAGTCCACCCTTGAGAGCTCCACCTCAATGCCCATGAACGCAAGGCTCATCATAAAGTTCAAGGACAGTGTGCGGGGGCCATCTACCGCAGCCTTTGTCAGTAAACTCTCAGAGAATGCGGGTACCGCACTCACATACCTGCGGCCGACATCGGTCGGTGGGTATATTTTTGAATGCCGGAGATCTACCGTCCCGAAGAGTTGAAAAAGGTCGTCGAACGCTTGACAAGAAGAAAGGATGTGATTTACGTGGAGCAGGACCGGATGATGCGCCATCAGACTCCACAATAGAGGAAACCGTGGTACTACGCAGGCGCAAGCTGTGGTTGTCAGTCCACACGGCGGTGACGGGCCCTTTCAAGGCCGAGTAGATTTCAGGCAGCGACAGTGCTTTGTAGTCGATCGAGCGGAGGGCCAATGAATTTACTCCACGAGTCACGCTATTATTCCCCTAGCAAGTTTCGCATCGGGTTTGGCCTATCGATGCTGCTGGTTTCTTGCGCGGTTTTCGCTTGCCAACCGAAAGCGACGAAGGACTTCAAAGGTCCGGAAGCGGCGAAGATCAATGCGAACCTACTGCAACTCGAGACAAAGGTCAGAGCGGAGGGGATGTCTCTCACCTCGGCTATCGCCAACACAGGCATGGTCATGGTCGATAATGGTTTACTGCTCGATATCGTCACCAACCATCTCGACCCTAGTGTAGAGAAGAAATTTAGAATACCGGGTGTCACAATTCGCCATCTGTCGGCAAAATACAATCGCGTTTCCGTTGTCATTGACGATCTTAGCTTGCTGTCTGCACTAGCCAAGATTCCGGAAGTGCGGACGATCTCGCCGGAGTACGGCGCTAGAACCAGGGTCACGCAGTAAACTAGCAGTGGCGATTAGCCGAGGGGAGTTATGAAGTTTGAAGCCAAGCCGGATGAACAGCTAACCGCCGGCGGAGCTGGTAAACAAATTGGCCTCGGGTTAGTTCTGGTTGTTACCTTCGTAGTATCCGCCGCGACTTCCCAGGCCGTGTACGGGGGCCAGCCCAAGGTAGACAGATATTCCAAGGTGCCGGAGGCAGCGAAGATCAACGTCAACTTGCTACGGCTGGAAGAAAAAGCCCGAACCGAGGGTGCATCGCTCACCGCGGCTGCCGCGCACACCGCTATCGTCAGGGTCGCTAACGGCGTGGTGCTCGATATCGTCACCAACCATCTCGATCCCAGTGTCGAGAAGAAATTTCTCATGCCCGGTGTCACGGTCAGACACTTCTCGGCCAAATACAACCGGGTATCGGTCGTCATTGATGACCTCACGCTGCTGTATGAGTTGGCGAAGATCCCGGAAGTGCGGATGATCTTACCGGAATACGGTGCCAGGACCCATGTGGGCAGTGTAACGAGCCGCGCGGTCATAGCACTTACGGCCGGTGCGGCTATGGCCAATTTTGGCGTCGATGGAACCGGCCAGATCATCGGCATCCTTTCGGATAGTTTCAGCGCGGGTCCCAATCGGGATGCAGATACTATGCCCGCCGCGGGCATGGCGGGAACGTTGACAGGAAGTCCCTCGCAGGATAGCAGTGACCTGCCGGCCACGGTGGATATTCGCAAAGATATCGCTTCCGGCACCGACGAGGGCGCTGCAATGGCCGAACTTGCCTTCGACATCGCATCCGCTGCCGCGATCGCATTTTACACGGCGTTTGTCAGCCAAGCCGATTTTGCCACGGGCATTACCGATCTGTGCACGCCAGCCGCGGTCGGTGCGGGGGCCAGCGTTGTTGTTGATGACGTTATTTACTTCGCTGAACCGATGTACCAGGACGGTATCGTCGCGCAAGCAGCGGCGGATTGCGTGACCGCGGGCGTGCCCTATTTCTCCTCGGCGGGAAATGACGCCAATCTTGGATTCAGGGAAACCTACGCCGATATCGATCCGATCGACGATACGGCCTTTCCCGCTTCGGGCCGAGACCTACACAACTGGGGCGGCAGTGATGGCTTTCTCGACGTGACCCTGCCGGATGACGCGAGGATCGCCGTGGTGCTTCAATGGAATCAACCCTTCGAAAGCCTCAATCCGGGACCGGGAGCTGGCTCGCAAATTGACTTGGATCTCTATATCACCCAAAACCCTGATCCTGCCGAGCTGGACCCTGCTATTGCTCTTGCATTTAGTGTTGGCCTTCAGGGAACCACCGGTGCACCTAAGGGTGACGCGGTGGAAATCGCACCTTACACAAATATGACTGGCATTACCCAGACAGTTCATATTGCGGTCGACCACTTCGACGGCAGCCAGGGCATGATTCCGCAGGATGCCGCGACGCCTGTGGAGCTCCGTCTGGTAGTTTTCGCAGATGCGGGCGTTACCGTCCAGGGTATTACAAATACGACGTCGGCTTTCGGCGGCCCTACCATCTATGGCCACGCCATGGCTGCCGGCGCCACCTCCGTCGCCGCAGTGCCGTGGTGGGAAGCGCCTGCATTTGACCCGGTAACGTTCGGCCCGACTATGGACGCTGATCCGGAGTCATTTACCGCACGCGGCGGGTCGCTCACGGTGCAGTTCGACCCAACTGGCGCATTTGCCCCACGCACCAGCTTCGAGCCGGACATTGCCGCCGTAGACGGCAACAATACGACGTTTTTTGGTGCGGACTTGACCTTTAGTGTGTTTGGCGAACCCGATGGCTTCCCGAATTTCTTTGGGACGTCAGCTGCGGCGCCCAACGCTGCAGCCGTGGCGGCGCTCATACGCGACTTTGATGGTACGCAGACTCCCGCAGAGATCGACGCCGCGCTCAAAACCACGGCCATTGATATCACCGGCTTTCGCGCTGCAGCGGGTCTGGATGACGTGACAGGCTTTGGCCTCATCGACGCCGACTTTGCACTTGGGTTCGTCTCCGCAGCGAACGATACCGATGTATCTGTCACCAAGTCTGGTTCGCCCGACCCCGTGACGGTGGGGAGCAGTCTGACTTACACGATTACTGTTGCGAATGCTGGGCCCGGAGCCGCGACTGGCGTGACTCTCACGGACACTCTGCCCGCTGGTGTGACCTTTGTTTCCGCCGCTCCCAGTCAGGGGAGCTGTAGCGGGACTAGCACCGTGACCTGTGATCTTATGACAGTCATCGACGGCGTTAATGCTACGGTCACTCTCATCGTTACCCCCACAACCGCTAACCCCGCGCTCAGTAACACAGCCAGCGTGAGCGGCAATTTCACGGATACTGACCCGGGCAATGACAGCGCTACCGCCGTGACCATTGTCGAGAATCCGGTGCCGGCCCTAACCACCCTAAACCCGAACACGGCTTTCGTTGGCGGCCCGGGGTTCACGCTGACAGTGACTGGTACGAACTTCTTGAACCCCGCTTCGACCGTGCAGTGGGACGGAACGGCGCGTACGACCACATTCGTTTCGTCAACGCAGCTTCAGGCTGCTATCACGGCAGCCGATATCGCCGCAGTCGGAACGGTAAATGTTACCGTCGTCAACAATCTGCCGGGTGGTGGACCATCAAATGCGTTAACTTTGAGCATTGTGAACCCACCCCCACCCCCACCCTCTACGAGCAAAGGCGGCGGCGGTGGTGGTGGCTGCTTCATCGCCACCGCCGCCTATGGTTCACCTATGGCGGATGAAATCCGCTATCTGCGCGCCTTCAGAGACGGTTATCTGTTACCCAACCGCATCGGGCGTCGCTTCGTCGAACTCTACTATCGGTACAGCCCCCCGATCGCGGACTACATTAGCCAACGCCAACCATTGCGCAGATTTGTTCGCGTCGCGCTCATGCCCCTGGTAGCGTTAAGTAAATGGCTTGTCGGCGATCGCGTTGTTGATAGTTCGTACCACGCCCCCCGCTAGACTGCCGGGTCTGGTGTTCAATGCGGAAGGTGATCGCCCCTTTTTCTTTTGCGCCGCATGTACGATGGTTTACGCTTGACTCCTTGATGAGTGGGTAAGGTGGAGCGATGGGTGAGGAGGAAAACCAGCGATTGTTTTTCGCCTTGTGGCCCGACGAGGACACGCGCGAACGCCTAGCCACGCTTGCCCGGGATGATAGTACTGGCCGCCGGGTAAGCCGTGACAATCTTCATGTGACGCTGGCGTTTCTTGGCGCAGTGGATAAACACGCGCGATCGTGTGTGGAGCATGTCGCCTCGCAAGTGAAGGCACCGTCGTTCACGTTGCACCTGGATGACGTTGGTTATTGGCGAAAGCCGCGCATTCTATGGGTAAGGGCATCTCGGCTGCCGTCGCCCCTGGTACAGCTGCTAAGCAGTTTAAACGACGGTTTATCTACATGTGGCTTTAAACCAGAGCGACGCGAATATCGTGCGCATATCACCCTTGCCCGTAAGGTGCACAAGTCCATCGCTCATCGTAGTATCGATCCTATACGCTGGCCGATCGATAGTTTTGTGCTCGTCGAATCGCGAACGCTGCCGGCCGGGGCAAGTTACCAGGTGTTGAGAACCTGGCCTCTAAAGGACACTGAACATACCCGCAGGTCGATATGTACGGACGGTCAGGGTTAGTTGCTTTTGTTCTGTTGTTTGCTACTTCAGTAGGTGCCGGTGACGTAGAAATCGTCATGGCAGTATTGAGTAAACAGGGCGACCAATGGGTTTGCGAAACAACGCTGCGGCACGACGATCGCGGCTGGGATCACTATGCCGATGCCTGGTGGGTGGTGACTTCTACCGGGAAGATACTCGGCACTCGAACACTGTACCATCCGCACGTTGATGAGCAGCCCTTCACGCGCAGCCTACGGGATATCACGATTCCCGCCGACGCGAAAATTGTTTTCATTGAGGCCCACGACAAGGTTCATGGATGGAGCAGCAAGCGTGTGAAGGTCGACCTAACCAAAAAGGCTGGCAATCGCTACCGCGTCAATCGCTCTCGGTAACCCGTCTCCCTGCTGGCCTCCGGCGAACAAGTGGGGGAGGTAAATTCCCCCTCCCCTTGTGGGAGGGGGTATTAGAAACGTTGGCTGGGAGCGGTCAATGGCAACCCGGTTTGCATATAGGTTTCGTAAAATTCCAAGTGTCGGTATTGTCGGCTCTGCGGTTTGAACGGTGCCGCTCGAACTTGGCTATTGCAGCCTGCATAACGACGGTGGAGCGTGCCCAGCCCGTCCCATTTGGTGCGGTGGGCTGGGAACCCAACGCCATGGCCGAGCCCCGGACTAATTAGATTGCCACCGATAGACTTACCGGCAAAATCGACGTGACAACTTGCGCAGGAAAGATTGAGTTGGCCACGTCTCGCCCAGTAAAATCGTTTGCCTTCCTCATAGGCCTCGATGGCCTCAGGGCTAGAAAGCTTTAGTCTGATTCGCTGACCGCGAGACAGTGATTTCATATATGCCACGACCTGGGCCATTGTACCCTGCTTTAAATCCTTGATGGGTTCTTTGCCTTTGCGTTTTAGGCACTCATTGATGTCGAGCACGATGGTGCGCACCATATTCGTTTTCTTGTCCCAATATGGATAGTGTTGGGCGATATTTTGGCCACCGTTCTTGAAACAACTTGTCAGGTTGTTCTCTTGCCAGAAGATCTTCCCTTTTTCGAGTTCAGCTTTATAGGGCGGGGATTCCATTGCCTGCTCCCACGCTTTGCGAAGATCGTTGGCGGCTGGTAGCGCGTAAATGCCGTTAGCGAAATCGTCGAACGGCACGGCGGGGAACATTTCCTTGAAATAACGCTGAAACGCCTTAAGATCCGCGGCCGAATCAGCGCTGGCCAGTTGTGTGGTACCGGTAATTAATCCAAACACAACGAGAGCAATAATCGGTTTTTTTATCACGTTTCCCCCAACAAGAAATACCGGTGTTTCCTAAGCGATGGTCGTGTGCGCACTACCACTTTCGCCCATATTATCGGTCCAATTCACGCTTATCGTGTCGCCTGTCCTAGTGCCCCTCAAGCGAACCGCAATCACTGGTCGCCTCGAGACACCGCTACCCGTATCGGCAACGGCAACCCGTTGGCCGTTTAGCTTGAAAACCATTTTTTGGATGTAGTGAGTCGGAATCTTCCTGTTGGTCTTTCCGTCGACGCGTTGCCCGGTCTCCGTCGGGTGGTTGACTAAGCATAACACTTCGATTACCTCTCCGCGTCGTTTGGTTCTCATTTTCGTTAGTCTTGTCACCTTATTGCTCAGTCTTATATACCTGCCATTCGGGTTTGTAGTTTATTCGTCTTCAACCACGCCAACGATTTGCGTGGTTCGATAGAACTTTACCTTGCGGTCGAACGATCCCTTGTATCCGGGAGGGCTTGCTCACTTTTGCGCTAGCACTCATAGTAGATTCGGCACCGGTAAAACTCATTCTTATTACGAAAGGTTGTGGATTGTCGTCCACAATAATGGCAATCGAAATCAACGTCGGGCAGTATGGTCGATACAGAAACTAGTACCGTTGCCCCGTTTGCGGTCTCAGTCGGCGGCTTTATTGGTATGGCATTGCTGTCATTAGCCGAGCCGGTGCCATAGATTGCCTTTAGAGCATCTGCGACGTTGTCGGCATTAAAGGCATTTCTCGGCCCTTCAGCCGCTAGAATGCGCGCCGGCAAGCCACCACCCATGGCGGCTGCTATCCCTGCCGTCAGAGTGCCCTCTGGCAAGATTCTGCGTTTAGGGGCAGTCATCTATCTGCCGTTTGCAATGGTTACAAGGAGTACAGCCATTCAACGATGAGGTCGATTTCTGTCTCGCTGAGTATCTTATGCCTACCGAACGGCGGCATATTCGAGCGTGGATTAAACTCGGCCGCATCCCAGATCAGCATTCGTAGCTTTTTCCTGTCTGGGAAACGTGCCTTCATGGCGATTAGCGGCGATGCGATTGTACCGGGCTGCAGGCGTGCCTCTTTTAAGCCCTTAAACTTGTGGCAAGCCATGCAGTTGCCCTTTCGTTTGTCAGTAGCGACGCAACTGCCAGTCACCGCGGCGGCGTTGTTTTTCTGTGCACACACTTCCTTACTCGGCATTTCACCGACCGCCTTTGCAAATGGAGTGAAACCGAGACTAACGAGTGAGAAAATACAAACGCTCACACTAATGATGATAAAGTTGGTTCTATTCATTTATCTTGCTCTAACTGCAATAGCTCTAATGTTATGATTTACAGCGATACCACTAGAATAGCGATCTCATAGGCGATGACAAGCCTTGGCGACGGACATTAATTCTCTTTCTCTTCCGCGAGTTCCTTCTTGATCTCTTTGATGCGTGCCTCCAGGCTAGACTTCAAATAGAAGCTGTCGCCGGTAAACCGCTGGGCGATCGTAAGTTGTTCGACAGCAGCCTTCAAGTCACCATTCAAATAGTAGTAGGTAGCTAATGCCTGATGGGCCTCCGTACGTTCGCCGGCTTCTCCGGCGGCAGTGGCCAACATTTTTTGCAATGTGGGGTCGTCGGGCTGGTCCTTCACCGCTTGTTTCAACAGCACCCGGGCTTCTTGTGCATGGCCAGTCTTGAGTAGCGCGGCGGCATGGTATCGCTGTAGCGGGCGATTGCTAGGAAATCTTACGGCGGTCGTGGTGTAAAGGTCCAGAGCCCGCTTGTACTGCTCAGCCGCTATTTCGATCTCTGCTTGCAAAATCCGATATGCAACGCTGTCAGGGTCTTGACGTAGCAATTTGGCAATCTCGTTGCGAGCTGCGTCATACTGCTTGAATCGCAACAAAGCTAATGTATAACCATAGCGCTCGGCGTGGACATTGCGATATTTTCCTTGGGCCAGGTTTTCCTTGAAAATCTCCACAATGGTGGCAACGTTTCCACGCTCACTAGCACGTAGCTTCGCACGAACGCGATGGAATTCTGCGCTGTCCGGGACCTGCTTGTACGGGTATTCATCCGCACGAGCGCTGGATTCGGCGATTCGACGAGTTGTAATCGGATGTGTACGAAGAAACTCGGGCAGCGACGTTTCGTTGAGTCGATTCCAGGTCTGCAGACGTTCAAAAAAGGCTGGCATGGCACGAGGATCAAATCCCGAGTCTGCAAGGATACGAATACCTACGCGGTCGGCTTCTTCCTCGTGGCTGCGTGTGAAGTTGAGTTGTTTCTGAACGAGCCCAGCTTGGGCCAGTACCAACGTAGCGGCGCTGCCTTCAGTTTCGCCGGCGTTCGCCAGCACAATCGCGGCAAGTAGAGCACCGATGAGTTGTTTTGAGCTTCGCTTACTTTCAGCGAACATCCGCGCTAAATGGCGTTGACTGACGTGCGCCGTCTCGTGTGCCAACACGGCTGCCAGCTCGGACTCACTCTGCGCCGTAAGGATGAGACCAGCGTGTATGCCGATGAAGCCACCGGGAAGAGCGAATGCGTTGATACTTGGTTCATCGATAACGAAGAAGAAAAAATTTGACCGTGCACTATCGCTGTTGGCAACAAGCCTATGCCCGAGGAACTGTGCGTAATCATTGATTTCTGGGTCATCGACCAATCGCAGACTCCCCCGAAGTTGCCGCATCAGCCTTTCGCCGAGCTTGCGCTCCTCGTGAGGAGACATCACGACGGCCGATTCGTCGCCGAGATCGGGCAGCTCCTGGGTACCGGCGTACACGATTGGCAGTGCCAGTAGGGTGATCAGGACAACCGTCAATCCGCGCTGCGCGCACATCATGGTGCCTGCTATTGTAGGCTGCGTCATGGCAAACTTCGACCGCATCACATGTGGTAGAGTTCCGGATGCCCGGGGCTTAACAACGGTAAGTTATTAGGCCCAAATATACGGTTATCGCCCCCATTCGCAACATCTGAATTTAGTAATATACTAATTCTCAAGACTTGATGCGGGGGTCTGTTGCAACCGATTTGCGGGTCTAGGAATCGAGGCAATAGGCTCGCGGATTGTCGCTTGTAAGCTTGGAGGTTAAATGGCAGATCTAGAACTCGATGCACGTTTTTGATTAAACTGCCCACTCCCCATCCTGCGCGCCAAGAAGGCACTAAACCATATGAGTAGCGGTCAGATACTACACGTGGTAGCTACGGATCCTGGCTCGATCAAAGATTTTGAGGCATTTGCGCGGCAGACCGGCAACGAGCTGATCGAATCCAACGAGGTTGATGGGGAGTTCTTGTTTCTGGTAAAGAAGGCTTAAGTGATGCCGAGCGGAAGAACATCGAACATGAAAAGACTGTCATTTATGGTGATACTGACACTCGTAATAGCTGGGTGTAGTTCGGCGGGGAACAGATCGAGCACGTTCGACAATTTATACGCCCAAGCCGAGAATGAAATCAAACTTGCCAAGCAAATGGGTTTTCTCTGGCGCGATACGCAAGCGTTCTTAAGACAAAGCAAGCTTGCCCGCGAGGCAGGCAAAAAAACGCAGGCCATGGAGTTAGTGAAGGAAGCATTGGATCAGGCCAGGCTTGCCCAACAACAGGCCAGGGACCAGACAGACCCCGACATCTTCTATCCGCCGAATTAAAGACTGGTGCTGGCAGGCCGCCAGTTCTCGCGAAACCAAAACAATCGACTCGAGGATACGGCGGGGCAATTTTGGGCTCGTGGGAGTACTTGATGAAATTCGGAATCATAGTGAGCGCTGGTCCCTACACCCATCAGGCGTCAGATACTGCATACCAGTTTTCTAAGGCAGTGTTGGAGAGAGGCCACGAGATCTTGCGCATTTTCTTCTACCACGATGGTGTGAACAATGGCACCAGGCTAACGACACCGCCGCAAGACGATCGGCATATAACCAATCGTTGGAGCGAGCTAGCAGCGAAACACGAACTCGATTTAGTGGTGTGTGTGGCTGCGGCGCAGCGCCGCGGAATTGTTGATGTTGGTGAGGCCAAGCGTCACGGGAAAGACGCGAATAACATTGCGCCTGGCTTCCGTATCTCTGGTTTGGGGCAACTGATCGAGGTTGGCATTCAGGCGGACCGTGTGATTACTTTTGGCGATTAAAGAAATGACCATGGGTGACGGGAATTCAAGCAGAGTAACGAAAAGGTTTATGTGCATAAATCGTAGGGCACCCTATGGCACGATCTACGCGCTTGAAGGCCTAGAGGTAGTCCTTATGGGTGCCGCTTTTGAACAAGACATCAGTGTTGTGTACCTTGATGATGGCGTTTATCAACTTAAGAAAGACCAAGATACCACTGATTCGAGTATTAAGAATTTTTCCCCGACCTACCGCGCGCTGGCTTCATACGGCGTAGAAAAACTCTACGTCGAAACCGAGTCTATGGAAGACCGTGGACTCAGCGAGCAGGATCTGATTGTGCCGGTCAAGATGATTAGTGGCGCTGAGCTAACGGAACTGATGGAACAGCAAGACGTCATACTAAACTACTGAGTAAGCACAAGTGCTGCATACCGTCAACAAATCGCCCTACGAGAAAAGCAGTCTTGATACTTGTCTGCGTCTCGCGAAACAGGGCAGCACGATTCTGCTTATCGAAGATGCGGTTTACGCAGCAATCACCGGCAGCTCGCTGGAGTCGAAAATAAGGCAGGCAAGCAAGCGATACGAATTTTGCGTGCTGGGACCGGATCTGAAGGCTCGCGGGCTCGATGAGGCGAAACTCATCGATGGCATCCGAGTAGTGGATTACGGTGGATTCGTTGATCTCGCCGTTAGCCATGACAGGGTTCAGTCTTGGCTTTGAAGGCTGGGTAGTAGCAGTAAATCGGTGAGGATGACAACATCATGCTTGAAGTTAACGGAAAGATTCTTGAGACCGATGACGAAGGGTATATCGAGAATATGGACGATTGGAGCCCCGAGATAGCCGAGAGGATGGCCGCCAATGACGACTGTGAACTCACCGACAATCACTGGGAAGTGATCAAGTTTATGCGCAGCTATTATGAGGAGTACAAGATTTCTCCGACTGTGCGTGTTCTAACGCGAGAGATTCGTAAAACGCTCGGCGCTGATAAGGGCAACAGCAGATACCTGTACGCGTTATTTCCCTATGGGCCGATTAAACAGGCTGGTAAATACGCGGGTCTGCCAAAACCATCGACGTGCGTTTAGTTTTGCTGCTTATTGCCCAGACTGAAACCAAGCGAGTTTTTGTTGTAAGCGAACAACATTGCCAACGATTACTAACGTCGGTGCATGCACATCGGCAGCGCGTATCGTTTCCGATAGTATTTCTAGGGTGCCAACAAAAACCCGCTGGCGCGGTGTAGTGCCCTGTTCTATAAGTGCTGCCGGCGTATCGGAAGACATTCCATGTTTTATCAGCTGTTGACACAAGAGTGTCAGTCCTGTTAGAGCCATGTAGATCACGATCGTCTGTTGTGGCTGCACTAACGCATCCCAGTTCAGATCCATGGATCCGTCTCGCACGTGTCCGGTAACGAACACGCAAGACTGGGTAACGATGACTGATGTTATCCGTGGCCGCTCGCTTGCGCGTGACTTATATAACGTCGGTGATACCACGCTCACATTTGTACCGGTTTGTCGAAACAGCGAAACCTTGCGGGCGGCCACCTCGCCGCCCTCCACCAGGCACGGCCGCGCTCGTACACGTAGAAATATTGGTAGAAAGTTTATGACAGGGTGGCAAGCATAGGGTTGTTGTACGGGATTTTTGTTAAGCTAATTCAATTCTAAACGTATAACGCTGCTACCATACCTCGGTGGTGCGTTTAGGATCAGCCAGTGCGGGCAGACTGACAACAAACGCCCGGCATTTTCATACGCCGGGCCCCGGACAAGGGCGCTATGAAAGATACTGCAGTGGTGTTAGCAAATGGCCGTTATCGAACGCCAAACGCAAAGACCGCGCATGGATTGGTACGGTCGTCGTCGCGGTTCCAAATCGTGTCGGTGATTGATCCGGCGTGCGCCGGTCAGGATGCCGGTGAGGTCTTGGATGGCGTACATCGCGATATCCCTATTGTCAGTTCGTTGGATGATGCACTTGCGTGCGGTTCTAAACGTCCAACGCATTGTGTCGTCGGTATGGCTACCCATGGTGGGCGGTTCGACGATGAGATACGTGATTTGTTGCTGCAGGCGGCGCGAGCCGGGGTAGCCATCGTCAACGGTCTACACGATTACGCGTGCGACGTCCCAGAGATCGTAGCAGCGGTTCGCGAACACGGTACGATAATTATCGATTTGCGCAAGCCACCACCTAAGGACGAGTTGCATTTCTGGACCGGCGAAATTTTTAACGTGCGGGCACCAAGGATTGCAGTGTTAGGCGTGGACTGTGCCATCGGCAAGCGTACGACAACGCGATTACTCGTCGATGCCCTAAACGCCGCCGATATCAAAGCCGAAATGATCTACACGGGCCAAACCGGTTGGATGCAAGGTGCACGCTACGGGTTTGTGCTTGATTCTATCGCAAACGACTATGTCAGCGGCGAGCTGGAGCATGCGATTGTGTTTTGTGACCGCGAGGTCCAACCGGATGTCATGATATTGGAAGGACAGTCTTCGCTGCGGAACCCGAGCGGGCCCTGTGGTGCAGAGTTCTTATTGTCAGGTGCTGCGCGCGGTGTGATTCTGCAGCACGCACCTGGCCGTGAGTTCTTCGAAGGTTACAAAGAACAGGGCCTGCGGCTGCCGCCGGTAAAAGACGAAATGGCGTTGATCGAATTCTACGGTGCGCGCACGTTAGCGGTTGCGTTGCACGGAGAAGGGCTAGATAGCGGGGCGCTACGAACGCATCAAGCCACGTTACGGACGGAGCTCGGTATTCCTATCGTTATGCCACTTGAGGGCGGTGTAGCGGAGTTGGTTACGGTGGTGCGCCAGTTCATCGACAGGGAGCGTCAGTGAAAATCACCGCGGTTAGAACTTGGGTCGAGCACTTCGAACTGGTTCGGCCTTACACGATAGCTTTTCGTTCAGTCGACGCAGTAGAAAACAGTATCGTCGAACTGCGTACGGATGGTGGGTACATTGGCCTTGGCGCCGCGTCACCCGAGCCCCATGTCACCGGCGAGACCGTCGAGGCGTGCCAGGCAGCATTGGCCGAGGGGGCGCTTGCTTGGTTAATTGGATGCGATGTACGTGAACTACCGGCACTATGTCGCGAATTGGGCAAACGAATGCCCCAAGTCCCGGCCGCGCGTGCGGCCGTGGACATCGCACTGTACGATCTGTTCGCCCAGTTCTTGGGGTTGCCACTCGTCGACATACTTGGTCGTGCCCACGAAAAACTACCTACCTCTATCACCATTGGCATCAAACCGGTCGAAGCGACACTGACCGAAGCCGAGGAATATCTCGAACGTGGATTCCATGTATTGAAGGTGAAGCTTGGTCACTCGCTTGAAGAGGATCTCGATCGCCTGCGTACGCTAAGGGGCAAGATCGGCTCGCATGTAAAGATTCGAGTCGATCCCAATCAGGGTTACAGTCCGGCGGAGGTCGTACAGTTTGTTGAGCAGACTCGCGAGTTAGACGTCGAGTTCTTGGAGCAACCCATGGACGTAGCCAAACTCGATGAGCTGCGAGCACTGCCCGTGGAAGTTCGGCAACGGGTGGCCGCCGATGAGAGTTTGCTCAGCGAAGAAAACGCGCTTGATCTGATCACACCACCACGCGCCTGTGGCATCTTTAATATTAAACTTATGAAATCCGGCGGTGTGTTTCCCGCGCTACGGATAGCGGCGATCGCGCAGACGGCTGGCATAGCACTCATGTGGGGCTGTATGGATGAGAGTATCATCAGCATTACGGCAGCCCTGCATGCCGCACTGGCGTCGCCGGCTACACGCTATCTGGATCTCGACGGCAGCCTCGACCTGGCACGCGATGTGGTCAAAGGGGGCTTCGTCTTACAGGATGGATACCTGTCGACCTCAAATGCGCCCGGACTCGGTGTCGTGCTACTGACATGATTGTACGAGTCACTAGTAAGGAGTAAGCAATGCAAGCAGCCATAGTAGTTTTTATGTTATTTGGCTGTTCAGTTATTACGTCATATTGTCTTGCGCAGGAATCTGGAACACGACCATTTTTAGTTTCTTCTGAAGATACCTTCAAGATCGCAATCCTTCGGTGGAAGATCATTACGCCAGCGCCAGCTTATGTGCAAGAAATAAACCAGGTTGTGTTTGCGGGCGCGGAGAAGGCCATCAGCGGTCAAAGCAACAGAATTAGGCTCGAATATTCCTTTCACCGGGCATTCCCTTCCGCCAGTTAGAGCAAGATCATCGATAAAAGCATCGTGTCTAAGCAGGTAGAGAAGAAGATCTGGAAAGGCAGCAAACCCAATTTGGATCTGGTCATCGACGTTGCTAAGAAACCAGGCGTTAACGGCGTGCTCCTTTGTCGTGTTCGAGTACAAAGTGGCCTCGATACTATTGGTTGCCACGCAATCGAAGTGAGCAGCAAGCGGTCTTTCAAAGCGAAGAGAACGACCGAGGGTTTTCTTGACTATGAGGAAGGGTTAGGCGCGGTTCAGAGCGCAATCAAGGAGGCATTGGAGAAAATGCTAAGCGCTGGTTCGGCGCGGACACCTGGGTCGAGGGTAGCGACTGTTTTTGGTTAACCGGTATTTCGTGGGGACGATAGCATGTCGAAATACGTGGGCGCGATCGATCAGGGAACGACCAGCACTCGTTTCATTATCTTTGATCATACCAGTAATCCTGTTGCGGCTGCCCAGAAGGAGCATGAGCAGATCTTTCCGCAACCTGGTTGGGTGGAACACGATGCCACTGAAATCTGGGTGCGAACGCAAGAGGTAATCAATGCCGCACTCGCGAAAGCTGCGATAAAGCCCGACGAAATCGCCGCAATCGGCATCACTAATCAACGCGAGACCACCGTGGTGTGGGAGCGGGCAACAGGCAAACCGATTAGCAATGCACTTGTTTGGCAGGATACGCGTACCAGCGATATCTGCCGCGAGCTTGCCGAACAAGGCGGCCAAGATCGATTTAGGCTAAAGACCGGCCTACCTCTGGCGACTTATTTTTCTGGGCCGAAGATCCAATGGATTCTCGACAATGTCGACGGTGCGCGTGCGCGGGCGGAGGCAGGCAAATTGTTGTTTGGCAATATGGACACCTGGTTGATTTGGAATTTGACGGGTGGCCCTTCGGGTGGTGTGCATGTAACCGATGTTACCAATGCCAGCCGTACCATGTTGATGAACCTGAATACGCTGCAGTGGGACGCCGAATTGCTCGATGCCATGGATGTGCCCCCGAAGATGTTGCCGCAGATCAAATCCTCAAGCGAAGAATATGGTCAGGCTACGGGCGCGCTAAGAGGCGTCATGATTGCCGGTGATCTTGGCGACCAACAGGCAGCGCTTTTTGGACAGACCTGCTTTTCTTCGGGTGAGGCTAAAAATACCTATGGCACGGGTTGTTTCTTGCTCGTCAATACTGGCAACGCGGTGGTGCACTCTAAGCATGGTTTAATTACGACGGTCGCGTATCGGATCGGAGAGCAACGGACAGTCTATGCGCTTGAAGGCTCGATCGCTATCGCCGGTGCCTTGGTGCAGTGGCTAAGGGATAACCTTGGGATTATCGAGCATGCTCCTGACGTGGAAGGCTTAGCGCGTTCGGTGCACGACAATGGCGGGATTTATTTTGTGCCGGCCTTCTCCGGTCTGTACGCCCCCTATTGGAAAGACAATGCGCGCGGTGTCATTGTCGGCATGACCCGTTATGTCAACAAAGGCCATATTGCCCGAGCCACCCTGGAGGCCGCTGCCTATCAGACCCGAGAGATTGTGGAAGCGATGCAAAAGGACACGAATACACAAATTTCTATCCTCAAGGTCGATGGCGGTATGGTTGCTAACGAACTATTGATGCAGTTTCAAGCCGACCTCCTGGGAATTCCGACGGTTCGACCAAGTGTGCCCGAAACCACGTCACTCGGTGCAGCGTATGCGGCGGGCTTGGCGGCTGGATTTTGGGAAAACGAAGATGGCTTACGTAAGCATTGGCATCAGGATAAGGCGTGGCAGCCAGTGTTGCCCAAGGATCAGCGCGAGCACTTATATGGTGAGTGGCTCAAAGCAGTAACACGAACTTTCGATTGGGTGGAGTGAGCTGGCATGGCGCGGGTGACCTTTACCGATAACATCCAACGTCACATGTCCATCCATGGAAGTACCAGGGCAGACCGTACGTGAGATCTTGGAGCAAGTGTTTGTTCACCAACCGCCTATGTGTAGCTACATCCTCGACGATCAAGGCGGGGCTCGCAAACACATAGTGATTTTTATCGATGGTATGCAAATTCGCGATCCAAGGGGTCTTAACGATCGTGTGTCGGCAAGTGGCACGGTCTATGTCATGCAGGCGTTATCGGGTGGCTAGACCTCGAAGAAGTGACACATGAGCGGGGTTGTTCTTGTTGCAACACGAAAAGGCCTGTTCACGGTGGAACGGGCACGGTCAGAATGGTCAATCACTCGAAGCGTTTCTCGGGGACAATGTCTCTATGGTGCTGCCTGGCGCGCACGATGGGTTCCTTTACGCAGCACTCGAGCATGGACACTTTGGCGCGAAACTCCATCGTTCGCGCGATGGTGGTGCCACCTGGGAAGAGTGTGAAGTACCGACCTATCCGCCTAAACCCGAAGGCGTCGAAGATCTGGATCCCATGCGTAAGACACCAATCCCGTGGAGTCTGCAGCGTATCTGGTCTTTGGAGCAAAGTGACGCCGGCGTGCTCTGGTGTGGCACCATTCCTGGCGGCCTGTTCTATTCCAAGGACAGTGGTGCGTCATGGACGTTTGTCGAGTCGCTATGGAATCGCGATGAGCGTAAGCAGTGGTTTGGCGGCGGGGCAGACGCCCACAAGCTAATGACGGTAAGGCCGAGATTGAGGCGGATACACAAAGCTTCGGGTATAGCATGGTGTTCTGTTCAATGTCAGCGATAGTACCCGTATTGGCGTTGCCCACCGTTCGGCCATTCGCCATGAGCTAACAGGGGACTCGGATATTATGACCGTCGGACCAGGCGCGACGGCGTTTGCGGCGGGTGCCGACATTGTTGACTCCGATATCGAAGTCGACCTCACGTTCCCAGCCACTACATCGATAAGTGTGCACCACCAAGTAAACTCAAAGTGGCCGGTGATGGGCAATGCCACGCAGACGCGTTGGGGCCGACTCCAGGAACTACGTATAAAGTTTGACTCGGGTCAAGCCGATAGTGTGATTACCTTAGATTTGGATGACGTTTGGCGCTACTCGGTCGGTGCTACCTATATGCGCGATAGTCGATTGAGTATCGGTTCGGCATTATTTTTGACGAGTCGCCCACCCCGAACGCCGAAGCGACAACGGTGCGCCTGCCCGACGAGGATCGTACTTGGTTGACGTTTGGTCTGAGTTATAAGAAAGACGAACGGCTAAGCCTCGATGTCTCTTACGCACATATTAAAATCGACGACACAGGCATAAATAAAAATGCCAATACACCAACCAGTGAAGACCTGTTCCGTGGTAACCTAGTGGATGAATATGAGGCGGATGTGCATCTCCTAAGCCTTCAGGGCAATTGGAAATTTCAGACATGATGAAGCTGGGCGAACAACTTGCCTGTGTAGCCCGGCCGCTGGCGGCCGGGCTTTTTTGGCCTAGTTGCCCGCGGTAGCAGGGAACACCCCGACTATTTGTTAAGCCAAAATAATGGCTTAGTATAAAGGCGGGACACTGGATAGCGCGCTGTTACCCCCACTTGGTGATGGACTATAGTTAAGGACAAATGACTGACACAAGCAGAGCCGTCGTCGACGACGCCCCAGCAGGGTCGACCAGCACCACCGATCCACTTCGCCTACTTGGTCAGGTCTTGACGCTGGCGGTCCGGCACAAGGCCTCGGATATCCATTTGCGTGCGCGCAACCATCCGATCTTGCGTATCGATGGCATCCTGCGGGCGGTGCGCGAGATTCCAGCCTTTCCGCCGGATCTATTGGATCGGATCGCGCGCAATATGATGTCGGCGCGGCACATCGCCGAGTTTGAGAAGGAGCACCAAGTAGATCTTTCCTTCGGGTTCAAGGATATCGGCCGGGTGCGCGCTAATATTTTTCATCAGCGCGGCAGCGTCAGTATCGTGTTGCGTGTAATCAGCACCGAGATTCCACGGCCGGCTGAACTGATGCTACCGGACATCGTCAGTAATTTTACAAAAATAGAACGCGGCCTGGTTATTGTAACGGGCGCTACCGGCGCCGGTAAGTCAACGACCCTGGCATCGCTGGTGAACGAGATCAATCTGGCCCAAACCCGTCACGTCATTACGATTGAGGATCCGATCGAGTTCTTGTTCACCGAGCGACGTTCCATCATCACCCAGCGTGAAATAGGTATGGATACCAATAGCTTTGCCGATGCCATGCGCGCGGCAATGCGTGAAGATCCAGATGTCATTCTCTTGGGTGAAATGCGTGACCCGGAGACGATCGAGGCGGCATTGACCGCGGCTGAGACGGGACATTTGGTGTTGTCGACGATGCATGCACCGGCAGTAGCAGAAAGTATTCCGCGTATCATTACCGCCTTTCCGCCCGAAGCGCAGGCAAGTGTTCGCGGAAAACTCGCGCAGAATCTACACGGCATAGTCGGTCAGCGCCTGATACCGCGCAAGGACAACAAAGGCCGAATTGTTGCCTGTGAGGTCATGACCGTGTCGGCGTTAGCACGTGAACTGATTCTTGACCCCCTTAAGGTCAAAGATCTATCCGATCTCGTCAAGAAGGGTACGCTTGCCGAGGGCATGTTGAGTTTTGATGCCTGTCTTTTCGATCTCTTTAAGAAGGGTATGATTGACGACGATACCGCCTTGCAGTACGCCACCAGCCCAACCGATCTGAAGTTGAAGCTGGAGGGTTTCTAAACCAGCACCCTCGGGCAGCGGTAGCGAGCGCTACTGTGCCATTCAACTTACCCACTCTCGAGCGCATAGCGCGCAGTGGTGCTTTGCACCGGTGTCGGGCTATCAATAGACGTGCGGTTGTGCTGAAATTTCGTGTGCCCATAAACTTGAGCCCGAACGACTACATCGTTCGGTCCACCGTCCGGTGAGTGATGGTATGGCGGATCGTAGACTACAAGTGTTTCACACAGTGGCGCGGCTGTTGAGTTTCACGAAGGCAGCCGAGGCGCTGCACATCACCCAGCCCGCGGCCACTTTCCAGATTCGTCAACTGGAGGAGTACTTTAGCACGCGCTTGTTCGATCGGACTCACAATCACATTAGTTTGACCGCCGCCGGTGAACGGGTATTCGAGCATGCCGACAGAATCATCGCCTTTGGACCCACCGCTCGACAGGCCGTTCTCCGTTGTTTATCAGCGGCAGAAATTTCGACTCCGAGCTATGCATGGGGTTATGGCATTTGCCCACCGGCATTGCGAAAAACGGTCATCGCAGGCGCAAGGCTAAGTCTGTGACGTCAAAGCATCTCGCTAGCATAGTCGGCCAGGCGCGAGCGTTCCCCGCGTTGCAGGGTTACATGGCCGCTGTGTGCCCAACCCTTGAATCGATCTACTGCATAAGTGAGCCCCGATGTTGTCGCCGTCAGGTAGGGCGTGTCGATCTGTGCGATATTGCCTAGACAGACAATTTTGCTTCCCGGCCCAGCGCGAGTGATCAATGTCTTGACCTGATGCGGGCTTAGGTTCTGCGCTTCGTCGATAATGATGAATTTTCTAAGGAATGTACGACCGCGCATGAAGCTCAGGGATTTTATGTGGATACGATTACGGATGAATTCATGGGTAACGGCTCGACCCCAGGCGCCGTGATCATGGCCACCAGTTTCATGCAACACGTCTAGGTTGTCCTCGAGTGCTCCCATCCATGGTCCCATTTTTTCTTCCTCCGTGCCGGGGAGAAATCCGATGTCTTCGCCCACTGGGAGGGTGGCACGGGTCATAACAATCTCCGTATAACGCTTTTCCTCCAGTGTCTGAACTAGTGCCGATGCCAACGTCAGAAGTGTTTTGCCGGTGCCAGCTTGTCCAAGTAGGGTGACAAAATCGATGTCGGGGCTGACTAGCAGGTTAAGTGCAAAGTTCTGTTCACGGTTGCGCGCATGTATTCCCCAGACACTATTCGGAGCTCGCGTATGGTCTTTAATGACCTCCAGCACAGCACCGTCGGCACAATGCCGCACCATGAAGGCGGGCGCGTTGTTTTCGACCGGATACAGAAACTGATTCGGATAATAAGCGTTCACATGCATAGCGGGTATCGTGTAGGCATCAGCCGACCCTTTTTCTTGGTTTACCCCATCTAGCTTTTCCCAAAACTTGCTATCAAATTCGGTCATGCCGGTATAGAGCAGCTCAGTGTCGTCCAGCACTTGGTCGTTCGTGTAATCCTCGGCCCGAATATTAAGTGCATGAGCCTTGATTCGTAGATTTATATCTTTTGAGATTAGTGTTACTTCGTTGTCGCGGTGGGTTTTGCTCAGATCAAGCGTAATGCCCAGGAGGGTATTGTCACAGCTGTTGCGCGCAAGCCCCTCGGGCAACGCGCTCTTCACAGCCTGTGAATAGAAGTACAAGCGCCCACCCACGGCGCCGTCCACAGATGGTAGCGTTACCCCCTGCGAGATATCGGCATCCGAATGTTCGATCAAGCCGTCTAGGATGCGACTGACCTCGCGCACGTTGCGCGCTACTTCTGATACCCCAACCTTCGCGGCGTCCAACTCTTCGAGTACCGCGATCGGCAGTACGACATCATGCCTTCCAAACCGCAGCGGTGCGGTCGGATCATGGATCAGGACGTTTGTGTCGAGAACGAAGACTTTCTTGTTTGTGGCCATGATTTCTGCCGTAAACTTTTGCAACCTTTTAGGTGGCGTACCCCCAATCCTAAGCTGCAAAGTCTTTGAGTCGCACCGGTAGCCGCCGGGCTCCCCAACTACCTGGCTTGGCCTCTAATACGCCCGCTAGCTTCGTACCACAATTAGGGCAATGCCCGTCTTCAGTAAGATTCCATGCGGTGATGACATACCAGTCTCGACCAATCAACTTCTTACCGCATTGATGGCAGTAAGTGCTGCCACCGGCCTCATCGTGTACGTTGCCCGTGTAGGCATAGCGCACCCCATTCTTGGTGGCGATCCGACGGGCGCGAGTAAGCGTACTGGGTGGTGTGTGGGTCTTGTCCATCATCTTCCAATCGGGATGAAAGGCGGTGAAGTGCCAGGGTACATCGGGACCGACGTTCTCCACTACCCATTGCGTCATTTCCTCAAGCTCCCTGTCCGAGTCGTTCTCTCCCGGGATCAGTAGGGTGGTAATCTCAAACCAGACGTCTGTCTCGTGTTTGAGATATTTCAGTGTGTCGAGCACTGGTTGCAAATGGCCGCCACAAATCTTGTAGTAGAACTCCTCCGTGAATGCCTTGAGATCGACATTGGCCGCATCCATCGCTTGGTAGAACTCTGGACGTGCCACGTCGGTAATATAGCCAGCGGTGACTGCAATCGATTTGACGTTGCGCTCGTGACAAGCGGCTGCCACGTCGACCGCATATTCCAGAAAGATAACGGGGTCATTATAGGTATAAGCAACACTACGGCAGCCAAGTTGTTGGGCCGCCTTGGCGATGGTTGCCGGTGTTGCGTGATCCGCTAGGGTGTCGATTTCGCGCGACTTACTGATGTCCCAGTTCTGACAAAACTTGCACGCGAGATTACAGCCAGCCGTACCAAAAGAAAAAATCGGTGTGCCAGGCAAGTAGTGGTTAAGCGGTTTCTTTTCGATAGGGTCGACGCAGTACCCGCTCGAGCGCCCATAGGAGGTGAGGACGATCTGCGCGTCTTGGTGAGCACGTACGAAGCAAAGACCCCGTTGACCCTCGCGCAACTTGCAGTAACGTGGGCACAGGTCGCACTGAATGCGGCCGTCCGCTAATTTGTGCCAGTATTTACCCGGTACTGCTGAGCCTATGTCTTTGTGATTCATCGACGATGAGGAGTCGGCGCCCACTCTGAAAAGGTAACAGCTTAATTATACACCTATCGCTTGCAAAACAGTTTCTTTAGTCGCAAGGTAGAGGATGGAGAAGACGATGACCACGGTGCGCAATCCAGCCGTCGCAGGCACATTTTACCCTGCCAATCCCGCCGAGCTAAAGGCGACAATAGACGAGTATCTCGGCGCCGCCAAGACCAGCGGACCAGTCCCGAAGGCGCTGATCGCGCCGCACGCCGGGTTCGTTTATTCGGGTCCGGTGGCGGCAAGCGCCTATGCCCGTATCGCCCCGGCACGCGACACGATCACGCGCGTCATCTTGCTCGGACCGGCACATCGGGTTGCCGTCGCGGGCCTTGCATTACCCAGCGTTGACAGCCTGGCAACGCCACTCGGTAACGTACCTGTCGACAAGAAGGCAGTGGCCATGATTGCGGATCTGCCGCAAGTGAAAGTGATGGATGCCGCCCATGAGTCAGAGCACAGCCTGGAAGTGCATCTGCCGTTTCTGCAAACCGTACTCGCACAGTTTGCCCTTGTGCCGTTAGCGGTAGGTCAAGCATCGCCCACCGACGTCGGCGAGGTGCTAGAGCGGCTGTGGGGTGGGCCCGAGACATTGATCGTCATAAGCTCCGATCTCAGCCACTACCATTCCTACGAAAACGCCTGTCGCTTGGATAAGACCACGTCGCGGGCGATCGAACAACTGCGGGCCGAGGACATTTTGTACGAACATGCCTGTGGCCGGATCCCGATAAACGGCCTACTTCATGCAGCACGTAAACGGGGAATGAGCGTGACAACGATCGATCTGCGAAATTCTGGTGATACCGCTGGGCCGCGTGACCAGGTCGTCGGCTATGGGGCCTACGTGTTTGAAGAATCTGGTTGAAACTCTGTCGAGCGGTGATCAACAAGATCTCCTGAAGCTCGCCGCCGATTCTATTGAGATGGGTCTGAAGGGCACCCAGCTCGAGGTTGATCTCACCGTTTATTCGGGGGCGTTGAGAGACCCCGGTGCCAGTTTTGTAACGATAAACGTGCGCGACCAGCTTCATGGTTGTATTGGTTCATTAGAGATAAAACGGGCGCTTGTTATCGATGTGGTAAAGAACGCCCGTGCCGCTGCGTTTGATGATCCACGTTTTAGTACCTTGACGCAGGAAGAGTTTGAGGATCTGCACATTCATATCTCTGTCTTAAGCTCGCCGGAGACTATTGAGTGTGCCTCTGAGGATGAGCTGGTGCGACAATTGCGTCCCGGCATTGATGGCGTGATTCTAGAAGATGGAGCTTCTCGCGCAACCTATCTGCCCAGTGTATGGGAAGCGTTGCCCGATCCGCAGAAATTTTTACGACAACTTAAGTGCAAAGCAGGACTGTCTTTGGATCATTGGTCGGAGACGATGAAGGTACAACGGTATACAACCAAATGCATGTCTTCTCGAGTGAGCTCGGGGAAACGTCGTTAGTTTTCGGTAGCGACAATCTTTAGGATCTTTCCGCCGTGGTCAACAACGTAGAGCTCTAAAACCTCGTCTTGACCAAAACTGCTGATCGAATAGCGTGATTTTACGAGTTGCCGGTGATTAGTAACTTTCTTACCGGCATAGCGCAGTCCCCATATTTTTTTTGTCACATAGTCGCCATAGATATAGGTACCGCAAAGGGCGGGGATTTTCGTACCTCGATAGACGAAACCGCCGGTTATAGAAAACCCCTCTGGCTGTGGATAGACAAAAATAGGAGAGGTGAGACCTGATTGGTCACATTGGCGGTTCACATCGGGGGTGCAGATGTTTCCCTCCATAATATTCCAGCCATAGTTATGGCCTTTCTCGATGATGTCGATTTCCTCGAATCGATTCTGGCCGACATCGGCAAGATACAAAACTCCATTTGCCGCGTCGAAGGAAAACCGCCATGGATTTCGTAACCCGTAGGCCCAAATCTCGTCGCGGGCGTTTGCTTGTCCCACGAACGGATTGTCCGAGGGAATGCCGTACGATCGACTGGACATTTTTTGGTCTACATCGATGCGTAGCATCGCGCCCAACAATGTTGTCAACCGCTGTCCGTTATCATGGGGGTCGTTAGCCGCGCCACCATCGCCCATACCGACGTATAGGTATCCGTCTGGACCAAAGGCAAGTTGGCCGCCATTGTGGTTGCCCCAAGGCTGGCGGACCTTTAGCAGAACTCTCTCCCTCGCTGGATTAGCGCGATTGACGCTAGTGCGCTTGAATTCGGCGATTATGGTCTGTAGGCCATTCTGTCGAGTGGTGTAGTTCACATAGAACAAACCATTGTCCTTATACCTTGGGTGAAACGCGACGCTGAGCAGGCCCTTTTCACCACCACTACTTACGCGGTCACGAATATCCAGAAACGGGGTTGGATCCAAGACCCCATTTTTTATGATGCGGATAGTCCCTTGTTGCTCAACCACAAACAATCGACGGCCCCCGTCACCAGCATGTGTCAGCTGGACGGGCTCCCTCAGGCCGTCTGCTATTTCCTTTAGCGTAATAGATGGAATCAATCCCTCGGTCTTCATCTCGTCGCAGACCGCCGCGTAGCCCGGCAGAGTCGCGAAAAGAATCAATCCGCATAACAGTCGTTGTAGCGATTTAATCATTGGTTTCGAATGTCGGCATGATGGGGCTGATGTGTATTGTATCCCTTGTCGTTGGGTGAGCACGCACCTCCCCGCAACGCCGGTGGCGGACCGAAAAACCGCGGTTTGAGCGTGTTTACTTGTCAACATGTGGACAGGAAAGTACTATTTGGACATCAGGGTTATCCCGAGGCCACGCGCGCTATGTTCAAAGGTAGTATGGTCGCATTGGTTACGCCGATGTGGGACGACGGCTCGTTGGATGTATCTGCCCTACATCGTCTAATCGATTTTCATATCGAGAACGGTACAGATGCCATCATTGCGGTAGGGACGACCGGCGAATCAGCCACCGTGTCTGTGGATGAGCACTGTGAGATTATCCGGCATTGCGTGGAGCACGTCGGTGGCCGAATCCCAGTGATCGCGGGCACCGGTGCCAACTCTACCTCTGAGGCTATCGAGCTGACACGGTTTGCACACGAAGCCCGTGCCGACGCCTGCCTGCTGGTGACACCTTACTATAATAAGCCGACACAAGAGGGCCTTTACCAGCACTATAAAGCTGTCGCCGAATCCGTAGCTATCCCGCAGATCTTATATAACGTACCGGGCCGCACGGCTTGCGATATGTTACCGGATACCATCATCCGGCTCGCCGCTATTGCCAATATAGTGGGCGTTAAGGAAGCGAGCGCTGACATTTCGCGTGTTCCCAAGATTACGCAAGCTTGCGGGGACTCAATGGAAGTATACTCGGGCGACGATGCGACGGCGTTGGACCTGATACTAGC
>SMUX01277667.1_pt1 | contig 25466 bp, 25 predicted proteins | sample 2456431 | NCBI WGS metagenome assembly SMUX01 (sample SAMN11095930, study PRJNA526329) | marine sediment metagenome | biome: Marine sediment; feature: Surficial sediment; material: Deep marine sediment; isolation source: Hadal surficial sediment | place: Pacific Ocean | collected 2014-11 | depth... | reverse complement strand
GTTTTTCCGGTAATTTTTTTGAGTCCTTTAAACAGGATGGGATGAAAACTTACGATGAGGTTGCAGTTTTGCTCCACGGCTTCATCGACCACATCTTCTAAGGTATCCAAAGTGACCAGGATCCCTGAAACGGTTTCATTTACATCTCCAACGAGCAATCCTGTATTGTCAAAATCTTCGGAATAGGAGAGCGGAGCGAGTTCTTCCAATATGTGAACGACGTCAATAACCTTCATACCGTATATTTTCAGGTAAAGATAGGGTATTATGATTTTTTCTGAAAAAGGAAATAAAAGGCACGAAGCACGCTTGCCAGTCCGAAATAAAATGTAGACGTGGAATGCAGGAGGGGAACGAAGGCGGAAAGAATGAAGCTCGAAGTGGGAAGCATAGGGTATGAGGTGGGAATTCGTTAGTCGAAAGTCGGAAGATGGAATTAACAATTATACGATTAAACGCATCAACGAATATTGAATAGTGGTTTAGAGTTTAGGGGTTAGTGCTTATCAAACGGTTACAGATTTCAACGGGGAAACACTTGGCACTAATTAGTAATGTATTTGAGCCGATGCCCTGTTCCTTGGAATTTGTTATTTTCGTTATATGAATATCAGGAAGGTCCTTTTCCCTTTTTCTATTTTGTACGATGGAATTACTTCGTTACGCAATGTTGCCTATGACAATGGTTGGAAGAACAGTAAGCGCTATGATCTGCCGGTTATTTGCGTAGGAAACCTTTCGGTGGGAGGTAGCGGGAAATCGCCTATGGTCGAATATATAGTCGATTTTCTTCGGAAAGATCATCAGGTGGCCGTCTTGAGTCGGGGCTATAAACGAAAGAGCAATGGCTTTATAGAAGTGTTGATCTCCAGTACTGCTGAAGAAGTGGGCGACGAGCCACTACAATTCAAATTAAAATTTCCAAAAGTTACTGTGGCCGTATGTGCCAGCCGGCAAGAAGGTATTGAAAAACTGAAAGCTAAAGCAGATGTTATTATACTCGATGATGCCCTTCAGCATAGAAAAGTCAAGCCTTCATTTACGATCTTACTCACGCCTTTTGACGATTTATTTACGAAGGATCTCGTTCTGCCTGCGGGAAATCTGCGTGAATCCCAACGAGGTGCTCGGCGTGCCGATGTTATCATCGTAACCAAGTGTCCCGATGGGGTTGCTTATTCAAAATTGCAGGAAATACAGTACGAAATGAACTTGCAACCGTATCAAAGGATCTATTTTTCTAAAATTGGATATGATCAATTCGTACATAGTGAAACGGAATCTCTACCCATAGAATATCTTTCAGACAAACCTTTTACTTTGGTCACGGGCATCGCGAATCCCAAACCGTTGGTAGCATTTTTGAAAAAGAAACAATTTGTGTTCACTCACGGAAAATTTCCCGACCATCACAATTTTAGTTCTTCGGAAATTTCTTCGCTCAAAGAGAAAGAGATCCTATTAACCACAGAAAAAGATTATATGCGACTGCAATCAAAATTAGGAAAGTTCGCATTGTATTATCTACCTATAAAAATGGAATTGCTCAATGTGCGGGAAGATGCTCTCAAAAAACTGATTTGGGACGCAGTGAAGAACTTTAGGAAAGTTTAGTCGTCAACCGGTAATTTTTTTCTCTCCATTGATCGATAGATCTTTTCAAAAAATTCTTCCGTCTTGAAAGGCTTTGGAATAATTTCATTAAAACCGGCACGATAGAAATCATCCAGGTTTTCGTCTATGGTAACTGCAGTCAGGGCAATAATTGGTAATTTTTTATTGAATTTCCTAATTTCCCGAGTCGCTTCGATACCACTTATTCCGGGCATGTGGATGTCCATTAATACCACATCGAAATTATGCTCCTTCACCAAGGCGATGGCGTCTTTACCATTGTCTGCTACCAGGCATCTCATCTTGTTCTTTTCCAGGATCTTTTTAGTGATCATTTGGTTGATCTTGTTGTCTTCTACGATTAAAATATCTCGATTTTCTAGGGCTAAGTAATCCACGTCGTATATGATGTTATTGGGGTTCTTATCTTGGTATTCTTCTGAAATGGCAAAATTGATATCAAACCAAAACTTAGAGCCTTTTCCCAATTGACTTTCCAATTGGATTTTACTACCCATTAGTTCCAGCAGGTTTTTAACGATCGACAGTCCTAAACCGGTGCCGCCGAATTTCCGGTTAATTTGAAGGGATGCCTGCGAAAAGGTTTCGAATATACTCTTCTGTTTTTTCCTTGAAATTCCAACTCCATTGTCTTCAATTTCGAAGCGAACAGTGGTCCTGTCATTGTTTTCGCTACCCTTTTGAATGCGAACATAAATATCTCCGTTTTGAGTAAACTTCAGGGAATTACCAATTAAATTGATCAAGATCTGGGAAAGTTTCAGAGGATCGCCTAAAAGTTTTACAGGGATGTCATCATCATATTCAAAATGAAGATTGTTATTTTTGTCATCGGCAGATTTCTTCAAAGCCACCAATACGTCGGTCACACGCTTTTTAAGATTGAAAGAAGTTTTTTCTACTTCTACTTTATTGGCCTCAAGCTTGTTGAGATCCAATATATTATTGATCAATGACAATAGATATTCACCGGAGAATTTCAAGGAGTCTAAGTGTTCTTTTTGTTCTGGTGTTGGGTCTTCTTCCATCAACAAATGCGTCAATCCGGTTACTGCATATAGTGGCGTTCTAAGCTCATGGGTGATAGTAGATAAAAATTGAGCTTTGGCGAGGGAAGCTTTTTCTGCCTTTTCTTTTGCAAGTTGTAATTCACTGTTCTTATCTTGAAGTAGCTCGTTGGCCTTGGCTCTCAAATTATTGTTCTTGTAAAGGGATAACGTAAGTAAAGAGAGGATAACGATCAACGCAATGCTCAGGCCAGTGGTCATTTTACCAAAATTAATGGAGCGCCGTTGCTTGTCGATGTTACTTTGCTGAGTTGCGATGATCCTGTTCAGATCACCGATGTTCTTGTCAACATCAACTCCTTTTGAAATTGCTTTTATGAATACCTGATTCAACGAATCACTGATGGAGGTGTACAATCCGAATTGATATTGAGCTTCTTCAATATTGTTCTCAATCAACGCGATATTTGCGGCTATACGGTACGCGTGTTTTTTGAGTTTGGCGTATGGATTCGATTCAAGAATCTCAATAGCATTTTTCAATGCAGCCTTAGATGATATCAAGTTTTGTGATGGATCATCATTCTCTAAATACAAATATGAACTGGCCTTATTCAGATGAGAGAACGCTTCAAGATATATGAAATTAAATTCGTTAAATAAAGGTATGGCCGCATCAAAATAATTGATGGCATTTTTATAATTACCCCGTTGTTCTTCCAATACACCTAAAGCGAATATAATTTCGGCCTGCCCTTTCTCATCACCCAAGCCGATATAGATATTATTGGCATTCTTCATATATTCTTCAGCATCTTGAAATTCCTTCAACTGTGTCAATATCAATCCATAAAGCTTGTAAGATAGTGCAAGAAGGCTTTTTTCGTTTTTATCTTTGAGGAGAGTAATAGCCTGGGCGGCTTCCGATTTTGCTTTATCATAATTATCGATGATGTAGTAGACCCTCGCAATGCATATCATCAAATTCGCCTTTAACTTGACATTGTTTGTGGGAGCAGCCATTTTTTCCGCGGTAACCAGTTTGGCTAACGCAATTTCATAATCTTGTAAAAAAAGGGCCTGCATGGACTCATTTTGGTATTTTTCCACAACAGCAATGGTGTCCTTTTGGGTTTTTTGCGAATAACTGCTAAAAACCATGAAAAAGAGAATGAGTAAAATGGCTATATTATTGTATTTCAGTCTATTCAATTTACTAAAAATGATGCACTTCGCCGATAAATATAGTTATTTCCTCGATAATTGTAGGATTAAATCTACAATTCTTGCAGAATATCCAGTTTCATTATCATACCATCCAATAATTTTCACCATTTTACCTATAACAGAGGTCATTCCGGAGTCAAACACACAAGAATGTGTATTTCCGACGATATCGATAGATACGATTGGATCTTCAGTATATTCAAGAATACCTCTCAATTCGCCTTCAGAAGCTAACTTGAACGCTTTATTGATAACCTCAATAGTGGTAGGATGTTTCACATTAAATGTGATATCCGTCAGGGAACCATTAGCCACGGGTACTCGTATTCCACAACCCCCGATAACGTTGGCCAAATTAGGAAAAACCTTTGTGAGTGCTTTGGCAGCTCCGGTAGTTGTAGGAATGATAGATTGGCTTGCAGCGCGCGCACGGCGTAAATCCTTATGTGGTTGATCATGTAAGCTTTGATCGGTAGTATACGAGTGTATGGTCGTGATATAGACTTGCTCAATTCCGCATAGTTCATCCATGATCTTAAGCAGGTGTGCCGCGTTATTCGTGGTACAAGACGCATTGGAAACAATGGTATCGTTCGGGTCTAAAATATCGTCATTTACGCCTAGAACAATGGTTTTTATGTCATCTTCGGAAGGAGGCACGGAAAGGATCACTTTTTTGGCACCGCCCTCCAAGTGTTTCTGTAATTCGGGAGTGGTTTTAAATTTCCCTGTGCATTCTACAACCATGTCAATCGCGCCCCACGGGATGTTTTCAATATGTGTTTCAGAAGAAAATGCCACCGATTTCCCATTGACGATAATTTCTTTTTCTGAAAAAGTAACAATACCCTCTAATACCCCATGAATACTATCGTATTTCAATAAATGACTAAGAGTACGCGCATTTGATATATCATTGATCGCCACCACTTCAATATGAGGATGATCTATCAAGGACCTGAAAAGAGTCCTGCCAATACGCCCAAATCCATTGATGCCTATTTTGATGGAGTTTGTCATTCGAATTTTTGGATTTTAATTGAGGTGTTTTTGTGCTTTGTACGAAGATCGCACCAATGGGCTGCTTTCCACATGTCGAAAACCCATGTTCAAACCAATTTCTTTGTATTTACCGAATTGGTCCGGAGTGATAAATTCCTTTACCGGGAGGTGTTTTTTTGAAGGCTGCAAATATTGACCAATGGTCACAATGTTCACGTCTGCATTTCTAAGGTCTTCCATGGTTTGGATCACTTCGGCCTCAGTTTCACCCAGGCCCAGCATAATTCCACTTTTAGTACGTTTTATGCCTTGTTGTTTCAGATAGCGTAATACTTCTAAACTTCTTTCATATTTGGCCTGGATACGAACCTCTCTGGTCAGCCTTTTAACGGTTTCCACATTATGAGAGACAACTTCGGGAGCCACCTCGATGATGCGGTCAATGTTTCTGGTCACACCTTGGAAATCCGGAATTAAAGTTTCCAAAGTCGTTTCAGGATTGATCCTGCGAATGGCCTTCACTGTTTCGCCCCAAATAATAGACCCCATGTCTTTTAGATCATCACGATCCACAGAAGTGACCACTGCATGTTTTATATTCATCATCTTGATCGAACGTGCAACTTTATCGGGTTCATCCCAATCTATGCTTCCCGGGCGGCCCGTTTTTACACCGCAGAATCCACAGGAACGAGTACATATATTCCCTAAGATCAAAAATGTGGCAGTACCTTCGGTCCAGCATTCACCCATATTGGGACAACTTGCAGAAGTACAAATAGTGTGTAAATCGTACTTATCCACCAAGTCTCGAAGTTCGGTGTACTTTTTACCGGTAGGTAGTTTTACTCTGAGCCATTTCGGCTTAGGAGCTGGTTTTTGAATTTCTAAGCTTTGTATTTCCATAGCAGGCACAAAGATACAATTTTAAGTTTGCAGTAAAAGACAACCCGGAAGTGGTTTTTATCAAAAAAGCGTGCTTAAATACCATAAACTAAAAGCAATGAGGATCACAATCGAAAACCCACTATAATATTTCATATAATTTGAAGGCTGAGAAGCTCGTGGTGTGTGTTTACCGAAGATCAATTTGAAATTGATAATAGCGTAAAATGGGGCTGTTAAAAAGGAAAGTATGGTGGCTATTTTAATGAGGAGGCCCATTTCAGCAATAAAAAAGAAAAAAATAGAAAGCGTCCCCGCAATAAGTACAAGTAACCAAAATAAGTATCCTCTTTTGAACGTTTTATTCCATATTATTTCCGAAGTCTTATGCATCACACGTGGTGAGGCATCTAAAGTGGTCAATGTCGTGCTGAACATTGTTGTCAAGGCTGCGATCCCAATAATTATTTTTGCCCAATCCCCTAAGCTATTGGTATACATGGAGATCAGCTGATTTGCAAATTGAGTACCACTCGAGGAGAAGCTTTCATCACTGCCAAACATCACCAATGCACCTAGCGAAACGAAACCAAAGGCCAGAACAGTTGTGACAATATAACCCACATTAAAATCGAAGTGAGATTGTTTCGGTGTAATGGAAGGGTCCAATTTCTTTTTTTCGACAGTCCAGACCGAATGCCATATAGAAATGTCCAATGGAGCAGGCATCCATCCCATAAAAGCGATCAAGAAGCCTATTGAAATCGCGTCTTTTGGTATTATTTGGTTGAAATCAACACTATTCACTGTTTTTGTCGCCAGGATCACAGCGGCTATGGTACTTATGGTAAGTCCTATCACGATTATCTTCATCAAAGAATCCAATGCCTTATACTTCCCCAGCATCAAAATAGCAAAACAAACAGCGGTGATGACCGCTGTCCATACCACCATGGAACCACCGCCAAGCAATGAAGAAGCAATTCCTGCTGTCACAATTGTAACTGCTGTTTGTATGGTAAACATGGAAGCAAAAGTGATAATGTAATAAACCACTAATACCTCTCGACCCATTTTTTCATATCCCCTCAACAAACTTTCACCGGTAGCGCTCGCATAACGAGGACCAAACTCAAAGAAAGGGTATTTCAGCACATTTATCAAAAGGAGTGCCCAAAGCAGCCCAAAGCCAAAATCGGCACCCGCCCGGGTAGATTGTACCAAGTGGGATACACCTATAGCTGCACCGGCAAAAAGAAAACCTGGGCCTAATTTTTGAAAGAAATGTTTCAACTCTATCTGTTTTGGGTAATGATCTCTGAAAGTAACTTACGGGCACGAAGCAATCGCACCTTCACATTGCTAAGCGGTTCGTCCAGTGCATTCGATATTTCATTGTAACTCATTTCCTGAAAGTAGCGCAAAGTTATTATTTCCCGGTAATGTGGTTTGAGCTGTTTGATAAATTGAAGCAATTCGGCCAGGTTTTGTTCTGTGATCAATTTATCTTCGGGAGACGGATCTTTGTCGGCTATTTTTTTCACCTGTTCCACAGTTGCGTCGGTGGTTCGACTCTGTATAGATGCACGTTTCTTCCGACTTTTATCAATTTGAATGTTCTTGGAAATTGCGATTAGCCAGGTATTAAAATGGTAATCCTCATTATAGGTATTGATCTTATCAAATGCTTTGGAGAAAGTTTCGATGGTAATATCTTCCGCTTCGTGTTCGTCGCTTACCCTTTTCAGTTGATAACCATAAACGTTATTCCAAAATAGATCTAATAAAAAATTAAAAGCGCTTTGCTTCCCTTCTTTGGCTTGTCTTATCTGAATTTTAATTTCAGCTTTGTTTATTTCCAACGTTTTGGTTTTACCAATTTATTCGAAATAAAGATAGTTAATTGCATGAAGACTAAAAATAATTCTAAAAAAGGCAAATAGGGCATTAGGTCTCTTTCTTTTAATAATTTTGTCGCATTACCGATAAAAATGTACTGCAACAGCAATCTAAAAATAATAATGGCAAGCGGAAATTTCCAATCTAAAAAGATCAAACAAACGACTGCAAGCAGCCAAAAAAGTAAATTGCTCAAATAGTATAAACCCAGTAAAAAGCGATGTCTTGATTTGTAGTACTTAGCAGTTGATATGTGCCTCCTTTTTTGTTTGAACCAGGTTTTAAAAGATGTCTTCGGAATAGAAACCGTAAATGAATCAGGGTGAAAACAGAGGGATGTATTCTCTTTTGTAGCAGCTTCATTCACAAAAAGATCATCGTCGCCGGAAGGAATATTCATATGTGACATATATCCGCTATTCTCATAAAAAAGTTGACTGGTGTAGGCGAGATTCCTACCCACTCCCATATAAGGCATCCCAACTTTCGCGTATGAAAAATACTGCACGGCGGTCATTAATGTTTCAAACCGAATAAGCGCATTTAAAACCCCTCTTTCCTTTTTATATGCACCGTATCCCAAAACCAACTGTTTTTCCCGGTTCAGAGCCAAAGTCATTAGTTTGAGCCATTGATTGGAGGCAGGTGTGCAATCGGCGTCGGTGAATAGCATTCGCTTATTAAAAGCTCTTTTGATGCCCAGGGTTAAAGAGTATTTCTTATTGCTCCAAAAAGTTTCATTGTTTTCAATATTCACTGTGTGAATGCGGTCATCCTTCTTGGCAAACGATTCGATCACTGCCTTGGTGTCATCTGTAGATGCATCATTGATGAGGATAATTTCAAAATTAGGATGTTCTTGGGCAAGCCAAATAGGGATATTATTTTTTAAATTTTCTGCCTCGTTCTTAGCACAAACAATTATGGAAACCGGGAAGGAATCGTTGTTGGTGAATTTCGTAGATATTAAAAACGAAAACTTGGAAAATAGAATAAAATAGACCACATTGACCAGGACAACGGCAATAAATATATAGAGTAGCAACATAGGCTACGATTTAATTATGAGGTTCTTCGGTACAGGTGTCGAATTGATCCGGTGTCCTACCACAAAAGCTACAATTTTCTTCATCTTTATTTAGAAACGGACTTTGGCTGGCACAGGTCCCCGCAAATTTTCCATCTTTTTTCGCCCATATTTTAATGGCAATTCCTCCTACTGCAAGCAGTAGTAAAACGAGCGTGATGACTAATAAACCCATACCGAATAGTTATGATACAAAAATACAATCTTTCTTGCGGATATAAATAGATTTTGGTTATTTTTAAACCGAAATAACCTCTTATATTTATGAAACTATTCCACATTATTATCAGTTCCCTGTTTTTTTCTATTCTACTTTTATCCTGTAAGAACGATCCTAAGAATTCCGATTTTTCTCCTGGTTCAACTACATCAGATATATCTGAAGAAACAGACAATACAGAATTGACCAAAACCAGAAAAAAACAGATCAACAGCGTAATGGCCAAAATGATGGCCACTCCCGAATTGAGCGAGTTCACGAGTATGATCGTAAGTGTTCAACTCGCAGATCTGTTGTTGAACGGTGAAGGACCGTTGACGGTATTCGCTCCGACAAATGATGCCTTTGAGAATATCCCCCAGGGGATAAAACAAAATCTTTCAAATCCCGATTATATAGAGGTCTTGACCACACTATTAAAAAACCATATCGTTGAAGAAGATCTAACCTCCTCGGAACTGTTGCAGTACATTCAAAAGAATGGAGAACACTCCATTAAAACTATAGGTGGGGCCAGTTTAAAGGCCTACCTCGATGATGGTGATATTATTTTGAAGGATTCGAATGGGGTCACAGCCAAAATTGGAAAGAGTGATATTTTGGGAACGAACGGAAAATTACACATTCTGGACGCGGTGCTTACGATAACTAAATAACGCTCACTTCGGGTTCGATATAAATACCAAAATCTTGTTTTACCTTTTTCTGAATGCGAAGTGCTAATTCCCAAATTTCACCGCCGGTTGCACCTCCGTAATTCACCAGTACCAATGCCTGCATTTTATGAACACCCGCATCACCGTAGCGCTGGCCTTTAAAACCGGCTTTTTCGATAAGCCAGGCTGCAGGGATCTTAAATTGGGTAACAGATACTTCATAAAATGGAGCAGTGGGATATTTACTTCTGAATCGCTTAAATGCTTCTGAATCGAGCACAGGATTTTTAAAAAAGCTGCCACAATTCCCCAATTGTGACGGATCCGGCAATTTGGATCGACGTATGGCGATCACAACATTGGAAATATCGTTGATCGATGGGTTTTCAATATGATTCTCTGCCAGTTTTTCCTGGATGGCACCGTACGAAGCACTTATCTTATGGTTGGTTTTGGTCAATTCCAAAATCACACTCGTTATGATGTATTTTCCTTTAGCTTTATTCTTAAAGATCGAATCGCGGTATTCAAACTCACATGCCGACCTGTCAAATGTTCTTTCCTTTAATGTTTCAATTTCGATAGTGGCACAGCTTACAAAAACATCGTTTAATTCAACACCATACGCACCAATATTTTGTAAGGGGGCCGTTCCTACATTTCCAGGAATCAGCGATAGGTTTTCAATGCCTCCATACTCTTTTTCAATGCAGTACCGGACAAATTCATGCCAATTCTCTCCTGCCATTACCTGCAAACGGATGGCGGTATCGGTTTCAGAAACTATAGAAATCCCTTTTAAATCGATATGTACCACCAAAGCATCTACATCTCCGGTGAGTAATACATTACTTCCGGCACCCAGAACCAAAAGGGAAGGATGAATTTCTTGTGAAAGCACTTTTTTCAGTTGTGGGACGGAGGTGATAGATACAAAATACCTCGCCTTGCAATCAATACCAAAAGTGTTGAATAATTTAAGAGATCTATGTTCTTCGATGAGCATTAATCGGGGTATTGTTGTAATGCTTCTTTTAATATCTCTACGGATCTTATCAGGCTCTTTTTGTTTAGTACGTAGGCAATACGAACCTGATTCAATCCTACACCGGGTGTAGAGTAAAATCCGGCTGCGGGTGCCACCATGATCGTTTCCTGGTCAAGGTCAAATTCTTCGAGCAACCATTGTGCAAATTTATCACTATTGGTCACGGGTAGCTCAACGATACAATAAAATGCTCCTTTAGGAACTCCTACTTTGACCCCCGGGATCTCCTGCAAATGCTTTACCAAAGTATCGCGACGGCCTTTATATTCTAAAATTACCTCATCAAAATAACTTTGAGGCGTACTCAATGCTGCTTCACTGGCAATTAGTGCAAAGGTTGGTGGACTCAAACGGGCTTGCGCAAATTTTAAAGCGGTTGCGATCACTTCTTTGTTTTTTGAAACCAGATAACCAATACGTGCCCCACACATGCTATACCTTTTAGACACAGAATCGATAATGATACCATGTTGAGCCAGATCATCTTCTTGCAAAATTGAATAATGTTCCAGACCATCATAAGTGAACTCACGATACACCTCATCTGCCATTAAGAAAAGGTCGTGTTTTTTTACGATCCCGGCCAGGGTGTGTATTTCTTCTTTAGTATATAAATAGCCGGTTGGATTTCCGGGATTGCAAATGAGTATAGCTTTGGTTTTTGAAGTGATTAATTTTTCAAATTCTGAAATGGGTGGCAGCGCAAAGTTGTTTTCAATTTTTGAGATCACCGGTACAATTTTCACACCCGATGCTATTGCGAAACCATTGTAGTTTGCGTAGAAAGGTTCCGGAATGATCACTTCATCCCCCTCGTCACATATCGTCCCCAAGGCGAATAATAATGCTTCGCTACCCCCCGTGGTAACAATAATATCATCTGCCGTAACGGGGATGTCATTTCTCCCGTAATAGGCTGCTATTTTTTCGCGAAATTCTTCAGAACCCTCAGAGCGGGAATAGGCCAAAACATCGATACCGTGATTGGCAACGGCATCCATGGCTGCCACCGGTGACTTGATGTCCGGCTGCCCAATGTTTAAATGATATATATGTTTGTTCGCTTTGCGGGCTTTCTCGGCATAAGGAACCAACTTTCTGATAGGTGATTCCGGCATTTTTAAACCCTTCGTCGATACAGCAGGCATAGTTTATAAATTAAGACAACAAAGTTGCGAAATATTTCTTAAAATTTGATGGATTCCGTAGGATTTGGTCGAATTTTTATATCTTCTAGATCGCATGTATAATTATAGGCCATTTTACTCTTTACTTATCTTTTTTTTCCTCTGTTTTGGAATACAATTAACAGGACATTCTCAAGAGGGCTTTAAGTTACCTCTTGGCAAGATAAAGGACAGAATAACTTTCAATCTGGTTAATAATTTGGTCATCATTCCGGTAGAAGTGAACGGAAAAGAACTTTCGTTTTTATTGGATACCGGTGTGAATTATACGTTGCTATTTAACCTGTACGACAATGATTCCTTGGAAATTAAGAATGTCACTCCGGTTAAGATCAGAGGATTGGGAGAAGGTGGGGATATCGATGCGTTAAAGAGCCTGAATAACCAATTTATAGTGGGTAAGGCAATTGATAAAAACCATACAGTTTATGTGATCTATGATCGGAACATTAATTTCTCACCCCGAATGGGAGTCAATATTCATGGGGTTATCGGGTACGAATTTTTTAGGGATTTCGTGGTAAAAACCGATTATGACTCGGAAATTCTTACCATCTACGACCCGAAATTTTATAAACCAAAACGATGCAGGTCATGTGAGACTTTTAATATTCTATTTAGTAATCACAAGCCCTACATAAGAAATAAGATCACCTCTTTTAATAAAGAGTACGAAGTTACCTTATTAATCGACTCCGGGGCTAGTGACGCTTTGTGGCTGTTCAAGGAAGATTATGGAATTCGAAATGATCCTAAGAATTATTTTAATGATTATTTGGGACTGGGCTTAAGTGGTGGAGTACATGGGAAACGGTCTAAGATCGATGTTGTTTCTATAGGTTCGTTTTCTTTCACAAACGTAAATGTAGCTTATCCCGATAGCCTCGCACTTAGAAATCTACGGTTAAACGATATCCGTAGTGGAACCCTTGGAGGTGATATTCTAAAGCGGTTTACGGTCATAATGGATTATGGATCGAAGAAAATGACCCTGAGGAAAAACAGTTTTTTTAACCGGCCTTTTCATTATAATATGGCCGGGATTGTTGTTGAGCATGACGGTATTATTCCCATAAAAGATGTTACTGATAGATCGGACCGATCCATCAGAATTCAACAAAACACTCGATCTACCTCTGTTGTAAGTATTTATGTAAACCCACTGTTCACATTTTTTCTTGCACCTAAATTTGTGGTTGCTGAAGTAAGAGATGGTTCCCCGGCACACCTGGCAGGAGTATTAAAAGGAGATGAGTTACTTTCTATAAATGGAAAACCATTTTATGAATACAAATTGCAGGAAATATATGAATTGTTTTCTTCGAAAAGCGGTAGAAAAATTGTTTTGAGAATTAATCGGAATGGCGTTAAATTCAAAAAACGCTTTGTTTTAAAAGAAGTGCTATAAAAAAACCGTCCACGAAACGCGGACGGTTTTTAATTGATTAAAATACTGAGTTTAACCGGTTTTTTCCAATACACTTTTATTGCTGGCCGCCATTACCTCACCCTTGATTTTTATGGCTTTTATCGCTTCTGTGGCGTTGGAATAGACCGTTATGGTCTTTCTAATTTTCCCAACACGTTGCGTATCATATTTTACTTTGATAACCCCGGTTTTACCGGGAGCAACAGGATCTTTTGGTTTTTCCGGAACTGTACATCCACAACTGGACTTAACATCTTGAATTATCAGATCGGCATTGCCAATATTTGTGAATTCAAAAATCCGGACACCATCACTGCCTTTTTCTATTTTACCATAGTCGATAGTTTCGGTCTTGAACTCAATTTTTGCCTGAGCATAAGCAGTAAAACTAATCAGGGCAATTACTGCTACTAAAATTATTTTTTTCATGGTTTCTATTTTTAGAAGAATACTAAAGTAGGAAACTTTCTTACAAACCGCAATATAAGTTATTCACATTAATAATTTCATACTATATCAGATATACCTACTTTTGCACATTACTTTTCAAAAACTGGACCAAAATGGCTTTAGAGGTAAAATATAATGCTCAAAGTGTTGAAGATAAGTGGTATAGCTATTGGATGGAGCACAATTATTTCCATAGTGAAGTGGATGATAGAGTGCCATATACCATAGTTATTCCCCCTCCAAACGTAACGGGGGTACTACACATGGGGCATATGTTGAATAATACGTTGCAAGACGTACTAATAAGACGTGCACGCCTTCTGGGATATAATGCCTGTTGGGTTCCGGGTACAGATCATGCATCTATCGCAACAGAAGCCAAGGTAGTGGCTAAATTGAAGGCAGAAGGTATCCAAAAAGCCGACATTTCCCGAGAGGAGTTTGTAGACCATGCCTGGGAATGGACCTACAAGCACGGAGGTATTATTCTCGAACAACTCAAAAAGTTAGGTGCTTCCTGTGATTGGGAGCGTACGTGTTTTACAATGGATGACGATTTGTCTGCTTCTGTGATCAAAGTTTTTGTAGATCTATACCGGAAAGGAAATATCTATCGCGGATATCGAATGGTTAACTGGGATCCACAGGCTCAAACCACTTTGAGCGATGAAGAAGTAGTCTATGAAGAAAAACAAGGGAATTTATATTATTTACAATATAAAATTGAAGGTACTAAAGACTTCGTAACTATTGCAACCACACGTCCTGAGACTATTTTGGGTGATACTGCCGTTTGTATTAATCCGGCAGATGAAAGACACACGCATTTAAAAGGTAAAAAAGTGGTGGTTCCCATCTGCAATCGTGTGATTCCGATCATTGAAGACGAATATGTGTCGATGGAATTTGGTACAGGATGCTTGAAAGTTACTCCTGCTCACGATGAGAATGATAAAATGCTGGGAGATAAGCACGGACTCGAAGTGATCGATATATTGAACGACGATGGAAGTTTGAACAGTTTCGGTTTGCAATACGAGGGTAAAGACCGGTTTGTCGCTCGCGAAGAAATTGTAAAGGAGCTGGAATCACAGGGCGTTATTATAAAAATCGAACGGCATATAAGCAAAGTGGGTACAAGTGAACGTACCGGTGCCATTATTGAACCAAAACTGAGCGATCAATGGTTTCTGAAAATGAAGGATTTAGCACAACCGGCTCTGGATGCCGTTTTGGAAAAAGATATTAACCTGGTTCCGGAGAAATTCATCAATACCTATCGGCATTGGATGGAAAATGTTCGCGATTGGAATATCAGCCGGCAATTGTGGTGGGGACAACGTATTCCGGCCTATTTCTACGGGGAAGGCAAAGAAGATTTTGTGGTTGCCGAAAGTCAACAGGAAGCGATCGAAATGGCACGTGAGAAAACAGGAAATGCCAATTTAAACGAAACAGACCTAAAACAGGAAGCTGACGTCGTAGATACCTGGTTTTCCTCATGGTTGTGGCCTATGAGTGTTTTTAACGGAATTCTGGAACCGGATAATAAGGAGATCAATTACTACTACCCAACAAATGACATAGTAACGGCGCCCGAAATTCTTTTCTTCTGGGTGGCACGTATGATCATTGCAGGTTATGAATACAGGGGTGAAAAACCATTCACTAATGTGTATTTAACCGGAATCGTACGGGACAAACAAAGGCGTAAAATGAGCAAATCTCTGGGGAATTCACCGGATCCTATCGGGTTGATGGAACATTATGGAGCGGATGGAGTTCGTGTTGGGATGCTCCTGAGTTCTCCTGCAGGGAATGACCTGATGTTTGATGAAGACTTATGCAAACAGGGGAGTAGTTTTGTCAATAAAATATGGAATTCTTATAGATTGATCGACGGCTGGGAGGTTTCCGAAGAAAAAGAGGAGACCGAAACCGCTGCGATCGCCATAAAATGGTATCAAAGTAAATTCAATGAGACATTGGCCGAAATTGAAGATCATTACAGCAAATATCGTATTAGTGATGCCTTGATGGCTACTTACAAGCTGGTCTGGGATGATTTCTGCTCGTGGTTATTGGAAATGGTTAAGCCGGAATATGGGCAGCCGATATCTTCAAAGACCTATTCTGAGGTTATTTCAATAATGGAAGATAATTTAAAGATACTTCATCCATTTGTGCCCTTCGTAACTGAAGAGATCTGGCAGCATATTTCGAAGAGATCGCCCGAAGATGCTTTGATAATCGCTTCATGGCCCAAAACTGAAGAATTCGATGCTCAACTCATTAAGGATTTCGATTTTAACGCACAGGTAATTTCGGGAGTTCGCACTATTCGAAAGGAAAAGAATATTTCGTTTAAAAAATCTATTGTTCTTTCGGTCATCAATTCCGAAAAAACAACAGCACGGTTTGATCCGGTGATCAAAAAACTAGGGAACATTTCAGAAGTAAAATATATTTCTGAAAAGCCGGAAGGAGCGCTGAGCTTCCGCGTGAAATCTAACGAATATTTTGTGCCGGTTACGGGCAGCATCAATGTAGAAGAAGAAATCGCAAAACTCACAGAAGAATTAAAATACAACCAAGGGTTTTTGAGAAGTGTACAAAATAAACTCAAAAATGAACGGTTTATAAGTGGTGCCCCGGAGAAGGTTATAGCGATGGAAAAACAAAAAGAAGCAGATGCTTTGGCGAAGATCGAAACTATAAAAGCTAGTCTGGCCGGGTTGCGATAACTCTTTTCTTACTTACGGTATAAAAAATATCGATTCGCTGTATCGATATAGATCCTTTTGGCTTCATTGGTACTTATGTTTGAAATTTGAAAAAGAGCATTGGTTTTAAATGCGTTGATCAAAGGGTTACTACTGCCGGGTGAAGACTGGTCATTAGTTGCTCTTTTGTAATATGCGTACAGTTTTAAGAGAATATCGGCAGGGAATGGATCTGTGTGTGCGTTGATGTTATTCACGGCATTGGTAAAAGCGATATCCAATTCCTTCTGGGTCATTCTATTTTGTGGCGAGTATCGAAATACCACCTTTTACTTTTTCGTTGAGTGAAACTTTCACTTTTGCATCCAGGGGTAAAAAAACATCCACTCGAGAACCGAATTTTATAAATCCGCTTTCATCTGCCTGCACCGCATGTTCTCCTTCCTGAGCATAATTAACTATGCGTTTTGCCATAGCACCTGCGATTTGACGATATAGGATATCTCCAAAACGATCTGTGTTAATAACCACGGTAGTTCGCTCGTTCTCTTCGCTGGATTTTGGGTGCCATGCTACCAAATACTTACCGGAATGGTACTCGCTGAACACTATATTACCCCCAACAGGGAATCTGGTTACGTGCACATTGAGAGGCGACATAAAAACGGAGATTTGCAGACGTTTTTCTTTGAAATATTCTTTTTCAAAAACCTCTTCTATAACTACCACTTTTCCATCGACAGGAGAAAGAATATGATCTTCATCAGGCGTAACACTCCTCTTAGGGTTTCTGAAGAACTGGAGGATGGCTACAAGCAAAACCATAAAGGTTAGCAGCAACGAAATTCGCAACCATTCTGTGGTGACAAAATGATTCACCAGCAAGCTTAAAACCACTGTAATTATAAAGGTAATTACAATTATTTTGTGACCTTCTTTATGAAACATAATCTACAATTTCTAAAACTGCATAAATAAATGGACTCGCATAGATTATACTATCCAGGCGATCGTAAATCCCTCCGTGTCCGGGCATAATGGTTCCACTGTCCTTAACCCCGGCTTGCCGCTTGAATTTTGACTGGATCAAATCGCCAAAAGTACCTAATACACTCACCATAATAGCCATCCCAAACCAGATCGTTAGTGTGAGTGATCGCGAATAGTTAAAGATAAGAAATCCTGCTAAAATCGAACCGGCTAACCCACCAATAAATCCTTCAACTGTCTTTTTTGGTGAGACTCGCCCCAGTAGTTTTCTCTTTCCGAAGTTTTTACCTATCAGATAAGCGCAAGAATCATTGGCCCATATAAGGACAAACATCCCAATTACTATTTCATCACCGTCATCTCTGTTTGGGATAAGAGTAAGAAATATAAAACCACTTATGATATAAAAAATAAGTGCGACATATTTTTTCACGTCGAACATTGGAATTTTGCTAATGAGCAGTAAATTCTTCAGTAGAAAGAGATTGACAAAGACACTAAGAACAGCATAAATATAAATGGCGTTGATATCAAAAACCTTGTAGCTAAAGAAGTAAAGGAAAACACCGAATATGAGGTAGGAAATATAACTTTTTAACCGGACCAATTGTTGAAACTCAAGGATGGTAATAATTCCCAGTAATAAGAAAAGTGCTAAAAACCACTCACGCGAGGCAAATAAAGCAATTATGATAATCGAGATATAGAGTACTCCCGAGATGCATCGAACGATAAGTTCCTTCATAAATTATAGGTCTTCCAGTAGCAACAAATATAGGTTTTTTGTCCTACTTCCATAACTCATAAAGTCTTTTTCGGTGTTGTTTTCAAAGTCTTGAATAGTAGTAATATTGCTGGGTATGTGCTGTTTGCTTTGATTCTTAATAATTCGCAATCCTTCACTAATACTCTCCACCAATTGACTAGTGGTAGCAAAAATGACAAAATTAGCGGGAAGCTCGTGTAGTTTCTTTTCTCTGATTTGATTTGAGGAAAGTAAAATGGACCCATTATCGGCAACCAATGATTCACAGGGAGAGAGAAAAAATGAAGCTTCGGTATTTTCGGTAAAATTAAGATTATATCCTTCAAATTTTGAAGCGAGCTGATCATTGATACAAAAAACCTCTTTCTCATACCAATCGTTTTCGATTAAAATATTATCAAAAGTCTCTGAAATCTCTTCCCAATTTTCGCAGTATAAAAATTTCCCTCCGTTCTTATTGAAATTATAGGTAAACTTTTCGTCTATAGGCAACTTCTCCTCGGGATAATATTTACTGTGGTCAGTTTTTTTTGATTTATATACTGACCGGGTATTAGATCTTAAAAGTCTTTTAAATAGACCCATGAAAATTGAGGAGTTTAAAACACATTAATCTCCAAATATATAAAATCTAAGCTAAAATTTTGTTACGAAAATTCTAAAGATTCAGGTTAATACAGTAAATCATCCGGAATTATGAGGTTGCTACTTTAGATTCTTCACTTTGTGGAGTATCTTTTTCAAAAGGTCTTTTCCCGAAGATACGCTCTAAAGTCTCTTTGAATATCACTTCTTTATCGAGCAATTCATTGGCCAGAATAGTAAGTTTGTCTTTGTGCTTTTCCAATATATCTATAGCGCGTTTGTACTGAAATTCAATGATATTGGAAATTTCTTTATCGATCAGTTCAGCCGTTTTCTCGCTATAGGGTTTATTGAAATTAAACTCGGATTCACCCGATGAATCGTAAAAGGTTAAGTTTCCTATTTTATCATTCATTCCATAAATAGTCACCATAGCACGGGCCTGTTTAGTGACCTTTTCAAGATCGCTTAACGCCCCCGTCGAGATCTCATTGAAAATTACCTTTTCTGCGGCCCGTCCACCCATAGAGGAGCAGATATCATCCAGCATCTGATCGGGGCGCACAATAAGACGCTCTTCCGGCAAATACCAGGCAGCACCTAATGACTGTCCTCTGGGCACTATGGTAACTTTAACCAAGGGAGGAGCGTGCTTCAACATCCAGCTTACCGTTGCATGACCTGCCTCATGGAATGCGATGGCTTTCTTTTCATCCGGTGAGATGATCTTGTTTTTCTTCTCCAAACCACCCACAATACGATCTACGGCATCAAGGAAATCTTGTTTCCCAACCGCTTTCTTTTCTTTTCTAGCAGCAATTAAGGCCGCTTCATTACAAACATTGGCAATATCGGCTCCGGAAAACCCAGGGGTTTGTTTTGATAAGAAATCGGTATCTACGGTATTATCTTTTTTAATTGGACGAAGATGAACTTCAAAGATCTCTTTTCGCTCTCTTACGTCCGGAAGATCCACATAGATCTGTCTATCGAACCGTCCGGCACGCATTAGGGCTTTATCCAATATATCTGCACGGTTAGTCGCCGCTACAACGATAACATTTGAATTGGTGCCAAAACCATCCATTTCGGCTAAGAGTTGGTTTAGCGTATTTTCACGTTCATCATTCCCACCAGAGAAATTGTTCCTTCCTCGAGCACGCCCAATTGCGTCTATTTCATCGATAAAAATGATCGATGGTGCCTTTTCTTTGGCTTGCTTGAACAAGTCTCTCACTCTTGATGCCCCAACACCAACAAACATTTCGACAAAATCCGATCCAGAAAGTGAAAAGAATGGCACCTTAGCCTCCCCTGCAACGGCCCTGGCTAACAAGGTTTTACCCGTTCCCGGGGGACCAACCAATATGGCACCTTTTGGAATTTTACCTCCTAACGCAGTATATTTTGAAGGGTTTTTCAGGAAGTCTACAATCTCTTGGACTTCTTCCTTAGCACCTTCAAGTCCGGCCACGTCTTTGAATGAAGTTTTTATATCGGTCTTTTCGTCAAATAGCTTGGCTTTGGATTTTCCGATATTAAAAATTTGACTACCGGGACCACCTCCGCCCGCTGACATGCGACGCATAATAAATATCCAAATTCCTATGATTACTACGAATGGAAGTAATGTGAGTAATATATCACCAAATATATTCTCTTCTGTATTGTTGTCGTAACCGGTGCTTAGATCGTTGTCCCTGATTATTTGTTTAAAGTTATTCTCAAAATTTTGAAGGTCACCAATTTCAAATTCGTAAGTAGCATCGTTTGGGCCGGGCGCCAAAAAGCTATTACCTCTGTTCTTGCTATGTACCTCCTTCGTTTTGGCTTCTTCAGTAAGGAAAACTTTTACGGTTCTCCTGTTAATGATCTTAATATTTTTTATATCTCCGGCTGCAAGATACGTCTCAAATTGAGTTTGAGATGTCTTCTTGGGCTGGGACCAACTGCTCCCACTGAAAAATTGAATACCTATAAATAACAGAAAAATACCGATGTAAATCCAGTAGGCATTAAACTTAGGTTTTTTAACTTCAGGTTTTTTATTTTCGTCCGCCATTTGGCTGTTTTAATTTAATATGTTTTCTCTATCTTAACCGTTCTTGCATCGCCCCAAAGCCCCTCGATATCGTAGAATTCTCTAATATGCTTTTGAAAAACATGAACCACGACATGAACATAGTCCATCAATACCCATTCCGCATTATCACTTCCCTCGATGTGCCAGGGTTTTTCTTTAAGGGCTTTACTCACTATTTTTTGAACGGAATTGACAATTGCATTTATCTGTGTATTTGAAGTACCATTACAGATTATAAAATAATCACATACTGTGTTCTCTATCTTCCGCAAATCAAGAATTTGAATGTCCTGACCTTTTACCTCTTCAATCCCCTTAACTACATGTGTTATGAGTTGATCTGTCCCCACAGTTTTTATTGTCATTCAGTATATTTAATATGGCAAAGTTATTACTTTTTTGTTTCTTGTTGCTGTTTTATTCGGCAACATTAACACAATATTAATTACTGTGAAAATAATCAAACTTAATGCCATTGGTTCCACAAATGATTACTTAAAGGCGTTATATAAGAAAATGGACTTTGAAGATCAGCTATTGGTAGTTGCCAAGGACCAGACCAAAGGTAGGGGACAGGTAGGTTCAAAGTGGCATGCTGAGAGAGGTAAAAGCCTTAATTTCAGCATATTGAGGCGATTTAATCAACTCACAATTACACATCAATTCACCATAAATTGCGCGGTGTCTTTAGGTATAAAAAAAGGATTGGAACAAATTGGCATCGGTACTGTTAAAATAAAGTGGCCTAACGACATATTGGCAGATGACAAGAAGTTGTGCGGGATTTTGATCGAAAATCAGTTGCAGGCAGGAACTATCGCGAGTTCAATTATCGGTGTTGGAATTAATGTGAATAACCGTAGTTTTCCAAACTTACCGAAAGCTTCGTCTATGTTTTTGATCAAAAAAAAGGAGTTCGATCTCGACCGGGTTCTTCAAGTGGTTTCAGAATCTATTTCTTCGGAATTGAAACGGGTCGAGAATCGGGATTTTGAAGATCTTAAAACCGAATACGAACAACACCTTTTCAGAAAAGATACCATTTCAGTATTTGAAAATGGCGAAGGCGAAAGATTTAATGGAATTATCAAAGGAATTTCCAAGACCGGAGAATTGTGCCTGGAAATGGAAAACGAATCACTTAATTATTTTAATTTGAAAGATTTGCAGCTACTCTACTAGAGTTTTTCCATGTTAGTGGCAAGGGTTTCTAAGAATTTGGTGATAGGGCCTTTTATCATCATAGACATCATTGGATTGAAGTCACCTGAAAAGATCAATTCCACTTCCGAAGAACTATCTGATAATTCTGTGATCCTGCTTTCAAGCCTAAAAGGAATTTTATCACCGATCGCCCCTAATACCACTTTGTTCGGTTTGAAGACCTCTTTTACTTCGAGTGCGATTTCAGGCATTCCTTTCAGTGCGAAGACAAAAGCATCTTCTCGAATGACTTCGAATTTGCTGATATTTTCAGGCATTAATTGCTCAAAGTTTACAACATCACACAGATATTCGCAAAGCGTATTCGCAGATTTTTGAACAGTTACTTTTTTACTTTTTAATTCCATATGCATAGAATTTTTATGGTAATTTCAAAAAACATGCCTATCCCGTTAATTATCGGGGCTATCGGGGCCATTGTGATGGATCTTCTCTCCAAACCGCAAGTGTCGCTGCCTCTTGAGAGTTGATATAATTCGAATCTTTAGCCTGCTCCAGCAAATTTTCGTAATTACTCAATGTGTTCAATCGAACATTTGCTTTGGCAAAATTTTCTTCAGCGACAGTAAACCCATAGGTAAAAATAGCTACCATGCCATTTACCTGAGCATTTACTGCATTCAATGCTTCCACGGCAAGCAAACTACTTTTCCCCGTGCTTATTAGATCCTCTACTACTACCACAGTTTGATCAGGGTCTAAATGACCTTCAATTCGATTTTGACGTCCGTGTTTTTTGGCTTCCGGCCGTATGTAAATAAACGGAAGATCTAAATAATCGGCCACTAAGGCTCCAATACCGATCGCCCCGGTAGCTACTCCCGCTATCACATCGGGTTTGCCGTATATTTCCTCTATTTGATCAGCTAGATTTTCCCGGATGAAATTTCTTATCTCAGGAAACGACAATATGATCCGGTTATCACAGTAAATAGGAGATTTCCATCCGGAGGCCCAGGTGAAAGGTTTTTGTGGTTGCAATTTAATTGCATTAATTTGCAGGAGCAATTCGGCCGTTTTTTGTGCTGTTTCTTTATTTAAAACCATGCTGCAAATGTATAAAGTTTTTGTGAAAGACATACCAATTATTCTGTCCACCGAGAAAAATATCGGTAAGCAATACACAGCAATTCCTCTTAAACTTGCAAGACTCAACAAACTCATCAAGAAGATCAATAATGGCGAGCTTTTGTACGTCAATTTGTACCATAAGAATGAAGAAACCATTGAAAAGTTCCTTCGAAAGAAATTGCCGCTCGTCGAAGCTGCCGGAGGATTGGTTTACAACGACAAGCGAGAAATTCTATTTATTCACAGAAACGAGAAATGGGACCTTCCCAAAGGACATATCGATGAAGGAGAGAGCCATCAGGCAGCTGCCGTTAGGGAAGTAGAGGAAGAGACAGGGGTGCAAGATCTAATTGTGAAACGCTATATCATGAAAACGTATCATGTTTTTAAGCGTAATGGAAAATTTAAATTAAAAGCTACCTATTGGTATGAAATGTACACGCAATACAGCGGAGATCTAAAACCACAAAAAAGTGAAGGCATTAAAAAAGTAAGGTGGAAAAACTTTGAAAAGTCCCAAAGGGCCCTTCGTAATTCCTATGAAAATATCAAACTCCTTTTTCCGAAGGAATACTTAACCACCCACCCTAACGATAGGATATCGCAGGTGTGAATTCTCATAATTGGGAGATTGTTTGTGAATCCAGTCCAGTTGTGCATACCAATTATTTGCAAAGTTAGGGTCACTATCTTTTTTGGCTTCAAACTGTGCTTTGATAGCTGGATGTTCATCTAAAAACACCCTTGCTTTGTCCTCCCAAACGTAAGGTGAAAAATCCTCTTTTTGCTGTAAAATAGTATCAAAATAATTCCAGTTAAAAAAAGAATCGGGGGCTGTGGGTTCGAGAGTTTCCAATAAATATCTCACACCCGGTTGTTGTGTTTCGATTATGTAATCACCTTCTTTGATCGTTACATCTTCCTCGGTAATTTCAACTTGAGTGTTATAATGCAGGTAATGACCTTCATATGGGGTTCGACGTGTATCGTAGCTTTTTATTCTATAAACCCGGGCTTTTATCACCTCCTCATTTCTAGCTCGCTCATATTCAATTTCATTATTGTCAAGTTGCTCGATCACGTTCCAATATCCTTTTGGGATTATATATTTCTCCGGAATCGTCACCGAGGTTTTAGGTGTCATGTAATTGTAATAAGTTACGTCCTTAGTGAAAGGGGCGTTGGTGTCGAATTTTAGTCGGTCGGCGCCGGTGATATCACTAGGAACCATTTCGGCCTCATACCCTTTAAAAGAAAGGGTGGTGAATTCAGAGCTATCAACCTTCCACGACAATGGATATAAGACACCTTCCTTAAATCGGGAAGTACTGTTTTTACGTAGCTCCTGAATAACTTCGGCATCCTTTTCAGCAATATTTATAAAACTCTTCATGAGTTCGTAAGTACCTTCCACCCGATCCTTGTAGGGTTTAAGCATATGAGTTTCCACCATCATGCCCAAGGTGTTAAATAGGGTAGTGTAGCCGGTCGAATAGCGGGGAGTATCAATGAATTGTGAGAATCCGTTTTCCGGCATACGATTGAAAACATTTACATAGGGTGTGATATCCCAATGTTTGATCTGTAAGGAATCCTCCAATTGCGGCATGAACGAATTGTGCAGGTATTCTCCCAATGCCCCACCTAATTTGTCATGCTGTGTGAATAGATGTGAGAGAGTGTATTGGTAGTCGGCTCCATTGCTCACATGATTATCTATGAATAAGTCCGGATCCACAATATGAAAGATCCTGGCGAAGGCTCCGGTATTCTTGGTATCTGCTTTGATAAAGTCCCGATTTAGGTCATAGTTACGGGCATTTCCTCTAAAACCATACTCCTTTGGGCCGTTTTGATTGGTTCTGGAACTGGTATTTCTATTCAAGGCTCCACCAATATTATAGACAGGTATCACGGCGATAATGGTATTTTGGGGTGTTTTTATTTTCCCTTGAGCCAGATCGCGGAGTAACATCATAGAAGCATCAATGCCATCGCTTTCCCCGGGATGAATTCCATTATTTATCAATATGATATTTTGATTTTTTTCTTTTGAAAATTCACTCTCAAAAGTTCGGTTTGGATTAAATGTCACTAAATGTAACCGTTTACCGCTATCGGTTCGTCCCATTTCGTAGAGGGCAACAGAGGGGTATGCTTCGGCTAGATTTTCATAAAACGCTATGATTTGATAGTAATTAGCGGTTTCTGTTCCATTACTGGTCTCAAAAAGAGTTGTAAAGTTGAAGTCGTTGTTTTTCTCTACTGAATTACAAGATAACAGTAACATTG
>SMUX01318789.1_pt1 | contig 25969 bp, 26 predicted proteins | sample 2456431 | NCBI WGS metagenome assembly SMUX01 (sample SAMN11095930, study PRJNA526329) | marine sediment metagenome | biome: Marine sediment; feature: Surficial sediment; material: Deep marine sediment; isolation source: Hadal surficial sediment | place: Pacific Ocean | collected 2014-11 | depth... | reverse complement strand
CAGCTCTAATTTGAGTAATGTTTTTGTTTGTCGTCGTCTCCCGACAAACAAAAAGTTCATTCTCTGCGCCCTCTGCCCTTCGACAAGCTCAGGGTCCCGAGCCCAGTCGAGGGGCGCCTCTGCGGTAATATTCTTAAAGGAATTTCGTTCTGTGTCCATCTGCGTAAATCTGCGGTTAATAGCTTTTGACGCTTTACGCTCTCCGTTTAGCTGCCAGCTGGTTTCTTATCTTTTTCCCGATTTCCGAAATGCAAATTCAAGAGAAAATTTCAAATATGTTTGGTTAGACTTTCTGCAACCGATCGATCAGGGCGCGCGGAATGAAATCCTCTAGCCGGGTGCTGTCCAGTGCTTTTTTAGGTACCTCTACACGGGCCTCGAAGGGACGTTGGGCTGGCCGTGTAGCGTCAATAATCATCTTGGCGCCCATGATGTTATCCGTCTGAGACGGATCGAGGGTGTTTCCCTTGACGTTCTTGATGATGTCCACGTCCTGGTCCGCTTGTACTCTCGTGGCCACGGCCCACATGACTTCTTCCTCGTTATAGATATTGACATCGGCATCCACCACCACCACATGCTTAACAAAATCGCAGCCCCCCAGGGCGACCAGCGCAGCCTGCTTGGTCTCACCATCGACCTTTTTGTCAATGGAGATATAACAGTTGAAGCGGCAGCAGCCGGACATGGGAAAATGGACGGCCTGGGTGGTTGGCACGATCCCTCTAATGAGATTGAAGAGGCTTCCCTCCTTTGGTATTCCCCCTACCACCCATGTGTCGCGGTGGCCAGTAAAGATATGTTGAAAGATCGCATCACGCCGGTGCGTGATCGCTGTGACTTCGATTATGTTTCGGAGCCGCTGTGGGCCGTAATAGCCGGTGAATTCACCGAAGGGCCCTTCCGCTTCCTTGACGTTGGGGAGCACGTGGCCCTCGATGACCATTTCAGCGTCCGCCGGGACCATAAACTTCTTTCCCCAAGTCTCCGAGGGCGTGAGACGAAGGGATTCACCCATGATGGCGCCGATACGAGCGTAATCGTCGACACCGAAGGGAGAGACATTCAACGCTCCCAAATAAAAGGCCGGGTGATGACTGATCACGATAGCCACCGGCGTAGGCTTGTTTTTTGCTTCGTACTTGCGGTGGATTTGCCAATTGTGTCTGGGGGACATATGGAGGCCAAGGCGTCTTGGCCCCTTCACCATGTTTCTCATGAAGGCGGCATTGTAAAAGCCTCCATCGGGGTCCTTCATGATCGGCGTCATGTCTATGTACGGGGCTGGGTCCATGGCGTGATGGCGCACTACAGGCAGTTCATAAACGCTGGCCTCGTCTCCACGCTTGACGACTTGCTTGACCGGAGCCTTTTGGGCGGGAACCACTAGAGGCTCCTTCAGCCTCGCTTCGCGCCGGGCGTATTCTAAACTCAGGGGTAACCTTTCGTCCTCGGGATTCATTCCCAAGGCCAGAGCACAACGGGGCCGCGAGGCAAAGATATTGCTCAGGAGTGGAAACGGAGAGGGTTTCCCCTCAAAGTCGAGTGGCTTTTCGAAAAGCAGTGCTGGGAATTTTCTCTCATCCTCCAGGTGTTGGAGGAGCGCGGTGACTTCGTAATGGGCCGGGGAGACAGGCCTGTCGATGCGCACCAAATCATCCGGCAGCCGGTCATGGAGTTCGGTGAGGAAGCCTCTGAGGCTTTTGCCCATGGGCCATTGCTCCCTAGGATCTCTTTCCCGCCTCTAATTCCAAACCTGCCAATTGGGCAAGTGCTCTTTTGACATAGACCCTGGTCATGCGTTTCCGATACCAGTAGTCCAGATCTGCATTATCCACTGGGTGGGAGACCCGCATGGAGAGCTCCGCCGCAGCTTCAATGGTTTCCCGGTCTATCTTTTTCCCCTCCAGTAACTGCTGGGCCTCTTTTACCACTTGGGGTGAGGAGGCAACGGCCGTAAGAACAATCCGGGCAGAAAGGCAAGTGCCTCCCTTGTCCAATTTCATGGCCGCCGCAACACCCAACACGGGAAAGTCAAAGGAGCCCCTACGGCGAAGCTTGAGATAAACATTGCGAGTACCAAAGACCGTACGGGGAATCGTGATCCCCTTCAGCAACTCATCACCACTCTTGATCAGAGAATCGATCCCGTCATTCCGATAGAGCTCAAGAAGCGGAACCTTTCGTTCTCCCTGAGGACCCACAAGGGTCGCCGTGGCCCCCAGACTACAAAGGACAGGGGCTGTATCAGAGGAAAAAACTGCCAGACAGATCTTGCTTTTTGGCGCAACCAAACAGATGTCACCGTCCTTTTTGATGCAGAAACCCGCCGCCTGACGCCAGAAAAAGGTCTGATCGTAATAGTTGCACCGGGTATCGACAAAGAGGTTTCCTCCAATCGTGCCTACGTTACGAAGCTGCAGGGTGGAGACGGAGGCTGCTGCATGTGCAAGAGCGGGAAAGGTTTTCTGAACTGCCGGATTTCGACCTACTGCAGTCAGGGTCTCTCCGGCCCCGATCCACATCCCTTCTTTGCCCCCCGGCCGGACTCCCATAAGGCCGGGAAGATTTCTGAGCGAAACTAGATATCGTGGGGTGAACTGCCCGCGCTTCATCTTTGGGTAAACGTCTGTTCCACCTGCCACAGCCATTCCCTCGCTGCCAAGATCCGCAAGAAGGCTGACCGCCTCTGTGACAGATTTTGGCCTCAGATAAGTGAAATCAGGTAAGCGTAACATAGTTCTCTAAGCCTTTTGCGAGACCTGAATACCCTCCTGTGGTGTCCACTTGGTGGGAGTGGGAAATTCAAATGATGGGACAGACACGGGCTTCAACCTTCCATCAAGGGCCCGCAGCACCTTGTCCGGTGAAATCGGTATTTCATCAATTCTCACGCCAATGGCGTCGTAGAGGGCATTGGTCACAGCAGGAACCGTCGGGAGGAGCGGACCCTGCCCCGCCTCCTTGGCGCCGAAGGGACCTTCTGGGTCATTGGTCTCCACCAGGATCGTCTCGATCTCCGGTGTCTCCAAGGTCGTAGGGGTTTTGTACTCCAGGATGGAGGGGATCTTGTGAAGTCCACTCTTTCGGAACACCTGCTCCTCCATCAAGGTTTCTCCCAACGCCATGTAGACGCTCCCCTCCACTTGCCCCTCCACCAACAGCGGATTGAAGGCCCTCCCACAGTCATGGGCAATCCAGACCTTATCAATCTTGATCTCTCCCGTCTCTGCGTCGCAGTGAAGCTCCACGATGGCCGCCGTAAAACTGTAGGCTGGAGTGGGGCCCACTCCTGACCCTTTAAAATCAGCGGGATGTTTTGGCGGACGGTAGCTCCCCGTCTCACCAAGGGTACCGAACCTCGTCTCCGCCTTCTGTATACACTCGACAAACTTGATTCCACGGTCAGGGAAGCTGGCACTCCGAACCATCCCTTCGGCCATCTCCAGATCGTCTACGGGTACCTCGAGAGCCTCGCCGGCAACCTCAAAGAGTTTTTCTTTTAACCTTTGGCACGCTTGAATGGTTGCGTTCCCAGTCATGACCGTAACGCGACTCGAGTAGCTGCCCAAATCCACTGGTGTCAGGTCCGTATCCGCAGTCACCACCCGAACCTCCGCCGGGTCCACGCCAAATTCTTCAGCCACTGCCAACGCTAGGATAGAGTCGGACCCCTGGCCAATGTCGACGGAACCGCAAAAGATGGTGATCCCGCCGCCCCGATCGAGCTTGATCTGAACACCCGAGTGGGGCATTTCGTTCCAGTAAATGGGCAGTCCGGCCCCACTGATGTATGAGCTTGCTGCAAATCCGATCCCGTGACCAAAGGGAAGCTTGCGGTATTTCGATTTCCAGTCTACCCGCTCGGCTACCTTCTCAATGCACTCCCTCAGCCCCGTCGTGCTAACTCTGAGACCATTTACCGTAACCGTGTTTGGCGCCACGAGCTGTTTCAGCCTGAGATCAATGGGATCGAGACCCAGCTTCTCCGCGATTTTATCGAGTTGTACCTCCACGGCGAAACGGGGCTGGGGTGTACCATGTCCCCGCTTCGGCCCGCAGGGCGGTTTGTTGGTAAAGACGCGGACACCTTCGAACTTGTACGCTGGGAGTTTATAAGTCACCGTCTGCAGGGCGCCGGTGTAGTAGACGGTTGCAAGGCCGTAGCTGCTGTATCCACCGCCATCAAGAAAAGATTTGAAGTGAACGGCCTGGAGGGTGCCATCGTCTTTGACCCCAGTGCGGATCCACATCTTGACCGGATGCCTGCCCCGGTGAACGTAAAAAGTCTCCTCACGCGTCAGGGTATTCTTGACCGGCCTCCCGGTAACCATCGCAAGCTTGGCCGTGCAGATCTCATGCGAGAACGGGTCACTCTTTCCGCCAAAGCCACCTCCCACCGGGGTGGCAATAACTCGAATATGGCTCATGGCTAGCCCCAGCACCTTGGATAGCGCCCGGTGAAGATAATGGGGGGTCTGGGTGGAGGACCAGAGGGTTAACTTTCCTTCAGAGGTGTAATGGGCAATGGCACAGTACTGTTCCATGGGAAGATGGGTGTTACCCTGATAGAAAAATGTGTCTTCAAAGACTTGGTCCGCCTTTGCAAACCCTTCGCCCATCTCGCCAAACTCAAAGGAGACTGCCTTTTGGATATTGGCCCGCCGATTCCAAGTGTGGATCCGGTTGTCTTCCTGAACCAGCGCCTCCTCAATAGTGAGAATGGGAGGGAGCACTTCGTAATCCACCTCGATGAGGCCAAGGGCTTGCTCGGCAATAGCCTCGCTAGTAGCCGCAACGGCTGCCACCGGGTCGCCCACGTAGCGGACCTTTTCCGTGACCATGGCCTCTTCATCCTGAGTCGAGGGTAGAATACCGAACTTCTCCGGTAGATCAACTCCGGTAATGACTCCATAAACGCCATCGAGGGCTTCCGCCTTGTTGGTGTAAATGTTACGAAGCCTTGCATGGGGATGGGGGCTCCGCAGCAGTTTGGCAAAGAGCATTCGGGGTAGGTCGAAATCATCGGCGTACCGCGTTTCTCCTGTACACTTGGCCGCAGCATCCACCTTGCGAAGGGGCTTCCCGATAACAGCAAAACTCTTCTTTTTCACAGAGTCACCTCTTTTCCTGCAGCCATCTCCACCGCATCGAGAATCTTTGTATATCCCGTGCAACGGCAAAGGTTCCCCGAGAGCGCCTCTCGGATTTCGTCACGACTCGGATGTGGGTTCTTGTCCAAAAGGGCTTTAGCTACCAGCAAAATACCCGGGATACAGTAACCACACTGAGTCGCGCCACAATCCGCAAAGGCCGTTTGCAATGGGTGAGGTTGATCACGCTCCATCAACCCTTCAACAGTGATGATTTCAGTGCCTTCTGATTCCACACCCAGGATAAGACAGGAAAGAACGGCTTGACCGTCCATGAGGACCGTACAGGTACCGCATTCTCCAAGCTCACAGCCGTGTTTTGTCCCTGTGAGCCGCATGTCTTCGCGCAACACCTCCAAAAGGGTCTTGTTCGTTTCGCTGGCAACTTCTTTGATCTCACCGTTCACCTTGAGCCGGAGAAGCTGTTTCCTCGAGCTGTCTCCCACAAAGGCCCTATGCCTTTTCATTGCCTTTTCCGACCGAACGGAACTCATCCTTTAAAAAACCTCCTGGCCTTGAGTTCGAACCGGGGCAAGGTGTTGGGTAGTACGATAACCACACTGGGCCGTAGACCGAGACCATTCCTCACTCCATCCACCGCTTTCCTCTCCAGATCCGCTGTGGAACCGAGCCCTGCCTTTGGCTCAAGGGTGAGCTTCATCTCCAAGAGCCCTTCGGTCTCTAACACATCGACCCGAAATTCCTCGATTTCTGCAATCCCCCTCAGAATCCCCTCCACCGCTGAAGGATAAACGTTGATTCCACGTACCACAACCATATCATCCACCCGACCCAAAACTCCACCCTCCAAGAATACATAAGGCCGACCGCATACACAGGGACGACAGCTAGGCTGCACAAGATCCCCTGTCCTGTACCGGATGACCGGACTGCCAATCCTCCCGAGGTTCGTAATGATCAACTCGCCGCTTTCGCCTTCCGCTGCCGTTTCCCCCGTCTCCTTGTTCACGACCTCAGTGATAAACTCATTTTCGTTAATGTGGACACCTCCAGGTTGAGGTTCACACTCAAAACCCCAGGCCCCCACCTCTGTGGCGCCCGTATGGTCATAACACTTGGCCCCCCAGGCTTCTTCAATCTTTTTCTTTGTGCTTGGAACGTTGGCTCCCGGTTCGCCCGCAACTACAATCTTTTTGACCTCTGACCCACCAGCAAGGTCAATTCCTTCCTTTGCCGCCTCAGCTGCCATGTGAAGGACATAGGTTGGTGTACCGACCACCACGGTAGCCCGGTAGTCTACAATGGCCTGAAGTCGCTGCAGGGTCGATTGACCGCCGCCCGAGATGGCCAGAGCGCCGACCTTGCGTGCCCCGTCCCATCCACTCCAAAACCCTACAAAGGGCCCAAACGAAAAAGCGAAAAAACCCGATCTCCGGAATGAACACCCGCAGCCCGAAAAACGTCTCCCCAACACCCCGCAAACCAATCCCATGATTCTTCTGTATCGAGCCAATACATGGGTGCCCCGGTGGTCCCGGAAGTACGGTGCACCTTGATGTACCGTTCCAGCGGAAAGGTCAGGCCGCTGCCATAGGGTGGGTGATCGGCTTGGTCCTGAACAAGCTCCGATTTGGTAGTAAAAGGGAGACCCTTGAGGACCTCGAGGGAAGCCACATCCGAAAGATCCTGCTGCCCAAATTTTTTCTGATAAAACCGGTTCGTGGGGAGAACGGCCTGCAGCATCTGGCGCAACCTTTGAACCTGATGCTGCTGGATGACCTGTCTTCTGTCAGAAAGGTCCATTGAATAGTTAGGCAGCTACGGTAACCAGCTCCTCGCCTTCGCTCACCAACAACTCCAACCCCCTCGAAGTAACTCTATAGGGCCGTGAGATCAGGGCACTCCCGCACTGCCTTCCCTGGAGGCAAACGCGCAACGTGAGGACCATTCCATCCCTTATGGTGACGCCACGGTCCACTCCAAGAAGCGGTTTTTCCACCAGATCGAGACCGATCCCATTTCCGGCACCGTAGGCAATGATAGAACGTCTCTCGGCAGCGGATACACCAGACTCCTCAAGGCAACGGTTGGTAAATTGAGGATCGGCACCGGTCGTCAGACCCTCAGCAAACCTGCGGAAAAGGGCCGTGGCCGATTTATGACCGGCGACGACTTCTTGGCTCACACGTCCTAAGCAGAGGGTCTGGCCCAACTCAACCCAATAGCGTTGATAAGAAGCCGCCATGACCACCAAGATTGCCTCTCCTGTCGCTAGGGTCGCAGACCCTGCAGGTGGTAGGCCTATGTCCGGCTGTGAAGACCGGGCAATCATAAATCGGCAATCCTCGGCTCCCATCGCACGCATGGCATACTCTATCTCAGCCGCAAGTTCGTGCTCGGCCATCCCAACCTTTGCGCTTGCCAGCAGTTTGGAAAAACCCGCATCTGCCACCTCGCCGGCGCGTTCGAGAGATGGCAATGCCTCGGCACCTGGAAGTCGAGCCAGTGAACCAAAAAGCGCATCGGCCGACCGGAGTCGCACCTCCGGAAGCCCTTCGAGGCCCTTGTATATCGCGGCCGGCAAAAATGCCTGCCCGACAATTCCGCTATCCCCTTTGATTTCTTGCTGACTGACCACCTCACCCAGTTCGGCTACAAATCGATCCGCGATTCTTAAGTCTTCAATCCAGCTCTGCTCTCTTACCCGTCCCTCATCTCAAGGTAAGCTAATAATCAGCGTGGGATCACCCGATCCTGCAAGAACCACACCAGTGTTGGGCCCCATTGGCAATACTCCGGAGATCCATAGGACAGGATTGACCTCGAGCATGCTGAGTTGCCCACTCGAGTAAAAAATAAGGCCCGAGAGTTTTTCCTCCTCCATGACCTTTCGGAGTGAGCTTAACTTATTTTCCGCAGCCTTACGCTTCTCGATTTTATCTCGCTGCATGACGTTTCTCCGTTAGTCCTAAAGGGGCCGAGGTAGTCATGTCAATGATGACTGCAACCTATGGACTGAAGACCTTCCGAAAACAGGGTCCGGTTCGGCCTTCCGGTGAAGTTTCATCCAGGAATCGATCCGTGGGTGTACTAGTCTATTGCGCCAATAATTACTGCTTGGGCAATCCTTTCAGGTACTCCACACCCTCGGAGTACTCATCAAAGAGCTGCTTGAGACCTTTGTTCACGACACTCGTTGCCTCGTCACCCACCATGGCCTTGGCAGGTTTGTTGAGTATCCGCTCGAAATCCTTCTGATAAGCCTTATCTTTCTCCAATGCCTGGAAGGCTTTGCTCAGAATAGCGATCCGTTCCGCGGGCACATTGGGGGGAAGCGCGACGGAGCTTTGAAACCCCTGTGGCGCCGTTGCAGCTTGCCAGGCCTGCCATATAGCCCCTTTCTTTTTCTCTTTAGGAAGAAGCTCGGCCAATGTCGGCACGTCCGGCAACAGAGGGGAGCGTTCGAAGGAGCCATCGGACTTCAAGATCCCGGTTTGCCAGATAATGGCGGCCGTTCCTTCTTTTATTCTCGGTTCAATCAACTGCTTATAGCCGGCCAGCGGATGCTCACTAATATGAATCTCCCCTCGGTCCATGGCTGCCATTAGCCCTGCTGAACCACGGTAGCCGACGACCCATTTGTGCTTAACCCCCAGGAGTACCAGTGCGACCTTGGGTCGCAAGCTCCGAAGGCTGGTCACACCGCTACCCCCAGCCGCAAGCACCACCGATGTCCGCAAGAGATCTTCAGCGGTCTTTACTTTGGATGTCTTAGGGTTGATGATCGCCACCCAGCTGTCAGCCTGCACCCAGAGAATGGGCATTTTCCGAATGTCATATTGAACTTTTCCGGCACGGAGAAAGGTGTTCATAATGGTGCTGGACGGAAAATGGAGCATGGTTAGCCCATCTCCTTTAGCCACCGCATAAGTATAGTTCGCTGCTATGATGCCACCCGCACCGGTAATGCTCTGGACGATGGACTTGGGTTTGCCCGGAATATACTTGGGCAGGTAACGCGCAAACAGCCGGGCTCGGAGATCGATTGATCCTCCGGGTGAGAATCCTGCAATAATGCGGATCGTCTTTCCTTCATAAAATGAGCGCTGTGCAGTAACTTTCGTGGGTAGGAAAATGACGGACAACCCCACGAACAGGATCGCAAGCAAAGCCACGCGGGACTGTAAAAACCTTTTCTTGTTCATATACTTAACCTCCTAATGTTGTAATCCCATGACACCTTCCCGAAGAGCCTCCCGCCGAGACCTAATCACCAATCAAGCCCAGGATAAAGTCTTGCGGCCCCGCAATCACCCCAGCAGGCCAGGGAATGTGCAAAATAAAATGGAATAAACCCAGCAAAAAGATCAGCATACCACCCGTATATATAAGGGAGACCGATAACGTCTCGTGCGCCTGAAACCTAAGATTGAAGAAGACGAAAAGAGGAACCGTGATGATAAACCCGACAAGCCAGATCACAAAAAAGAAGCCACCAATCCAACCAAAGGTGTTCGCAGCCCGACGCACCACAACTGAGACCGGCACTCCCCGGTCCACGGGCAGGTCCATAATGCTGGCGAGGTCATCGCCATCCTCCGAGTCGCCGATTCGGAAAAGATCCAAACCCAGCTGAACCACGCAAAGTAGCACTGCGGGGATGCCAATGGACCATGGGAACAGCCGTGCCTGGTATTGCCATTGGCCGGCGGTATAAACGGCGGCAAAAAATACCGCCAAGATGACGAAGGTAAGGAAAGCACCGGGATTTCGCCTGAACTTCATGCTGTTGCCTCTCCCCCCGCCTTGCCCTTGTGCTTGAAACCGTAGAACAGGCTAAAGACGATCAACGCACCAATAATAAGTACGATAGGACGAAGAAGCCATTCGGCACCATAGCGGGCAACGGAGATAAACAGATAGTTCTCGATGATGCCGCTCAAGACCAGTCCGAGAATGAGGGGTGGCCTGGGCCAACTGAACCGCTTCATAAACCATCCCAACAATGAAAATATAACAAGCGACCAGAGGTCCCCGTAGTGCCGAGTGGCTTGAAATGAGGCAAGAAACACCATTACGATGACGAGAGGTGTCAGCAGATGAATCCTCACGAGCGCGATCTTGGCAAGCTGGTTGGTTAATAGAAGGCACAGCGCCGTACCAAAGATATTGGCTATGGCAAGACTCCATATCATTGTATAGGTCACGTCCAGATGTTTGGTCAGCATAGCGGTGCCGGGAGTCAGCCCCTGAATCGTCATGGCCCCTAAGAGAAGGGCCATGGAGGCACTGCCCGGGACGCCGAAGGCTATGGTAGGAATAAGCGCCCCACCCTCCTTGGCGTTGTTGGCAGCCTCCGGAGCTATGACGCCCCTTACATCACCCTTGCCAAATGTCTCGTGGGCCCCCTTTTCCGACTGAATGGCGTGTCCATAGGCAAACCAATCAACTACGGATGCCCCTAGACCCGGGGTCATTCCCACCCATACCCCAACCACCCCACACCGGAGCGTCAAAAACCAATGACGAAAGACATCCTTGATACCCACCATGACGCCCTTCATGTTTTCAGCGGGGACATCGGCGATACGTGTGCCTCTAATGGTCAGATCAACGATTTCTGGAATAGCAAAGATCCCCAGGGCAACGGGTACGAGCGGCACCCCATCCCAGAGGTATAGTTGGCCAAAGACCCACCGCAAAACACCCGTTTGGGGGTCCATACCCACCATCCCGACTGCCAGGCCAATAGCACCGGCAACAAGTCCTTTAAAAGGCGCGTTGCCACTCAAGACCGCCACCATGGAGATCCCCAACATGCCCAACATGAAAAATTCAGGCGAACCGAAGGCCAAGACAATGGGACGAAGGATCGGGATCGACACGGCTAAGACCAGTGCGCCAAAAACACCGCCCAACAGAGATGCCATGTAAGCGGCGCCAAACGCCCTGCCCGCCTCTCCTTTCTTGGCCATGGGATGGCCGTCCAGAATAGTGGCTTGAGACGCCGCAGTTCCAGGCACTCCAAACAGCACCGAGGGAATGGTATCCGAGGTACTGGTTATTGATATGAGTCCGATCATCATGGCAAAGGCCTGGTACGGGTCCATGTCAAAGGTGAAGGGAAGCAGGATAGCCAGGCCGACCAGTCCTCCCAGGCCGGGGATGGCACCCAACCCCAATCCCATGAGCACACCCAGAAACAAAAACAGAATGCGCATTGGCTGCATCAGGTTTTCAAATGCAATTATCGCTGCATCGAGCATATTACCTCCTAAACTAGGACAGGCCCTTTTTTAGTTTTTGCTACGATAGAAATTCTCTAGGGTCGGTAATGACTCCCCGAAACCCAGTGACCTCTGACCGATTCACGTCCACTGGAGCGGGTCAAAATTTTCTCGACCATATTCATGTGCCATACCGTTATAACGGCTAACCTGTGGTGTCAACTACATTCCAAAAGTTGGTAATTATTTAAAAAAGAAGGGGAAAAATTTAAGGGCTGCTTGACAGGTTCGGTGGAAGTTTGTAATCCAACACGTAAGTATGGCACAGGATTTAAGAAGTTACCTCGACCTCATCAAAAAGAATAACCCACAGGATTTGTTGACCATCTCGAAGGAAGTGGATCCAGCCTACGAGATCACAGCGATCGTGACGAAACTGGAGCGTGAGGCCAAGCGCCGTCCAATCCTGATCTTCGAAAAAGTAAAAGGGTGCCGCTTTCCTGTGGTGACCAACCTCCATGCCAGCCGATCCAGATTGGCCTTGGCCATGAACGCGGCCCCGGAGGAGACCCAACAAGCCTACTTACGTGCACTAGATAAACCGACACCGCCCAAGGTCGTCTCAAAGGCGCCGGTAAAGGATGTCGTTCTGACGGGCAAGCAGTTGAACCTGCAACAGTTACCTCAAATCGTCCATCACGAGGGGGATGCGGGCCCCTATATTACCGCAGCGATTTCCTTCGCTACGGATCCTACCGGTAATACGTCGAACTGTGCATACAACCGCCTGATGATCAAAGGTAAGGACACGACATCTATCCACCTAACGTCAGCCAAGCACCTTTGGGAATTTCATCGTGCTGCTGAAGCAAAAGGGCAACCCCTACCCGTAGCCTTTGCGATTGGAGTGCACCCTGCCATTGCCCTTGGGGCTCTCGCTACCGGTTCCATTGACGAAGACGAGCGGGCCATCATGGGGGCCCTGTTGGGCGAGCCTCTCCAACTGGTGAAGTGCGAGACCTCGGAGATTCTGGTCCCTGCCCATGCAGAAATGGTAATCGAGGCCGAGATCCTGCCAAAGGAACGCACGGCCGAAGGGCCCTTTGGCGAGTTCACCGGCTATAGCCTGGGTCAGCGACAACGGGAGGTCGTTAAAATAAAGGCCATCACTCACCGAACAAACGCCTTCTTTCACGACATTACGGTTGCCCATATGGATCACCTGCTTCTCTCCACGATACCCATCGAGGCAAGTCTCTACCGTTCCGTTCGGGCCATTGTGCCATCGGTGAAGGCAGTGAGGGTACCGGCTCCCTTCACATGCTACGTCTCCATCGAGCAGCGTGTCTCCGGCCAGGCGAAAAACGCCATCCTGGCTGTGCTTGGATGCGACATCTATATGAAGCGTGTGGTAGTCGTGGACCACGACGTGAATCTATTTAACGATAGAGAGGTGGCCTGGGCCATTGCCACTCGATGCCAACCCGACCGAGACATTGCCATTATCTCCCGCACGCGCGGTTCGGACCTAGATCCATCAACCCAGGAAGATGGTCTCACGGCGAAATGGGGGGTGGATGCCACGGCCAAGCCATCTCTTGATACCTATACGCCACGTCACCGTATTCCCCCCGAAGTCTGGAAGCGCATCAATCTGAAAGATTTTGTTAACTAACCCCGATCCGACAAATATGCGTGAGCCATGTGCGATCTTGGGCCAGCCATTTCAACGGTCGCCGACATTTTGGTCGCAGGCCCGTAGTTACACTACGGGTGCGTTATCGATTTATGGCACAAACAGCTCTAGAGCTTTATTTGATGCTCGCTAACGATAATTTCTTGGACTAAATTAATGTCGGATCGGGGCTAATACCGTGGCAGATAATTTTGTTTGCCTCCTGGAGAACACGGCTCGCCTCAATCCTGACAAGACCGCACTGGTTTGGGAGAGCGGATCACTCACCTACAGTGAACTCGATCGTCGTGCCTGCGGCTTTGCCAGCAATCTCGCAAAGCGGGGCATCAAGTCTGGTGACAGAGTTGGCATTCTACTCCCAAATCGGTGGACCTTCGTCGTGGCCCTGCTGGGCAGCCTCAAGCTGGGCGCCACGGTTGCCCCAGTAAGCGTTTTCCTTAAAGATCAAGAGCGAGCGGAAATCCTCGCTGCACTCAAACCGAAGGAAGTTGTGCAGGAGATCAGGTCAGGAGTGGGGCATTGGGAGACTCCAACGCAGACAGAATCTCCTGCGCTCGTGACCTATAGCTCCGGGAGCAGCGGCCATCCAAAGGGAGCCGTTTTCACTCATGAGGCACTATCCTTTGCAGAACATTCGTGGGCCGGTCCCGTAATGGCACTGACTCCCGAGGATGTGGTTCTCGCGGTGCTCCCCTTCCCTCATTCCTTCGGTCTGCACGGGGGGCTCTTGGCTCCACTCCTTGTGGGCGCCACTGTCGCCATCGTCGAGCGATTTTCACCGGAAACGGTTCTGGAGACCATTGCCACCCACCGCGTTACTGTCTTCCCAGGAGTTGCAACCATGTTTCAGCGCACCCTAAGTTCTCCCGCCTTCGGCGGCACCGACTTATCTAGCCTCCGCCTTGCCGTCTCCGGTGCCGCACCTTGTCCTTGGGAGTTAGCAAAAGAATGGCGAGCTCGTGCCGGCACGAGAATCCTGCGCGGCTATGGAATGACGGAACTCTTCCGCCCCATCTCTCATCTCGCCGAGGACCCAACCGATGTACCCGAAGCCATCGGGCGACCCGTTCCCGGAGTGGATGTCCGTTTGGTGGATGACGACGGACAGCCGGTCCCTGGGGGCCAGATCGGTGAACTCTTAATCAAGAGTCCTGCGGCAATGGAGGAATACCTCAACGATCCTAAAGAAACGAACGCGGTCCTGCAGGATGGTTGGTTCAAAACCGGCGACCTCGCGATTCTATTACCCAGTGGGTTCATCCAGATTGCAGGGCGCAAGGAGGAACGGATACTCAGAGGCGGGTATTCCGTTTTTCCCCAAGAGGTAGAGGCGGTGCTCCTCTCTCACCCAGCCATTGCCGAGGCTAGTGTGATCGGGGTTCCCAGCCCCGACCTGGGAGAGGAAATCGCCGCATTCGTCTCCCTCAGGAGCGAAGCAAAGACCACCCTAGAGGAGCTTGATACCCACTGCAGGGAACACCTCGCCGCTTTCAAGTACCCGCGCCTGATAACTATCCTAAAGAGCTTACCCAAGGGACCAACGGGAAAGATCATCAAATCGCTGCTGGGAAAGTAAAGCCCGTGCTCCAATAGGCCACGGCTGACAAAAACCTGAAGTTCCTGAAGGGCCCTAAATTTGGATGGTTCAAGAGTTGCCCGGGCATACCGGTATAGCCACCACTATGATTTTCACCCATGTTTTGAACCGAGGGGGAAGAGGCGTCCGCAGCCCGGTAGATTCCTGGAGGCCATAGGTGGCAGTTATTGTCAACCCTAACGGTAATAGGCCAACCAATATTTGTCGACCGCGCGCGGTTCGAAACACAGTTGACAAGTACCGGCAAAGCTTAGAGAATCGGTTTTGATTTCTAAGATTCCGGGACCATAATAGACTGGTCAATTGATTCAATAGTTAGACGGCGACCGGATATCTACCTATAACGAGGAGGTAACAGCATGATCAGCGTTCGCCTAAAATGGCTACGCACGCATCACATCATGGTGGCGGCACTCTCCCTGCTCGCCCCCGGCATCCTGCATGCCGGGAACGTTTCTTACAGCATCGTCGATGAGAACATCTTTGAAGAGTTTCTGTTTCTGATTGAAAGTGCTTGCCCCTCTCACCCTTGAGAGCGAAAAATGGGTGCGAGCGGTGACCACGGGTCCAGAAACTGGGTTAGAGATCTTTGTCCCAGGGCGTCAGGACAAATCCGAAAGGACCATTAAGCCTGGAATCAGGAGCGCCGATCTCATTGTGGCACCGCTCTTTTATGCCAAAGATTTGATCTGAACATGAGGCCGACCATCTAACACCCGGCTGAACCTACCGGCTGATATGGCTTCAAACGTAGCCCGGCCTAAGATGACACGGCGGTGCAGCATCGGTCCCAGGTTAGCCGGAACTTTAGCCCTCGATTGCGGTTGAAAACCAAAATGGTTTTGTTATGGTTGTTATATGGCAACCATTACCTTGAAAGACATCCCACAGAACATCCACAAAGCCCTTAAGCAGCGGGCGAAACGGAGCGGCAGGAGTCTGAACCGGGAGGTATTGGCGATACTTGCCTCGTCAGTTATGCCGCGCAAGCTCGACGTGGATGCCTACCTGGTGGAAATTCGCCAACATCGTGAGAGCTTGCCCGGTCGGCTTACAGATGACCTCCTCGAAGAAGCGAAGCAAACCGGGCGCCCATGATAGTGGCCGATTCCAACCTGATAGCCTATCTACTTATTCCTGGTGATAGGAACAACGTGTCCGAAGAGGTTCTTCGTCGTGATAGTCATTGGGCTGCGCCGCTTCTTTGGCGATCGGAATTTCGGAATATCTTGACCCTTTATATGCGTCATGAGGGCATGGTAGTAGAGCAAGCCAAGATTACGATTAGCAAGGCGGAAAGACTGCTGAGTGACAGAGAATATACTGTGAACTCCGAATCCGTTTTGGATTTCGTCCAAAAGACGAATTTGTCTGCCTACGACGCTGAATTTGTGGTACTGGCGGAGCAATTTAATACAAAGGTTGTGACTACTGATTCGAAGCTGTTAAAGGAGGCTCCGGAACGAGCAGTTTCACCGGAGGAATTTCTTGGTATTGAGTGCTAACAAACAGATTGAGCTGCCGTCGCTTTCGGTCGGGAGCCTATCTACGCCGTTGGCCGCATTAATGACACTGCCGGAGATGTACGCGAAATTCGATCGGGGGTGGATGCCATCATGAAGATCGATATCGATCAGCTCACCGAAGCGGAGCTTATCAACCTCAACCACAGGATCGTTGAGCGTCTTCGATTTTTTAACCAGATGCGGGCACATTTGCAGATGCTGGAGTTCAGAATCGGGGATCGTGTTTCGTTTCGCCCAGAAGGCCGTCCCGTTCTGGTCGGGATGCTGACCCGTTACAATAAAAAGAGCGTTACAGTCATCACAGACACCGGAGAGCACTGGAACATCGCTCCGGCGTTCTTGCGCAAAGCCGACGAGTCTGGAGGTCTGGTCCGGCCAGACCAAAAGAACGTAATTCGGCTTTCCAAAAAATAAACCCCGTACCACGGATCTACGTCCCTGGCTTTGGCACCCTGCCCCGTGGAGTAATGGACCACGACTTCACGCTGTGGAGAATTTTCCACAACTGAATTGAGGGGTCTCAACCGAGAGGTTATTCCACTGGGGGAGTATGAGGGATTTAAGCTGTTTCAACTGCTCAATTTCTTTCTTGACCTGTGAATCGGAAATAGTTTATCATCGGTGAGCGTCATTTTAAGTCAAACACTCACTGTGTGTGCCCCTCTGTCGCTTCCTCTTACGGTATAAATGTCTTCCACATGAACCTAGCCCGGAATAAGGTAGCGTGCCACCTACAACGCAAGAATAAAAAATGTGTGCAAGGAGAAAGTAAATGCACCCAACAAAGAGAACAAATCAAAAGGGTCTGTTTCTAGTTACGGTAATAGCCATCCTTGTCATGAGCCTTTCCACGCCGAACCGTGCGCTGGCGGACAGTGCAAGCGAGATCGATCGCAAGGTCACGGAGGCCCTGAAAACGCTTTACGATACTAGTCCAGGAGCAAAGGTGCTGAGTAAGAAAGCCAAGGGCATGCTGGTTTTCCCCAAGATCGTGAAGTTTGGTTTATTAGCCGGCACCCAAATGGGTGATGGCGCCATGATTAAGGAAGGTAAATCCACTGGTTATTATCGGTCGGTTGCAGTCTCCTTTGGCCTTCAAGCAGGTCTTCAGGCTTTTGACTATGTTTTGATGTTCATGGATGACGAGTCACTGGACTATCTCAATAGGAGCGCCGGTTGGGAGCTCGGCATAGGGCCCAGTATTGTCGTCCTGAACAAGGGTATAGCTGCCTCAGTCACGACGACGACCCTGCGAAAGGGAATTTACGCCTTCATCTCCGACCAGCAGGGTGTCATGGCTGGGATCGGATTGCAGGGCACAAAGATCATAAAGATCAACCCGGAGCCTTAACCCCGATCCGACAAAAATGACCAGGCCACGTGCTGTCCTCGGCCAGACGTTGTATCGGTCACAGACATTTTTAGTTGATCGAGAGCTTCGGTACCCCCCTACCGTGCCTTGTTGGCCTCCGTTACGGACCGTGCCTGTTAATTTTTTTAAAAGTTCTACTTCCTCCCTGACAAACAATTTGACATCACCTCCCCCCTATGGCTAGCCTTTGCCGGAAGAGACCTCCAGAGGAAAAGAGTGTCCCAAGATTCAACACTTTGATTCAAATGAGACAGGGCTCTTTTTCTCATCAGGAAGGGTGCGAAGATGGAAACTGAAATTTACCGCGATTTCGAGCATACGGGCCCGGGGACCCTTGCAGGGCGCTATATGCGTGCCTATTGGCAGCCGATCTATCGCGCCGAGGACCTGCTCCCGGGACGGGCGATCCCCCTTCGGATCATGAGCGAGGACTTCACCCTCTACCGCGGCCAGGGTGGCACATCCCACCTCACGGCCTCACGGTGTGCCCATCGCGGCACACAGCTCTCCACGGGGTGGGTTGAGGAGGATAGCATCCGCTGTCGCTACCACGGCTGGAAGTATGACGGCTCAGGTCAATGCGTGGAGCAGCCAGGAGAAGACGGGGCCTTCGCGCAAAAGGTTCAAATTCGCACCTATCCGGTGCAGGAGTACCTCGGGCTCATCTTTGCCTACCTGGCAGGGGGAGAACCGCCGACCTTCAGGCGCTATCCTCAATTCGAGGGGCCGGGTCTCCTGTTCACCCTTCCACCAGAATGCTGGCCGTGTAATTACTATAATCGCCTGGACAACGATCCCGACGCCTATCACGTGATCTATACCCATACCGAATCCATCCGCCGAGCCCAGCGGCAAAGCCGTTACACGAAGCGTGCAACGACTGCAGAGGTAACCCCATACGGCCTTAGGACCATCGTGCGTTTACCTGGCTCTGATATCGACTACCTTCATCAATACATGCCCAACATCAATCAAATCCGAGTCCGTACCGGGATGGCCAGCGCTCCCGGACAAGAGGTGCTGAGGGTGTGGGAAGACCGGCTCACCTGGGCCCTCCCCCTCGACGACGACAACAGCTACCGCTTCGAAGTTAATTTAGTGGAAGTGACAGGTCCCGCCGCCGAGGCTCTGGAAAAGACACGCCGGGAGCAAACCGAATGCGTAGGTGATCGTCTCAACCGGTTGGGCGACCAGATCCTGGCTGGCAAGCTGACCATTGAGGACCTGGGTCAGGAGCTTAGCACCTATGAGATCTTCCGGGTGGAGGATTATATCACCCAAGTGGGACAGGGCCGCATGGCTGATCGTCCCGCGGAAAGGCTCGCACAGCTCGATATGGGCGTGGTTCTCCGAAGAAAACTTTGGGAGCGAGAAATGAAGGCCATGGCCGAGAGCAAACCCCTCACCGAGTGGGTCATTCCCGCCCAACGGGATGATGCCCCACCAGCTCAAATTTAAACCGCCACCTCCGCGCCTCCGCGGTGATTAAATCTTAATCCGCGATAATCTGCGAAAATCTGCGGTTAAATGTCTTAACGCTTTGCCCCATGCGCTCTGCGCTTTGCTGTTCCCTAGTCTGCGTAAATCTGCGGCTAATTGTCGCTTTTGCACCCGTTTCCTCACCCCCAGATTTCGTTAGATCACGCTGCGTTATCCTACCCCCGGTTGACATCATCCCCCCTAATCGATACTCTCTGCCCGATGAAGTTACGAAGGGAAAAATTTTAACCATGGCCCCAGCCTCCCGTGAATTTCAAATCTTTGCGAAACCTGTGGGTGCAATCTGTAACCTGGATTGTCACTACTGCTACTACTTAAAAAACGAGCAGCACTACCCGAAGGGGTCGTTTCGCATGAGCGAGGACGTCCTGGAGAAGTACATTGTCCAGCACATTGAGGCTTGTCCTATTCCAGAGATCCGATTTTCCTGGCATGGCGGAGAGCCAACCCTGCTGGGCGTAGACTACTTTCGCAAGATCGTCGAACTGCAGCGCAAGCACCGGCCGCCAGACCGTCAAATCGCCAACGGCATCCAGACCAACGGGACCTTGCTTGATGATGAATGGTGCCGGTTTTTCGCGGAGGAAGGTTTTTCCGTTGGGATCAGCGTGGACGGTCCGCGGGAATTGCACGACCGTTACCGTGTCACCAAAGGCCAGCAGCCAACCCATAATCAAGTCATGCGTGGCTATCGACTCCTGCGAAAGCATAAAGTCTCTACGGATCTCCTTTGTGTGGTCCATAATCAGAACGTCCGGCACCCGACAGCCGTGTACCGATTCTTCAAGGAGATTGGGGCAGAGTACCTAACGTTTCTACCCTTCGTGGAGCCGGAAAAGGGCACTGAGAGCGGGGCCACCCCACACACGGTTCCTTCCGAAGCTTACGGCATATTTCTCTGTACCATCTTCGACGAGTGGATCCGAAACGACGTGGGGCGGATCATGGTGCAGATATTCGATGAGGCAGCAAGACCAGCCTTTGGGATGGAGCATTCGCTGTGCATCTTTCGTGAGACCTGTGGCGATATCCCGATCGTCGAGCACAACGGAGACTTCTATTCCTGCGATCACTTCGTGGAACGCGAGTATTACATAGGCAATATCAACGAGACTCCCCTGGCCACGATGTTGGATAGCGAGGCGCAGAGAAAATTCGGTGAGGCCAAGCGGGATACCTTACCCCGCTATTGTCGCGAGTGTGAGGTCCGTGACATGTGTAACGGCGGGTGCCCAAAGGACCGTTTTATCCAGACTCCAGACGGCGAAGACGGCCTGAACTACCTTTGTGCAGGCCTCAAACGCTTTTTCATCCACAGCCGACCCTACTGGCAGCAAATGGCCTCCCTGGTGCAAGCCGGGCAGCCCATTGAGCAGCTAATGGCCATCGTTCGCGCTGACGACTTAGCAAAGGCGCCCCCAAAAATGCGCCGCAATGACCCCTGCCCCTGTGGCAGTGGCCGGAAATATAAAAAGTGCTGTTTTGGTAAGTCATCTCACCTATCCGAAACCATTTGAAATTCTCCCACTTCTGGACGACCGCTATACCTCCCTGCATTTAACGGATTAAATTCTTTTTAACACTGATCCCATCACTTCATCAGGATAGGCCGAAAAGCGCTATGTAGTACATTTTAGGGGATTTATTGGCCAAAAATGGCATGCCTTACGAGCTTGAAACTCCCCAAGATCGCATGGTTACAGCCTGGCATTCCTTTTGCTGAAAAAATGCTCACGAGAGATCCAGCCGGATAAAGCACCGATGGCAAAGAAAATTCTCATAGTAGAAGACAATTTGGATTTAATCGATTATTTGCAGGACCTACTCCACAATCTAAAATATGACGCGATTGTAGCTACCGATGGTAAGCAAGCCGTAGATATGGCCGCTGATCAGCGGCCGGACCTAATCCTCATGGACATTGTGCTACCGGAGATGAACGGTCTTGAAGCTGCCCGTCGTATCCGTCAGAAGCCCGAGAGTTGTTCCATACCGATCCTGGCCGTGACAGCAAGAGTCCTACCTCAAGCAAGGGAACAGTACCTCCAAAGTGGCTGTACCGATTACATCTCTAAGCCATTCACCCCCAAGGAGCTGGCCTCCCGCATCGAGAAGCTTTTGCAATAGATGGAGCACGGGTTCAGGGCCCTCCGTTGTCTCCGTTCCGTAAGCACCCACACATTCCATTGGACATTGAAAACCAAAACTGCGGCCTCTAGTGTTTGAGTTAGGAAATCACCCATTGGAGGAATCATGGATAAAAAGGTCGATGTGGCTATCATCGGGGCGGGTACTGCTGGACTCTCCGCTGTCCGTGAGGTTCAAAAGGTCACTCAAAACTTTGTGATCATCAATGGGGGGGAATACGGGACAACCTGCGCGCGAGTGGGCTGCATGCCTTCTAAGGTGCTGATCCAGGTGGCGAACGACTTCCATCGGCGCCAAGTGTTTGCCAAACTGGGAATACATGGGGGAGATAACCTGACCTTAAATATCCCAGAGGCCTTACGACATGTCCGATCCCTGAGGGATCGCTTCGTTGGCGGTGTTTTGAAGACGGTGGAAGGGTTAGGAGATCACAACATGGAAGGATACGCCCAATTTGTAAAACCCAATGTGCTACAGGTCGGTGGCGTCACCGTTCAGGCAAACAAGGTCATTCTCACCACCGGTTCCCGACCTATCATCCCTCAATCCTGGCAATCTTTTGCCTCCCGTTTGATCACGAGTGATGAGATTTTTGAGCGAGAGGATCTCCCTGCTTCCATTGGGGTGGTGGGACTTGGGGCCATAGGGTTGGAGCTCGGTCAGGCGCTGCACCGATTGGGAATCAAGACAACCTGTGTGGGTCGAAGACCATTCATCGGGGGTCTGAGTGACCCGGAGGTGAACCGTTATGCGGTAAGGGAAATGAGTCGGGAAATGGACTTTTGGACCGGCCTCGAAGCGGATGTAAAGCCTGAGGGTCAGAGGTTTCGCTTGAGTTATGGAGATCAAAGTGTAGTCGTAGACAGCATCCTCGCTTCCCTCGGACGAAGGCCATACCTGGAAAATTTAGGACTGGAAAAGCTTGGCATAAAACTCAATGCTCAGGGACTTCCCACCTTCAACACCAACACGATGCAGGTGGAGGACCTGCCCATTTTTATAGCGGGAGATATCAACGGCGACAGGTCCATATTGCATGAAACTGCGGACGAGGGCCGGATAGCCGGTTATAACAGCGTCCAGAAGACCCCTTTCCCGTTCAGTAGACGAACGGGCCTAGCGATAACCTTCTGTCATCCCAATATCGCCGTGGTGGGGCGCTCCTTTGCCGACCTTCAGGGCGAAGACATCGCCATTGGTGCGGTGATATTTGATGGTCAGGGACGCTCGTTGGTGATGGAGGAGAATTCAGGCCATCTCAGGGTCTACGGACAGCGGGGGACCGGTCTGTTGTTGGGAGCGGAGATGGTGGCCCCGGCAGGGGAGCACTTGGCGCACCTCCTCTCCTGGGTCATCCAAAAGAGGATGACTGTATTTGAAGTCCTTCAACTGCCCTTTTATCACCCGGTGGTCGAGGAAGGTCTGCGCACCGCGCTGCGAGACTTAGCAGCCAAGGTAGCATCGGCTCCTCCCGACATCGAGCTGGCACTTTGCGGAGAAAGTGGAATTGAATGCCTAAGTTAATGTGGAAGACCCTTGCCCTCACAGGACCTTTTCCTTCCAACGGCCTCGACGAAACCAGAGGGCCATCCCACTCCCCCACGCAATGAAACCACAGGAGATTGCCCACCATAGGCCGTCTTCCTGTAGGTTGAAAATATGCGTGAGGACCAGGGCCGCCCCTATCTGTACACCGGCTTGCGCGATGGCCGTGATCAGCATAGGTGGAATCGTGTCGCCGGACCCGCCCAGGGCTGCTCCCATGATCATGGCCAAGGCGAGAAAGAGGAAAAAGGGCGATGTGATTCTCAGGAGCCTCGCACCCTGGCGGACCACCTCGGGATCACGATTAAAAAGACCAATGATAGTATCCCCAAAGGGTAAAAACACGGCAGTGAATAGGGATATAATCAATCCGTACACAATGAAGGCTGTCCACGCGCTCCTTTCTGCCCTCTGGGGCTTGTGGGCCCCCAGATTCTGACCCACCAGGGTCGAAGTAACACTAGCCAATCCCCAACCTGGGGAGAGGACCAAAATAAAAATCCGAATGCCCAATCCATAGGCCGCCAGGGTATGGGTACCGAACCCGGCAACGATTCTAAGCATGGCGATGGCTGCGAACGCTCGGAACGATCGCTGGAAGGACCGAGGGATGCCGATCCTGAGGATCTTCCAAAGCATTTCTCTATCGATGCGCATGGACCGGAGTGAAATCTTGATCCCGCTGTGACCGCGGGAGAGAACGGCAAGCAGATACGCACAAGCGCAAACATAGCACAAGACCAATCCGATGGCGGCTCCGGACACGCCCAGGGCGGGAACAGGACCCCAACCGAAAATGAGGAGCGGCTCGAAGGTGAGGGTGAGCAGGGTCACTAACAGCATGGCCTGTGTGGGGATCCTCGCCTCGCCCGCGGCATGGAGAATGGTTGAAAGGGCATGGGTCAGCAAATAGATGGAGGCGCTGAAGATGATGATTCGAAAGTACACCGCGGCAAGGGGTACAACGGAAGGCCCAGCCCCAAGCAGAATGGTTATTGGTCGCGCGAAGATCCCACCCAGCACTGCAATTGGGACAGAGACGAGCAGTGTAACGATAATCCCCTGATGGGCCACGTGAGAGGCCTCGGCAAACCTTTTTCCCCCAACCGCCCGTGAGATGAGGGCCCGGAATCCCAGGTTGGTTCCCGAGATAAAGGTCCAGAGAATATCGATCACGATTCCCCCTATGGAGACGGCGGCAAGGGCCTCTGGACCGAGTTTGCCTACGAAGTAGATGTCTGCGACGCTGGAAAAATTCTGCAGGAGGCTCCCAATCACCATTGGGATACCCAGAAACAAAACAGCCCGCAGGATCGGTCCTTCAGTCAGGTTGCGAGTTTGTTCCCTCACCTTGCGTTATCCATCGATTTCATTGCTCTGTTTAGGGGGAACCGTCAGTCCACCGCTCTCGGGTGGTCACAACCTACTCAGTCGAGGTGAAAAGGAAGGTGAAAGCGTTAGAGATTCTCTGCTTGCTTGAAACTAGCTAGAACCTTTTCCAGATCTAGGCCGAGCTCTCTTGCTTCAAGAAACACCCCTGTCTTTTGCGACGCCCAGCTTTGCACAAATTGTTTTGCTAAAAAATCGCGCCTATTTTCATTCTCGGCAATCTTTGCCAGCTGTGATTTGACCCTGTCCTCGTGACCCTCCTCATCTGCAACCATCGCCTGGGCTAGTCTTCTGACGTCAGGATCTGTTGAAACATCTCGAAGATGTCTTAGAAAAACGACAGCCGATTTTTCAGCTATGTTGCACAGGCGGAAGGCCTCTACATCTCCCGTTAGAAACTGGTCGAAGTAGGCACCATAGGCATCCGCCGAAAGATCTTCAATATCAGCATCCCGACTCTTCAGATAGTCCTTGAGCAGGGCATAATGCTCAAATTCTTCCGCAGCCTGGTGGGCAATTTCTGCCCGCTCGTGAGGGTCAAGCTCAGGATATTGAAGCACGGCCTTACTAAAGGCTCTGGCATGACTGAGCTCTCTCTTCGCTTGCCTTTGCATTAATTGTGCGAAGGCAGGGCTCTTTGGGTCCAGCTCAGCTAGGGCCTTGCGGACCGCTATGATCGGCCCCTCGAGTTCCGGGTAGTACTTGCGATAAAGGAACTCAACGAACTCTCTTCCGTTCAAAATGTCACCTCACTTACCCGTGTTAGACTGTCGTACTTGAGCGCAAACCCATACTATAGGCCCAATGGACGGATATCAATAAAATCCGTCTTGCTTAGGAGGAGTTGCTCTTACGAACGCCAGGTGGGTGGATGGCTAAGTCGTCATGACTGGGTCTTCTCGATTCCGGCTTCGGCGATCCCATCGAGATAGATCTTCCAAGCGATCATGGAATCCTCGGCGGCTTGCAGTGCTGCCTCTTTCTGCATATCGGCAGAAATGTATTTTTCCAATAACTGAACGGTGCCATCGCTGTGTGTCTGGTCCACGGCATCGTGGAGGGTCCAGAACTCCACATCTTCCAGGGAGAGGCCAAGGTGACGCATCCAGTTTTCAGTCTCCGCTGCCGAAAAATTCCCGCATTCAGGTTTATTGGTCCTCTCGAGCATCACCTTCGCCGCCGCACCCTCATACCAGGACCGGTTTTTTGTCAGGGTCTCCCAGGTGTGAAGCGCCACAACGGTCGTGGGTAGTGGCTTGGCCTGCCAAATTTGATCGGCAGTGAGGCCAATGGTCTTGCCAAGGCGAAGGAGGAGATCGAAGTGGGCACGGCCCTCAACGGCCTCTTCCTCATAGAGGTTCTCGCTAACGATAAACTTCCGAATTTCCATGTGGGGGCAGTTACCCACCACATAGGCCCAACAGCGTCGGCTGTGGCGGTTAAAGATTCCCCATTGCTCAACTAACACCCTGGCACCCTCAACGCTCAGTCGGTCTCTGGAGAAGGCAAACCACTTCGATTTCGGATGGTAATTAGCAACAATTCTGTCTAGCGCTGCAGCGAAAGGAGACTGTTGTCCACTCATGAGTACTCCGCAATGCGATTGAATTCGAATTCCACCTTCTGGAAATTAACCTACGTTACGCAACATGGGGTTGTCAACACGGCAGCGGCTTCATATTTGTTACTTTGGGCTTCGGCGACTTCCTTCCCCTCGATCTTCCTCAGGGTGGTGAGCCTGTCGAACCACGCTTCACGGGACTCCCGCAGCGACCCACCGGGCCTGCGCTCGCACGAACCTTCCGGATCTCAGATTGGCCGTGGGCGGACTCCGGCTTTCATGCGGCGCCGACCT
>SMUX01082388.1_pt1 | contig 25977 bp, 42 predicted proteins | sample 2456431 | NCBI WGS metagenome assembly SMUX01 (sample SAMN11095930, study PRJNA526329) | marine sediment metagenome | biome: Marine sediment; feature: Surficial sediment; material: Deep marine sediment; isolation source: Hadal surficial sediment | place: Pacific Ocean | collected 2014-11 | depth... | reverse complement strand
AAGGAGGAGGGCCAAACTGTGCAATGGCTTTGGTAACAGCAAGGGCCGTATTAATAGCCACCTGAAGTAAGTCTATACTTTGTTGATCCTTAAATTCTTTTTTTCTTGCTGCCTCTTCTTTTGACCTGGTTAAACTATCAAGGGCATCTTTTCTCTGAGCAAATTCCTGCTCTGTGATGATTCCCTTATCAAGCCTGTTTTGAAGTATCTTAAGATCCGTATCAGCAGCACTTTGAATTGAGTCAAGTCTTTTCTTGGTTTGGCGTTTAAGTGCCTCCTCCTGAGATTTACCGATTGCATCAGATATACTTTTGGCAACTGATAATGCTTTATTGATTAAAAGCTCTGCATCTTCATCACTGATGTTTAGCAATTTTGCAATGCCTGTGACCTCCTCCTCATCGGTGGCAGTGGTTAATTCAATGATCAGGGCCTTTAGCTTTTCTATTTGCAACTGAGCCTGAGCCGATTCAGCATCAGCGCTTGACTCTAAAAGATCAAGGCGTTTCTTAGCAAACTCTAATTGAATATCTAAAATGGCCTGCTGCTTTTGCTCCTCTGTTGATTCGGCCCTGTTGATTCCATTGACAGCGATTTGCTCCTCAACCGCTAAATTCTTAAGGTCATTTAATTGGTTTCGCTTGGCAGCATTATCTTTAATGTCTGTAATGGCTTGTTCGTGCTCATTCTGCTTTGCCTCAACTAGATCATCAATGGCATCGTTAATTGCAATTTGATCTTTTCTTAAACCTTCTCCGGCTATCTTTTGTGCATTAAGATCTTCAATCTCACGCCTTAATTGTTCATCAAGTAAATCCTCTCTTTTTTGATCATCCTCCTCACGTAACACAAACTGGGAATCGATTAAACTTCGCTGTAAGGCAAGGATCTTTTTATTATTGGCATCAATTATTTTACTTAATTTATCCTGACTATCACCCTGATCCTGATCTAATTCTTTTCGTTTTTCTACTATCGCCTTATTTGTAGTATCTATTATTCCAAGTATTTCCTTTCTTGAATTCTCAAATGCTCTATTTTGCCGGTTTAATCTTTCCTCTTGGGTTTCGTCCTCTATAAATAATAATGGTATATCTGCCTTACTTAACTCATCCAACTCCTTTCTTGCTGCCGATAAAGTATTTTGTAATGTAGTAAGGCTCTCGTTTGATAAATTAAAATTTCCTGCTGCTTTCGCCAAAGCAGATTCAACTTTCCCTAAGGCTGTTACTGTATCGTTTAAAGATGTATTGAATCCGTCCTGCTCCTCTTTTGCCTCCTCAGTTTTTTTCACAAACGAACTCAGAGCTACACCGGCTGAAACGATCAGGCCTATTATCAAACCTATTGGACTTGCCTTTTGAGCAAGATTAAATGCCCTGGTTGCTAATGTGGCCAACTTAATCTTTCCGGTTAATACCCCTACTGCAAAACTATAAACTGTTGTAGCTATTCTTGCTGCGACAATAGCTAGTTTATAAGCTATAAATCCTGCAACAACAGATTTTAATATCTTCAAAAAGACCAGGGTGCTGTTTGCGATATCCTGAACCTTCATTTGATAATCGGTCAACTCCTCCCTATTAGACCTAACACCGGCCAGTAGATTCAATAAGGCAGTGACGGTATCCAATATGAGTCGGATGTTTTTACCAAATGTACCCTCCCCGTTTTCAATACTTAATATCAAGCCCTGCCATGCAGAGTTAAGCAAAGTAGCTGATCCCGTTAAGGTATCAAGTTGAGTGAGTGCTGTTCTTTCTGCTGTGCCACCTGCATCTGAAATAACCTCCTCAAGCTCTTTTATGGCATCAATATTAGATGCAAGAATAGTTGCACTTACAGCAGACCGTTTACCAAACTCATCATTTGCTGCCGTTAATTTATCTTGACTGTTTTTTATTTTATCTAAAATCTCTTCATAATTCAAACCATCTGCTGCACTTTCTATAAAAATATTTCTAAGTGCCGTTGAACTTCTACTTGCATCAATACCAGCATCAGATAATTTACCCAATAATGCTAAAAGCCTGTTAAATCCTATGCCTGCTGCATTTGCAGCACCGGCAACAATAGGCAATGCCTTACTAAGTTTTTCAAAGTTTAATGCAGATTTCTGAGTTGATAATGTTAGCCTGTCAATTATGGAAGGTGCATCTTGGGTTTCAAAAACATCAAAACTTTTGACCATTGCACCTACAAGCTCTGCTGTTTCTTGAGTTGAAGCATTTAAGGCGATTGACCCTGCTATTGTAGCCTCCGTTAAATCTATGATTTCCTGTTGAGTGAAGCCCAGCCTGGCAAAAGCGGTTTGTAATTCAATTACTTCTGATGCTGTTTTAGCTGTTACCGTTCCTAACCTGATCGCCTCATCTGTTAATTCAGATATTTCCTGTTTTGTTTTTCCCAAGACACTTGCAAGGTTTGCAGATGCTTGATCAAATCCAGTTATCACACCCAGGGTAGACCTAGATATTCTATCAAATGTTCTAAAAGCTATTATTGCAGCAGTTACTATTCCTGCAACAGCCACGAAACTATTTTTCAATCCACCTAATGCACTTGAGTAATTGCCAACGTTTCTTTGACTTCGCCCTATTGCAGAATCCATTTGTTTGAGACGGTCTGTATTGGCAAGTATACTAGATGATAATTGCTTGAATCTTGCCCTGTTTTTACCAAGAGGATCAGGGAGTGCTTTTAATTCAGCTACCAGGCGTTTGTTTTGTAGTACTAATTGGTTATAGCTTCCGGTGGCTGATTTGATTTCTTTATTGAGATCCTTGACTTGGGTTGTGGTCTTTCGCTTTTGATCACCTAGCTCTTTAATTTGAACTGTAAGCCTACCTAATTCAACCTGTTCGGCCTTACTTAGACCAACTGCTGTTTGCTGTATCTTGAGCAACTCGGCCCTACGAACTGAAAGCTTTTTTAGTTCATTTTCAAGCAGGGCTATCTTCTTAAGCTGTTGCTCTGTACCCTTAACCGTAATAGTAAAACCAATATCCCTTGCCATTATATCCTATTTACCAAATCAGTAATTGCTTGTTTGAGTTTTGCGTTTGGTACATCCGGTAACGTATTAAAAGTTAAAGTTATCTTTTTTGTTTCAGTGTTTTTCACTAGCGATGTAACGATATAAACATCAACGGGCTCAAATATCGTTGTATTCCTTATGAACAACTGATGCGATACCTGTATCCTATTTCCATTTAATGTAAATACGTCACCTCTTAGCAAAACTACATCATCTATTTTTCCTGCCACAATATTTCCGTTCGCTGTGAAGAACTTGAACGCTTTTAAAAGTTTCCATTGATTCATAATTATAAAGTTTATAAGTAAATAACAAAACCCCTGACAAAAATATTAGCTGCATCTGATCCGTTGGATACCTTATATTCAATGGTTGGATCGACCAATAAAATATCAGTTTCAAATACATTCTCAAAATCTCCTGCATCTGGAGCAGACCAATATCCAACCAATGTAAATTCAATCTGAGCCAAAGAATCTGTGAAAGTTTCTATGATAGAGCTTGCATCAGTTATAACATGCATGCTTATAAAATCTTCTCCTCCTGCCTCAGCCTCGTGAATATCAAAATTCCTTACTATACTACTTCCGTTGGCTCTAACACCAGCTACATGCTGTGCATTGGCCTGAGTATTGGCTATAACAAATTCACAAATGGCTAGACCTGGTACATTGAATGGTGCTCCTGATAGGTCTTTATTAAGCCATGTACCTGCCCCTGATGCCTGATTAAATGTTTCCTTTTTTTCAGTGTAGGTCAATTCCGCCCCTGCTTTTAATCCAACGTACTGCCTTATATTTAAAGGATCAACAGGTGATGATCCGTGACGAATAAACAACTTGTTTCCATTTGTGTCCGGTGTAAACTCTGAAAACAATAAAGCTAATTGAGCCTCATCGGGTAAGAAATTACCAAGAGCAATCGGGGCGAATGCAGTAGCATTTCCATTTGTTAAGGCTTGGAAAAATGTATTATCTGCATCCCACTCATACCTTCTTTCATTGCCGTTTCCTATCTCGTGAAACTTTCTGATCGTCGTTGTTGGTGATGCATTTTGATCTGTCCTGATCACGCCAACAAACACATAGTTTGTATATCCTGCCGGTAAAGCTGGCCCTGTTGGAGGCTTGGCTAATGAAAATAATCCTATCAATGGATTGGTTTCTGTTTTATCCGCCACTACATAAACGTAATACCATGTATCTGCTGCCGGTGCTGCCCCTGTGTCGATATCTGTGAATATATCAATTACAATGGCTGAGGTTAAGATGACATTTAACTCATCAGCAAAATCCCTCATTGTATCAATCAGTGCGCTACCTATCTGAACAGCCGTGATTGTTGCGTTACGCTTAAGAAGTGTATCCCTGCGATATCCGGTGGGCAATGGAATCAACCTTGTCGGCTCAGTCCATAACGATCCATCCATTTCCCACATTCTATTTTTGGCCTTATTGAAACATCTGAATCCTTTTTCTGTTTGAATGAATCTCCATGTATCATCAATTGAATAATATCTGATCCAATCATTTTGCCCTGCTCCGTCATAGGCTGTATTAGTGATTGTCATTGTGGCAGGGCTTGTCCCTTCGTCGTCGCTTGGATCAGTCCTGTCTGGATTATGAAACTCAATATGGCTGCCCGTAACAACAGTGGTCAACCTAAATCTTCCATTATTTACAGCATTGGTCGCACCAACAACCTCAACTGTATCTCCTGGTAAATATAGAGTGAAATCAGAACCAACAGAAATAATTCTTATAAAGCTTTCAGATATATGAAGTATTGAATCAACAGCAAATGAGGTTCCCGATGCATCCAATAGATAGATATCTCCATCAATCTCTGTAGGTGGGACAAAGTTACTATCGATCAGATCAAGAGCAGGTAACAGCGTTAATCCTGCAAGGCCCTCCATAGATAAAAGCTTTCCATCTTTGTCGACTACAACAGAGCTTTCAACACCCCTTGGGTCAGCGCCCCTACCTGTACCCATTATCAATTTATGGGTTGGGTCATTTCTTGGGTAATTGCCAATCAAAACCTGCTCATCCTTTTGTGGCGTTAAGCCTTGACCAAGCATCATTGAGTTACTCTGTAACTTGGGATCATTGCCCGTTCCCTTGTTATACAGATTGCCACCACTGTCCTGAATAATTCGGTTCTTGAATTGCTTGGGCGCTTTGGTTAAAGGAGGCTCTTTTTTAACTATAAAATCAGGTGATCTACCTGGCTCAGGATCGGGTGCTATATCAAGGAATGTAAGAAACTCCACCTCTGATGATCCTGGTGCAAGTGGCGAATACCTTATAATTTTATTGATAACGTAATCCGTTCCCTCGCCATTTATCTCAATATGATAACTATCTCTAGGATCGAGCTTATTAATAAAGGCTTCGGTCAGATTCATGAATATTGTTCTGAGCCTGCCATTATCAATTACATTGTGGAGATTCTTATAATGTTTACTCCAAAGTCCTATGCTTTTTGCCGTATCATTGAAGTAAAGCGAATTATCATTTTGCGTTACCTCATCAACTGAATAAAAATATGGATATGTGTTTCTTGGTGTACCGTCATTGAATGTCCATGTCTCGCCCTCAGGCAGTGTAACAAGGCCGTCATAGAACAGGATACGCAAACCAAACGATGTTTCCCAAGGGGCTGCTTGATCGGCTGGTAAATCTTCCTTCCAGAGTTTAGGTACTTGGGCTGTCTTTAATCCAATGGCTCGCCAATCATCCATGACAGTAGGGTGAAAGCCTGTTTGTAATTCGGTAGTTCCCTTTTGTGAGAATTTATTTAATATATCCTCATCGTGAGATGCAAGTATTATCTCCTGATCAAGCTCCAATTCCTCGACAAACTTATCCTCGCTATCTGATGTGTACCTGTACCTGATTGTTTTATTAAGCTTATCACCTAAGAAGTTGGTTCTGATTGGTTTGTTTTTATCGACCAAATCGCTGATGTCAACTGGGGTCGTATTATAAAACTGATCCCTTGGCTCAATAAAAACTGTTCTGCTTGATATGTCGGTATAGAAATACAGATTGAACATCCTTTTTATATTCTCTATGTATTCAAGTTGATTTATATCAGGTAGGTTGCGGTTCATTTCAACCGTGTTACCCTCGATCACATTAACGGTAACATCATTGTAAAACCTTGTGAAAGCAAATGGCGTTGGCGTGATCCTGCCCTGCCTAATAGTAAAAGGATTAATTGATATGTTGACTGAGTATATGAATAGCTCAGCAAATAGCTTATCGCCTACTGTGAATTTATTCCAGCCTGTTTCAAGCTTAATCAGGGTTTGACCACCGTAAGGGTTTGCCTGAGTGCCTGGATGAACAACATCTATTTCCTTGATGATCTTATCATTATCATTGGCATTACGAACCCTTAGCTTACCAAACTGGCCAAAGGTTAAGCCCCACTGCATGTTGACCTCAACAAAGAAATTGATCTCGCTATCCTCTGCAACTACATACTCAAAGTTACCCGTATCGTAAAGGCTGCCTGTATCAAATAAGTCAGTTCCTGAATCAACATCAAATGGTATTCTTATTGTATACTCTGTAACATTGGTTTGTGATGCTTGAACAAAATCTGCTGATAGCCCTGCCCTGTATAACTTGTTTGTCTTGAATGATTCTGCATGTTTCATCCTCTCACGAGTAAAAGGAATATAGAGAGCTTTGAAAAAGGCAGCGTTTAAGAATGTCGATGATACCTTATACCCCAATGCATTGAATATTCTTTCCAAGAGACTGAACGCATTAAAAGCAAGGTATCGATCCTCAACAGCAACATCATGGGTTTGATTTGCTACACTGCCAACATCGGATGTTGGGTGGCCATAGTTTATTAAAGGGTAAACGTAATCCCTTGCAGCATCAACGGTTTCGCTTGTTTCAATATTGGCCTTGCTATACACATGATCCTGATCGCTATAATCAAGCTCGTTTAGATTCCTGAGCTTTGCATCTTGTTTCCAATCACCATTATCACTTATTATTACGGCCTTGTATTCTGCTATATTATGCTTTGAATCCCATATTGGCTCAACCATTTTAAGAAATCCATTGACGATATCGGTTCCATCGTACTCGGCCCTGATCGTTTTCTTGACTGTTTGATCAAGGGCATTACCTGCACTTGGTAACTCAGAGAACCCAAGTATTTTACGGTTGTTTGCTGACCCTGGAAAGGTGATCGTTTTGGAAACACCGTTTTTAATGGACTCAAGATTATTAACATCTGCAACTGCAAACGATAAAAAGAACTTTAACTGCTCCTTTGGAGATACATCTAACTGCTCTGTATCATTAAGAAAAAACTTAAGCTGCTTTTCCATTTATATAATTCCTGAATTTATCTGCTGATCCATCTGCATCTGATAACCAAGTATGATGCTCTCCATTAGGTAGTATGCCCGTTATTGTTTTTAATTCCCAATGTAATCTCCTAATTTCATTTAATGGAAACTCCTTAACCTTGTCATCACCTTTGTACAAAAAAAATATATTATAGGAATGGTTTATTATAACCTTATCATATCCTAGCGACCAAATTATCCTTAAATAAGGATCGGTTTCATTTAATATTTTAGCTGATCTTTCGTCTGGAGTCATTTTAATTCGTTTGAGCAATCCTTATTGGTTCTTCGTACCTCAACCTGAGTTGGGTCAATCCATTGTCCTTAATAAACTTAACACTGGTACTCTTTCCGGTCAATGGAATCAAATCTGTACCGCTTTGTAAGAATACCTCAGTGCTGCTAAATAGCTCGGTAAGCCATACACGGTCAGCCTCATTTAAAAATCCACTCCACACCTCTTTAATTGTATTTGACTTAACGGCCAATGTCGTATTACCACGATCCTTAATGATAAAACTTATACCAAGATCCTTTTCAAACTCTATTGATTTAGTCCTTATCGTTTGATCCCTATGCCCTGTAAATGTATATGCATCGAAGCCTCCAAGCTCATTGAAGAACTGAATCCTTATCGGGTGAGCATAACATCTTTGGTCTATAATGAACCTACGCTTTTCAGTCATTTGGTTACTAGACTCATCTACAAGCCAAACATCAACCTTTGATTTGGTGCTATCCCATAGATCGTCATTGACAGGAATGATACCCCTGAATAATGTTATGCCGACCTGAGACTTTTCAATAACTCCATCGCCAACGTCACCAACAAATGTCTCGTATGCGAAGCTTGGCTCATCTATAAAATCCCATATAAAGCTTAGTTGCTCCTCCTCATTTATACCGATCCTTTTAATCAGTGGTGCATGGGAAAGGAATTTATGTGTTGGTGATACTGAATCAATTACATGCTCATCAAGGGTTTGGTCATCGGTGTATTGCCTAGTTGGTTGAAGGGCATGTTTAATACCTGATGTCAGGTCTGCAAACTGCTGAAGCAAGCCAGCTACATCATCAAACTCCTCAATGAACTTTATCGTGTAAGCCTTGATTGAGTTTGAGTTTGGGGTAGTAATATTAGTACTGCCAATGTCAACTATGTCGTGAGATAAGATCGATGATAATAGATTAGCAGGATTAAATCGGAAACGATCATTGCCACCAACATCGATACGCTTTGCTACCTTTTCACCAACCAATGTCGCTCCATCTAGGATTTGCGCCCTTATCTGAAAGTTATCATTTGTCCTAGTTATCGTTCCTGTATCAGTTCCAATAAAAGTGACATCGGTATCAATAGTTGTTGCACCAACAGCCGTAACAGTTTGACGAACATTATATGATATAGGGCCAACAAAGCCTGATCCGGTTACTACACCATCAACCAAGACCACATGCGACCCTATTGTATATCTACAAAATCCACCTCCATTGTCTGCAACAGATGTTACAGCAAATACATCCGAACCAAACTGAGAGCTTTCAACCTCCCAATTAGTAGGTATGTTGCGGTAAACTGCTGTGAATTTATCTGGTTGAACTTCAATTGTGATTGCCATTAATTATTTCACTTGCTTAGTACTTGATGAAAATACTGGAATAAACCCCAGTAAATACCATGTGGTCTTTTTATGATGAATAATATTTGTCATTGGATCAATGTATTGTATTGTTTTTTTTCGCATGATTATTAATTTAATATAAGTTATAAAATATTTAAACTGTCACTGTTACACCAACGCCTTTAAATAATTTACCTGCCCTGCTTACCATGTTATCAAATATTATATCAAACCCACCAACAACTGCATTATTAACATCCTTTTCAATCCTGCCTTGCTGTTGTAATAAAGTATCAGTCAACCAAGGTTTAGGCTTAATACCAAACTTGAATATGTTTGTTTGAACTGCAAATGCAGCACCTCTAATGTTACCAGCAGCAAATGAAAAGTTCCTAGTCTTAAGCCACTCCTCAAGAGCAGCGATAGGTACTTTCTTGCCACCTGCCCTACGTCCTCGATCCTTAAACGTCATATAAAATTCATGCGATTCAATTATAACAGTCCGGTCTAAGAATTCCCTAACCACCACATCAACTGACCTAAGCCCTGTACCCGTTGCTACCAAGCCCTTTTCAGCTATCATGGTCATCAGTTCCCTTCTTAGGTGAACAGCCAATTGACTTAATGCATCAAATAGTCTTTGGTTACGTGCCATTATTGTTTTTTTCTATGCTCTATCAATGCATCTGCTAATTTGTAAGCCTTGTTAATATTCTTTTGAGTTGCCATTTCATGCAATCCCATAACTCCCTTTTTTTTTCTTACCTCAATCCATTCCTTAATCTCCTCGTACCTTGCAGGATTTCCAATTAAAGAAATATATATCTTCTCAGCTAATATATCACGTTCATCCATTATATCTGATTTTTACCACAGCACCGCTTATACTTCAAGTCTGATCCACATGGGCATTGAGCGTTCCTACTTATCTTTAAATTGTTAGGTATCACATCCGTTCCAACCATTTCCTTTTGCTTGCCATTGAGATGGTCAATCTCGTGCTGCCACACCTGAGCCTCACGACCATACTTAACCTCAGTGATCTTTTCGCCAAATCCGGTATGATATTCAACGATGATCTTGCTGTGCCTATCAACGATTTCATGAACGCCAATCCAGCTCATACAAAACTCTGATTGCTCCCTAACAGTGCCATAATACTTAAGGATCTTAGGATTGAGTACCACATAAATCAATTCCTTTTCAAAGTCCTTAATCACAAAGAATCGTTTCTTCAATCGCTTGCCCTTGTACTCCATCTGATTTGATGATAGAGCTATTGCCCTTGAGTTATTGGCAAGGTATACACATAGACCTTGGATCATCTTCTTATTGACTTTCGACCATAGCTTAGGGAATCGAATGATGCTTGTTTTACACGCCTGCACCTTCAATGGTATGAGCCAATCAGGAGATTGAACTTTGCCCTCCAATGGATGCTTGCTTGCAATTGAATCCTGAGCAGATACGATCTTGTTATGCACTACTTTTAAATCGGCCATTTTAATTTAGTTTGAGTTCGTAGGTTGTATTTCGTAAATGTCGTATTACCCTAAATAGTTGAAATTCACCAGCATACCTAAAGTGCATCAGCTTGCCTACAAGCTGTTTATTTCTAAATGTATGAAGGAATTTAACGCCCTTGGCAGTTGCATCACTTACATGGGTGTTACGGGTTTTGCCATATCCATGTGTCCACTGCTTAACTTTGTCAAATGTCTCTTTGAATGGCTTTGCTATATTCGAAAACATAGCAGCCATCATTGACCACATTGTAAAGTTTCTTCTATTCATATTGCTCGTAATTTATATAATCTATTGGTTTATCATTCGCAGATGATACCTGAACCCACTTATAATAATTGGGCTTGCCACCATTAGGAATATAATTAACTTTAAACCAAGTGCCTCCACGCAGCATCCTATATAGTTTGAATTTATTCATAATTTAATATCTATTGTTTTACCACATTTTTTGCAAACTAACCTATGCAGATATATTCCGCTTGACAGAGTAGTATAGAATTTTTCCCAATCATTACATTTATGAAATACCTTTTGTATCCAATTCATTATTAAGGATTTAAGCAATCAAATACTCTTAGGCTATACCTGCACCAAATACCAATCAAGTCAGCGTTATGCTCATGGTGTCCACGATCCATTTGAATGTCACTTGTTATCTCAATGATGTCAGTATTATCGTTTACGATGCCCTTATTGATAGCGGTTACATCATCCTCAATTGATTCCCAAAGATCAGCCATACCCTCACCCTCAGTATCTCCAATAAGGTCAAACAAGAAAAACGAAATTGCATATACGTTTTCATCCTCATTTTGTGCATCCTCAGTTAACCGTACAGAGTTTGGTGGATTCATAAGGAATATCCGTTTCTCCTTATTGGGATCATTGATATCACTCAGGTTATCAAACTTGAATGTCTTAACATTGATAAGGCCCTTGGTTAGGGCCTGATCTTTATATGCATCTTTTAGGGCTACTAATTTCATATTGCTAGATCAAATACAAATGGTTCAACTTTTCTAAGAGCATCAAAGCTCATAATAAATGTCTGTGCTTTTTTAGGTATGAATAAAACCATTATCTTACTCGTTGACTTTAATTTTATAATAATATTATTTCGTACTATTAAACCATGTGGATTTATTTGTTCCTTAATGGCTAATGCCACTGGGCATGCATCACACTTATAGCGTATTCCTTTATCAATGTGTTCTTGTTTTACTTCAATTTTCATAATGGTTCAAGTGATTGAAAGAACTTAATATCATCTTCATTTATAATATTAAATTCATGTACTCCCCTGTTTTCGGATTTATTAGTTTCTAATTGCTTTTTAAGATGTAGTATTTCACGCTTCAATTTCTTATCGATGCTATACTTTTTCCAAATGAATGCATTGAGAAAACTTGCACTCAGTATCTCCAAAGGTACAAACCATATTTCAGGTAAGCTAAAACCAAATACAATCAGGTGTATGCAGATACCCCAAAGGCTAGGCATACAGACACAGCATGTTATAATCGGCTTCATTAGGTACTGCTGCCAAATTTCATATTTACCACATATAACACCCCAGGTCATAGCCCACTTTCTAACCGGCCATGCAAAGTATTCCCTTTGAGTTATGATCCTTGCACCCATTGTTACAAAGGAAATAAGGAATATCATTAAGAAGATGTTAAGGAGTATCATTATTTATCTGAATAATAATGAACTGCAAAAGATTTGCCGCTAAATACCCTTAATGCATCTTTGAATTGCTTCAGTTTACGCCCTAACGTAAATCCCATTTCAGGTTTTGCTCTATACCATGTACCATCTATTTCGGTTGATGGATAATTGCCATTGATTATTTTATCAATTAATATGCTCATAATTAGTTATTTAGTTATTTATCAGGATAACTCATTAAAAAATCTGCTTTGTTCTTACTCAATACAACCATGAAAGCATGAATGTTTGACCTCTCAGTGGCCTCTATTGCATTCTCGCCTTTGATTCCCCTGAGAAATATCCCTTTCTCAGCCACTTCCAAGATCCTCCCATACCACCCGAACGATTCCATGCCCGACGATTGCGCTTTCTCTGCATTTCGTTTTCCTTTTCTAACTTGTAAATTTGGATATTTTGTGAAGAAATAACTGAAAGCCTGTGAATACAAAAAAAAACTTCCCATACTATATCCATTGTTAAGTCCATAAATATATCTGCTCGATCTAAAGATGTTTTTTCATTATACACCTCGCCTTTAGGCCTACATAAAATTGAGATTATATTAGGTGTAAGTGCGTACTTCCCACCCTTAGCCCTTTCTGACATTACTTCTAAATCTGCCACCTCGGTAAACTCAATGGTTTGAGTTTCAACCATGGGCTTAACCTCCCTGCTTTGTTTGGTTGTTGGATTGGCCAATGCATGATCGGATTTGGGTAGATGATAGGTTTGATTAATTAATGGAGAATCAGCAGACCTTTTAAACTTGAATGATTCTATCCCTTTGATATCGCTATAATCACCATATATCAATCCAATTACAAGCTTTTCACAATACCTGACATAGAACTCGGTGCGGACATCCCACATGACTTGATTCATTACCTCACCAGGGATGTTGGTAAATGCTTTGATTATTTCACCGTAGAATAATGGGAAATGTTTAATGCGATCATCCGGCTCGATCTTATCAAGCAATTCATCAACATCCTTTTGCTCTGAATCCTTGGTATTTAAGTCGTAAATCTTTCTTAAGAGGGAGGGCATATCGTCAATGATCTGCTGTATCTCAATGGCCTTGGATAGTTTCATTTCAGGCCATACCTGGATGCACTTATAATCAGTACCGTTGACTTCTATTACATGCATAATTCATAGGGAAACCAAGCTTAAGGCTTCGTCAAGACGTATTGATCACTGGGGGTTAGCCTCTCATGGTCAATCACTTTCACCTGATTTCCCTTTGAGCTTTTTGTTATACTAAACGCTGGCGTGATATGCGTTCAAGATCACGAACAAATCTGTTGTATCTAACAACATCCTTGCCGTCCAATCTCATCTGCTCACCCATTGTTTTGACATACTGCTGCAACTGACCGGATAGCTCTCTTGCTCTATCAAGAGTATTAATGATTACAGGATGATCAATGCCATGATCCTCACCGCTAAGGAATGCGTCAATACGATCTTGTAGCTGATCGTCACTATCCCTTACATCCCAATCGATATCGTTCTCATCAAGAATCTTAACCAGTACGTATCTGTAATTTTCAACATTATCACCTGCCTGCTCCATGGCATCGCTTACGTCCTCAGGTGATCTCTTAAGAGCAATCGGCACATGAGGTATGTATGTATTGCCTGCTAACCACGTATCAATACGATCCTGTAAAACCTCATCATTATCATCCTTTTCAAAGTCAATATTGTTTTCACCAAGAACTATTTTTAAAACAATCTTGATGCTTGCTTTCTGTAATTTCTTTGTTGATTGCCTAACCTCATCAATTGATCTCTTAAGAGCAATCGATTCATCATCGCCTGGCTGTCCAGCAGCCTCATCGCTTTCACGTGCAGATGCTTCTTCTTGAGTTTCCTCAGCAGGTGCATCCGGTGCAGCAGTTAATGCCTCTGTTTGCTCAGTCATCTTACCAAGCTCCATACCTTTAGGATTAAACTGTGCAGCAAGTTTCATCAATTCAACAGATAACTCTTTATTGCCATCGCCAATCGTTAGTACTGCAAGCTCGATTGCTCTTTCGTAATGTCCTGTTCTTTGATCGTTTGTGAGTTTGTCAAAGTTTAATGCATTAAGCTCTGCAATTTCACGCTGGATTGTTGCTACTTGATGATCTTCGAATGCCATGATGATTGTATTTTAGGATTAATAATATGTTAAGGTGATTCAAAAGTAATACTTTATATTTTAACCAACTCCTTGATTGTTAATTCCTGACCTGTTAATGCAAAGTATAGGTTTTGGAGTTGATGGACGTATTTGATGTCTTGTGGGAGAGCGATTGCATTATCTTCTATTTGAATAATTACACGATCCATAACCCATGAGATATCATACCATGTAGCCATAGGATTATAGGCTATTCCGTACTGACCTTTAATGTGGTCTGGTCGTGCGTCTGTAATAAACCCCATCCGTTCTAACCATTCGGGGGTTAATTCAAGAGGTTTTACATGAAGCATGCCCCTTTCAATATTATAAATATATTCTCCCGTTGATATTAATTGTGTTTCGTTCAATGAATTTCTTACTAAATTCCCAATTCTTAATTCACTTGCTTTCATAGGCATACAAAATAAAGAGTCACAAGAGTTAAGCTAATCATAAATACATGATATAGTATTATTGCTATAATCGCTTTTGCTTTTATTATCATATTAAAAGCTGATGATTTTATATATTCTTTACGAGTCTTATATCTTCGAGTAGGAGGTTTTGAAGTATCCAATAAATATTCATTATATCCACCATATATTTTATAGGTTTCTTCTATTGTATCATAACAATCGCAATCATTTTCTAGACCTACATTATATTCAATTCTTTGTTTAAGGGTATTAAACCAATAGAATGGATATGCAAATACCCGCCAATAATATCTAAGCATACTTACAATATTCATATCTTAAAGATAACCATTTTACGCCACATCAACACTTATAATCTTGCCAATAGGATCGCCTATCTCAGCCAAGCAAACATACCTTATACCGTCCCATGAATGATCATTGCCCTTAACTGGTTTCTGTAATCGGTTGCCCTCCTTATCCTCAGCCCACTTGTATAGATTACGCTCAGATAACAAGCCTTTACTTCTCTTGGTTATGTTGACAATGAACCTCAGTATGATATTGATTCCATTTCTCACTGAGTCCGGCCCTTTAGGTGCTGGTTGTATATTCCATCCCATACGATAAAGCTCCTCAATGGATTTAGGCTCAGCACTATCAGCTATTATTAGTGCATCCATTGGCACACCATTCTTGCGTAAATGATAATGGATGTTCTTTGTATCAAGCATGTCCGGTTTGCCATTGACAATAGGAGGTACATTGGTAAGACCTTTCTCGTAAACCATTTCATCTGCGTATAACTCACCGTTATTCAATGCAAGCTCACCAATGCTTGTAGGGTCGTTACTGAATCCAAAGTCAAGCCAAAAGGCAAGCCTCTTGTAATCCTTAGGCATATCATCAACGATCAATGTATTCTTGAATATAGCTCCCTCCTCCTGCTCTAATAGCTCTGCCTCTATCTCCTGTCTGCCCAATGGTGATCCTGCATATTTGTTTGTGATAAACTCAATGAATTTAGGACTCAAGTTGGCCTCATTCTCATAGGTGCTTCCAACAGTCAGGTGAGTATCAGGAGATTCAGATATTTCTCTTATCAACTTAAACGGCTTAGGTGTAGTCGTTACTACACACTGAGGATTATCGCCAAGCCTTAACCCAAGCTGCATCATATCCCATGTGGCCTGCATGTACATCCAATGTGCCAACTCATCACACCATGCCTTATAGCACTGAGGGCCACGTAAACTGTCAGGCTCTTCGCCACTGAAAAGAATAGCTCTTGATCCGTTACTCCATGTCAACCGCCTTTTACTTGGCTCATACTTGGGCCGGTCATTCTTTGGGCTTATACGTAAGATCCCTGATTCACCCTCAACCAATACATCTCTTGCATCAGCAGCAGTTCGTCCGATGATATGAATGATAGGATAGTTTTCTTTCCATATCCTGACTGTCTCAGCTCCGGTTCTAGTATTATGTGTGGCGATCAATGACTTAGTTATTAAGAATAATCCATCATCTGAATCAACGGTTAAGCATCTCATTAAACATTTGTCAATAGGCTCTGCTTTTACAATGAATCTATTCTTATGCCTAGTCATTTGCCTGGATGTTGCATTGATTTGTCGCTGCTTTTTCCTATCCAAATGAAATACAATCAGATCAGTTTTGAAAAATATCCTATACTTTCTGCCCATTAACTTACCATAGTACCTGCTTTCACAGTCATACATCCTTGCCTTTATACCCAATGAGGATATAAGCTCAAATACATTATCTGCCAAGTCTTTCCTTATTGATACGAACTCACAATGCCCCGTCTTTTCACAGTACCCATCTGAATCCATCAATCCTCTTAGTAGTTCTAATCTTTGGGATTGGCTTGACTCAAGATACAATGAAGGAATATGCTTATTCTTTATGAGGTTTAACGATCTGAGATTTGAATGAAACGATCCATTTGATTTGAACTGGCCTGTTACAGCATGTCTTTTAGATTCCTTTGAACCTATGAGATATTGTATTTCCCTTGTATTAACAGCCGTATATCCCAATGATATTATCCTTTGTATTATCTCAGAATCATTACAAGCAATCTCTGCATTGGCAGATGTACCGTCACCTAGCCATATACCCAATAGATAGGGATGAATTAAAAGATTTGCGTCATCTAATTGAATAGGCAGGCAAATAGGTATTCGATGATTTGTCTCCCTTTTGAGATATTTGATTGAATCAACTATTTGCTGAGTGGTCTTAACTGACCCCTGTGTTAGCTTACCCCTCCTTATTTGCTTATCCTCAAGCTTAGAGACAGTATACCAAAGATGATCTTTACATGCCTTAATCTTTTCTCCTGTATCAAAAGATAACTCATACCCGTTTGTTAATGTGATAGGGTGAGCTGTAAGGACTTTAACAGGATTACCGTTTAGATTATACACATAATCACCTGACTTGATTGTAGAAAGATTTTTCCATCCCTTTGTGGTTGGAATGTCAGTATCAATATCAAGCATTTTTCCAAATCCTCGACCAGCTCTGATCAACCAGGTAAGCCAATCACCTGGAGGTAGTTTCTGCTTATCCCTTGCTCTTAAAGACCACCTATACTGATACTCTCTTAAAAGTGGAGCTAATTGACTAAGCTGGCTTTCCGTTAGTTGGTTGGACAATTGCTTTGATTAATTTTTGTAACTGATCATCTGATAGACTCAATTCGAATGGATCATCAATTTCAACTGCTATCTCTGATCGACTCAGTTTGTGGTTTCTGTATTCGCATAGAGCAAGCCAAGTCTTTATTCGTTCGCCTTCAGGGAGGGCCTTAAGGTCTGCCTCCAATGTCTTAGAGAGAATCTTAAGCACTTTGTCAATGCGCTCATTGTTTTCCCTGGTAGACTTGTTTAAGCTACCTTTCTCTCTACCCTTTGGGTTTCCGCTTTGTCCTTTCTTGAATGCCATTGCAGATGACTGTTGTTAGCAATAATCCAAAGATACTAAATGTTAACGCCACTATACAAATCTATCGCTTTCCCAGACATATACTGTTTTCTCAATAAACCGAAAGCTTAATAATACTTTACGTTCAACGATCTGAACATTAGCTAACCACTTGAATTTACCTTTCAGTATGAAGGGTAGCCATAGAAACTTAGTTACTGTTCTTTCTTCAATCTTAGTGGTTATCCATTTTTCATACAGTTCATCAGTAGTAAACGTTTCATATATGGGCGTTGATGCAAGAGTATCAATTCTTAATCTCCACTCATTAGGAAGTCCATATGCTTCATACCAATTATTGTTCAACCAATTTGCAAAATCTTTTATATCACTCATGACTTGTTATAATTATCCACTCTTTGTCGGTTGCTGATTTGAGAGAACTGATAGCATAGACATACAATGGTCTTTCCCATGCGTAATTTTTATACCTTTTATGTCCGGGTGCTTTTTCAACCCACTCCTTAGCCTGTTCCTCTGTTACTTCGCTTAATTTGCCTTGATAAAGGATTTTTGCTTTCTTCTTTGGGTACGGCACGCTTATAGCTAATAAATCGACATATTGAAGTACTTGTCTTTCACTATCAAATCCGTGTAGTTCTATTCCTTTGCGTAAGATCATATATTATGCTTTATTAGGTTCTTTAGTGGGTAATTCTTTCCATATCCCTACTTTTGTATTTCTTGTTTTGCCTTCAATGTTGTTTCTAATTGATGTATTACTAACATTTAGTTTCTTGGCTGCTTCACTGATACTGTTATATCTTAAAATATCTCCATCAAAAGTTGTTAATTTAACCGCAGTCCTTGCCTTTCGAATGCTTCCCTTTTTTAATCCAGTTCTATAATTCGGCTTATAGTCCATTCGTTTATGGCATTTACAGCAAAGTTGCTTGAAGTTCTCCCGCTTATACTGATACTGAAAATTGGGTTTTAATGCCCATTCATATCGCTTAATGTTTGTAGCATCACAATCAGGATTTTCACACTTAACTGCTGTTCCATAATGATACGCTAACCATCTATGAATAGCACGGTATTTCTTCACCTTAACTGAATCCCAATTAGCTTTTATTTCTTCCGTTGCCATTTACTATCTGTTTTGCTTTGGTTTATTTAAGGTTGTCAATATTATAATAAGCCACATAATATGAGGTATAAATATTACTAACAACAAAATTAATGTCTCTACCATACTATCTGTTTTATTGACGTTGGAGTTTTATAATGCTTAATCCATGTTCTATTATAGGCATAAAGATATTTATCCCATTCAGGTCTTTTTTCACGCTGATGCACTGTTTCATAAAACACTTCGTTAACTTGGGTCACTTCTCCATCCCATTCAAAGACTCCTTCAGATGTCCTTTCAATTACTTTTATTTTATCCCCTACTACCAATTTTTTTTACATTTTGTACAGGTAACTAACTGTTTAATAGGTGAAGTGATTGATACGCCTGTCCATTTACCGCATACCGTTTCATAAGAGTTATTAGAAAAATGTACTTTCATTTACTATCCTATTTACGTAGTGTGTTTTATTGCGTATGATGATACATCAAAATTAGAGCCATAAAGGGCAAATTCTTTTTTACTTTTTTGTTCTTTATATGAAAATCTCCCCGTTTTTATCATGATAATATCTAGTCTCCTTCTCCCATTTCTGAATTTATCCATTCTAAACTTTTCTCCGATACCAACTTCACTGAATCGTATTTGTTTATATATCTGATTAGCAAAATGATTATAGTGTGTCATTGTTAGTTCTTTTTACGTAGTATCTTTTTGGGTTAATAAATCTTTGATGTTGAATAATCAACTGTTACATTCCTTTCATAATGAAACTTTTTATCACAATCAGGACAAACGTCATCACCACTATCCGCACTGATTTCCCAACTATCCCCAGATTCATATCCACAATAAGGGCAAACTATTTCGTCTGTGTATTCGCATTCTATTTCTTTTGTTTCACTCATACTTACTTTGCTTTATTTCGATCTCTGATCCGGTTAATGCAAAAATTAGGTTCTGTAATGAATGAACATATTTTAATTGTGGACATGGAAACGCAGTAGGAATCTTATTAATCCTTGTCATTAATTCCCACTTGCCTTTATCAACAAGTAACAAAATGCTCTTATTTACTTGTAAATGATAGAACCCTTTACGAGTGTCAGTTCCCTTAAATCCCAATCTTTCTTTCCATTCATCCGTTAACTCAGTGGGCTTAATAAGCTCCATCCTTTGGGTTATTTCATTTCCCTGAGGAGTAACGGCAATAATATAATCATTAAGTATAGCAACTACCCTCATTCCCTTTGCATCTCCATCAATCACATTGCCAATTCTTAGCTCGGTTGAAATCATGACCTGTTACCTCCCAATACATAAGGCTTAGCATCCTGTGAATGATCCATAACAGGTTGATCAATATTTTTAATTGATTCAAGAAACTCGCATGCCTCCCCCCAATCAGCAAGGGGTACAAAGTATTTAGGGTCGTAAGACCCATTATTAATATGCTCAATAAGAAATAAATATCCGTTAAATGTAAATAATTGTTCTAGGTGATCTATTGTAACAATATCACCAAATTTAGGATGAATATATTTTTCAGTTGATGCTATTAATGCATACCATTTTCCCTGCCTAATACAAACTACTTTATCGCCTTGTTTCATAATTTTAATTTCTCCAAACTTTATGCCTTATATCATCAATCACTGAATCAACTACCTTATCAAGCTTTTGCTTTGCCTCCCACTTCTTAAATCCTATTGATTGATATAATCCCTTTTTAGCCTCGGTATCTAACTGATCAAATGTTGGAGGTATTTCGTATGAAATAGCAATGACCTGTGTAAAATATTTATCAAGATACGACCCGTTTTCCATTATCTTTTGCTCAGCGTACCAATCCTCAAACCGGATTGTATCGACCATCATTTCCCTTACGAAGTCGCTCACCTTTTCCCAGGGTGGCAGATCAGCACCTTTAGAATACTCCTCAACATAATACCTCTCAAGGTATTCTAATTGCTTTGCCGGTATCATGTTAATCTTGATCATTAAGACCAACCTTTATGTGAATTTCCTGAAAGTTTAAGGGAAAGATTTTCTGTTAACTTCGCAGTTTCTATCGAGTGCTTTAAACATATCCTAAGCAAGTGACTAAATTTTCCTTTAATTTGATCACCGCATTTTTGACAAAATCCTTGTGCCTTTTCAGTTGTTTTCATAATTTTAATTTTCATAATATATTACCTTTTGATCTTCATTGCTTTCTTCTTTGTCAAACATATAATTTCCAATAGGAATTTCACAAATCAAACTAAGAGAATAACCATATTTATTTTTATAGGGCGTATAAGTCTTTCCCTGATAATCTATTGTAGGGTGTGTGAATATAATTCTATCTGTTTCTACCTTAACCAATATTTCATCATTAAAAAAATCTGATCTAGTTTCCATTCTTCGTTGCCAATATGAAGGTGCTTTATAAATCGAAATATCAGTTTTCATAATTTTTTAGTTCTGCTTTTAAAAATATCTCTACCTCGTCTAAATCTAATAAGCTTCTATCGTCCTTTAATACTTGTAACCTTTCGTAAATATCCTGACCTCTTAATTTCTTTACATTTTCTCTGAACTTCTTATATAAACTTCGTCCTGCGTAAGGGTGATGCCTGGTTCTGCCGTGATTTTCATGTCCGTGAGCATGGTAATTATGTTCGATGTCTGTTATGCATATTCCTGAAATTAAAGCGTATCGCAAATGATAATTCTTTTTTCCATGAATGTGATGAGCTTCTAGATTTTCACTTTGCCCTGATAACTCACTTACATTATCTGCCCTGGCTTTTATGCAGTTTGCCCAAAGTGAATCAATGCGTTTGATTTGATTGCTCATATTATATTTAAATTTCTACCGTAACGCTCCTTTTCTTATTGACTAATCCGGTTATTGGATGAAAGGTGTTTTCAGATGATGATACTTTTTGTCCGTTCAATCCTCTTTTTATACCTGATACAAATGAGGGTGATACATCGACCAACTCAGCTATGTCTTTTTGATCAAGATCATTTTGGTTTAGCAATTCAATCACTCTTTCTTTTTGATGATCCGTTGCGCTCGTTTTTCTTTGTGGCTTACTCATATTCTTATATTAAAGTTAGTGAATATTGGTATCAAATCATAGGTATTTTAGTACTGAAAAAATAACAAAAAGTAAGGCTATACTTACCGCTATATATGCATAACAGTACCCCAAAAATTCAAATATTTTTCGTTTCACGATACTTGCGTTTATATTTCTTGTGCAATTCCATCAATTTATCAGAATATCCATGTATGATCTCAGGTAATTCATAATTTAAACCACGAATCTTTTCCTCTGCCTCAGCTATCTCCTTTACAATCCTTACCTTAGCTTCTTCGGTTTCAGCAAACCACATCCTATTGAATAGGCTCTACCTGATCAGTTTAAAATGCTGGAACTTTTTGCCCCTGGTCATTGGTTTATTTTTCTTCATGATATTCATATCCAATTACGTCAGTGTCAAAACTTCGAACCCTACCCTGGATGTCGTTTAATATCACTAGGATCTTATTAAATCTAATTGACATTTCATAACAAGTAAGTTGCTCATTTAATTTTTGAGTGTGCCTTTGAAGTATCTCAGTTTCAGCTTTAGCTTGATTTATTGTATCTGCTAATTCACTGACTGCTTGATCAATTTGTGGTACGTCACTCATCTTTATATACTTAAATCTTCGCCTGTTTCTCTGCTTCGTCAAACTCTCGTTTGTTGCTGTGTGAGTAGTTGTTATAAATCATATCCCAATCAGAATCTATCCAACTAAGCACCCTTGTATATCTTGGATAATTTGCGTTATTCTCTATCTTAATCATTAAAGTACTCCCATCGTCGTTTAAACGTATGTATATGTTATTAAGGCGGTCTATTCTATACTGCATTAAATATTATTTTTCCTATCCAAGAATTACGAATCATTTTATCAATATCACGCCTAACTTTCAATATTTCAATCCTTGTTATAATTAAATCTGCACCCATTGGTCGTTTCCATGAATGAGTATCACGATATTTAATAATTATTTTTCTGTCCAGTTGATCTATTAACATCCTTTTCTAAAGTGTGGGCTGTTTAAATAATTACCTTCCATCCTTATTTCTTTCTTATCTCCCCCTACGGTGTCTTTAGGGTTAAACTTCTTATCTCTCTTTATCCAAGTCTGTAAACGTCTTTTAATGTCAAATACTGTTTCCTTTTCAAATCTCATTTTCTTACCGTTAGGATTATGCTCTGTCCAATAACCTATAAATTCATCAAATGTTACGGGGTTATTAAGGTTTAATTCATCAGCTACATTTACAGTCTCCATAACAAACTGTTTTCTTCTTTCGTCCATAGATTCCGAAGGAATTGCTATCGCTTTTACACAAGCATCCCAACCATAATTAAAAGCATCATATTCTTTCTGTTCATATGCCCTCGTGGTGTCATAAAAATTATTTAACGCTTCCTCTTTTAACTTGTTTAAGTCTTTCATATTAGTTTTTTTTTACATTTCTTACAGGTCACTTCCTTCTTTTTATTAGTTAGAATAACCATTGGTATTCCACATAACGATCCAGTATAAAAATGTAAAGCAAAACCTTTTGGTATTGCAAAGTGTACTTTCATTATATCTTTATTAAGTTATCTAACTTATTGATCTGTTTAATATATGTAAATGTACCTATCCATTCACAACATGGGCATCTTGTAGGAATGTCCTCTATTCGTTTTTCATTAGACAGACCCTCCCAATCACATATTAAACATTTAATATTTTCTTCTTTTGTCATAATACGGGCGTAGCCCTCTATTTAATCTTTAACTATCTCTTAACTATTTTATAATTCTAATCCTTTGATACCGACCATTATAGAATCAGGTAGTGGTATTTTTTCGTTTATGGGTTTCCAAAGATGAAGGCAATTTGAAACATTATTTACATATTCAGATTTGGCAGGATGCAACTGCATAACGACCTCTTGTTCATCCCAAAACAAATCCTTAATTCTACACATCTCATCCCATGTAGGACATCTATCAGGTAGAGAAACCGAAACATGTTCCCACCCCATGCCATCACTTACTATAACTTTTAATGGAGAATTTAATCCAAATCTTGGTATGAAAAATACTCCGTTATTCCCGTCCTTTTCAGAACTGTATTGTGGTGATCTATATTTTTCAGGTACTCTCATAATCTCTTTTTTATATACCGACCCTATTGCTGCATAATTAAAAAGTGCGTTGTTTAGGCAATTGAAGCTTGCTCGCGCAGTCGCACCCCTGCGTTAAGTACTATCTAGGCTTCTCGCCATTAGTATTCTCTTTCATAATATTACTTTTTTATAAGTTCACTTAATTTTTTAGGTTCACTATCATTTGAATTTGATTGGCGTTCATTGAAGTGATTTCCTTTTAGATAATTTCCTGGCATCTTGAAGGATTCTTCTTTTGGTTTCTCGCTTTTGATTTGCTGATTCATTCCTTCCACATCCTCCCAGCTTCTATTATTTAAAAATGTAGCAGGGTTCTTACGGTATTTGATTTCAGGATTTGCTTTTAAGTAAGTAGGTAAAATTTCCATAATTGATACCCTATCAGCTTCCGTTAAACGATTCCACTTAGGCAGGCACTTTGCTCGATCTATTTTCTTATCGTACAAATTCCAAAAGTTTTCAAAATCACCATTCTTATTATCTTCATTTATAGTTATACTTTCAGTTTCATTTTCAGTTTCCATATGATTAACATATGTGGAAGATGTCTTTATCATATCTTTTTTCTTCTTTCTGTTATTACTCCTTGATTTAGAATAACTTATGCGCCTTTGTATTTCTTCATCCATACGCTCGTTGTAAAAACCGATTTTATCTTCCTTAAATTTTGCAAAAATTATAGGGTCTTTTTTTACGCAAACACTTAACATATCTTCTATGGTTAATCGTTTTTTTTGATGTTGTAAACAGAGCAATCTAATATACTTACCAACCTGTTCATTGGTCATAGTATAAGTTCCGCTTAAAAAGTCGGACGTATAAAAAAGTACGGCTGGGTCTTTTCCCATATTCATAACAAAAAGCCCTCTCCTTTCAGGTTGGATGCATCGACTTCACAGAGGATACCCTAAAAAGATTGGGCTATAATTAAAATTCGGGGTTGTAATGAAGTCTAGCATCCATTCAACTAAATTAGTAAATATTATTGAATATTGAAAGTTTATTTTTCTTTCATTTCAAAGTTTGTAAAGCCCTCAGTAATCTTTGCAAGTATTTGTTTTGATTGTTGTTGATACAGTTCATCCACTTTTCTCTTGATAGATTGTTCAACCAAATTCTTAACTTGATATTGACCGCTTAGCTTTTCATAAAATATCTTCTTAAAGAGTTGATCAAATGATTCATAGGTTTCTTGTTTACCAAACCCGTCATCGGTTTCTACCCCTCCCTCAAGCACAAGATCGATTTCATCTTTAATTATGTTATCAATATTCTTATTAACCGCATCAGATATTTTCCTTCTAACCTCAGTAGTTAATAAAGAAGTAATGAGAGAATTGACCATTGATTCAATATCAATATCTTTAATTTTATCACTTAATAATTTTTCAAATTTATCCATAATTTTAGGGTTTTAATTAATGCTTTTCACAATATCTTTTTTCCTTAGATCGGTTTGCTTTCTCAACTTATTGGCAAATAACTTATCATCTGATGCAATTTCAAGTGGATATATTTTATACCAGTTTCGATTATACCGTTTGAAATCAACTCGAATAGATCCAGGTAAAAGACTAAATTTTAATTCTCCTCCCTTTTTGATGTAGCGAATCATTACTTCTATAGATGTTAATTTTTTCATATATTAATTAATCTTTTCTTCAATATATTCAGGCCCGACACCAAAAGAATTAGACAGTTTCAATATCATAATTGTTTTATCAAATGATTTTGTACGATCATATATAGCTTCAATGATAGCACCATCATCTGAAAAAGACCTTTTAATAATTT
>SMUX01064768.1_pt1 | contig 26087 bp, 24 predicted proteins | sample 2456431 | NCBI WGS metagenome assembly SMUX01 (sample SAMN11095930, study PRJNA526329) | marine sediment metagenome | biome: Marine sediment; feature: Surficial sediment; material: Deep marine sediment; isolation source: Hadal surficial sediment | place: Pacific Ocean | collected 2014-11 | depth... | reverse complement strand
TTCAAAGACAAAGTTACCATAAAAAATTCTGACAATCTTCCAGAGTTATGGGTAACCCTTACTAAAAATACTCCTCAATGGAAAATTAAGGGAGAGGCATTTTACAATTTAAGCTCTTTGACTAGTGGTGGACAAAATGAGATCACCTTTGAATTTACAAAATAATTTTTCTTAAAAAACATTCACGAGCAAATAAGGTATTTTACTCTCAAAAATAGTATCATAAAAATCAAAAATTATGATTATTTCTATAAAACCAAAAAAAATTGGCAAAGTTATATATGACGCAGAAACTTGATTTTTTTGAAATGGCAGAAGCAAGCATAGCAGTATTTGGTTCAGCAATCGGTGTGGCAGTTGCACTAGCAGTAGTGTGTTTTGCTCTTCGTGGAAAAGGACACCCTGAACCATTAGAGTAGTAAAACCAAAAAACTACTTTTCAATATTTTTATTTTGGTTTCTTTAGGCCAAACAATTCATGAATGTTAATCTGTTGTCCTAATTTTTGCTTAATGTAACATCTTTCATAGTATTGACATGATGAACATTCTCTTGATGGTTCAATTATTGGAACTTTTTTTTCTTTTATAAGATCATTTAAAACTCTAACACGTCGAATAATTTCTTCAAACATTTTTTTGTCTTTGATGAGTGAAAAAGATCCTTCTTTTCCATCAGGTGTGATATAAACAACTAATCCTTCATTTTTATTAAAAATCCATTGACATGCATTAAGAAACAAGATATCAGAAGATAACGGAACATCAGGAAGCTCAGTTGCAGATCTAAAAATGAATACTGCATCATCGACGATCATATCTGTCCTTCCCTTGAGTTTGATTTCTTCTATTGCGAATTCCTCTTCTCCTCCTCCGTATTTCATTTTCTGAAGAAGACCACTCATCATATTGCCAAAGCCAGTTTTTTGGGAATCTAGAGGATCAGTTCTGTCATAGTATGAACGTCTCAAACATCTTACAACTTCATGAAGATAAATTGTATTTGCATCCTTTGGGTCTTCTACTTTTGGTTCTATGTCTTTGCCTATAGAATCGATTGCTTTCTTTATTAGTTGTCTATAATCTCGATCTCCCATCATAATGTATCACCAAAAATAATATGCATAAAATATCACCTCAAAACTTTTACAAGCCAAGTTGATATTCTCCCAGAAAATGCTAGTGTTGTAAAGTGTACTCCAAATCCAATTAATGCGCCTACCAAAAGATTTCCAGTCCCATAGTAAATACCAAGAAAAATTCCTAAAGCTGGGATAGTAAATATCATTGCAAGAATACTGCTTTTCCAAATAATTTTTGAAAAAGTTATTGGAGGACCTTCTACATCCTTCTTATCTAGATTAATCATAATTACCTAAGTCCACGAATTTTTTGTTATAAATGTAATGACTCAAATTTACGAATTATGATAAATGATATTTGAAAAATCCAGCTGGACCGATTAAAAATAATAAATTCGTATTTTAGTATCTAACCTTGTCTGAGGATAAATTGCATCAATGATTCTTTTGAATACTCTATTCCGTGGACCTCTTCAGAATGCTTCCCATAATCTTCAATAACCTGGGTTGCTTCTGGTGATTCTGCAACATAATCACACTCAAAGCCGTAATCACTACATCTTAGTTTAGGCATTGTTACAATATGAAAATGAGGGGTGTAATAATCTTTAGCTCTGTAATATGCTATTAACGTATAAAAAAATGGCTAATTGTTTAACCTTCGACGATTATTTTTGACATTGTAGTTTGAGGAGGAATTTTTTGTTCAACTGCAAAAGCAATGGAAGCTAAGTTTCGTACTTCAAATGCTGTTAGCTGAGTTATTCCTACACTAGTTGCACCACTAAACATTTTCGTAAAAGTATTTTTTGCACTTTGGTAAATTGCCATTTCAAAAGCTCGTTCAAATTCTGAAATTGCGTCAATATCGTTTTCTGTTTGGGGTATCAAATCTTTGTATTTGGTATTTGAAAGTTCATTCAAAGCATCTTTTACTGACTCAGCAGCGATCATCCTTCCAAGTAAATCTTTTGGCGCACTTGATGTATGGGACACAATAAGATCTTGAATTTGTTGTTCATCTAATCCCCAGAACTTTCCTCTGAGAATACTAAGTAAATTGTAAAAGTCAATATTCATACCAACGGGACGTGCAAGATCCTTATCGCCTGAAATTCGTAATGCTGCACTTAGTTGTCTAACTAAAATTTTATCAAAATAAGTGTCAAATATCTGAATATTTTTTTTGTCGTTATACAACGTTACTGCCTTTGCTATATCTTCACCAAAAATAGTTGTATTAAGACTTGAGACTGTTTCTTCAAGATCTTTTGCAACAAGAGCCTTTAGAATTACATCTCTCTGCTTGATCAATTCTTCAGCATGTAGATTCAGATGAGGTTCAATTTCATCTTGAGATTTTCCTAATACCCTTCCTTTTAGAATTAATTTCAAATTGGATATAATGAATTTGATATAATATGCATCTAAAACCTTAGAACCCCCACCAGTTTTTGCTATAGAATAATGAACATCTGCAAGATGACTTCGTAAGGCAGACTCTATTTTTTCAGAAGTAAAAGGTTTTGAGATATTTGAAACTGAATCAGCATATACTGTATTTTTAATTCTTGTAATTAGTTCATCCAAATCTCTAGATTCTGCTAAAGTTTGAAATTCACTTTTATGTAGTAACTTGCCTTTTTTACTATAGGATTTTACAGAAGCAAAGACCTTTTGGGAACCAGAACCCATTTTGATAATTTCCTCTTGTAGATGATTTTAATGTTTGTAGCAGATAAATGATTAAAGGATAAGGAAATAATATTATCATCTCAACTAATTTTTTTTAGGAAGGAAATCATATTATCTTTTTCAGTATTTGACATTTTAGCATGTGATTCAAGAAATTCTATTTGAATCCCTATAGATTCGTTTGAAATTTTTCCGATTTTTGTCAGGTTTAAGGGGAGTAGATTATCTATCTTGCCTTCACAATATGTTATGGCATATTTTTCAAATAGGGAACAAATGAATCTTGGTGCAATCTTTCCCAATTTTTGTAAAATATCATGAAATTCTTTTTCTTCCATGTTAACTTTTGAAAGGAATTTTTCTAAAATTTTTTTTCTATCAGTAATTTCTTTGAGGGAAAGTGAAATGAGTAGCCCCTCTAATGTTAGTTCATAAAAAGGAATTCCTATTTCCTGTAATGCTTTTGGTCCACGTTTAAGTGGTAATCTGCCCTCTTCCTTTACTATTCCAAGAGGAACCAAAACTTCTTCCAAATCTCGGAAAATTCCAGAATAGATATTTTTCCAAACTACTCCATGATCTTTTGCTATTCTTTTAGATATCGCAGTCCTAGTTTTTGCAGCAGAACTAGTTGAAGTAACTAAATGTGAAATTATTGATCTCTGTCTTTTTGCTTCTCCAGTAAGTTCTTCATGTTTAGTCTTGAAAGTTTTAAAAATTGATAACTTGGGGATATTCTTTTTCATCAAAAAACAACATCCGAATAGTATATTGAGTATTCACGCACAAGCCCGAACCTAACTGAGTAATAGTAACATGATTTTATCATTTTATGTTACTATCATCAAATACTAAAATATAATAATTTACATTTTTTCTTCCTAAAACATCTCAATCCTTATATAACCACCTACTTTTTCAGGATCAATGAATTCTAGAAACCACAAGTATGCTCTAATACTTGTGGCCGCAGTCGCCATTGCAGCTACTGGGGCAATGTCGCAAGCATTTGCTCAACATGTAGATGATGGAATGGATGGATACGTAAGGGGAACGAGTGGAATCTACACTGGTAATCCCAATGAATGTTGGTATGATGACGGCGAAGGAAACATGTTGCCCTGTAGAATTGATACAGGTGACACAGCATGGATTCTAACCGCGTCAACACTGGTACTTTTCATGACTCCTGGTGTCGCATTCTTCTATGGCGGATTGTCAAGATCAAAGAACGCTGTCAATGTTATTGGCATGGTGTTCATTGTCATAGGACTAGCTTCAATGCAATGGGTAGCTTGGGGTTACTCACTAGCATTTGGTCCTAATGATAACGATGCAAACATGTTCATGGGCTCACTAGCATATGTAGGATTTAATCAAGTCTCTCATTATGCTCCACTAGGTGAACCAGGACCATGTACAGATACATGGTCTGCTGCATATCAGATGCAAGTCTTCCTTGAAGACGAGCAATGTAGTCAAGGTTGGCCCGGAACAGTACCACATCAGTTGTTTGCAATGTTCCAAGCTACATTCGCAATTATCACTCCAGCACTAATTGTTGGTGGATTAATTGATAGAATGAAGTTTAGTGCATTGGTAATATTCATACTGTTGTGGGCTACCTTCGTATATGATCCAGTAGCACACTGGGTTTGGGGCGGAGGATACATCGGTAACATGGACTTTGATCCAGACCTGTCGCCAAGCTATGGCTTAGACTTTGCGGGTGGTACTGTCGTACACATTACATCTGGATTCTCAGCACTTGCTGCTGCTTTAGTTCTGGGCAGAAGATTAGGATATGGTAAAGTTCCTATGGAACCACACAATGTACCAATGGTGGTTTTAGGAGCTTCTATACTCTGGTTTGGTTGGTTCGGATTTAACGCAGGAAGTGAAGTAATGGTTGATGGAATCACCGTAAGTGCCTGGGTAGTTACAAATACTGCAACAGGTACAGCGGCTATAACATGGCTATTGATGAGCTGGGCTCATACTGGAAAACCAAGTATTATCGGTGCCGCAACAGGTGCCGTAGCAGGACTTGTAGCAATTACACCAGCCTCTGGATGGGTTGGACCTATGGCTTCAATAATCATAGGTATTGCAGCAGGAACTGTTTGCTATGGTGCTGTTTCATTTAAGAACGCACGCAAATGGGATGACGCCCTTGATGTATGGGGAGTACATGGAATGGGAGGTCTTACAGGTGCAATCTTAACTGGTACTTTAGCTAGTCCTCATATCTGGGACACTGGCGATGGTATTGGTGCATGGACTGGAACTCCAGAAGGTATGGAACAGCAAGCAATCAATATTGCTAGTGCAGTATTGACACTTTCATATGCATTTGGTGTTACAATTGTAATACTGAAGGTTATGGATGCGGTCTGGCCAGGAGGAATACGAGTCACTCCAAAAGAAGAGGAGATTGGACTTGACCTCGCACAGCACGGCGAAAGAGCATACGTAAACGAGTAGAAAAAACCTACTTTCTTTTTCTTTTTTCTTTTTTAATTACTAAAGAATTTACATTTAGTATTGAATATCATAAATATGCTAATTTCAGTTAAAGAGTTAGAAAAGGAACTTGGAAATTCAGAACTTCTTTTAATTGACACTAGGTCATTTAATGAATACTCTGAAGGCCATATTCGAGGATCAGTAAATTTAGATCTTTTTGCATTTCACTGGTATGATACTACAAAAAAGGGGCTAGAAGATTTTCAAAGACAAGCACAAAAAATCTTTTCGTACGTTGGTGTATCTGATAAGAAAAAGGTGGTTTTTTATGATCAAGTATCTGGAATGCTTGCTGCTAGAGGTGTTTGGATTTTGATGTATTTTTCTCATCCTAATGTATTCATGCTAGATGGTGGCTTTACAAAATGGAAAAACAAAGAACTTCCTATAGAAACCAAAACGAATGAGTTCAAACCAGCAGAATTTTCAGGAAAAATTAATCAGGATATTATTACCGGATTTGAATACATCCGAGAAAATCTAAATAAATTAAAAATTATTGATGCTAGATCAAAAGAGGAGTACGATGGTAGAGTTGTTAGAGCTGCGCGACGAGGCCATATTCCAAATTCTGTAAATGTTGACTGGAATCTGAATTTAGCTGCAGATGGAACTATTAAAGAAAATGAAGAACTATCAAAATTATACAATATTCCAAAAGATAAAGAAATTGTCACCTACTGTCAAGGTGCATACAGAGCAGCAAACACATTCTTGGCACTGAAAAAAATTGGATTCAAAAATGTCAAAGTATATTTGGGTTCTTGGGGAGAATGGGGAAATAAATTAGATCTACCCGTTAATGAGTAACTATATTTTAAAAACTCTTAATGTATAATAAAAAATTGTAAATTAGTGAGTGCCAAAACGGGAGCTAACAATCATTAACCCAAAAGCTGCAAAACTAGCCATAATTAATGCAGGAATCATGGTGATTAAGAATTCTTTTGACATGTATTTTCTAAAACATACTATGTATTAATCGTTGATATGGATATTTGAAAAGTTTTTCTAAAAAATTTCTAATTTCTTTTCTTCCAAGAAAATGAATTGTAAACCATTTCTGGAACTAATTGTTTGAAAGGTTGAGAGCCACCATCATACCATTTTGTAAAGAATTCGTACAAGTGAAGCCTCAATGACTGGATGTAAACAATTAGTCCCTCAATCATCATTATACCAAGCTGTCCTCCTACAATTAGAACAATTGCTCCAGGAGAATCTATACCTCCCAAAGTAGCATATGCTTCGTTAACTGTAAGTAGAAGTGCAGCATGAACCAATAACATAATTCCTATTCTAGCATAGCTTATGGTATGTGAGAGACACTCTACTGTTTTTCCAAGCATTACTTCCATTATGACACTAACCAAATCTCCTCCTTCTTCTGGATGTTTTTTGTTATGCTTTATTCCACCAATAATCATTAGTACAAGAGCGGCAATCACAACAATAACTGAAATTCTTACAATTAACCAAACAACTGCCCACTCTCCAACAATTACAGTGATCCATGGAACCGCCTCTGTATGGATCCTTGAATACATATTCATGACATCATATCCTGAACCAATTGCTCCCATCATTACTCCAAAAACTCCTAACCACATGAACAAATTTGGAATGGCTTCAAAGAACATTGCTTCTTTGTTTCCTGTCCTCCAAAAGTTATGAATTCGTAAGAGAAAAGCCCATCCAAGATGTATAACTCCTAAAAAGATTGATACCTTTAGAATCATTATAACTTGTTCAAAGGTGAGTTCTGCTACACTAATTGATCCTACAATCCAGGATATAGAATAAAGAGCACCGCCTTCCTGTAACAATGATTCAAAGACTCCTAAATGTTCCAAATGAAAACCAAATGCTTCTCCTTGGAATAATCCTGCAAGTGCACCAGCACCGCCTGACATAGCTAACAACATTCCCCATCTTGATAACATACCTTGACCTTTGAATTTGAACAACAAACCCAAACCCATTAACAATAATCCATGACCCATGTCTGCAAACATTATTCCATAAAAGATTGGCCACATCACAGCAATCATCCAAGTAGGATCGAATTCTCCTCGTTTAGGAATTCCCTGACTGTCAGTAATTACTTGATAAGTTCTCACCCATCTTGGATTTTGTAAAAAAACAGGAAGGTTTGATAAAACTTCAGAATCTTTTATCTCCTCAGTTACTGACATCCACTGATTAGTAACATCTTTAAATTTTTTTTCCATTTTTTTGGGTATGTAACCCTGAATTACCGCAAATCGTTTGGTTCCACCAGGTTTACGTAAAGTTTCAAGAACATCTTTGGCAACAAAAGCTGTTTCATGTATAGCTAAGACATCCCCCCGAATCTTCTTAGTTATTTTTGCAAGTTCTTTAGAAATGGATTTTTGTTTTGATGTAAGTTCCTTTATTTTTGATTCTGCTAATGAAAATGCCTCATTTGGAATTTGGGGAAATCCTTGTGGAATGATAAATGGATTTGTATTAAGTGCTCGCATAATTTTTAGAACTTTATCGGAATCTGTAGCATCACAAATAATTATTATGGCAGATTTGTCTTTAGATTCTAAATCATATTTGTATATTGGAATTCCTTCTAACGAACGAGCAATTTCACCGTAATCAGAAGAATTTATGACAAATAGATTCGTGTAAAAGTATCTCATCAAACCAAAGTTACTCAGATCAATATTCAGTTTACTTATTATTTGCAATGTTTCTTTTAGGGCAGTATAAGTTTCCAAAGATCGTATAGTCTCAGCATTTTCTTCTAAAATCTTTGAAGCTTTTGATATTACATCTGGAGTTTTTTTCTCCAAATCATTAATCATATTCTCAATTTCATTAAGCTCATACTTTTTCTTCTTAATCACAGTTCCTTTAAAGAGAATTTCCATAATTCCAACTCGGGGAGGAATCTTTAGTCCTTTTATGACTTCATCAATTGACTGATACGTTTTTTGGATCCTTAAAAGAAGGTCATCAATTTCTGGAGTGATGGTTTCATTTTCAGTTTCTATTTTGTGGAACCATTCAAATTCAGCAAGACGTGAAATTGCATTTGGGGACTCTGTCCTTGGGAGGACTACTGATCCCTTCACAAGTTCCGCTACTGCCAATAACTAGAAACGGTTTTGACCACGGTTTAAAATCTTTCTAAGTGAAGTTTACCAAATAATTAATCAAAAATTAAATGATAAAATTCAAACTATTTTCATGTTCCAAACATTAAAATCCAATATCAATAAAACGGCACATCGTTGACTTCTGATCCTAAATTAGAGAGAACCGTTGACAAAATTCTAAATCAAACAGAAGTCGAGATTTTGACAAGCCTAAAAAATTCTTTTGATGAATCTATAGAGGCTTTATCAAAATCACAAAGTTCACTTGAACAAGAATATGATAAAACTGTTGATGAAGGCAGAAAAGAATCTGAAAAAATTGAAAAGCAAATTGTTGGTAGCTCCGATTTAGAATCTCGAAACAAACAACTTTTGCTAGTTGAAGAATCAGTTGAGAAGGTTTTTGATAAAGCAATAGACAAAATCAAAGCAACAAATCGAAATGAAGAATATTCAAAATTGATTACAACTCTATTAAATGAAGCAACTGAAGCACTTGGTACTACTGAGGTTATGATATATACAAATTCAAAAGATCAAGATATAGTTAAACAAACATTATCTAAATATTCTGGAGCTGAATTGTCTTCAGAAACAATTGATTGTTTAGGTGGAGTTGAAATAAAATCTAAAGATGGTTCCATGGCATTTAACAATACAATCGATGCAAGGATTGAACGCTTGAAGCCTTTAATAAGGAAAGAAATTGCTAGCAAATTCGGACTAGGTAATTAAATTGGTTGCAAAAGGTAGAATTGTTTGGGTTAGTGGTCCTGCGGTAAAAGCAGACGGTATGTCTGATGCAAAAATGTACGAAACAGTTTCTGTAGGTGATGCAAAACTAATTGGTGAAGTAATTCGCCTGACGGGAGATGTCGCTTTCATTCAAGTTTATGAATCAACTAGTGGTCTAAAACCAGGAGAACCTGTTATTGGATCAGGAAATCCACTTAGTGTTTTGCTAGGACCAGGAATTATTGGTCAAATTTATGATGGGATTCAAAGACCCTTAAAGGAACTTTCAAAAAAATCGGGCTCTTACATTGGAAGAGGCATAACAACTACCCCAGTTGATATGACAAAAAAATATCATTTTGTTCCAACAGCAAATGTTGGAGATGAAGTAAAACCAGGAAATGTACTTGGCACTGTTAAAGAAACTGAATTAATTGATCACAGCATTATGGTACCACCAGATCATCCTGGTGGAAAACTTACAAAAATTGTTAGTGAAGGTGATTATGATCTAGAAACTGATATTGCAACAACTGAAAAAGACGGCAATTCAATTAATCTAAAAATGTATCACAAGTGGCCAGTTCGAAAACCACGTCCTTACCAAAAAAAACATGATCCCACAATTCCATTGTTAACTGGTCAACGTATACTTGATACATTTTTCCCACTCGCAAAGGGTGGAACAGGTTCAATTCCAGGTGCATTTGGTACTGGAAAAACCGTTACTTTGCACCAAATTGCAAAATGGGCAGATTCTCAAGTAGTTGTCTATATTGGATGTGGAGAGCGTGGAAATGAAATGACCGAAGTACTTGTTGATTTTCCTAAATTGAAAGATCCAAGAACTGGAAGACCTCTAATGGAAAGAACGGTTCTTGTTGCAAATACTAGTAACATGCCAGTTGCCGCACGTGAAGCAAGTATCTACACTGGAGTTACAATTGCAGAGTATTATCGAGATATGGGAAAAGACGTCGTATTAGTAGCAGACTCTACTAGTCGTTGGGCTGAGGCACTCAGAGAGATGAGTGGACGTTTAGAAGAAATGCCTGCAGAAGAAGGATATCCATCTTATCTTGCATCAAGATTAGCAGAATTTTATGAAAGAGCTGGAAGAGTTCGGGCAAATGGTAGTCCTGAGAGAGATGGTTCAGTAAGTATAGTAGGTGCAGTTTCTCCTTCTGGTGGTGACTTTACTGAGCCTGTAACAACTCATACAATGAGATTTATCAAAACATTTTGGGCTCTGGATGCCAAACTTGCTTATTCACGACATTACCCATCAATCAATTGGATGAACAGTTATTCTGGATACTTGTCAGACGTTGCAAAATGGTGGAGTAAAAACATTAGTGAGGATTGGCTAAGCATTCGTTCAGAAACTTATGCTATTTTGCAACGAGAAGACACATTAAAAGAAATTGTTAGATTACTAGGACCAGAGGCACTTCCAGATGAAGAAAAAATAATTTTAGAAGTTGCAAGGATGATAAAAATTGGACTCTTGCAACAGAATTCCTTTGATGATGTAGATACCTATTGTAGTCCAAAAAAACAATTCAAACTAATGCAATTACTAGTTCAATTTTACAAAGGCAGTCAACAAGCTCTAAAAGATGGTGCATCATTAGCTGATATCCGTGCAATGTCAGTTATTAGCACTTTACTCAAAGCAAGAATGGAGATAAAAGATGATGAAATGGATAAATTAGATCAAGTAAGTCAAACGATAACAGAACAATTCAAAAGTATTACCGGAGTTAAAGTTTCAATATGACAGCACAGGGTGGAGTTCAATACAATAAGATTGCTGAAATTAAAGGTCCTCTTGTTGTTGTAGATGATGTAGAAAATGCAGCATTTGAGGAATTAGTTGAAATTCAAACCACAGATGGTGAAAAAAGATTAGGAAAAGTTTTAGAAGTTGGAAACGGGAAAGCAGTTGTTCAAGTCTTTGAAGGTACAACTGGATTATCAATTTCAGGAACAAGCGCAAAATTTATTGGAAAAGTAATGGAGATGCCAGTATCTAAGGAGGTACTTGGCAGAGTATTTGATGGACTTGGCAGACCAAAAGACGGTCTTCCTGATCCAATAGCTGACAAATTTTTAGACATTAACGGAGAACCAATGAATCCTGAACAAAGAGAATATCCACGAGATTTTATTCAAACCGGTGTTTCAGTAATTGATGGCATGTTGACACTTGTACGAGGCCAGAAACTACCAATTTTCTCTGGCTCTGGAATGTCACACAACATTTTAGCAGCACAAATTGCACGTCAAGCATCTGTTGTAGGAACTAGTGATGAATTTGCAGTAGTTTTTGCTGCAATCGGAGTGCAGTATAGTGAATCAGAATATTTCAGAAGAAGTCTAGAAGAGTCTGGAGCCTTAAAAAGAAGCGTTTTGTTCCTAAATCTAGCTAATGATCCAGCAATTGAAAGGATCATTACTCCCAGAGTAGCACTAACAGTTGCTGAATATCTTGCATATGATCTTGGAATGCATGTACTTGTCATACTAACTGATATGACTAACTATGCAGAGGCCCTCCGAGAGATTAGTGCAGCAAGAGAAGAAGTACCTGGAAGAAAAGGCTATCCAGGTTATTTGTATACTGACTTGTCAACCATTTATGAAAGAGCCGGTAGGTTACGAGGAAAAAAAGGCAGTGTTACACAAATGCCAATTTTATCAATGCCATCAGATGATATCACTCATCCAATACCTGATCTAACTGGATACATTACAGAAGGTCAAATAGTGCTTGGTAGAGATTTGTTTAGACAAGGTATCTATCCTCCAGTTAACATCCTCATGAGCCTTAGTAGAATCATGAAAGACGGTATTGGAGAAGGTAAAACTCGTGATGATCATCAAGAAATCTCTAACCAAAACTATGATGCATATTCAAGAGCTCAAGAAGTTCGAGCACTAGCAGGAATTGTAGGCAAGGCCGGTTTAACAGGTGTAGATTTAAAATATCTTGATTTTGGTGATGATTTTGAAAAAAATTTCTTGACTCAAAATATAGATGAAAACAGAACCATCGAAGAAACTCTTGGGTTACAATGGAAAAACGTTTCTAATTTACCTAAAAATGAACTAACTAAAGTCAAAGACAAGTATATCGAACAATATTACAAGGAACATTAGCTAATGTCTTTTGGGCAAAATGTAGCTGCAACCAAAATCGAACTCTTAAGGTACAAACGTTCAAGTCAAGTCGCTACTATGGTCCAAAAAATTCTTGATGATAAAAGAAAAGTATTACTAAAAAACATTGAAGAAATGATTGACGAAGCAACTAAAGCACGAGGTGGAATTTGGGAACCACTTCAAGATGTATACAAATCAGTCAATGAAGCATACTTAGCTTTGGGTACAAATACTGTTGATTCTGTTGCACAATCTGCACCAGCAGTAATGGAAGTAGATGTAAACATTAAACGTGTAGTTGATGTAAAAATTCCAGCACTTAATGTGACTGAGAAAGACACAAAATCTATGCCATATGGATTTTCAGATACTAATTCTTCTATTGATAGAGCCGCAAAACAAATCAAAGCGATGCTTCCTAAAATCTGTAAGGCTGCTGAATACGAAAATTCAATTTTTAGCTTAGCAAAAGCATTAGAAAAAACTCAAAAGTTGTTAAATGCTCTTGAAAACGTTATTATTCCACAATACCAACAGAGTATAAAATTTATTCTTGCTACATTGGAAGAAAGAGAAAGAGAGGATTTTGTAAGATTAAAAAAAGTTAAAGCAAAGATTGAGAAGAGAAAGTAACCATGCCCAAAGATGAAATTAAAAAACTATTGGAAAACTCTAAAAAACAATTGGAACAAGATTATACAAATTTTGAAAAATCAATCAAAGATGATCTGAAAAATTTTAAAAAGAAAACATTAGATGAAATTTGAATTACAAAACACATCATGATTTAAATATGGAACCTTGGGTGATTTAGGCGTTAATGAAACCAATCATGCTTTTATTTTTGACAACAATGATTATTTCAATTTCTGGTTTAATGGCAGTGGCTTATGCTCAAGATGAAGTTACCAGTGGCTCTGATAATGGTGCAAAACTAATTGGTGCTGGAATTGCATTTGGTGTTGCAGCAGGTGGAGCAGGTGTCGGACTAGGTTATGTAGGTTCAGCTGGTCTTGCAGTTATCAGTGAAAATCCTGCACTACAATCAAAGGTTTTCATCTTCATTGGCATGGTAGAATCTATTGCTATCTATGGTATAGTAATGATGTTTATAATCTTAGGACAATAAACCAGATTTAATCTGAAATTTTAAAATTTTTAATTGTCTCAATAATATTTTAGTTTATTTACGTCTAAAATTCTACTGCAGTATCTGCATTTTAAAACAAGACCAGTCTTATCAATAACATCCATTATTGATTCAATGTGTTCATTGCTATTTGTTATACAATCTGGGTTTGAGCATCTAAATATTTGATCAATTTCATTTGGCAAAGAAACACGTCTTTTTTCTACAAGCTTGAAATTTTTTATAATATTGATAGTAGACTTTGGAGCAATTACTGCAAGTTTATTCGTATCTGCATCTTCCAGATACCTATTTTCAACCTTGATGATGTCTTTTTTCTTTGATTTTGAGCTTGGGACATTTAGTGCAATAGTAATAACATTTCCCTCCTTTCCATTGATTTCAAGGGCTTCTAGAACTTTGAGGCCCTTTCCTTGATCAATGTGATCAATTACAGTTCCATCTTTGATTCGCCTAACTAGAAGATCTGATTCCTGCATCAGAATACTTTGTATATGTACCGCTATATATGATTCAAAGCATGAATGAATTTTTTCAAAAAGATATTATTTCTATCCGAGATTTAGATAAACAAAAACTAGAATTAATTTTTGATGCTACAGAAAAAATTATGAAAATAAACCCAAAAGAAAGAAGAGAAATTGCACGTGGCAGAACTCTGGGCTATTTATTTTACGAACCAAGTACTAGAACTCGCTTAAGTTTTGAAGCTGCTATTGCCTCAATTGGAGGTACCTCCTTTGGAATATCTGATATATCATCATCTTCAACACAAAAAGGAGAGAGTTTAGCAGATACTGTAAAAATAATGTCGATTTATTCTGATGTCCTTGTCTTACGTCATCCATTTGATGGATCTAGTAGATTTGCAGCTGAAACCTCAACCAAATCTGTAATAAATGGAGGGAGTGGAACTGAAGAACATCCAACACAAGCAATACAGGATCTCTATACAATAAAAAAAGAAATGAAAAAGATTGATGGCCTAAAAATTGGGATTGTTGGAGATCTGAAATATGGAAGAACTGTTTATTCCCTACTTTCTGGTCTTTGTAATTATGATGTAGATGTTCATTTAATATCTCCTGAATCTTTGAAAATAAGATCTGATTCTACATATGAAATTCGAAAAAAATTATCGTATACAGAATCAACTGACCTAGAAGAATACATTGATGAACTTGATGTTATCTATGTTACTAGAATTCAAAAAGAAAGATTCCCAGATGAGGAAGAATATATCAAAGTAAAAGGAAGTTATGTGATTGGCATGAACTTTGCAAATAAAATGAAAGATGGTGCCATCATATTGCATCCATTACCTCGGTTGGATGAAATTTCAGCTGATGTTGATAAATCTAAACAAGCCAGATATTTTAAACAAGCAGAATATGGAATGCACACAAGAGCTGCTTTGTTGGGTTTAATTCTTAATGAAGATGGATTTTAAAAAATCAAGCTTTATTTTTCACAAACTGTACTACCTTGAATTCCATTATACAGATCTTCGATAGCTGCTATGTTACATTGTGATATGTAAGGAATTGTCATATCAATTGTAGGTGCCATTAAATCCTCTGGAGCAGTTGAATGTCCAAGGCCTAGAGCATGACCAAATTCGTGTCTTACAATAGTTGATAATTCTTCATCAGTAAGATTAGAAACATCATAAATAGTAATGAATGATTTTACAATTTCATTTCCATCAACAATAGATTTTGTGTATCCAGTAAAACCATCACTATCCTTAAGATTAGATACTGTTATGATTATATCCCCTTCTCCATCATAAGATTTGTTTACATTGAAATTAGTTGGGATGTTAAACTTTGTTTCTATATCTGAAACTTGTTTTAGAGCTCCAGACCAACCATTGTAATATGATGAACTTGTACCCTTTGGTCCTTTATGCGAAATTGAATCATCAATATTGATTGATTCATCTGAGGTAATTGCATCTATAATTACATCAATTTTGGACTCATCCATTCCTCTTGGGTTAACTATGTTAACATTCATTGATGTTCCAATCAAACGCCAGGATTTCCAAGTATCTACCGTGTCACCTCTAAGATTTTCAATCAAAAGTCTAGTCTTAAAAGAACCTGATTCTTGTGATGATGATTCAAGAAAATTAATGTCAACTCCAGTAGACATAACTAAAGTAAAAACAACCGGTAAAAGGAACAATTCGGCTATAAGAATGGGTTTTGACTTTGTTTTCTTAATAACCTTTTGAACTGAGTAAATATCTTGTGATAATTTTCTTTCTTGTTCCTTTAATTCATTAATTGATTTTCCTTCAACAAAATCAATTTTTTGCCATTCAGAAATCTCTACTTTTTCTTCTAGAGTTTTTATTTTATTGTTGACTTTATCAAGTTCTTGTTTAATTAGATCAAGATGAATCTTTAATTGATCAACTGATTCATTATTTTTTGATGTTTTTACAAGTTTCATTTAATTTGCCTTACTTTAATTTCAATTTGTAATACCATGGCTCAAAACCTGTAAAACATCACGAGGTGTCCAAATTCTGTCCGAAGTCATCACATAGGGATGTTTCATGTAAAGCATAATCTTGCAAACTTCAGGAATAGTTAATTTATCAGGAATCAATTTAGGACTTGGTAGTTTGAAAACACTTGCAGTCAAATCTAAAAAGTTGTCAACATTTTGTAAGAATTTCAAATCACCTGAAATTTTTTCTAATACAGTTGTGTGATCAATAAATAAAAATTCATTGTCTAGCACTAAAAGATCAGTTTCTTCATCTAACAATGATTTAATCAGAAATTCAACATTGTCATCTCTTTTGAAAACATTAATTTTTCTTTCTGGCAAATCAGATATGCTAATGTTAGTTTTACATAATGCACCAATTTCTAATATTTCTCTTATTGATATTCCTGAAAAACTCTGTTTACTGTTTTGAATTATTGCAAAAATCTTGTTCATCTTTTGCATTTGTTCAAGTAACTTGTGTAACTTTGCATATCGAGTATCCAAGTAAAACTTTCTATTCATAATTTCAGAAGATAAAACGTCATGGAAAAAATAGGGAGTAGGATTTTTTAATATTCCTCTTAAAATTTCACGTCCTCCTATAATTCCAATAGGAAATTCTTCATCTAAGACAACTAAATAATCTGTAGTACGAGATAACCTTGAATACATTGAACTTGCTATCCAGACATTATCGGTTGAGTTAATACTAGAAATGGGAGTAGATGCTAGGGAATAAGGAAGAAGATCTTCATACAAACATTCTGTTAATTCTAGACTTCTTCCAGTATTTACAGACTGGAAAGAAATTTGGCTAAATTCTGAATTGGAATTTTTATTAAAAATTTTATTTAGATTTTTTTTCCAACCATCACTAAAGCCTTGATTATTATTCATCATCACACCTATTGATTAATAATTTTTAAGAAATCTTTCTCATATCCAATTCGATGTTCAGTCTGAACATACGATTTTAGATTTTTTTTATTTGTACTAAATATTTAAAATAAAAATTTGTTGTAATTTTTTTAAAACACTTTAAAATTTGGGTAGACCTTTCAAATTTTAGGAACGATTTCTAAAATTATTTTTTAATGTTTTACTTTATTGAAAATTTGTTTTTCATTCAACTTATCAAACTCTGTTCTAACCTTTAGGATATCTTTAAAAAGTTGATTATCTTGGACTCTATCAAAGTCTTTATCTTTCTTAATAATTTCTTTATAGATTGGTTCTTGGTCGACAATTTTTCTAATAATATTTAATGAATCTAGTATCTTACCTTGCATAAGAATAGTCTTTGATTTACTGTATAACGTTTTAACATTATTTTGGTTAACTGTTAAAATTTGATCATAACATGTGATGGCATTTTCATATTGGCAAATAACATGTAACGCTAAACCCTTGTTGTAAAGTATTTCCACATTTGCTGGATCATTGAATAAAGCTTTGTCAAATAATGGAATTGCCTCTTGATGTTTTCCTAATATTACTAATGAAAGAGCTTTTTGAAATAATGCATTAGAGTTTTCAGGTTCAATGTCTAAGACGCCATCAAAACACAAAGCAGATTTTTCATACTGACCTAAAATGGAAAATGTACGGCCCTTGTTGAATATTACTTGTACATTAGATGGTTCAATTTTTAGTGCAGCATCAAATATTGAAAGAGCTTTTTCATATTGACCAATTGCAAAAAGTGTAATACCTTTTTGGTATAAGGAGGTAAAATTGTTGGGTTCTCTTTGAAGAATGTAGTTGTAACAAGAAAGTGCTTCGTTATATTTTCTTAATTTAGAAAGTACTAACCCTTTTTGAATCAAAGGTTCAAGATTATTTGGTTCTATCTTAAGTGCATTATTAAAACACTCTATAGCTTCATCATAGTTTGATAGATTTACCAATGCACTTCCTTTATTATACAAAGCAGAAGCGTCATTTGGATTAATTTCTAAAACTTTATCAAAACAATTGATAGAAGATTCATATTTTGAAATTCTAACAAGTGCAATACCTTTATTATATAACGCCTCACGATTTTCTGGGTTTTTTGTTAGTGCACGATCATAATATGATATTGCATCTTTGGTAAATCCTAACCTAGCTAAAGCCTTTGCTTTGTTAACTAGAGCTTGAAGATGATTTGGTTCAAGTTCAATTACTTTGTTGAAACATGCAATAGCATCATTGAATTTTTTAAGACGGAAAAAAGTTAGCCCTTTATGGAATAATGAAAGCACATGTTTTTGATCTACTTTTAATACTTTATCGTAATTTTGAATAGCATCATCATTGAGATCTATCTTTGCAAATGTTAATCCTTTATTAAATAAGGCAAGAATGTGGTTTGGTACAACGGCTAGAACTTTATCGAAAAATTTTATCGCTTCTTCATATACTTTAAGAGAAGATAATGATAATCCTTTATGTAGAAATATCTCTGCATGATTTGAATTAATTTCAATAGCCCTATCATAAGATTTTATGGCATCCCTGAAGTTCCCAAGATGTTCTAAAACAAGGCCTTTTTGAAAATTAGCATCAAAACTCTCTGGTCTGACTTTTAGTGCAGCATCATAACAAACTATTGCATCACCTTGTTTTCCAAATCTTGCAAGTAATAATCCCTTTCTAAATAAAGTATCAAAATTGTCTGGAACTGTTTTAAGCGCTCGGTCATAACATGATATAGCTTCTCCATGATTTCCCAGATGTTCAAGTAACAAACCTTTATGATACAAAACATCAACATAATCTGGAATAATCTTTAGTGCTTTATCGTAGTAACTAAGTGCTTCACTATGCTTTCCTAAATGTTCAAGCAACATTCCTTTATGGAACAATACTTCAGAATGTTGTGGATTAGTTTTTAGAGCCTTATTATAGAAACTTAATGCGTCATTATATTTTCCTAAATGAGTAAGGGTTCTACCTTTGTGAAGAAGTATATCTGAATGCTGTGGATTAATTTTCAGCGCCTTATCATAATAGGTAAGAGCATCATCATGTGTACCAAGAAATGAATGCAATAATCCTTTATGAAACAATGCTTCAGAATGCTGTGGATTAATTTTCAAAGTAGTATCGTAACTTTGAATAGCATCATCGTATTTTCCTAAATGAGCAAGAGTTCTTCCCTTGTAGTAATGAGCATCAGGATGTTGTGATTTTACTTTGATGGCTGAATTATAGCAATCTAGAGCATCTTCATATTTACCTAATTGCTCTAATAACCTGCCCTTATGATAAAGAGCATCAAAATAATCTGGTTTAATTTTTAGGGCATCATCATAGAATATTTTGGCATCGCTATAGCGTCCTATATGAGAAAGTAACAATCCCTTTCTAAATAGAGCATCAAAATAATCAGATTTGATTGTGAGGGCACCATCATAGCAAATTAAGGCATCACTATTTCTGCCAAGATGTACAAACGCATTACCTTTTTGAAGAATTATTTCAGGATTATTCTCATATTCAAGAGCTTTGTTATAGTAGGAAATTGCAGTTTCATATTTTCCTAGCTTTGCTAGACATACTCCTTTGTTAAATAATGCATCAGGATGATTGGGATCAGCTTCTAAAGTTTTGTTAAAAAAGTATAATGCCTCCTCATAGCTGCCATTTATCGTTAACACTTTACCTTTTGTTAAAAGTGCTTCATAAAAGTCAGGATTAATTTCTAGTGCACGATCACAAAAGGACATCGCATCTTCATGTTTTTCAATCTTTGCTAAGGAATATCCCTTGTTGTATAAAGATGGAACATGATTTGGTTTGATGTTTAATGTTTTATCAAAATAATTTATTGCTTCTTTGTGGTTACCAACAATAGTAAGGGCATAGCCTTTCTTATATAATGCATCAAAATAATCAGGATTAATTTCAAGTATTTTATCATAACAAACTATTGCTTCATCATGTTTTGATAAGGAAGTAAGTGAATCTCCTTTTGCACACAGTGCATCAAAATGCATTGCATCATTTTCTAGTACTCTATCAAAATATGAAATACTTTCTTCATTTTTTCCAAGTCTTGCAAGTAAAATACCTTTATTGAGTATTGGCTCAACAAATTTAGAATCCATCTTGGAAGCTTTGTCATAGAAAATTTTTGCTAAATCATATTGGTTAATGTGAAAATGAAAATTTCCAATTAATGTTTCAGTCTGTTTGTTAGTTGGTATGGGATTTTTTTGATTTGATGGTTTTGCTAACAGACTTGCACGAACTTTTAACATACTTTCAATCTTCTTTTTAATGTCTGAAGGAATTTCTAATTGATTTTTTGAATCAATTTTTAAATCCACTTTTTGTTCTGTTAAAAGACGTGTAAGGAGTCCATCAATTAAAGTGAGTTTATTTTGGTCTACGTTATAACTAATTGCCATTCCTACTCTCTTAAGCCACTTGTAAATTTCTAATATCGTAATGTCTGGTCAAACTATCCAGACACCGCTTTATATCAAAAAATTTACTTTAAAAAAACAGTTTGAAGGTAGGAATAATCCTAGTATTGGTTATAGCTAGTATTTTTACAGCTAGTATTTTTACAGCTAGTTTATCTTATGCACAATTAGATAGTCCTGAATTTGGAATAAGATTTCTTCCCTCTCTCTTAATTGAAGATAAAGAAGGAATCATTCAGGTATATGCAAAGCAAGGAAATGTTCTTATTCCAAAAAAAATTGATGGTTTGACTGTTACTAGTTTAGATTCATCAATAATCAGAGTACTGAGAATACATGATAGTGATTCAAGTTTCGTATCTGATGTAGCAGTAAAAGCTGTCAAAACTGGTTCATCAAAATTGTTTCTTGCAGCACCAGGTTTTACTCCCATTGAATTACCAGTAACTGTTTATGGAAATAAGCTAAATAAAGAACAACTTCTCGTAAAAGCAACTCCAGATGCATTTTCGCCTAATGGTCCTTACCGTGGAGTAATCTCTGTTGAACTTGCTGACGTAGATGGTTTTCCTATACTAGCAATTGAAGATACTGCCGTTTCATTGACTGTTTCAAATAACATTATGGATATTTTTCAAAAAAATTTAGTAATCAAAAAGGGTGCGTATTTTACTGGGACACAATTTACAATAAAAGATTCTGGTAGCACAACAATATACGCATCTGGTGAAGGATTAGAAGGTAAAAGTAACGAGATTAACGTAGGTGAAGAGACCACTGATCTAACATTAGAATTATTTACATTTCCTAAAAGAATCAATATATCATCTGAAGGAACTATAGGGCACATTATAGCTGTATTACATGATATAGATGAGGAAAGCGATGACATCAATGATAGCACTTGTAATTGGATTCCTGATTCAGACGGTGATGATAACAATATTAGTTCATCAGCTGACGATGATAATGATGATGACTGTAGAGTTGTTCTAGCAAAAAAAGATATTCAAGTAAAATACAAAGTAACTAATTCAATTTTTGATGATTCAAACATTAGTGGTGGTGCAGAAATTGGTGAAAGCACAGGAGTTTTTACAATCAAGAAAGGCAGTTACTGGGGTCATACTACTTTTAAATTACTTGGGGGGGATGAAACATTTACTGGAACTTATGACGTTACCATTAGTTCTGGTGATCCAATTGCTCTCGTCACGTCTCCTGTTGAAGCAGTTTTTGATGAAAATCAAAAACAAGAAGGAGATAAATTCGTATTGTTAGATACAATTCCAATTTTTGCATCTGGTAATAAGGAATTAATCGGAGTTGTACATCTTGAAGATGAGGAAAATTATCCAATAGTTGCTGAAGAAAATCTTATAGTAAGAATAGATTCTACTGATAAAGAGTTCGTTTCAGTAGATCCATTAACAATTAGAACAGGGTCTGGCTCTGCTTTAGTATATGCTACAGTAGGTCACAGTGCTCCAAGTAGTGAATTTGATCAAGTTGAATTAAATGCAGCAGTAGAGGTTAATTCAGCAAACCCTCAGCTTGTCGAAACATTGATGTTTGGTCCTAAAGAAAATTCACTTTCATTAGTAGCTGAACCTCTAATTTCAAAAATTCTTACAAACACTGAATTTCCTATTGTTCTTTATATGAAAGATGGTAATGTTGTAACTAAATTTCCACAAAGCTCAGAGGTCTTTGTAACTCCAAGTGATATTATTGAAGTAGAACAAAAACAAATTACTAGAGGAGATGATTTGGTGATGTTAAATTCAAAAACAATTGGAAAAGGTTCTGAAAATTTAAAATTTACTTTAGGTGATATTAATGCAGAACTTACAATTAATAGTTTATCAGTAAAACCAGCCAACATACAAATTGATCATTCAGAAACAATTCTTTCTGGAATAAATGACGTTTTTTCATTACAACTATTAAACTCACAAGGTTTTCCAATTTTTGCAATTCATGATACTGAAATAACATTAATAGCAAAAGATGAATCATTAATTCAAATTCCTAAAACGGTGACAGTCAAAAAAGGAGAATACTTTACTCTCTTTGATGCTGCTCCTAAAAAAAGTGGTTTCACTGAAATATCAGCTTTAAGTGAAGGAATCCCACTAAAATTAACTACAATTGAGATAAAAGATCTAACTCCCAAAATAGAAATCACTACGCCGACAATTGTCGAAAAGGGTGAATCATTTATTGCAAAGATTGTTGTAAGCCAAGAAAACGTTACTCTAAAAGATTTGAATGTAAACTGGAAAGTTGATGGCGGAGTAGTTCAACTTTCTGATGTTAAAACTAATTCTGCTGGAGAAGCAATTGTATCTATAATATCAACAGGAGATCAAAAAGTAAACATTGATGCAAGTGTTTCTGGAACCTATTATCCTACAAGTAGAATTTCTAAAACAGTACAAATCAATTCAACTTCTGACTTTTTAGCATTTGCAGAGGATGGTCAAGGAAGGCAGAATTTTGAAAAATTTGAAATTGCAGGAATTGATCCAGTAATTATTCTAATACCAGTAGCGATTGGTTTGATTGGATATATGTTGAAAAAACAAGGCATGTTTAAGATTAGGAATCAGCCCGTAGAAGTTAAAACAGCCTAAAAAATCGTATGTTCAGTTTGAACATCGAATTTGATATGAGAAAGATTCTCTCAAATTTGTCGAGCAATTGATGGTGATAAAAGTTAATTTAAGTGCCTTTTTGAAAAAAAATTTAAAAAGTACTTTGATGTTATTGGCAATTTTTTCATTAGGATTGAGCTTTACTGGAATAAATGATGCAATTGCTCAAGAATCCAAGGTTCCTTCATGGATTAAGATAACTGCCCAATGGTGGGGAGAAGAAAAAATTAGTGACCAAGAATTCATTGATTCTTTACAATACCTTTTAGAAAAGGAGATTTTATCAATTCCAGCACCAGAAGCTTCAATAGATTCTGTTTGTGGCGTTGGAGCTACGTTTGATGAACAAACAGGCGACTGTGAAATTCCTGATGAAGAAGATTCTACTGGAGTTTTCCCAGATACAGTTTCTAAACATCAGAATATCGTAACTTCTTGGATCAAAGTTACTGCACTATGGTGGGGTCAAAGTAAAATTAGTGATCAAGATTTTATTGATGCAATTACCTACCTAGCAGAAAATAGAATACTTTCAATCCCTGGACCCGAACTTGAACCTGCATTTCAAAAACTACCTGAACCTATTAACCCCTTAGATGCTTATCCAACATATACAACTTCTTGGACAAACATTGATAGAATGGAGAACTTTCAAAGTGAAGGACACAGTAATTCAGAAAATTATCTTTTTAGATTTCAATTAATCAGTGTAGATGAAAAAGAGATTGCATCAGATGGGACCATCTCTATTTCCATAATTGATGAAAACAAGCGTATACTGTATCTAGATGCATTTTCTGTTCAAAAAAATGATTTTTCAAAACAGAAAAAACCATTTTTAGATGAAGAAGACTTGGTGTATTTTTGGGAGATTCCAACATCTGATGTTAAATTGGGCTTTGGAGAATTAGGACTAGTAAAAATTGTTTTTACCGATAGAGGCAGCAATAGTTTTTCAAGTGAATTTGATGGTATAGCAATACCACAATTTACAAAAGTTGAATAAATTTTAAAATAAAATCTAGGAATTTTTAGCCTTTACTAATTCAATTGGCTTTGACTTTTTCCAAAGGTGAGTGCACAGACTAAACATATTATTTATCATTTCAGATGAATTTGTGTATAAAATAGAATCATTATCATCATTTAGATTCATAGTTTCTTTAATAGAACCCGACATAATCAATTGTTTTCCTTCCTCTACTATCATTCTACTCTTTGAAGGAAGTTTTCCAATTCTTGTTTCATCTGCATTTAATCTATCTATTAGAGGTAACAAGTTCTCGCTTTTTGTTTGAGTTAAAATCCTAACCCGTCCTCCATTTTTTTTGCAAATTTGGATTTTTTCTGGAATTGCAGTATGATACATTCTCAGAATGTCTTCAACAGTTGTTATAATGTAAATGGTACTTATAGAATATTGAATTAATTTTCCTATTCTAGCATAAATATTTGAACGTCCTTGAATGATAGAAAATGAAGAAACTTCTGAAACTGTAGGTTCTTTAGTCATTAGATTCAAGTCCTTAACAATTTTTCTTGAAAGTTTTTGCATGGTAATAACGTCGTCTTCTTTTTTCTGAATTATTGTTGTTAAAGCCTCATCTGGTTTTGTGGCTTGACATATTGTAGGATTAGAAAACGTGGTAGAGACCAATCCTAAATTACGTAATTTATTAAGAGATCTGTATGCTTTGCCCCTATCAATATCAAGTTTTGATGACATTGTTCCAACTGTTACGGAGCCCATTTGAAGTAGACCCAAATAGACAATTGCATCTGGCTTATCTAGACCAAAATGAGTAAGTGAATTTATCAGTTGTTCATGATTATTCATAATTTTGTCCTCTAGAAAATCGTTTAATGTTAAAGTCTTGTAGATGCAAACAATGCATATTGGTTAGATGAATAAAGATAATTTTAGTAGCTGTTTGTTAGATTCAAACGATCTTATTTACGTATGAAATCTATTTTAAAATATTAAGAATACAACTATGTAAAATTAAAATTTTTACAAGTAAAAATGTTTGATCATATCGAACATACTCTAGGATATACCCACATTACCACTTTACAAAACTAATGAACCTTATTCGAAAAGGACATGGACACGCCCATAGAGGAGTCATCGGAATAGAGTCTGCTATTGTATTAATTGCATTTGTAATTGTCGCTGCAGCTTTGGCCTTTGTAGTTCTAAACATGGGTTTCGCAACCACACAGAAAGCAAAGACAGCCATTACTTCTGCTATAGGAGAAGCAGGTAGTAGCATAGCAGTTTCTGGTAAAGTCGTAGGTGATTCATTTACAGCTGCAACCCCACTTACTGCAATAATGATCCCAATTAAGATAACAACTGGCGGGGAGTCAATTGATCTCAATACCACAAGAGCAACTATAAGCTATCTTAGCAACGATGTAGAGTATAATAACATCTACAGAACTGGTTGTACCATAACTCTTGCCACACACTCCACGCCAACTTCGGCATGGGATGCTGCTGCACTCGCTGGACTTTGTGTAGATAATAATCCAATTACAGTTGCTGGAGGTCCAACTGATACAACTGCAATAATTTATTGGGCTGTTTCTCAACAAACTCCACCAAACACAATACTGGAACAAGGAGAACATGCAATATTATCAATTGGTTGGAACGGTGCTGATCCACCAGATAGTTTAGATAAAATAAAGATTGAACTAACTATTACTGGCGGAGCTACACTCACAGTAGAGCGTGATATTCCTAACATCTCTAGTGCCGTAATAGATCTTGGCTAAACGTGATTAAAAAAATCACACAATCCAACTTTTTTATTATTTTCAACGATTCAATGAATACAAAGTCTGAGCTGTTATGTCATCCTATGAATATTCTAAAAAAACTAGGTAATTCAACTTTGAATAAATGTTCGATCATATCGAACATACTCTAGGATATACCCACAATTCATTATTACAAAACCAATGAAACTTATCCGAAAAGGACATAGACGTGCCCATCGAGGAGTCATCGGAATAGAAGCTGCT
>SMUX01052130.1_pt1 | contig 26148 bp, 25 predicted proteins | sample 2456431 | NCBI WGS metagenome assembly SMUX01 (sample SAMN11095930, study PRJNA526329) | marine sediment metagenome | biome: Marine sediment; feature: Surficial sediment; material: Deep marine sediment; isolation source: Hadal surficial sediment | place: Pacific Ocean | collected 2014-11 | depth... | reverse complement strand
TTACCGGTTTTATTCCCGGCTGCTGGCCTTGGACGTGTTTCGGCTTGATGTGAATTATAGTACACCGGCCCAAAGCCTGGCTGATGATAAGGATATTGTCGTCAGTAACCGACAAGTGATTCTCGGTCACCACGTAGCGATCATAGCTGGTCCTACGACCATCGTCGGCTCAGCCGTCGCGGTCATCTGGGGGTGGGTACCGGCCGTACTCTGGGTGCTTGTAGGAACAACCGTTGCTGCCGGCGTTTATGGGTTGGGTAGCTTCTGGCTAGCGGTGCGACACGGCAGTCTTGGGTTAACGGACATGGTTTGCAGTCTTATGAGCACACGCGCCCGCATACCCTTCGCAATACTTGGCGTCGTCGTGTTGCTGATCATGAACGCAGTGCTGGCCTGGTTGATTGCCGAGCTACTTAGTACATACCCATCAGCGGTGCTGGCGTTTTGGCTACAAATACTGCTCGCGTGTGGCTTCGGATGGTTTTTGCGTCGACGCGGTCCGCAGACGCTGATACCGGCCACGGTTGTTGTCCTAGTGGGTGCACTCTTAATAGTATGGATATTCGCCAAAATACCGTTCGCATTTAGCGGGGCGTTAAATATCGACTTTCGTGGTTATTCGGTCGTCTCCTTAGATGCAACGCTGGTATGGGTGGTTTTACTTTTTGTAGCCACCTACTACACAACCCGTTTACCCATCTGGAAGCTAACCCAAGCACGCGGATACTTGCTCGCACTGCAAACCAGTGTATTGCTTATGGTCTTATTCGCCGGCGTGGTGGTCCTGCAACCGCCGTTGGTAGCTCCCAACTTTAACATCGCGATTGAGACTCCCACGGCAATCCCGTGGATGTTTGTTACCCTTACCTCCGGTGCGATCGCTGGCTTCTACCTATTGATGGCCGGTGGTATCACCGCCAAGCAACTGGCGAGGGAAACTGATGCACAGTACGTCGGGTTTGGTAGCGCGCTCGTCGATGGAATCCTGGCATTCAGCGTCATAGTCGTTTGCACTGCTGGTTTTAACAGCCATGATAAATGGATGGAGTTCTATGTCTCGTGGGAGGGCGTACAGGACCTGCCGCAGCTCATTGGTATATATATAGGCGGGATTGCGAAATTCGCATCCGCGCTCGGGATCGATTTCGATCTTGCCGAGACTTTCGCTGCTGTCGTCGTGGCCGGACTGATTGCGGTCACGCTCGAGGCCGGAATCCGTGTGCAGCGGCAACTGCTAGCCGAAGTAAATGATCATTACCACATCATTTCGGTGCGGGATCCAAAGACGCTACTCATCATTACGGTGGTCGTGGCGGCGATGCTCGCATTGCACGATGGACGCGGTCAAGGTGGCCTTATCCTGTGGCCGCTTTTCGGTTTGTGGAACCAAATGCTGGCGGTATTCGGGCTGTTACTAATAGGGCTGGCACTACGCCGTCGACAACAGGCAGTCGGTTACGTATTTGTGCCCATGATCTTCTTGGTTGTTGTCACGAGTTGGGCCCTGATATTACAGCTTAGTCGCTGGTGGACGAGTGCCGATTGGCTGCTGATCGCCGGCGGTATGTTGTTGCTGGTGGTAGAGTTCTGGCTCGCATGGGAAGCACTACAAACCTTGCGTAAATCCGTTCCTGCGCTTGACACCTCTCTGACAGAGTCCAAAATGCCTCATTAGAGGGCCTACAGGCATTCACTTCTGATGCACCTCCTCGCTTTTGGAATTAACCATAAGACCGCGCCGGTAGAAATCCGCGAACAAACCGTGTTTGCAGCGGACGAGTTGGTCGATGCACTACAGGGCATCACCGGTAGCGGTGGGGCCCACGAAGCCACGATTTTGTCTACATGTAACCGCACTGAGGTCTACTGTGGTCTGGAAAAACCCGATATTGAGATGCCGATTCAATGGTTCTCAGACCACAACCGGCTGTTGCCCACAGGCATTGAGCCCTATCTCTATACACACCGCGAGGCGGCAGCGGTAAGGCACGCGTTTCGCGTTGCCGCTGGCCTGGATTCTATGGTTTTGGGGGAACCCCAGATCCTGGGGCAAATGAAAGAGGCGTTCGCTGCCGCCCACAAGGCTGGCACGACAGGTAAGATTCTGAACCGGTTATTTCAGCAAACTTTCTCTGTCGCCAAGCAAGTGCGCACGGATACCGCCATTGGTGCCAGCGCCGTTTCCGTCGCCTACGCAACGGTAAGTCTAGCCAAGCAGATCTTTAACCGACTACAGGATCAAACTGTGTTATTGATCGGTGCCGGTGATACGATCGAACTCTGCGCGCGCCACCTAAAAGAGCAAGGCATACAGCACATGATTGTTGCCAACCGGACACTAGAACGGGCGCGGACGCTGGCGGATCCCTTAGACGCAGAGGCCATTTCCCTAGGCGAGATCCCTGCGCGCCTCAATGAAGCCGATATCGTTATTTCTTCAACCGCCAGCCAACTACCGATACTTGGAAAAGGCACTGTCGAAAGGGCTTTGAAGATTCGCCGCCACCGACCGATGTTCATGGTGGATATTGCGGTACCGCGCGATGTCGAGGCCGAAGTGGCAGACCTAAACGATGTCTATCTCTACACAATCGACGATATCGAAGGTGTGGTACAAGAAAATCTGCACTCGCGGCTACAGGCTGCCCGCGACGCGGAGAAAATTATCGACACCCAAGTAGCGGAATTTATGCAGTGGATAAAATCACTGGCAGTAATACCAAGCATCCGCGCGTTGCGCGAGGATGCCGACGCTGTACGTGAGGCTGAACTTGCGCGCGCGCGGGGACGGCTTGCGCGTGGTGAAGATCCGCAGAATGTAATAGAGCAGCTAGCACGTTCGTTAACCAACAAATTCACGCATGCACCGACGATAGCGCTGAAACAGAATCGCGCCGATGATAACGTGATATTACCCGAGGCCGCCCGCAAACTTTTTAATCTCACCGACGACGACTGATTTGAATCCTGCCGTCCAAGCCAAGTTAGAAAAGCTCATTCAGCGCAATAAAGAACTCAGCGCGCTGCTGGCTGATCCAGAGGTTATCAGCGTTCAGGATCGTTTCCGCAGCCTGTCCCGTGAATACGCAGAAATAAATCCGGTCGTGCAACACTATCAAGACTATCGTCAGACATGCGAAGAGCTGGAGGAAGCTCGATCCATGCTTAAGGATTCGGACGACTCGATACGCGAAATGGCACAGGAAGAAGTTACACGTGTGCAGGCACGGATTAAACAGTTGCAGCAAGAGCTGCAACAGCTCTTGCTGCCAAGCGATCCCAACGACAACCGTAACATATTTTTAGAGATCCGCGCTGGTACCGGTGGCCAAGAAGCAGCTTTGTTCGCAGCAGACTTGTTTCGTATGTACAGCTACTATGCAGAAAAGCGCCACTGGAAGGTTGAAATAATCAGCCAAAGCGCGAGCGACCTCAGCGGTTACAAGGAGGTAATTATACGTATCGTTGGTCACGGGGCTTATTCGCGGCTCAAGTTTGAATCGGGTGGCCATCGCGTACAACGTGTACCGGTGACCGAAGCCCAAGGGAGAATCCACACTTCGGCTTGTACCGTGGCGGTCATGCCTGAGGCCGAGGAAGTCGATGAAATCGACGTCAACCCGGCAGACTTAAAGATCGACACCTATCGCGCCTCTGGCGCGGGTGGACAGCATGTTAATCGGACCGATTCGGCCGTGCGTATAACCCACCTACCTTCAGGGATCGTGGTCGAGTGCCAGGACGAACGCTCGCAGCATAAGAACAAAGCGCGAGCCATGTCTGTGTTGCGCTCACGAATACTCGAAGCCGAACGACAAAAGCAACGCGAACAAGAAGCAGCGACGCGCAAGAGTCTTATAGGCAGTGGCGATCGCTCGGAGCGTATTCGCACTTATAACTTTCCACAGGGCCGCGTGACCGATCACCGTATCAACCTGACCTTATATAAACTCGAACAAATCCTCGAAGGCGAACTCGAGGAGCTTATAGACCCGTTGGCCGCTACCCATCAAGCGGACCAGCTCACGGCCTTAGCGGAATGAATTCATCATGACGGCTATGCCGACACCATACTCAAATACAAATGCTGCGCCCGTGGCTACAGTCGGTATAGCATTGCGCTGGGCGATCGTGGCACTGAGGAAAACCAGCACTACCGCACAGTTAGATGCAGAGACTCTGGTAATGCACATTACCGGCTTCAGTCGGGCTGAACTGGTGACCCGCGGCCCACACGAACTTTCAGCCGCCCAAGCGGCAGACCTGGCCCAGCTCGTCGAACGTCGTGCTACGGGCGAACCCATTGCCTACCTCACACACACACGAGAGTTTTGGTCGTTAGAACTTATGGTTTCACCGTCGACGTTGATTCCGCGCCCAGAAACTGAGTTGTTGGTTGAACAGGCGTTGGCTTTGATTCCGACCGATGTGGCGTGGACCATCGCCGACCTTGGCACCGGTTGCGGGGCAATCGCACTGGCGCTGGCAAAAGAACGGCCACGATGTCATGTCGTTGCGATAGACAACGTACCCGCGACACTCGATATCGTGCAAAAGAATGCCTGGCGCCACAAACTGAAGAATATAGAGTTCTTACAGGGGAGTTGGTTCGAGCCGCTCGCCGCGCGCGTCAATATCGTAGTCAGCAATCCACCCTATATTAGGAATGATGATCCACACCTCACGTGGGGCGACGTGCGATTTGAGCCCGACTATGCGCTTTTGGGTGGTGTCGATGGTCTCGATGCCATCAGACATATCGTCGCGCACGCTAAAGACTACCTATACCCTGACGGAATACTGTTATTGGAACATGGTTATGACCAAGGAATGGCGGTTTGCTCGCTCATGCAACACCATGGATACAGCGATATTGCCTGTCATCAAGATATCGCGTGCCGCGATCGCGTGAGCGTATGCCAAGGCCGATAACCTGGCCCTACCAGAGAAACTACCGAAACCGCCTCGATGGACGACGATCAGCTACTCCGGTACAGCCGTCACATATTACTCCCCCAGATCGGGATCGACGGTCAGCAGAGATTGCTGCGATCGCGGGTGCTGATCGTCGGTATGGGTGGGCTCGGTTCACCAGCCGCTATTTATCTCGCCGCTAGCGGTCTTGGCCATTTGGTGTTAGTCGATCATGATAAAGTCGATTTGACGAATCTCCAACGGCAGATTGCCCACAATACCGACGCCCTCGGCGATGACAAAGTCGACTCCGCCAAGCGAACGCTGCTCGCACTCAACCCCGAAACGCGTATCACCACCATCAACATGCGCTTGGAAGACGATAATCTGGCTGGGCAGATAGCACTCGCCGACGCCGTCGTAGATGCCAGCGACAACTTCGCCACACGGTTCGCCGTCAATCGGTTATGCGTGGAAAAGAAAACACCGCTAATCTCGGGAGCAGTGGTGCAACTGGAAGGTCAAGTAGCCGTGTTTCGACCAGATCGTAATGACAGCCCGTGTTATCGCTGTCTTTACAAGGAAACTGGCGAGCTGGAGATGCGTTGCGCAGAATTCGGGGTGTTGGCACCGGTTGCAGGCATTATCGGCAGCATTCAAGCCACCGAAACCATCAAGGTTCTGCTCGATCTCGGCGAGACGCTCACCGGCCGTTTGATGATCGTCGACGCCTACACGATGGAGATTAGGACAACAAAACTCAACCGCGATCCAGCATGTCCGGTATGTAGTTAGACCATTCAGTGTCGGCCGCTCCTGCGCGTCTCGGCAATTGCTCCGACAACTGCTCCTCGACCGCTGTTCCGGCAACTGCTCCTCGACCGCTGCTCCCGACGCGGTTCTAACTCCTCCATCCATGGAGTCGTGCGTTGCTCTCGGTTGCTGCTCCTGGCGCAACTCTACCTCCTCCTTCCCTGGAGTCGTACCTTCCTGCATCTGACCGCCAGGGACGGTGGAAATGCGCAGGATTGTTGGGAACAAGCCTAGCCCTGTCGGTCGCCTGCGCCCGCGACATTAGTGCATCTGACCTCCAAGAACGGAGGAAATGCAGAAGGATTGTTGGGAACAATCCCTGCCATGCACGTCAGCTGACGCGACGGTGTATTACCCGGTCTCGGCCGGGTGGCCGAGGTACTTTCTTGTCGCGACAAGAAAGTACCAAAAGAAACGCTTCCCCCGGCGCTGCGCCGGCAAACGCAACCGGTGCCCTCGCTCACCACTTGTCTCAGAAGGTTCTCCGACAGGACATCCCTGCCCTAACGTCGAACTCGCAGCTTCCCTGCTTGCGCCCCTTCGGGCTTGTACTTCGCCTTCGCGGCTCGCTCGGCTTGCTTTAAGGGGCAACAACTTCATAAAGAATTAAGGTGTGCAGTGCTTCTAATTCTCGCCCCCTTCGGTCGAGCCGAGGATGAGTAAAGCCGAAGGTCGTTCGTATGCGTCCTGCACTCGCGGCACTCGTACGTCCCTGTACATCGCGCGGCCCTTGAGGAGGCCCGGGAGGGGTGAAGCGGATAAAAGACAAAGGTCCAGTGGACCTTTGTCCCGCTGAACGGGCTCGCCACGGATGGCGAGCCCTGGACTCGCAAGCGAGAGCAGGGAAAGCGGAGCGCTGCAAGCCATGCGTCAGTCCGTCGGCACAGGGATGTGCCGTCGGCGGACCCATTGAGATTCTATGGTTTAAGTCAAGCACGTTGTCAGTCGCTTTGGGTCAAACACGGTGTTGTGGTGATGCACCGACCAGGCAGTACGCGCGATCTTTCTGGCAATGATGACCAAGGCCGGTGTGCTGGCCAGTCCCCGTTGGCAGTAACCCGGACAGGGGAGGCACTTGAGGAAATTTGAAGCCTTTAGCCGTCCCTGTACGATACATTTGCAACCAGGACTTTAGGAGCACGCACGCGCCTCGCTGGCCGTGCCCACGTTGCAAGAAGGGTACGCTTCGGTTAGTAAAAGATTCGATGGCGATTTCCGAAACAGCGTCATCCCGTCGCAATCGTGCATATGAAGACCGAGGGCCAGCAGAATATGAGGGACGCTTCTCGTGCCTGTTTGCTTGCTTACGGAAACTAACTGCCCGAACGGCCCGAAACGTCCGCTAAGGGTCCCAAGCGGAAATAGCCTTTAAGAGTTATCTACAACCGTAAACCGCCGGTCGAGGTAAACTATCTGACACGCCCACCAACCGAGAAGAACCGCCGGGAAAGATCAATGGCGACCGAGACCAAGCTCGTGGTCATGCTGCATGCCGATATCGTTGGCTCGACGGCGCTCGTGCAGAAGGACGAGCGCGTCTCGCATGAGCGGATTCAAGACGCGTTCCGGCGACTCTCCGAGACCATCTCAAGCCATGGTGGCACAACCCACGAAATCCGGGGAGACGCCCTCGTCGCCGTGTTTGAGCGCGCGTCAGATGCGGTTGCAGCGGCATTGGCTTTTCAAAGCGCGAACGCTGCCGCGAACCAGACTCTGATAGACGATATCAAGCCGGAGGTGCGGATAGGTATGGCACTCGGGGAGGTCGTCATTGCCGATACCACGCTGACCGGGGTTGGCGTCGTGTTGGCGCAACGGTTAGAGCAGTTGGCGGCGCCTAGCGGTATCGTCATCCAAGGGGCGGTCCAAGAGGCGGTGCCCCGTCGGCTGCCTTTTGAGTATATATTTCTCGGAGAGCAATCGGTCAAAGGCTTTGACGATCCGATCAGGGCGTTCTCGGTTGCATTGACGCCAGGTGCAGACACTCTGGCGGCGGTCGCCCGCGAGGCCTCGCGGACTGAGATTGGACTGGTTGATCAAAGCGCCGTTCGCTACTGTCTCTCCGGTGACGGTGTGAGCATTGCTCACGCCCAAGTCGGCGAAGGCTATCCGTTGGTATTGGTGGGTAGTTGGATGACTCACCTGGAGAAAGACTGGGAAAACCCTAGTTGGGGACATTACCTGAGCCATCTTGCAAAGGACTTCACGATCATCAGATATGATCAGCGCGGCAACGGCATGTCTGATTGGGATGATGTCGACATTTCCTTTGACAAGATGGTCGATGATTTGGAGAGCCTGATCGACTGTTACGAGTATGAAAGGGTGGCGATCTTTGGCGCATCGCAAGCGGCTTCCGTTTCCATCGCCTACACGCGGCGACACCCGGAGAGAGTGTCTCACCTAATTCTACATGGCGGCTATGCTCGTGGCCGGCGACGACGCGGAGACCCTGAGGCCGCGGCTGAGAGCGAAGCTTTGGTGACCTTGATCCGTCAGGGTTGGGGCCGTGACAACCCGGCGTTTCGGCAAACTATGACTTCACTGTTCATGCCGGATGCTAGCCAACAGGAAGCTGCCTGGTTCAACGAATTTCAGAAGGCGTGCGGTCCAGGAGCGAACATCGCGCGATTTCGCCAAATGTTTGACGAGATCGATGTCACCGAACTTCTCGATTGTATTAACGTCCCGACACTCGTCGTTCACTGTGTGGAAGACTCCGTGGCGCCCCTATCGGAGGGCAAGCTCCTCGCATCGCGAATTCCGGGTGCCCAGTTTGTCACGCTCAACAGCAAGAACCACATGATGTTCGAAAGAGATCCGGAGTTTCCGAGGTTTCTGCACAGCGTTCGTAATTTTCTGAGATCAGTCTAGGGATCGAGCCCACACCGAACGTGTCCTGTGAGCGACGACGGAGATGACACGCTAGAGCGGATAGTGATTTAATGAGCCTCGCGGTCAGCGAACGAGGGAATCGGGGTAGTAGCGGACGTTCAGGCCACTGGTATACAAGAACTGGTCAGAATACTTGGGAGCTAATCGCCATCCACACACTAAAACAGCATCAAGCCTTGCGGAATTTCAGAGGAGAAACTGATGTCGCCTAGAATGACGCACATTTGCCTACATGTTAAAGAGCTGAATGTCTGTATTCAGTTCTATCGAAAATTCTGCAGCATGGATGTAATCCATGAACGCACTAATGGAGGAGAAGGTTCTGTTTACATGTCTGAAGTCGGGCGCCAGACAGAGATTGTCTTCCAGTTCATGAGTGGCGGTGAGAATTTGGCGTTAGCGGATGACGATAATCGACATTTCGGTTTCGCGGTTGAATCCAAACAGGCCGTTGACGACATTGCGAATAGGGCACGAGAAGACGGCATTCTCTTTTGGGAACCAGACGAATACATCCCGGGCGCTTATATTTGCGCCGTAAAGGACCCTAATGGCAATTGTGTCGAATTCAGTTACGGACACCCAATGCCCCCGGTGTAATCAGTCGTAACGGGCGCTTATGGTCCGGATCTGACATCTGGAAGTGGACGTTTAGACCCTCGTTTCGTCGCACGCTGAATGTCCGCGGCCGTTCGCGAACAAAGAAAGCTAACCCAAATCGAACAGTGTCTGTCCGATCAAATCTGGGCTACCACAAATTAGTCTTTTTCTAAAACCATACCTCAAAGTGAAGAGTGATACCCATTACCAGTAGCCGTGGAGACAGAACTCGCTTTCGCTACTATTTAAGCATTGCTCGCTCACCTGGCGAAGGAGACTGGTTGTAAGATTGTGGTCTAAGTCTTGTCGACCATTGCTTGCACTACGACTATACGATTCTCTTGCAGATTGCGGATAACGTTTTCAAACTTAGTTCCGGCGGTTTCGCGCATCAGCAGATGAAGTCCCAGGGGTGACGGGCCGGATTCCTTCGTTTTCTCGACGACCGCCTTAAACCACTCGAGTGAATGCTGGCTCTTATCCTCCCAGTCCAGCGTTTTCAGACCAACTTTATCAAGAATTGCACGCAAAGATGTCAGCTTTTCCAAGAAACTAATCGCGCTTTCCTCGGCCCACGGTACGGGAAAATGTGGTTCACCGCCGTCACCGGCGAAGATGTCGTGAAAAACTAGACGCCCCCCCGGCTTTAGGACGCGCGCGATTTCTCCATAGAATCCTGACTTATCTGAAATGTTCATCTGGACGTGCTCGGTCCAGACAACGTCGAATGAGCCTGCATCAAATGGCAGCGCCAGTGCACTGGCTTGCCGAAATTCGACGGCGTTACTGAGCCCGACTCGCTCTGCCAAAGCTGTTGCGACCTCGATGTATTCCGCCGTTAAATCGATACCTGTCGCCTGGCAGTTGTGTTCCGTTGCGAGATACCTTACAGAACCACCGAGTCCACAACCTACATCCAGCACGCGACTGCCCGGCACTAGCTTCGCACGGCTGGCCAATTCCACGGTGGCTTCGCGGCCACGGATGTGGAATTCGTCTACCGGTGCCAAGTCTTCCGGGGTAAGCTGCTCTATGTTCTTACCCATTGCCTGGAGGGCTTTTAGAATGGATTCCAAAATTCCGTCTACACCGTAGTGACTTTCAACAGATCGTTTTACATCTGCCATTCTGCTCATCCTCCACCGTTGCGTCAGACGGTATTCTAACTATGTCAGCGGTTCATGCTGCGAGCGGGCGCGCCGTAGTGAACGCGCACGAATGGATCGCTCGGTGGTTCACCGTGCCATGCGTGAGCGACGCCAGATAACACGACCGCACAAATCGTAATGACTAGTTTTTGCAGTGCTTTCACGGTCGGCGGTGCTTGCCGTATTCCGAAATGTAGCTTCGCTGCGTCGGTAGCGCCGCTGCCTATATCCTTGTGTTCTCTTCGTGAAACTCGATAACATTTTTGTCCGGATCACGGACAAATAGGGACGTACCACCGGGAAACTTTATCGGTCCCTCGGTAATCGAAATCCCTTTTTGGTTCAGGGCATCCTCAACTTCCTTTATGTCTCGCACCGCCAATGCTACATGCGTATACCCGGCGTGCTTATCTTCGACATCCATCAATACATTCGGGGTCTCACCACTGGAGGCGTTGAGGATTAAGTTAATGATGGTGCCTGAGGGATGCGTCAGTATGGCGACAGGCTCAGGACCAACCGGGCCGACGATGAACTCGAACCCTAGGTCCTCATAGAATCGGCGGGCTCGATCTAGATCAAAGACGCGGATTCCAATGTGGGCGACGCCGGTAATAAGGTTTTTCATTTCAGCCATAGTCCCGATCGTAAACATCCTTAAAGATCAGCATTTCAGTCAATCTATTCTCGTTGTTACCTGGAAAGCCGCAGTTCGGCGCAAAGTCCACTGCATTTTTATACGTCCCGAATATCCTGTCCCATATCGGAAGATCCGAATAGTTATAGTCATGCACGTCTAGCTGGTGATGAATGGAGTGCAACTCCGGCGTTTGAATAAAGTATCTTAACCATCTGGGCGTTCTGACATTGGCGTGATAGAAGTACTCTCCTGTCGCAGCAAAAAAATTATACCAAAACCCTCCCAAAACAGAGCAACCGAGTACCGGAAACAGTATAACGGCACTCAAAAGTGAATTGCTCAATATCTCTACAGGATGTTTATAGAAAGACGTGAAAATCTCTATTCTCGAGGGCGAATGATGGATCTGATGAAATACTCACCAAAATCCGTTCTTGTGTCTGAGTCTGTGCCACCAGTAGAAGACAAAAGTGCCGATAAACCAACCGATAAAACCCTCTGCGAGTGGAAACTCCAAGCTAGAAAACCACACAAGCGAGGCGCCACCAAAAAACTTAATCCAGAGTTGCCCGGTTCCCAAGGTAATGCCCAGCTGCGCAAGATTGATTAGCACTGCGCGAAAATACCAACCGGGAACATGCGGTAATTTCCGCCCTGGGAAAACCCGCTCAAGCACTAAGAAAGTCAGGGTCGAACAAATGATCAATACCGTTAGTAACGTCATACCCTGAAAGTATAACGTTTGAAAATTACGCGGATTTGGGAGTTAGAGGTCTTTTATGTAGCGGATAATCTCGCCTGAATAGCCCAGCTCTTCATACACATGGCGTGCACGGGTATTGTTCGCGAATACGTGCAACGTCATGGTCAATGCGCCCCGCTCTTGGGCTGCATTTTCTGCTGCCACAATCAGCGCTCGGCCAATACCCTTCCCTTCCACTTCGCGAGCGACTGCTAACACTTCCAAGTGTGCGCTTGGCTCGTGGCTCAACATTTCCTCACGTAAGCTAACGAGACTCAAACCCAGCACAGCATTGTTCGCATCTACCGCAACGTGCGCCAAACAATTCGGCGCTTCACCATCTAGCCAGGCTTGTAAGCTCTGCTCGTCTCCGCGCCATAAGTCCTCGGCTGACCGCCGGGCCGGTATGTCAAACGATGCGAGACGAGGAAGCAGAGATCGCATGGCCTCACCGTCGCTAGGTAAGGCTACTCGAATGCTGTACTCCATCTACGCGTTCTAGCTCTTAGCAGGCTTTTGATTGGCCGTTTTCTCGATGACAGCCAATACATCCACTAACGTATTCTCTTCGCTTGCATTGAGTGGTAATGCACCGGCATCAAGCAAGAGTTGGCCAAATTCTCGACGAAGTTTTTCTACTGTCCAGCGGAAAGGGTCAGGTGCCTCTATCGGCACCGGTGGTATGGAGAAACCGACATGGTAATGCGGCTGTTTTTCGAAACAATCAAACCGCAGGACCTCTTCTTGCTGCGATGACGCAGTCGGGCCAAGAACACGAATGGTCAAGCCTTTATCATGCCCAACATCCCGGTACTCCGTCGAAAATACGAAACGTCCGAGTCGTTCTTCCATTCCTACGTCCTAATTATTCGTTTCTCTAGCCGTTTCTTAGTCATGCCTTAATTTTCCGTCGGGTCACGCAACGACCAAAGTCACCTGCGGCTTTGGAGCGCAGCGGAATCGCCATCCGGTAAAGCGCCTTGTTATGCGGTGTCTTTTTAGTCAAACAGGTAGGCGGTGTGTTCATGATCTAATGACGATAACCAATTTTCCGACGAAGTCTTTCTTTTTGAAGTCAGCTTGGGCACGTGCGATGTCGGCTAGCGAATATGCTCGAGCTAACAGTGGCCTGATCCTGCCACTGAGTGCGTAGTCTACTACTGCGTTGAACTCTCGGCGGGATCCTTGACTCGAGCCGATGAGATCGAGGTGGTTGAGGTACATCGTCCGCACATCGAACTCGACGACGGGTCCGCCGATCGCCCCGCAGCTGACGTACCGTCCTCGTCGCCGCAGTAGCGCCAGAAGGTCGGAGAAAAGCGGCCCGGCCACCGTGTCGACTACGACGTCGATCGGACCACTCAGTGCCTTCATTACCTCAGTCTTAAAGTCGCCGACGCCGCGTGTGATTACTGCCGCTGCGCCAATTTCCCGCAACGCGGCTTCCTTACCTGGACCGACGACCGCAACAGGCACTGCACCCCTCGCCCGACAGAGCTGTACCACGCCCGAGCCGACGCCGCCGGAAGCACCAGTAATAAGAATAGTTTCCCCGGACGTCACCCGGGCGCGATTCAGCATGCGCTCGCCGGTTACATAGGCACAACAAAAAGTGGCGAGTTCGGCGTCACTAAGGTCGGTATCGACCGACCGGGCATTCTCCGCCGGCACCGCTGCGTACTCGGCGAACCCACCATCTCTGGCGTGGCCGATATAGTCGACGCTCGCTGAGTTTTCATCGGCGTCGTCATAGATGCCAAAGTCGATCATGACTCGCGCCCCGATGCGCGCTTGGTCCACGCCAGCACCTACAGCTATAATGCGTCCTGCGATGTCGGCACCCTGAATTCGAGGGAATTTTAGTGGCTCGTCTCCGAAGCTCGACACAGCGTCGGGGTCATCCTTCGCGCCGTAGGCACCTTCCCGCACCCAGATATCGGTGTTGTTAACCCCGCAAGCCCCCACCTCCACGAGCGCATCTCCTGTTGCGGGCAAGGGCACAGGAATGTCATCGCGGTACTCCAGCATCTCGGGTCCGCCGTGCCCCGTGAGGAGCACCGCCCTCATCGTCTCAGGCATAATCATGATGTTTTGCTACCATCGTCACCCAAAAAGTCGTCAGATTCGCATCACCGCATAACATTTGGGTAACAGGCGCGACGATAGGAGCGTCCTGGTTGACCCAGTCGTTAAGTGCTTATTGCACAACCCGCCACATCAACAAAAGCCTCATACACTTTAAGTTCATCAAGTATTCGCTCCCGGTGTTCTTTACTCTTTAAAGGGTTTAATGCAGTTAAAGTCTCCTCTAAGAGTTCTTTTTTTTGTTTCGGTACAAATATTACAGCAGATATTCTGTCACAAAACTTATCGGAACCTCGTTGATTGTAGCCTTCCTCCCACATACCAATTAATTTATTACCTTCCCAATATTCTTGCCAAATAGGGTTGTCAGGGCATCCATACATAGTCATTCCCAGATCATGATGATCAAACATACCTGCGTGTATCTTGCTACAATCAGCCACGATAATATTAATTGTATTTTCAGAGTATGGCGGGAATTTTTCTACTTTTTCTAGAAGTGCCCATTGCAGCTTAATTTGTTGAGTACATGTCCTAAAGTCTGGATCCTCATGGTCACTTGTAAGTATATAGCCCTGTAGAACATCTCCAGTTAATTTCTCTTTTATACCTTTATTTAGATCCGGTCGTACTAACTCAAGGTTTACAGTAACACCGTTTTCGGTAGCAAAATTAAAGTCAACTGTTTTATCATTTTCTGGATTTACATTCAGCTCATAATTGAGGCTCAAATTTCTTCTCTCGCACCAATATGCAAAGAGTACTTCGAATCGGATTTCATCATCGTTCCGTTCATACCACTTTGCCAAGAGCAGATTATGTTTGCCCGTTTTCTTTAAATTGTCGACTATTTCTTCCATCCATGAACCTTTTAGCGCTTAACTAGAAATAGACGTACTAACATTCATGTAATAACACGGATCGTGTTAGGCTCTATCATGGATCTATGACCTACAACAGCACCTCACTTTGGAATCGTAGCCTGGTTTCGTGAGTGATAGGCGGATGGGCACGCGGCCAACATTCAAACCGCGTGCGGGCGACCGACAGGGCAAGGATTGTTCTGACATGCATGGCAGGGATTGTTCCCAACAATCCTTCTGCATTTCCTCCATTGCACCTGGACGTGCAGGTGCCGCGAAGCACAGGACGTGCGAGAGCGGCCATCCTTGGAGGTCAGATGCACTAATACCGCGTACGCATGGATGCGGAACAGCGGCCAACAATCCCTTTGCATTTCCTCCGTCTCGGCAACTGCTCCGACAACTGCTCCTGCGTTGTTCTAACTTCCAGCATCCCTGCCGGTCGCCTGCGTTGCTCTCGGTTGCTGCTCCTGGCGCAACTCTACCTCCTCCTTCCCTGGAGTCGTAACTTCCGACATCTGACCGCCAGGAATGGTGGAAATGCAAAGGGATTGTAGGAACAATCCTTGCCCTGTCAGTCGCCTGGAGGTCAGATGGAGCGGCCCACACGATACCCTACGACTTGATCTGTGTACCGACACCCTGATCGGTGAAAATCTCAAGTAAGACGGCATGATCGACGCGGCCATCGACAATAGTCACGGTAGACACGCCACTATTAATCGCATCGAGTGCACAGCGAACTTTAGGTAGCATGCCGCCTTCGATGGTACCGTCAGCAATCAGACTATCGATCTCCTTGGCGGATAGACCCGTCAATAACTTGCCATTCTTATCTAAAATCCCGGGCGTATTGGTAAGCAGAATCAGTTTCTCGGCCCGCAGCGTAATCGCGAGCTTGCCGGCGACCGAATCGGCATTGATGTTATAAGTCTGGCCGTCAGCACCGACGCCGATAGGCGCGATGACGGGTATGAAGTCTCGCGTGTCGAGCAACGCCACCAATTCGGGATCGATGCCCAGCACTTCACCGACGTGACCGATATCAATGATCTCAGTCGGTAACTTCTCATCCTTGGCGGGGCCGTTCATGATCAGCTTGCGCGCGCGGATCAAACCGCCATCTTTGCCCGATAGCCCCACTGCCTTGCCGCCTTGTTGGCTGATAAGGCTTACGATCTCTTTGTTGACGAGACCGCCGAGTACCATTTCCACCACATCCATGGTCTCACGATCAGTAACCCGCAGACCGTCTACAAAACGACTCTCCTTGCCCATGCGCTTGAGATATTCACCGATCTGCGGGCCGCCACCATGCACCACCACCGGATTCATCCCGACCAGCTTCATCAACACGACATCACGCGCGAAGTTCTGCTTCAGTGAGTCGTCGACCATCGCGTTACCGCCATACTTGATGACAACGGTCTTGTCCGAGAATCGTTGGATGTACGGCAGCGCCTCTATCAAGATTCGAGCGCGGTCGGTTGCAGTCATAACCTCTCCCTTACCCTCCCCAACACGTGGGGAGGGGGGCGTTGATTGTTCATAACTGGGCATAGAGGTTTGTATTGTACAACGTACCCACGCGCAAACGGAGACTAGGTAACCGTATCTGACATGTTCAGCGGAATGTTTATTTCTTGAAGACTGAAGTTCTAAGTTTCAACTCCCTCCATGGGGGAGGGCCGGGGAGGGGGTAAAAAAAGGCCGCTATCAAGCGGCCTTTTTGAGTCAAATATGTCGGTTAGCCGACATCGACTGCGATGCGCTTGGGCTTTACAGCCTCGGACTTCGGCAGCACCAACTGGAGTATGCCATCCTTGTAACTGGCTTTGACTTTACCCTCGTCAACCTGAGTACCGAGTCGTAGGCTACGCGAATACTTCCCGTAGCGGCGCTCCTGCCGTATCACACGCTCACCGTCCTTCTCTTCTGACTCACTCTTGGTTTCGGCGCTAATCGTCAACACACCGTCTTCCAAGGTTACGTCGATATCTTCCTTCTTGACGCCCGGCAGCTCGGCTCGAACTACGTAACCGTTGTCGTCTTCACTGACGTCAACCGCCGGCACAACATTACGTGTCGGTTCGATCAACCGCGCCGGCCTGAAAAAACCTTCGAAAAAATCACCAAAGTCATCATCAAACCATCGCAAGCCATTACGACTAGCAATTCTGGGTACTAAGTTTGTCATCTTAAACCTCCTATAATTGATAAAGCGTTCGTGCAGCCCTGCTACGGTTACGCATCTATCCGCGTCTACGGCGTTGCGCTTCGGAAAGTGGGCTCAACGTACTGCCACGTACGCCTGCGTGCACTTTCCTCGCGCGCCTTGTATCCACAGACACCTGCGCGCCCTCGCTACGATAGCCGGTAGGAAATACATGCCGGCCAACTGCATCGATGTTCTTTATATGGGGATCCCGGCCTAGGACTTCAAGTGCTGTGGCCAAAATAATCGAGACTTAAAGGATGTAGCGCGCGAGATCCTCGTTGCCAACCAAGTCTGCCAAATGATCATCGACGTACGCGCGATCTACGGTGACGTTTTGGCCAGATCGGTCGGCCGCTTCAAACGAAATCGTTTCTAGCAAACGCTCCATCACTGTATGCAATCGGCGGGCACCGATATTTTCAGTTTTTTGGTTGACTTCCCACGCCACTTCAGCCGTACGACGTACACCGTCCTCGGCGAAGCTGAGCTCGAAGCCCTCGGCCGCCATTAATGCCGCATATTGTTCGGTGAGCGAGGCATCAGGTTCGGTCAGTATGCGCACGAAGTCCTCAGTAGTAAGCGCATCGAGCTCGACTCGAATCGGTAAACGGCCCTGCAATTCGGGAATGAGATCGGATGGTTTAACCAAGTGAAATGCACCGGAAGCAATAAACAATATGTGATCCGTCTTAATCATGCCGTACTTCGTCGAGATCGTACAACCTTCGACCAACGGCAACAGATCGCGTTGTACACCCTCACGCGAGACATCGGGACCGCGCACCTCGGAGCGGCCGACGATTTTGTCGAGCTCATCTAGAAAGACAATGCCATGCTGCTCGACGCGCTCGACCGCCCGCACCTTGATGTCATCCTCGTTGATCATGCGCGCGGCCTCTTCCTCAACCAGAAGCTGCTTGGCCTCTTTAATCCTTAGTTGACGTGTGTGCGTTTTACGCCCGCCCATATTCTGAAACAGCCCTTGGAGTTGGCTTGTCATCTCCTCCATACCCGGTGGCGCGATAATCTCTACCCCGACGTTGGGCATGCTGAGCTCGACCTCTATCTCCTGGTCATCCAAGTCGCCTTCGCGCAGCTTCTTTCGGTAACGTTGCCGCGCCGCCGTATCGTCGGAAACACTTTCATTCTCGGCCCCAACCGCAAACCCGACCTGGCGCGCCGGCGGCAGAAGGATGTCCAAGATCCGGTCTTCCGCCGCGTCTTCGGCACGTTGATGGACTTTCCCCATCTCTTCGATACGCGTCATCTTGACTGCCATGTCTACAAGATCACGTACGATCGAATCTACCTCGCGGCCAACGTAGCCAATCTCGGTAAACTTTGTCGCCTCTACTTTGATAAACGGGGCGTTTGCAAGCCGTGCAAGGCGACGTGCAATCTCGGTTTTGCCCACCCCGGTCGGCCCGATCATTAGGATATTCTTGGGCATAATTTCGCTGCGCAGTTCTTCATCTTCGACCTGCGCGCGTCGCCAGCGATTGCGCAACGCAATCGCCACCGCACGCTTGGCGGCGTTCTGACCGACGATGTGCTTGTCCAGCTCCTGAACGATCTCGCGCGGGGTCATTTCGGACGTTGACGACATGCTTAGCGCAACTCCTCGATCGTTACCTGGGTGTTGGTAAAAACACAGATGTCGGATGCGATTGCCAGGCTCTTTTCGACGATGGCGCGTGCATCTAGGTCGGTATTGTCGAGCAACGCAGACGCGGCGGCCTGCGCATAGGGTCCGCCCGAGCCGATCGCGATTAACCCGCGTTCCGGCTCAATGACATCGCCATTGCCGGAGATAATCAACGAGGCTGTGGTGTCGGCCACCGCAAGTAGCGCTTCTAAACGGCGCAATAGTCGATCGGTGCGCCAGTCCTTGGCCAACTCCACCGCTGCCCGCACCAATTGTCCGTGGTGCTGCTCGAGCTTGCCTTCGAACTTCTCGAACAGCGTAAGCGCATCGGCCGTGCCACCCGCGAAACCAGCGATAACCTGGTCCTTATAGAGACGCCGCACCTTGCAAGCGTTGGCTTTGATGATGGTATTACCCAGAGACACCTGGCCATCACCGCCAATGACGACAGAATTGCCCTTTCGGACAGAGACGATGGTGGTGCCTTTCAAATCCTGTAACAAAGTATGTTCTCGTACGAGCCCGGGGAGAAGGTAAGATGGTGACGGTCCCGACAAAAGTCAAGGCCGGCCCAAAGCATTGTAACCAATAACCTTTGAGGGGTTAAATGCCAGTTTCAGCCGCCGGCGCCGGCCGGCTGCCGAGACCGGCCGCGTAGGTGCCAAAACAATCGAAAGCCGAGCAACAAGGCGAGTATGGCGCCGTAAATGACCGGCTCAGAAATATCACTTTTCACCAGCCACAAAAAATGGATCACACCCAAAACCGCGATCACGTATACCAGCTGGTGCAGCCGCTGCCAGCGTCGCCCCCCTAGTCGTCGGACCATACCGTTAGTGGATGTTACCGCAAGCGGGATAAGCAGTAAGAAACTGGCCACCCCTACCGTGATGTAGGGGCGGTCAAGAATATCTTCGATAATCGCGTCCCACATGAAGAACTGATCGAGCCAGATATAACTTACGAAATGCAGGCAGGCATAGAAGAATGCGAAAAGACCCAGCATACGCCGCAAACGAATCACGACATGCCAACCGGTTAGCCGACGCAACGGGGTAACGGTGAGAGCAATGAACAGAAACCGTAATGTCCAGTCGCCGGTATAACGCCGCACTGTTTCCACCGGGTTAGCGCCGAGGTTGTTGGTCACACCATCCCATACTAGCCACGCCAGTGGTACCAAACACAAGACAAAAAGAACCGGTTTCGCTACCCACCGGATCCACTGGATCTGGGTCATGGACTCCGGTCGCTAGCCTAGTAGTTCTTTTTTAAATCCATGCCAGCATAAAGACTGGCTACCTGATCAGCGTAACCATTGAACATCGGCGTCGGGCGCTTGGGAGAGAACAGGTTGTCTTCACCAATACGCCGTTCGTGGCTCTGACTCCAGCGCGGATGATTGACCTTGGGATTTACATTGGAATAGAACCCATACTCCCGCGGCCCTGCTTTGTTCCAGGTGGTTGGCGGTTGTTGCTCTACAAACCGCATCTTGACGATGGACTTGATGCTCTTAAAGCCGTACTTCCATGGCACCACCAAGCGTATCGGTGCGCCATTCTGATTCGGTAAGACTTCACCATAAAGGCCGACCACGAATATGGTCAGTGGGTGCATGGCCTCATCCATACGCAAACCCTCGACATAGGGCCAGTCCAAACCACCGCCAAACAGACCTTTGACTTGGCCGGGCATTTGCTCCGGGTTATAAAGCGTGACGAACTGGACATATTTTGCTCGCGAGTTCGGCTCAAAACGCTTAATGACATCGGCCAACGGAAAACCTACCCACGGGACAATCATGGACCAAGCCTCGACACAACGCAGTCGATAGACGCGCTCTTCCAGCGCATGAGGCTTGATGAAATCGTCGATATCATAGACGCCGGGTTTAGCGACCTCGCCTTCCACGGTGATGGTCCAGGGCCGGGTTTTCATCTTGTGGGCGAGTTTCGCCGGTGAACGCTTGTCAGTGCCGAACTCGTAGAAGTTATTGTAGCTCGTGATGTCTTTGTATTTGGTGAGTTTCTCGTCAAGCTGGTAGGCAGTCTTGCGTACGTTCTGAAGCTTCTCACCGGCATCAGCTGTACCCGGAACCAGCAGGCCCGGGGCAACCACAGTGGCGGCCACTGCGGTCGCCGCGGTCTGCAAGAACTGCCGCCGTTGCTCAAAAAACTCCTTGTCAGTGACTTCGGAATTCTTGATATCCGGTGCTTGCTTTATGAGCAACATTTTTCCGTCCTTCTATCAGTCACGATTATTCCGACCTTCGACCACTCACCTGGTTCCACAGGTCGTAAAGTACTTTAAGTATATCGCCTCTTGTCCACAACCTACTATTCATCGGTAGTCACCGCGGCAGTAAGGGCACGAACACAGGCCGCGGCCCAGCCCATAGCACCGAGCCGCAGCCAAGTCCTCCCCAACTACGCTGGCCGAAACAAGCAAAGGAGTCTATTTGCTGCGCCGAATCGTTATCCTCGCAACCGGATTTCGCCAATCCCGGTCGGCTGCAATGAGGTCACTGATACCGTGGATACCAGCATGGATGTGAACATAACCTTCGCCGTCATCATCCGGTGAGACGCCCGCACCAGTACAACCGTCGGGTGGCCCCGGAATGTTTGCACACGATTCGTCATTCGTCTCGCTGCCAGCATCATATGCGGGAGAATAGACCACACGCTCGCCATGGCCTATCGGCCCCTAACACCCCGCATCGCAAAAAAGCCGTCATTGGTTGACACCAACATGGCTGCTGCCGGTAGTTCCTCGGTCGCTAGAACAAGATTTGATAGGAACGCATGGGATTATCACAAAACTATCACGGAACCTTTTTGGAATTGTTAGAAAAATTACATCGGCAGTCCTGTACAATGTTCAATCTCGAGGTGATAATTTCACTATGAAATCATCGAAAAAGCTTGTCACATCTTTCCTTGCACTGGGTTTCTCGCTGACATATGCCACCAGCCCAGCCGCAACACAGGAGTGCTCGGCCAGCAGCGGCAAGCACACCGTGGCCTTGCTTGAGCTTTATACCTCTGAAGGGTGCAGTAGTTGTCCACCGGCGGATCGATTGTTGAGTTCGTTGCCGGCCCGCGAACTAGGTGCAGATCAGGTAGTTCCACTTGCGCTGCATGTGGACTATTGGGATTACCTCGGCTGGCGCGACCCTTTTGCACAAAACAAATTCACCAAGCGCCAACGTCGCATGGGGGCGGTCAATGGTCTACCCACCATCTACACCCCACAATTCCTTTTGAATGGCAAAGACTTTCGACCTTGGCGCGCGCGAAGTGTCGACAAAGAGGTGGCCGACATCAATCGATCCAAGGCACGCGCGCAGCTGAAAATAAACCTTAAGCAGAATGCCGCGCAGTTACATATAATGGCAAGCGCCGACGTGCCCGATGCCACCGATAGGCACAGTGCTGATGCCTACATCGTACTTTACGAAAACAAACTAAGCCGACACGTAAAGGCAGGCGAAAATGCTGAGCGTACATTGAATCATAATTTCGTTGCGCGCGAGCTCGTTGGACCGATTCGCCTCAAATCAGGGGGCGTGACGTTTGATGAGACCTTGACATTAGCCGAAGACTGGAAAACAAAGGACTTAGGTGTTGTCGCATTCGTGCAAGATCGACGTAACGGCGACGTACTGCAAGCGCTAGCGTTGCCTGTGTGCCAATAACAAACGCGCCAGTCACGCGTTTAATTCCACCCCTACTAGGTCGATCTACGTTGCAACGCGGCGATACGCTCGTCCAGTGGCGGGTACGTCATGAAAAGCCGTTTGATTCCTCGACCGATACTGCCAGAAATCCCGAAGGCAGCCATTTGATCCGGCAAGTGTCACTCGCCCACACCGCCAGTACCGACTCGGCGATGATGGTTGTAATCCAAAAGACAGGGCCATGCCCACGCTCAGTCTTGAATACCGCGCGATCAGCAATATGACCGATGGCGCGCGACAAAAAGACAACGAACGTATTAACCACCCCTTGAATCAGCGCCAGGGTTATCATGTCACCATTGACGACATGCATGACTTCGTGCGCGAGCACCGCCTCCACTTCGTCTTGTCCCATGGACTGCAAGAGCCCCGTGCTGACTGCTACCAACGCGTGATTTCGCCGCATCCCGGTAGCAAAGGCGTTCATGTCCAGAGAATCGTGGATGGCGACCTCAGACGTGCCAATACCCGCCCGTTGCGCCTGGCGTTTCACAGTTTCGAATAACCAGGTCTTGGTAGGATTTTCCGGCCGCTCGATGACTCGGGCTCCAGTCAAGCGCTTTGCTGTCCACTTCGAGATCGCCAGGGAGATTAGCGACCCGCTGAAGCCGATAATGGCCACGAAGATCAATAGCGCATTGTAATCAATGCCTATCGCTGCTCATCGAGCAGACGCCGATACCAAGCAATCGCATCGAGACGCTAAGCACGACCAGTACGGCGATGTTAGTCGGCAAATGTAGCGCGATGCGTTTCATAATCTTCCTCCACCGACAGTGCGCGGCGCGGGATTTCCGGGTTTTCTACCTGCCTAACTAAGGAAAAATGCTATCATAAAAAGAGTAAGCCGTAGTCTCGAGACATACGTCGTGGGACCCGCCTACTCTAAGCCACATAAGCCCTAGTTTTCCATTCGAGATACGGTCTGTCAGCCATGCAAACTGCCAAGACAATCGTAGATGCCCAGCTGAAAGAGGCGCTGATCTCGATGACAACATTGGGGTACATCGAAGAGCATCAGCTACTGACGCACAGCCAGCTTGAGGACGCCAAAAAGAGCCTGCAAGCACTATTTCTGCGGACCAGCGGCGAAGAGACCATGTTGCGCAAGCTAATCTTGATCTTGAAGACAACCAAGACTATCAACAAGGCGTTTACCGACGTATCCAAGATTCTGGCCGGCATATCGCGAAGTGCAGAGACACTCGAGAAAAAACTTGGTGCATTAGCCGGTCAATTCGATCGCTTAAAAATCACAGCGGAGGAGAATAGCGACTTTATTGGCCCGTTCATGGTGTTTTCGCGCGAGTTTTTGAACCGCATCCGCGTCCTCCGCAGCGCCATGGAAAGATACATCGGTGTGAAGGAGAACGAGGCCAGGTACGCGAACGTGCGCCGCATTGCCCAAGAAGCAAGGCACCGCCTTAAGGATAGGCTATCGGGGGCACTTGGAGCGCGGGCACGCAGCCAGGTGGAAGCAAGAATCAGGAAGGATGTTGTACAGACATTCGATTACGGTGAAGCAGAGAAAAAACTCAAATCCGCCAAACGCAAGTCGCGGATGATGACTGAGGAAGTAAACGAGATATTGGCTGACTTGAAGGAAATGTGCCAAATGGTGATGAACCCAGACATGCGGGAAAAGACTCAAGATCATACCAACTTGAACGGAGCTACCTATGACGATATGTATTCGATATGTCGTGCGGGTTTCAAAGCACACTTGCGCCTGGGGAAAACAAAACAGGGCATGATTGAATTGTTTAAGCTATATCAACACGCGTATGGGATGTTCAAGCTAGACTTTGAGAATCTAAACCGGGCAATCGCGCCGATGATGTCTAACGCGGACATCTACTTCCAGTCCAAGGAAGAAGATCAGGATATTAGTTCCAAGCGCGAGAAACTGCAGAAGATCGAGGTTCTAATCCCATTCGTGGAAAGGACAGCGGAAGCGCTGCCAGAGAAGGATACGCGCAAGTACGCCAAATTCTCAAAGAGATTCTCAGAGATAATCTCCGAGGAGAACAGGCCCTGGTCTTATATCGGTGGTGATCTATTGCGGTTTAAGGTTATGGCTGAGGCCGAACTAAGCGCCCGCATGTAATACCCTGTCTCACCCTCAACCTCGGGCGCCAATCGTCAATGCCTCATCAGTCACAAAACTGTTGGAAACCTATACGGTACACAGGCCAGCCATTCGCGCCAACTGCGAAACGTCCATCACATATTCAAGCCACACCGCGGGCTCAGAATAGCTAAATGCGATTCCATCGATCCCATGGCGTTGCGCTGTCTCCACCAGTTCCTCGGGTTGGGCGTAGGCAGCCGTAGCTTGACCACGGGCTAGTGCATCCAGCGCTTCGACGCCCCAGGAGATTTCGAGATTGTGACAGCCGCCACAACGAAAATTACAACCACAACTACTACGGACATAACCCGGCTACCGGGACGGGAGCGGCGTACCGGTTTAGCTTCAATGGGACCGACATCGATCGCAGATATTATGCCGCAGGAGAGGTTATACAAGGTGCCATGACGATTAACATGGGCCTAACAAAAACCACGCTGACCGTGACGAAGCGTGCAGCACCATAGACACAGATGGCAACGTGCTCTCGATTTGTCTCGGCGCTCCTATAGTCGAGTCGTTATGAACCGATACTGCGTCGGGGCGACAACCGGTGGTGTCGTCATGTCTATCCGCTCACGGCCGCTCGTTGATTAGTTCGCCACAGTTCCAACAATACTGAAAGTTAGCCGGGTTTTCCTCGTGACATCCCGTACAGTAGACGTCGCCTTCGACTTCAGACAATTCGTAATTTTCGATCACCTTATTAGCGCGTTCCATATCTGCCTCGTCCAAAAGCCAAACCTCTGGATAGGCATGTGTGAACGGAATCTCCCCCAAACCACCTTGCGCGTTCTCATTGAACACGCGCACCTCGATATGCGCCTGCGTTAACAAATTCAGGACAATGTAGGCATCGGGAAGGTCGGCGGCGGTGTAAAGCTTATGCACGAGATCTAGCACCTCTTATATAGATGCGCCGCTATTGTTTCATCTTTTGCATGCCGGGGGCCAGCAATCTAAACCTTAGCCCGGACCGATTTTTAGGCGTGGGTGTTGGTGTCGACGGATTTTACAGGCGACGCTCAAGGGCACCTGTGGGGAGCGCGGGGTGACGTTGGCAGGCAATTCGTACCCCATTAGGCACCCAGGCCAGCTCGATCCGCGAGCGGCGCGTGACGCCATAGTGTGTGCGTAAATCATTGTTTATCAGTGTATTCATTCGACTTGTGCGACGCGATCATTGTCGATCGCGGGTCGTCTTACGATTGGCGTGAAAATTGCATATAAAATCAAGTGCTTACCCGCCGCGTCGACTAGGAAGCATTTGCGCGACAGCAATGAAAAAAAAGATCGCCGTCGAGGAGCTCGAGTTGGGGATGTATGTCTCTGGTTTCGATCGCCCTCAGCTCAATTCTCTGCCTTCGTTTCGCGGATTCCATATCAATTCACAGGCGCAAATTGACAAACTAAAACGTCGGTGCCAGTACGTCTACATTGACGTACCCGATGACCTCCCCTATCCGAGCACACGACATCCGGCGGCTGGGAAATGGCCACCAGCAAAGACTGCCGATCTACAACAACAAGCAGGGCTCGACTTCGAGATTCTCAAGCTCGATCCAAGTCCACACAACGTAGCACCAAGATACTACGACACAACGGAATTGGAGGATGAAATTCGTACTGTCGCGCGTACTTACAATGAGCTCGTGGCAGCAACCAAGCTGTTGATGGAAGACGCGAGGTCCACAAGAAGTATAGACACAACT
>SMUX01183580.1_pt1 | contig 26176 bp, 29 predicted proteins | sample 2456431 | NCBI WGS metagenome assembly SMUX01 (sample SAMN11095930, study PRJNA526329) | marine sediment metagenome | biome: Marine sediment; feature: Surficial sediment; material: Deep marine sediment; isolation source: Hadal surficial sediment | place: Pacific Ocean | collected 2014-11 | depth... | reverse complement strand
GGTACTATTGGAAGCTCAGGGGTAAGCCGGAAAAGACAAAAGTCATTTCGCGGCAATGGGGCTATCACGGCGTCACGCTCGCCGCCATGAGCGCCACCGGAATCACCAGTTATTGGCCCATGTTCGAACCTCGGGTACCAGGCTTTGTTCATATCCCGTCGCCGTATCCATATCGTTACGAAGCACCAGAGGAAGATCGTGGGAAACTTAGCCAAGGTATTGCCGCTGCCAACGAGTTGGAGCGTATGATCCTGCGTGAAGGGCCGGATACGGTGGCGATGTTTCTGGCTGAACCGGTTCAAGGGGCCGGAGGTGTGATTGTGCCCCAGGATGACTACTTCCCGCGGATCCGGGAGATCTGCAATCAATACGAGGTGCTTTTCGTGGCCGACGAAGTCATCACAGGGTTCGGTCGGACTGGACGGATGTTTGGCCTGGAACATTGGAACGTCGAACCGGACATCATTCTTTTCGCCAAGGCGATCACCTCAGGATATTTTCCATTTGGGGGTATCGGCGTGAACGAGGAGATCGCCCATGTCCTCGACACCGGCAAAATGATCTGGATGCACGCCTATACCTACAGCGCACATCCTGTAGGATGCATGGTGGCTCTTCGAAATCTCGATATCATTGACCGGGAAGGCCTCCCAGCCCAGGCGGCAGAGAAGGGTGCTTACCTGCTTGAAAGGCTGCAGGTGGCACTCTCCGACCATCCGCATGTAGGTGAGGTACGCGGGCTGGGGATGATGCTTGCCATCGAACTCGTGCAAGACAAACCGACCAAGGCGGAGTACGCGCCGGAAGAAAAGGTTGGAATCAAAGTGCATGACGCTGCGCAAGCACGAGGTCTTTTCAGCCGCCTGCGTGGCGATGTTTTCTTGCTGGCGCCTCCTGCCGTGACGACCAAGACACAACTTGACCGAATCGTAGACATCATGACGGAATCCGTTGTGTCTGTCCTGGGATCTTGAGAGAAACAGCGCGACCTAGCGAAGACAGTGAAGATGATTCGCGCAAAGACGCAAAGCGCACCAAGTTCGCAGAAAAGATATTAACCGCCGATTAACGCGGATTCTCGCAGATAGTAGGATATTCGCCGAACAGGCGCAGAGGACGCAGAGAAGTGCCTTTTTTGTTTGTCGGGAGACAACGACAAACAAAAACCTATCTCCCTTGAAGCGGGAGTCCTCTGATTAGGACTTGACCCTGGCTGCATGGCAGCCGCAGGGTGAAGGTGCAAAAGTGTTGCCGATTCACCGGAGTTGACATATATAGTCCTGTAACATCCTTTGTAAGGAGGTCGCTTATGTCTGCGGTCGACGATTCGGGTAAACTAATTAGCGCCCCGGCTCCACGATGGGTACAAAGTCCTAAGTGGGTGCGGGCGTTTCTAGGGGGCGAGGCCATTACGGACAGCAAGCGTGCCCACATACTCCGCGAAGGGGGCCCACCGGTGTACTACTTTCCCGTGGAAGACGTCCGGATGGACCTCCTTAAACCGACAGATCGAAAGACTGCCTCTCCCGGCAAAGGCGACGCGGCCTGGTGGACCATAGACGTTAAGGGAAAGACTGCGGAAAACGCCGTCTGGAGCTTTGCGACCCCGCCACCACAGGCCTCATTCCTCAAAGGGTATATGGCCTTCGAATGGAATAAGATGGACGCCTGGTTTGAAGAAAGAGAGGAAGTCTTCGGTCATGCGCGTGACCCGTTTAAGAGAATCGATGTCATTGACAGTTCACGCCATGTGAGAGTGGTCATTGCGGGGGAAACCGTTGCCGACTCAAATGAACCGGCTATTCTTTTTGAACCGAACCACCCTATCAGGTATTACCTGCCGAAAGTTGACGTACGTATGGACCTCTTGCTGCCTAGCGAGAAGATTTCACGTTGTCCCTACAAGGGGGACGCGCGGTATTATTCCGTGGCGGTGGGAGAAAAGATTGTCCCGGATATCGCGTGGTCGTACACCTATCCGACAAAGGAATGCGCGACAGTGGCGGGAAAGGTCTGTTTTTTCAACGAGCGGATCGACGAGATTTACGTTGACGGGGAACTCATTCCGAGGCCGAAGACACGGTGGTCGTGACCAATGTTTAACGAGCGATTGATTACAATTTGATTTTAAAAAAGGAGATATCCATTCATGATACCTTTAGATTTAGTATACCGTTCCCGTCCCATTCAGTATCCGCTTCTCGCAGCCATGAAGGCCTGCAAGGCCTGGGAGCAGGCCGGGATCGAATTAAAAAGCGTGAAGTTTGTGTCCGGAGCCGCGCAGTCGGATCCCATGCTGATCAAAGGCGAGTGCGACTTCATTTTCGGTAGTCATATATCTCCGTATATCCATCGATACCATGGGCATCCTTTTGTGTATCTGGGCTCCACCGTCAACTGGGTGGACGATGTTATGGTAACCAAGGAACCCATCCGGAGCTTGAAAGAGCTTGAAGGTAAGACCTTTAGCGAGATTGCAAAGGCGACGCCGGACACACATCACGGTTCGCACCCTGCCGGCAATCACCTGCTTTATCTCAAGAGGGAAGGGGCGGACCCTCACAAGCTCAAATACGTCCCTAGCGATCGCCGTAAGCAGTACCTCGACGTGGTCGAAGGAAAGGCCTTTGCGGCCTTCGCCTCCCTCCCTGACGACGAGGAGGCCCGTCGCAAGGGCTTGCACGTCTATCCTCTCGCGCCGCTCCCCATGGTGCTTGCCACGACTTTAACCACTCTTTGGCCCATCCTGGAAAAGCGCAGGGACCTGTGCGAAGCGGTAGCCAAAGCGGTCCTCATGGGAGTTCACTTCATCAAGACCAAGCGGGACGAGATGTGGGAGGTGATGCAGGAGGACGTGGCGGTGGAATTGGGGATCGAAGACCTGAGGGTCCTGGAGTATCTTCACAACCACAATCTCCACATTCTCGAGCCGCGGCTCTACCCTAACGCCGAGGCTATCAAAAACGCTTTTGACCTGGCGGTGATGGAGGAGCCGGAGATCGCCGACCGTTTGAATCCCATGAGCCTGTGGGACCTTCACGTGCTCAGGTCCATCGACGAGAGCGGTTTCATCAATAAGCTCTACGATGGCAAGGTTCCAGGCCCGGGAACCGTTATTGCCCAATGAAGGGTTGTGAGAAACGCCCACCTTGAAAGCTGAATCCGGGGAAGGTGGCTAACGACGGATGCGGGGTCAGACTTCTACGACTCGACTTTATTCGGAATAGGTAATTGCGAAGAGGGTCCAAACATCTCTCGCCATAGCCAAGAATCCTCGGGTTCGGGGCCAAGTCTCGAATTTGGCGAACAGTGTCCGGCTACGAGCGATAACGCCTATGTAAGGTGTGAGGATAGGGACGACGAGATTAGCTTCTTTCCGAATCGGCCGTGAGGGTCACGTATAGAGTGAGTTTTTGGCCGGGCTGCAGATATTGGTTTCTTTTAATATTGTTCCACTGTCTTAACTGTCTGATGGTGACTCTGAACCGTCGTGAGATGCGGAACAAAGAATCGCCTCTGCGCACTCGATAGGTAATCTTACGGGGTTTAGCGACCGTTCCCGGCACCGTGAGGGTATGCAGGCTGACGGGGATGATGCTGGAAGAGGGGCCGTAGGCCACAATAATTTGCTGGCCGGGCTGCAGTAGAGCACGAGGGGATATGTTATTCCAATGGCACAATTGCCGCACGGTAGTGCCATACCGGCGAGACAGGAACCACAGGTTTTCTCCAGACCTTACGGTATGGATGGACTTGTCGCCGTTAGCGGCGACACCTCGGAGAGCATTCTGCTGGCTCCCCCCGGCACGCGCGGGGATGGGAATAATGAGGTAATGCCCGGCGCGAATTAGATTGCCTCTAAGATTGTTGAGTTGGCGCAATACTCTTACTGTGGTTTGATAACGAAGCGCTAGCCCCCCCAGTGTCTCGCCGCGGCGCACCCGGTGCCGCACCCATTGGACCCGGAGTTCCGGAGGCAGCTGAGCCACCTCGGTAGCGAAGAGTTCCGCCTTGTCCAGGGGTAACAGCAGGTGATGGGGGCCATCCGGGGCCGTGGCCCAGCGGTTGAAACCGGGATTGAGTTGATGCAGTTCCGCCAAGTCCATATCGGCCAGTTTTGCTGCCGTTGCAAGATCCAATTGTGAGTCGATATCGACGCTGGTGAGATAAGGTTCGTCAGGGATAGGCCTGAGGCTGATGCCCAGTTTTTCCGGAGCGGCGACGATGTCGCGCAGCGCAAGGAGACGCGGTACGTATTGTTTCGTTTCACGGGGTAGCCGCAGTGACCAAAAGTCAGTGGGCCTGCGGCGCCGTCGGTTGTAGCGTATTGCCTTGAGTACGGTGCCTTCGCCCGCGTTATAGCCGGCCAAGGCCAGCAGCCAATCGCCATCGAAGAAATCGTGTAGATATTCCAAATAATCAAGCGCCGCCCGCGTGGAGGCCACGATATCGCGTCGCCCATCGTACCACCAGTTTAGTTTCAAGCCGAAGCGTCGTCCCGTAGCAGGGATAAACTGCCAAATGCCGGCCGCGTGGCCCCGAGAATAAGCATAGGGCTGAAAGGCGCTTTCTATCACCGGCAATAACACGATCTCGGTGGGCAGTCCCCGTTTTTCTACTTCGTTGACGATGTAATGCAGATAGGGTCGTGCGTGCTCGGCGACGCGATCGAGGTAGTCTTGATTACGGCTGAACCATTTGGCCTCTCCATCGATTCGCCTATCTTGCCGCTCCGGGAAGGCAAAGCCCTGGCGGATGCGATCCCACAGATCCGAGTCTTCCTCGCCGGGGTGGAGGCTGGCGGATTGTGGGTCGGAACCAGCGAAATCCTCCGTCGTATTTGCATCATCGTATTCTAGTGAGGGCTCATCTTGAGTTGTCGATAAGTCAATGGATTGGGATTGGTCGGTTGTAACAGGACCCCACGGCCATGTTAAAGATCGTTCATCCTCTATTTCCCACAAGGGAAATGATTCGGGTTGGTTGGAAGTGTCGGGCTCCTGTGGCCATGTTTGATCAGTCAGCTCAACGGATGGCTGGGTAAACACGATCTCAGAACCATCAAGAACGGGTTCCTCCGGGGCCGCACTGGGCATTGCGGTCTGCGCCGGTGTCGCCCGCTGCCCATGAAAAGTACAGCCGCCGATCATCAATCCCACCGCCATGAGGCAGGCAAGGAAAGATATTTTCCCCTCTGAATGTTCCACAGTTCCAATCTTCTTAAGCGGTTCTAGATATGGTGTCTTACTTCAAAATCAACCAATCGAGGGTGTCGTGCACCTACAGGCTTCCCGTTCAAAAGGACAGTTCTAAATTGAAATTATTGGCAATTAAGCGGATAGACCTAGAGGCTTTGTAATGTTTTCATCAGTAGAACGAAGTTAGCGAAAAGAGCATGGACGGAATGTCTTTGGGTTTTTCTACCTTTCAGATTACGCTTTACTTATGCGACAGTCAAATTAAAGGCTCGCATTCCATACAGAAATTGACAATCCATTAGCATGGGGTGTATTTGATGACCTTGGCTTGAACCCATTCTTCAGGCAGAAGGAGTCGTGGGATGATCGATCATGGACAATTTGCTGTGCCGGGGACCACGCGGTCACGACTGATTTTAGAGGTCGCGTCGGAGTTGGTGGGTGAAGACGATTGGCTACAAAAGCAGGCCAAAGTGAGCCTGCGCACGCAAGGCACCGCTGATTGGCCATTGACTCTGTTTGCCAGCGACAATCCGGAAGCGATAGACGACATCGTGTCCGGAAAGGCCCAGGTGGCCATTATGAATCCGGTGGAACCCCTTACCTTGGCCTTCCGCGGTACCGGGCCGTTCAGTGAACCGTTACCGCTGAGAATCATCACAACAATCCCCTCGGAAGATCAGATAGCCTTTGCCGTTTCCGAGCAGACGGGCATTACGTCCCTCGAAGACATCCGTGAGCGCCGGTTCCCGCTCCGTGTGTCGGTACGAAAGTTCCAGCGGCATTCCACACACTTCTTTATCAAGTACACGCTCGCAGCCGCAGGCTTCTCGCTGGATGATATTACCTCGTGGGGCGGTGAAGTTCGCTACGACGCCTCTTCCCCCCAGGGACAGGAACGCCTGAATGCCTTGGAGCGAGGGGAGATCGATGCCATCTTTGACGAGGGGGTCAATCGCTGGGCCTACAAGGCCCTTGATCAAGGGATACGACCGTTGCCGCTTGGCGGGGTGCTGCTGAAAAAGCTGGAGGACATGGGTTTCAGGCGTGGTGTCATTCGAAAGGCCGACTACCCGAAATTAACGGCGGATGTCGTGAGCCTCGACTTCAGCGGGTGGGCCGTGTTCACTCGTGAGGATGCCCCCAACGATCTCATCATGGCTTTCTGCAAAGCTCTCGAGGCCCGCAAGGATCGGATCCCATGGCAGGGTGAGGGGCCGCTTCCGCTGGATCGTATGTGCCGCGATACATCCGAGACCCCGTTGGATATCCCGCTTCATCTCGCGGCGGAGCGTTTCTGGCGTGACCGTGGTTATCTGACTTGAGACCTGCCCAATTGCGAGTCCGGATTATTCGAATGGTTTAAAGTGGACCGAGACGCTGAGACCCGCGCGCACGGCGAGAGATTATGGCATTCGCAGCACTCCGGCACAGAGACTTCCGTATTTTCTGGACTGGCCAGATCCTTTCGGGGATGGGAACACAGTTCTCTACGGTAGCCATGGCCTGGCAGATCTATGAACTCACCAACTCCCCCCTTCACATTGGCATGCTCGGGCTCGCCCGTGCCATTCCCCAAATGTCGCTTCTTCTCTTCGGCGGCCTTCTTGCCGACGCCGTTGACCGCAAGCGCTTGCTGATCGTCACCCAGGTCGGGCAGTTTTTGGTTTCGGCGGGACTCGTGATCATCACGCTCTCCGGCAGGGCCTCCCCTTTTGCCCTCTACGGCGCAAACGTGTTCTTTGCGATCTTTTCATCGCTGGAAACGCCGGCCCGACAAACGCTCCCTCCCAATCTCGTGCCCCGCCCTGAGCTGGCCAACGCCCTGGCTTTGACCAATGCCCAGCGCCATGTTGCAATGATCGCAGGACCCTCCCTGGCCGGAATAGCTCTAGGTTTTGTCGGGCCGGCCCTTTGCTATGGCGTGGACGCCATATCCTGGCTTGCCATGGCGTTCTCGCTCACCTGCATCACGACCCCGCTCAGCGCCGCTAGCCGTCGAGCCATATCTTTCAACTCGCTCAAGGAAGGCGTGGGCTTCGTACGCTCACAACCCGTGATTTTGCTGCTCATGTCCCTCGACTTTGGCATGACGTTTCTTGGATCGACACGCGCGCTACTCCCCATCTACGCGCGCGACATCCTCCAGGTGGGCCCGGAAGGGTTGGGTATCCTTCACTCGGCGGTCGCGGCGGGTTCGCTGGGCTCGGCCACCTTTCTGAGCTTTTGGGGACGTGTCCGGCGCGCCGGGCGGTGGGCCCTCATCGGCGTAGCCATCTACGGCGCCTGCTTGCTTCTGTTTGCGTTCTCAAAGGTCTTTTGGTTTTCGGTCCTGATGCTGGCAGGAACGGGTATGGGGAATACGATCGGCGCCGTGCTACGTAGCACGATCAACCAATTATGCACCCCCGACGAACTCCGCGGCCGGATGTCTTCTGTCAATAGCATCTTCACCAGCGGCGGACCTCAACTGGGCCAGTTCGAGTCAGGCCTGGTCGCTTCCTTCGCTGGGGCGGAGATTGCCGCGTTCATAGGGGGTGTGGCCACGCTCTTGCTGGTGACGAGTCTCTCCCTCGCTGCCCCAATCGTCCGCCGGTTCGAGATCGGCGGTGAGAGCGTGCCCGCCGCGGCGGGCCCCCGACATCGCTAGAAGGGGAGGAAAGGGGAGGCGACTCTTTTTCTCTAAGCGAGGTCAAAACTCTGCGTTGCCCGGTGTACGCGGGAAGGGGATCACATCGCGGATGTTTTTAAGACCGGTCAGATACATCATCATCCGCTCCAACCCGAGTCCGAAGCCCGAGTGAGGGACCGTTCCGAATCGGCGGAGGTCTAGGTACCACCAGTAGGGCCTTTCATCCAGCCCCGTTTCCTTTAACCTCTTCAGAACCACGTCGTATCGCTCCTCGCGCTGGCTTCCCCCGATAATCTCCCCGACCCTCGGCACCAACACATCTATCGCCCGCACCGTTCGGTCGTCATCATTGACACGCATATAAAAGGGCTTGATGTCTTTCGGGTAGTCGGTAACGATCACCGGCTTCTTGAAGATTCCTTCGGTTAGAAACCGCTCGTGCTCCGTTTGCAGGTCGTGGCCCCACATGGGCGGGAACTCCCACTTTCTGTTGGCGTCTTGCAGGACCTTGATGGCGTCGGTGTAGGTGAGATGGGCAAAGGCCGATCCCACGACATGCTCCAGTGTGCTGAGTACGGTTTTCTCCACACGTTGATTGAAAAACTCAAGGTCTTCCCTGCAGTGCTCGAGAATGTGGCGAATGGTGTATTTGAGAAACTCCTCGGCAACGCGCATGTTGTCTTGGAGGTCATGGAACGCCATTTCTGGCTCAATCATCCAGAATTCGGCCAGATGGCGTGGCGTGTTGCTGTTCTCGGCACGGAAGGTAGGGCCAAAGGTATAGACCTTGGTAAAGTTCAGGGCGAATATCTCAGCCTCCATCTGGCCGCTCACGGTGAGGTACGCAGGCCGTCCGAAAAAGTCCTGCCGCCAGTCCACGTCGCCGTCATCGGCCCTGGGGACGTTTCGCAGATTCAAAGAGGTGACGTTGAACATCTCACCAGCGCCCTCGCAATCGGAGGTGGTGATGATCGGGGTCTGGACGTAGATGAAGTCCCGCTCCTGAAAGAAGCTGTGTATGGAGCGGGTGAGGGCGTTGCGCACGCGGAAGGCCGCGCCGAAGGTGTTGCTGCGGACCCTGAGGTGGGCGATCTCGCGCAGGAACTCAAAAGAGTGTCCCTTCTTTTGTAGCGGATAGCTCGCAGGATCCGCCGTACCATAAACAGAAATGCTTGTGACCTTCAATTCCACGGCTTGACCCTTGGCGGGGGATTGGACTAGGACACCCGATGCGGAAATGGAGCTGCCAGTGGTGACTTGGGTGAGTGTTTCATTCGGCACCACTCCACCTTCCACCACGAGTTGCAGGCTCTTGAACCGCGAGCCATCATTTAATTCAATAAAGGTGATGCCCTTGGAATCCCGACGTGAGCGAACCCAACCCTGCACGGTGATTTCGCTCCCCACGGGCAAAAGGTAGGCCTGCTTAATCGATGAGCGCTGTGAATCCATAGGGCAAGTATCGGAAAATGAGCCAGGATGTCAACCTGCTTTTTGTTGGAAAATCCTCATTTGTCGCTGCCGCCGATCGATGGCGAGTCTTTAGCACCGTTCCAGAAGCGCTATGGTTTCCACCTCCTCTGTCTGGGGAAACATGTCAAATGGCTGAATGCTCGTCAGTCGGTATCCATCTCCTGTCAGCCGATCCAGATCTCGTGCCAGGGTCGCTGGCTCACACGAGACATAGAGGATCTTTGGCGCCCTGGCGGCGAGCATAGCCTGTAGGGCTTGAGGCTGGAGGCCCTTCCTTGGGGGGTTGCAAACAATTAAATCGATTTCAGACAGCTGGCGCCTTGCCTCCTCGATCTTTTCCGCCACGTCCCCTACGAAAAAACGGCAGTTGTGAAAGCCGTTCATCCGTGCGTTCTGTTTGGCTGTCGAGATGGATAGGAGATTTTGATCGACACCCCAAACAGAGGCAGCATTGGTTGCTAGGTACAGGGAAAGGGGCCCGACTCCGCAGTAGAGATCCAGAACCCTCTCCCGGCCTTTGAGATCTGCCATGGCGACAGTGGCTTCATAGATCCGACGAGCCACAGACGGGTTCGCCTGGGAAAAGACACCGGCGGGTAGCATGAGTTTCAAAAATCCAATCTGTTCCACGATGGAGTCATGGCCAGCTAATGAACGGTAACGTTCCCCCCAAATCACATTGCCTCGTTCCTCGTTGATATTCTGGACGACCCCGCTGATAAAAGAAAAACGTCGATGGAGGGCTCGGGCTAACTCTTGGCCTTGGCGAAACTGGCCATGGCGGGTCACGAGCGTGACCCCGAGCTTACGCCGTGAAAAACTATAGCGGAAATCGATATAGCGAAGGTCCCCTGTGTCGTCTTTCTCGTTATAAGCTTCGATCCCCAGCCGAACCATTTGCCCTTTTAGGTACTTCAGCACGGAGTTCATGGGTTTCGGATGAACCGGACAAGAAGAGATGTCGATGACGCGGTGACTCTGCGGGTAATAAAGACCAATAGCGATTTCATTCTTTACCTTATGCACAACGAGCTTGACCCGTGCCCGGTAGCCCAACCGGTGCGGAGAGGGGACGACGGTAGGAATCTCGAGACCCGCGAGGCCAGGGTAAGTAGCCAGCACCTCGGCGAGCCGATCCCGTTTTCGGCTCAATTGCTCAGGGTAGGGCCGATCAATCAAGGGACAGCCAATACAATTTGGGTAGTGAGGACAGGGAGGGATATACTTTCCCATTTCTTGGAACTTAGCATGTGACCAACTGAAAGATAACCCATGATTGCTCTCCAAGGTTGGGCCAGGGAGGGGCTTCCTGCCTTGCTTTTCTTAATTTGGCCTTCTTGGTAAAATATTACTTAGAATATGGACCTTTTGACCGACCTTTGGAATCAGATGGCCCCGTACCTGCGCCCATGGTGGGATTCCCTGGAATTGTGGAGGACGGCAGGAGTATCTCTCATTGCATTTTTTGTTATCTGTTTACTCTTCCGCAGGCCACTGGGGAGATGGCTCTCAGACGAGCGGTCCCAGGAGCACGACGCCGGGCTCTTCAGAAAGTCCGAGGAGTTTGTTTCAGATGCCTTCCTGGAGTCTTTTTTGAATAAGCAACTCTCTGAACGGATGTGCCAGAGGAGAGACATGGCTCGGATACCGCGGCTTAGTGAGGAGTTCAACCGCCTGGGAAACCAATTTCTCAATAAAGAAGTACGGAGGGCATTCGAACAACTGCTTTGGACGCTCGTGAGGGTCAACGGCTTTGTCTCCCAGCACTTCTTTCAAAACACCACGGCAGACCGGCTCGAGCTGCACCCAAAATTGATCGATCAAAAACGGTACGAAGGATACGTGAAGGAATTGAATAAACTAATTAGTCGTACCTGGGAAGTTTACAGGACCTACCGTATGACGGTTAAACAAGAGCTCAAAGTCTAGACTACAGCAGCGGTTGAGAAACGTTAAAGATTAATTAGCCGCAGATTTACGCAGACTAGGGAACAGCAAACCGCAGAGCGCATGGCGCCAAGCGTTAAGACATTTAATCTCAGATTTTCGCAGATTATCGCGGATTGAGATTTACTCACCGCGGAGCCGTAGAGGGCGCAGGGAATTGATTTGTTGGATACGATCAGCCCCCGGCGATCCACTGCATCTGGGGTTTTGTCCCGCGCTTGGCGCATTCCTGATTGAAAAGTTCCGTCATCTCCTTCAGCAGCTCCTTGGGCATGTCCTCGAAGTTGAGCATGTTGCCCCCCGTCCGCGTGCTCCTCATGGTCCCGTGGCTTTGCCGATGAATCTTATTTCTTTTGCTGCTTAGCTTGAGGGCAATGTACTGGGCGGGCTTATCACTGACCACCGCATGGCCATGCCACCACCAGGCGGGAGGCACGATGATGGACCCGGGTCCCCATGATTCTATTTGCTTTTCTCCTCCCTCGGGCCACATGATCGAGTATCCTTCACCCGTGAGCCACAACACATGGTCCCCGGGACCATGCCGGTGGATGTTTGTGAAGGTCCCGCTCGGGAAGATGGTGGAGTGGGAACCAAGGACTCCGTTGCCCAACTCCCAGCTCTGGCTTTTCATGTTATTACCCCTAGAAGATTCTCGAAACGGTATTCCGTTGATATCGGCAATGAAATTGCTGAATGCCAAGGATAAGGGTTTATCCCACGCGGTGAAGGTCTCCCATTTGATCTTCCCTGAAAAGTAGTCTTCCTCGCTGTTATACCGTTCAGGGAAGACTGCGGGGTTGTTAAAGATGTAATCCTCATTGCGAATGAGGTTCATCATGATCGGCGCGGTGGTGACCGCTATGAACCTCGCAGGCTCGTTTCCCGAGCCATTAAAATGCTGATACCAGGCATTGAGCGGGAGAGTGAACAGGCTACCTTCCTGCCACTCAAAGTGGTTCTTCCTTTGTCCCTCATACCAGACACTCGTGCTCCCTCTCCCTTTGAGGACGAAGATCAGATCTTCGTAAAAGTGCTTCTCGGGGTTGAGCTTTCCTCCAGGGGGGATCTCGCAAATATAGGCCGCGTCGAGGTCTCCTGTGCCGTCCAGCTGCATCATCACGCCATTGCCGCCCGTACGCTTCCAGGGTTTGAGCGGCTGGGTGTACACATTTTTCACGATCGTGCCCCGGATCAGATCCAGCCCTTCCTTCTCGACCCAATCTTCAAAGAACAGAACATTCCATCTCGGCGCGGCCATAGCGGTTTCTCCTTATCTGTTAATCAATGCGCTATATGTAGAATAGGCTGGTTTTCGTGTCAATCGCAGGCCTAGGACTTCAACCGTCCATTTCCCTTTTCCCTTGAGGCTGAAAACGATTTGACGGTTGCACTCGAAAGTGACTATCTCTTTAATTCCCGATGATGGATCTCTATTGTGAACGTCTGGGTCCCGGTCTTTGGGCTGAGCCTATCAACGCCTCGAGCAATTTGACCTTTTTTATTGCCGTGTGGGCCATTTGGCATCTGGCTCAAGTTTGACAAACACTATCGCGTAGTATTTGGCTATTGATTGCCCTGGTAGTTGCCATTGGAACAGGCAGCTTGCTTTTTCATACCTTTGCTGCCTGTTGGGCAAGGTTTCTCGATCTCTCGCCCATCCTAAACTTTCGCCTCCTGTTTTTATGGATTTACAGCCGCCAAATCGCCGGGATGGGATGTGGTTCCAGCGTAATCCTATGCCTGGGGTTTGTTGTTGTTGCCCATTTCGGCGCACAGTTTCCACATGTACTCAACGGCTCGGTCAGGTACGCGCCTGCACTTCTATTGTTGCTGGGAATGGGATTCTATCACCACCTGAGAGGGAAGAAGGAGCGGGGCCTGCTCTTGGCGGCGGCGGGGGCGCTTTCGCTATCTCTGGTTTTTCGCACCATCGATAACGGGGTTTGCCCTTATTTTACGCCCGCGACCCATTTTCTGTGGCATCTGTTGAATTCGGTGGTACTGTACTTTTTGTTAAGAGGCGTAGTCGTGAACTTGCCGCGTTCGGAGGCCTGAAGGGCTTTGCTAATGTTGAGAAGCATGATTCAAGGCTCCATGCCAAATAGCCGCGTGGCGTTTCCACCTAGGATCTTTTCCTTATCCGTTTCCGAAACGCCTCCCATTTCTTTAACCATCCTTACGGTTCCTTCTTTCCAAGTGGCAGAGGCATCACCATGCGGGTAATCACTACCCACCGTTAGATTATGGCCTTTCCAATAGTCGCAGGCGTATTTTAGTGAACCCTCAGCGGCAAAGGCTGAAACCCATATCTGATTGAAATATTCGCTGGGGAGTTTGCCCAGTTTCTCCTTGGCCTTGAGATCCATGTCTAGCCTGTCCATGAGCCACGGAACAAACGCAGCTGAGCCTTCAACGAAGCAAATTCTGAGGTCAGGAAATTCCTTGAGGGCGCCTCGTAGAATAAGACTCCCCATGTCGACCATGTAGCGGAAGGGGAAAGCCAACAAGAACGGCAGCTGGTTGTTACCCACCTCCAAAAACAATTGCTCAATACCCACCAACGCTGGGTTGGGATGGCCAGCGCGATCCGAGGCCGTGTCGTGCACCAGGATAGGAATATCTAGTTCGCAGACCTTGTCATAGAATGGCCAGAGCATTTCAGCACCCAGATTAGCCTCCTGGAACCCTCCCATTAGCTTAACCGCCCGTAGACCGAGGGTTTTGACGGATCTTGCTAATTCCCGGCAAGACTCCTCCACGTCAGGTAGGAAGACCCAGCCGACGCCCAGATATTTCTCTGGATGCGCACACTCTTTCAAGTCTTGAGCTACGGCATCGTTGTAAGCCCTGGCTAGCTCACAGCCAAGGTCCCGATCCCATGTGTAAAGTAATTCTCTGTTTTCAGGTATGAGGACATGGACGTCAAACCCTTCCCATTCCACCTGTTGATCCCTGGTGTCCAGGTGCCAGCGTCCCTTGGGGGCTTGATTCTTGATCAGCGTACCATCGGGAAGGACCGACTTTACCTCATCCCCGTTTCTGACCACCTTTGGCGAGTGCTGATGCTTGGCGCTCACCCCCTCCAAAAACGAGACAGGGAAATAATGCGTGTCGCAGTCAATGTACATATCTCAGCCTCCCTCCGGTTTAAATGGAGACACCCAGTCTAGCTGTTGAGCGTAAAATAGGGCAGATAGCGGACGGGGTCAAGAGGAAAAGGGTAGTGCTAACCCAGATCCGACAAAAATGACCAGGCCACGTGCTGTCCTAGGCCAGAGGTTGTAACGGACACAGATATTTGGGTCGCTAGCAGGCTGCTGAAAAAGATTCATATGCCATCAGCCTGCCTTAAGCAGGCGTTTAGGATAGTTGCGCTCGATCGACTCGCTCCAACGTACCGCCTAAGTACGCCTCAGCTCGTCGATTTTTCGCGCGCTGCTCGGCTGAGCTAGGTCGAGGCCTCGCCTCTGAGATCTTTTTGACCAGCCTGCAAACAGATTTTTTCCACAACCTGCTAGTCCGTAACTACACTTCAGGTGAGTTATCGACCCTTCGAGAACCTCAGGGCCGTGAGCTTGTCGAACCGGTCCGTGGTACAGACAGTCCTGAAGGGCCATCTAGTGCTTGTCCCGTACGATCTCATTTCGACCGAGGAGTAATGAACTTGGCCCATAGCGCATCGTACGGGACTTGCTGGCGATGATTTCTAGGACCGATTATTGTCGGATCGGGGTTAATGGAGATAACCGCTGCCACCGGAACCTTGCGAGATGGCAAGGGAAAGGTTGTGGCGCACGGCCTTCATATGCGGGTGAATGTCCAGGGCCTTACGGAAGCAAACTGCGGCCTCATCATACTGGCCGAGCGACATATGGCAAAGCCCCTGACCAGAAAACGCCGCAAAGTGATTGAGGTTACGCGCAACGGTCTCCCGACAATCGGCGATGGATCCTGCGAAATTTTGTGCCATGTAGCGCACTGTCGCGCGCTTGTTCCATCCTTCGGCAAAGTCAGGGACAAGCTCGATCACACGTGTGAAGAGACTCTCGGCTTCGGAGAACTCATGTCGTTGCATGGCTTCCACCCCGGCCCGAAAAAGCATTTCTGCTTCGGCGATTCCCGACCGGCACCACAGACTCCAAAGCTTCGCCTCCGCGGTTGCAGCCAGGGTCCGATCCTCTCCCTTCAGGATGGCTAGGGCTTCTTCTTCAGTCATGGAGGGATTTCCAACCAAGGACATTCGGGTTGCAAGACCCTACTACCTTCGTCTCGGGCTGTCAATTTCCAACTGATGAGCGGCCCTATATCAAATCCGAAAATACGGTGGTAGCAAGGAGATAAAGTGGGCATTGATATAAGGCCTAATCATCTTGACAATCTTTCTTAACCATGCAGGAGTTTGGGGAATCCAAGGGTGAGAAAAGGGGTACTTGTGGTGCGAGAAAGGAGTTGAAGGATGAGAGACGGATTTAAGATCATCGACGCTGACCGGCATGTTTTGGAGCCGTCTGACCTTTTCGATAGATATCTCCCCCAGCGGTTTCGGGGACGCGTGAAGGTCGAGGGTCCTAATCAGACCAGCCGTTTCGTGGACGGAGAACCGGTCTCCGATTCGCACCGACGGCCTAATCGACCCACAGAAGACTTCGGCTACATCTTTGCCGGGTCGAAACGCTGGCGTGAGACCTTCGCCGACGCCCTGGCGGCAGGCTTCGATCCCGCCTCAAACCTGCGGGATATGGACCGCGAGGGAATTGATCTGAGCGTCCTCTTTCCCACCCTCGGTCTCTACATCATGTGGCGCGACAATCTAGACCCCGAGCTCAGCGCCGCCATCTGCCGAGCGTACAATACCTGGCTGGCGGAGTACTGCAGCACCAATGGATCGCGGTTGTATGGCGTCGCTCTCATTCCCTTGCAGGATCCAGCTCGGGCAGTAGACGAGCTACGGCACGCGAAAGAGAAACTAGGCCTGGTAGGTATCTTCTGGCGCCCCAACAAGCTGTGCGACCGGACGCTCTCAAGCCCCGATTATTTCCCGATTTATGAGGCAGCATCCGACCTTGGAGTAGCGATATGCGTCCACGAGGGCGCGCGCACCGTGCTACCCCAGGCCGGATCGGACCGCTACAGCGAATTCGGTCGTCACATCGCCTGCCACCCCATTGAACAGATGCTCGCTTGCCTCAACCTCTGCGCGGACGGTGTCCTCGAACGGTTTCCCCGTCTCAAGGTCGCCCACCTCGAGTCAGGTTGCGGGTGGGTCCCGTTTTGGTTGGAACGCATGGATGAGCACTGGGAGCACATTTCACACGGCTCCGCCCGAACCACAAAGGAAAAACCCAGTGTTTACTTTAAGCGCCAGTGTTGGGTAAGCTGCGAGGCCGGCGAAGAACTTGTACCATGCTTCGTGGAGCATGTGGGGGCGGACTACCTAACCGTCGCCACTGACTACCCGCATAGCGACGCCGTTGGCAAATTCCCAGATCTGACCGTGGGAGCGCTTAGCGCCAACAGTAAGTTTAGCACCGAGGCACGGCGGAAGATGCTGTGGGACAATCCGGTTCGGCTATACGGGTTGGAGGTATAAAGATGGCTAAATACCGAGTGGTTTACTGCGGAAGCAACGAGGTCCCTGTGGATCTGATCAAGCCGATCCTTGATGAGATCGACGCAGAAATGGTCATAGAGAGGCCTAAGTCGGAAGCGGAGGTGGCTGAGGCCGGACGCGATGCGGACGGGTTGATCTTCCACGGCGCGATTCCATTCACACGCGAAATTATCCTCCAGCTGAAACGCTGCAAGGTCGTGTGTCGCACCGGTGTTGGAGTAGATCGAATGGATCTCGAAACCGCCGCCGAGCGTGGCATCGTGGTGAGCAATGCGGCGGGTTGCAACGCCATCGAAGTGGCGGAGCAAACCATCGGGCTGCTGATCGCGGCTGCGAGAAAGCTCGTGCGCATGAACCAGTACGTTCATGAGGGGCGCTGGCGGCGCCACACGGCCGAGATGCATGCCTTTCGTGGTCCCGTCTCGCGCATCGCAGGACGGACCCTAGGGATTGTCGGGCTGGGTCACGTGGGGCGCCAAGTTGCTCCGCGCGCACAAGGAATGAAGTTAAAGGTCCAGGCTGTCGATCCTTATCTGGAGCCGAGAATCGCCCAGGACCTTGGTGTGTCCCTTGTTACCTTGGATGAGCTTGTCCGGACATCAGACTTCGTTAGCCTGCACGCTCCCCTCACAGGCGCCACGCGCAGGATGTTTGACCGCGAGCGATTGGCTGCTATGAAGCCAACCGCGTTTCTCATCAACTGTGCTCGGGGCGGCCTCGTGGACACCGATGCCTTGTACGACGCCCTTGTCTCAGGTCAACTTGCGGGCGCGGCCCTCGATGTCACAGACCCTGAGCCCATACCGGCCGATCACAAGATCCTCACCCTCCCCGATCTCATTGCCACGGCCCACACTGCCGCCAACTCGAACGAGTCCTACGTCGACTGTCAAACCCACGCGGCGCGAGAAGTGGCGCGGGTCCTCAGCGGTCAACCACCCACCACGGAAATCAAAGACCCCTGGCTGGTGGGTGGCGCACAGGATGAAGGATTTGGTGGCGTGTGAGTTTCATCTGATAGGGATCGAGGGAGGAGAGAAGGAGTTAAGGATGGTGAGTTCATTAATGGCGGGTTACGCCACCAAAGGGCAGGGGGCGGGACCGCTCATTGTGACCGAGCGGGCAGGTCTGTTTGAGAAATACGGCCTGCATGTGCAAACCCGTCTGATGGGTGGCGCGCGGGGTGTCGTGCGTGGTCTGATGAGCGGTGAGATCCAGTTCGGTAATCTGGCCGCTCCCAATATGATGCGGCTCAGCCTGGAGGAAAACTTGGATCTCGTTTATCTGACCGGTGGCATCAACCAGCAATTTCTGGTGGGACGTCCGGGCATAGCGAGTGTAGAGCAGCTCACAGGGAGAACCTTCGGTGTCCCCGGAGATGGAGGTCTGTCCGACGTGATGGCTGACTTTGTGATTGATCGCCTAAAGCTCCAAGGAATCCGTCCGGTCCAAATGTCTGCTGAAGAAGGAGTGAGGCTCACCGGGCTAATCAATGGCGAGTGCGATGCTACCATTTTGACACCTCCTGACGCCATGGAGGCAAGAAAACGAGGGTGTCGGTTCCTTGTGGACTTTACCGATTACGGAATGAACTTCGCCCTGGGTGGAATTGCCTCCCGGAGGAGCTACATCTCGAAAAATATGGAAATCACAAAGAGCTTTATCAAGGCATATGCGGAGGGAATGCACCGTTACCGGACGGACAGGAATTTCACGGTAAAGGTTCAGGCAGAATACAGCACCCTGTCGGATCCATCCATCGCTGAGGAGACATACGACATCACCGTGGCAGGGATGCCAAAAGTCCCCTTTCCTAAGCTAGAGGCTTTGCGGGCGGCATTGAAAGTTATGGCGAAAGAGCTTCCGCTTGCTGCCAAAGCAGACCCGCGTCAATTTGTCGACGATAGCGTTTTGCAAGAACTGGATGCCGACGGATTCATCGCCGGGCTCTATCGCTAGTCCACTGTTTACTTTCCCAGTGACTTGAGCGTGTTCACAGAGGGGGCAAAAAACATTGCCCCTGAGACGGCTTGAGTGTAGTTCATCAGGTGGTCGTGGAGTCCGTCGCCGGTTGTTCCCATCATCCGGTTGAGCATCTTTTCAGGGACGGCGGTGCTCTTGGTATAGGCGATGAAGAAGAGCCCCGACTCGGATGTCGTTCCGTAAGGGAAGCTGTGACGGACAATTTCCAGCTCTTCGCCATTCTCCTCAATGACAACCCGGCTGATGTGAGCCGTGGGTGGTTTCACCTTGGCTGGAAGCTCCTTGCTATCCCGCTTACGCCGTCCGATGACCCTTTCTTGGTCCTCCCGGGGAACGGTAGCCCACTTTGCCAGGTCGTGAACGTAGCGCTGGGTGAAGACGTAACTTACCCCAGCAAAGTCCGGGTCCTCTTTTCCGATCAGGGCCACTCCCTCTCGTGGGGTTCTCCGTGCCATCGATAAATCCCGTGAGATCGCGTGTGTCGAGGTAGCGAAAGCCATGCACCTCGTCCATCACTTCTACCATGTCGCCAAGAAGGTTCCTGAGGCGCATGGCAAGCTCGAGATTGAGGTCATGACGTTTTGAAATGATATGGAACAGCAGATCTCCATCTGTGCTGGGCGCGCGTCTGCCCTTCCACTCGATTGGCCGGAAGGGCCTCAAGTTCACCGGCCTCTTCCCTGGAGAGATAACGTCCCAGAATTCACAGCCGAAGCTCACGTTGCACACGAGCTTTGCCCTCGAATCGGCGGCGCTGACCTTTTTAACGAGAGCGGGTACCTGGGCAGCGATCTTTGTTACGGCCGAGCCGTTCACAGCGCGTTCATGAACACGCAGGATGAGGAAAACCGCAAATGGATTCGGTTCAGGAATAATACCAGCCTGTGGTTGTGCCATAGAGAAATCGTGGGGTCAGGCTTGCATAAGTGAATGGAGCTGTTTTCTCCGGTCTTTATTCATCTATACAAGCCTGACGCCATTTACTTGGGGATTGATCACATTGATGGGTTTGCCGGAGGCATAAGCGAGGATCTGATCGACGATCACCCCAAAGTAAGACTCATAGGTATCCCTTGTGACATAACCCAAGTGGGGAGTGCAGGTCACGTTATCCATTTTTAGCAGTGGGTGGACCCCTCCGGTAACGGGTTCGTCCTCGTAAACATCCACCGCCGCAAAGCCTGGGCGCCCGGATTTGAGGGCTTCCACCAGGGCACTCTCAGCGATGAGTCCAGCGCGACTTGCGTTGATGATCAGCGCCGTGGGTTTCATGTGTGCGAGATCCTGGCGAGTGATGATACCACGGGTCTCCTTGTTGAGGGGGATGTGCAGGCTCAAGATGTCAGCTTGTCTAAAAAAGGATTCGCGGCTTTCCGCGACGTCGTAGCCAGCCTCTCTTGCGCGTCCCGTTGACCCTTCTCGCCCCCAACACAGCACGCGCGCCCCGAAGGCCCGTCCTACGCTGGCTACGATACCGCCGATGCGACCGAGGGCGTAGATTCCCAACGTCCTGCCCTGCACACGGGTTCCGAGTGTCGTTTGCCAGTTTCCTTCTTTTAGTTGTCGCACCTCTCGGGGAATATGCCGCAGCGCAGCGAGTATGAGTGCCCAGGTGAGCTCCGCTGTTGTATGCGGATCGCCGGAGCCGCCGGCGGAGATAACGATCCCGTGCTCGGTACAGGCGTCGACATCGATGTGACCTACGTTGCGCCCCGTTTGGTTAACGAGCTTGAGGTTGGGGAGTCGTTCGATCACGGCGCGCGGGAAGCGCGAGCGTTGCTGGGTTAGGATGACTGCCTCAGCGTCTTTCAACCGATCGGCAAGGCGTGCAGGATCCTTTTCGGTGTCCTTGTAGACGATTACATCGTGGCCGCTGAGTTTTTTGTAACAGTCGAGCGTACGGAAAGAGTCTTGATAATCATCGATCACTGCAATTTTCATGATGGTCCTTCCTTTGTATCGAGGGATCTTTTAACTCACCCACCCGTGGCGGATTCATTGCGCCGGAGAAGAAAGTACAGACAAACGATCGGCTATGTCAACTCATATGTTAGGCCGTTGGTATGTCTTGGAGCTTCGCATTTGCCCTGCGAAACGGATTATGATAGCCGAAGATCCATGCAATCTAGGCTCCTCTCCCCAAAGATGTCTGGGATCTCGCGCCCGGATTTGCCGAGGTCGAGATGGGGGGGGGCGACCATTGGCCTGTCACAGCAGAACAGCGGATGGAGATCCAGGACAACTCGACGGAGCTTTACTTGACCCACGCCGATTGGGTCTCCGCCGATGGTTGGTTCGGAACGTGCAACGCTATCTGGGGGTATCTTGCTGTACCGGCTCAAAGACTATGCGGGAGGGAAAACGCCCGGCCCTTTTTGCAAGGGAAAGACGTGATTTCGAAGGTATTACATTCTAAAGTCCTAGAGTTAAACGCCTAGGATGCCCTAGGAGACTTGCTAAAGATGATTTCCTTGCCTGTCTCGTAGCTGATCGTTTTTAGAGTTTCTTCCGGTCCCGACCGATTGCCCATCATAATCATAGGACCTGAACCTTTGTTCTCCAGCTGATAGAAAGACCCCCCCGTTACCATTGCTACCATGCCTGGGGTGAGCATTTTTTTGTTGCCGTCAGGGAAAGTCATGGTGCACTCACCTTCAATCACAATAAAGGTCTGATCCGCATTGTGGCAGTGCATCTCATCCTTACGGCCTGGGGGATAGTAATGATGCCAAGCATGGAAACGCGGCGTGTTCATAATGCTTTTCCGTTTTTTCTCCTTTGCCAGTTCATGCATGTTGACGATTTCAATGGACATTTTGCTGACCTCCTTAGGCGAATATCGGCTTCCCTTCTCTGCAAGAAATCTAGTACCACAATGCCTCACGCCCGGTCAACGCCCTTCGTGGATTTGACAGTGTACGGTCAGAATGTATACGCTCGGACAAGCTTCGACTGGCAAGAGAAAAAGGTGTAAAAAGGAGTGAATGGCCATGGCATTAATGGATAAGATTGAGGATACATGCGCGCGGTTCCGGGCAGGTGAGGCGGAGATTTCGAGGACGTTTTATTCCAAACCGCGTCCCCTTGAACAGCATGTATTAGCGCTCAGGATTCAGGTGGCCCGTGAAGTACGCAATCTGCGTGAAATCTCTCTAGGAGAGTTGACGGAGATGGTGGATCGGACGGATCATGGACTCCCGCGGGAAGATCTAGTGCATGAATTGGCGGAACACTACTTTGAGATCAGGCACTACGCCACCCTCGCTTATCTTTTGGAGGGCATCAGCGGCGAGCGCGTGGACTGGAAGGAGCTAAACGTCCAGCGGGACACAGCCGAGTGGACCCAATATGGTCGTAAGGAAAGGGACTGCCGTGCGAAATGGGCTAAAATATCCCCGCTGCACGAGTCGGCGGGTTCCTTTAACAGTGGTGGCGCAGGTTCCGTGGCCTTCGGGGTCATCGGGCTCAAGGGCGGTGACTACGAGGAACTTCTCGCAGAGGTGGGTAAGATTATTCTCCACGATGAGATGGCCCACGGTGATGTCCTGGGAAACCGTCATCCGCTCTATAATTTGGTGAAGACGGATGAAGACGAAAATAAGGCGCTCGAGGTCATTCGTGAATACTCCACCATTCGTGTCCATGGGCGCAATTACCAGTATGGTAACCCGCTACCAAAGGAACGTATCGAGGCCATTGCATGGGGAGGAATCGAACCCCTTGACCGCGAGGCCCTAAAGATGGCTTACACAGGGGCTATGGATGAAGTGGAGTGGTTCGAACGCTATCACGCCGCGTCCAAACCGCTGTATTCCACCACGATCAAGCGTTAAGCTATCCCTACGTCAAGTTTAGTGGAAAAGATTATGAATTTGACAGAGACCTGGGTCCTGTCAACGCAAGCGTCAGCCCGATCCGTTGCAGCAAAAACTTTCCCTTGCCTATTTGCCGCCCGAGCTTTTTTCGCCCTGTCGCTAATCTTCACCTCTAACAACAAATAGTATTCGGTGAAGCGAGGCGTTCCTTGGACCCTTTCACCCTTCGTTGTCTTGCTTCTTTCTTGAGCCAGTTGTTTCCCCGTAGGCGTCATGAATTCCCAGACGAGATCCCGACCTTTATCCAGGTACGTTGCTGGGTAGTAATCCCAATCGCAGACGGTAGTGTCCTGTTCCACGAGGCAGAGGTACTGGGCACGGTGATCTGCCCATAGGTAGAAGATCGCCGCCGTCGTTGCTCCTCCTACCTCACCACAACGGCAAGGGACCAGATAAAGACGGCCGCGTTATCACCTGCAAATTCCATCAGGATGTCCGCGGTCGCCAGCAGGATTCGCGTGGTCGCTGAATTGGTCGACAATCGGTAAGAATCAACCATGTAATAGGCGAGGGCCTTTTCTGCATTTGGATTGAGACCCGAACCCGTCCGACTGGCCGGTGACTTGGGCCGGCCGCCGGTCGTCCGGTAATAGAGCTTCAAGAGATCGGTGGTCTTCTTCATGGTCCGGCGCGGGCGCCCGGCTACAAAGTCCGCAAAGGTCCCGGTCATGTTGGCGGCGTCGAGCAGCAATTGGCCTTGCTCCGACTTGAAATACTCCGCCATGATCGAGGTGTGTTCGAAGTTGACTTTAGGTAGCGGCGGCAGGGTGAAGGGAAGCGCGTCTGAGGTCTTCTTCACCGCTAGGATATGGTCGACTCGGACGCGATACCTAATCAGCGCTAGTACCGCAGAGATCGCTACGGGAATGAGAACTATCGGGAATGGCATTGAACCTCCCTAAATGAGACCATCCCATTGATTGAGAGATCATAGTCGAGTCGAGGTCAGACTGGGTCAGGGTTGGAACGTGCGCTAATAAATAAAGGGTCACGAACTGAGCGCCGCTTCCTTTTGCTCTTTCATGAGACGGCGCAAGGACGGTAGCAGCGTAAAACCGGCGCAAGCTAATACCACGCCGCAGCCACCAAGGATTGCAGCTGCAATTGGTCCAAGTAAGGTGGCGAGGGCCCCCAGGTTCACCTGCCCGAGTTCGGGGCCGCCCCTGGTGAACATGGAGGCCAAAGCCGTTACCCTGCCTCTTAGGTTATCGGGTGTGCTCAACTGCACCAGGGTGACTCGCATCACTTCCGATACCACATTGCCGACTCCGTAACCCATCAACATCAACAGCGCGATGGGGAGCGTCGGGGAAAAGGCAAAACCGATGAGAAACACCCCTTGAGCCCCGTAAGCCAGAAGCATAACGGCGATCTTGTGCCTGATATCACCGATCGCGCCAAGCACCGTTGCCGCTGCCACTGCACCCACTGAGCCGGCCGAGTGGAGTAGTCCCAGGGCTTCGGGTCCAAGACCCAGCACGTCCCGCACGAAGACGGGTAACAGGACACGATAGGAGCGCATCAGAGTTACGACAAAATCCACTGTGAGCGGCAGTAAAACATGAGGCTCCTTGCGAACGAAGTTGAAGCCCCCGAGGACAGCGTCCCATGTCCCGCTCACTCCCCCCTTTGGAGCCGGCACAACCGACATGAGAAGTAGCGCGAGGATCACGGCCAAGAAGGTGACTACGTTGATGGCGTAAGCCGGAGCCAAACCCAGAAAACCGATGACGAGTCCCCCGAGCCCGGGACCAACAATGGTGGCCGTCTGGCGGTTAATGGAATTGAGCGTTAAGGCATTGGCCAGCTCGTTTCGGGGTACAAGGTTGGGAAGGATTGACTGGCGCGCCGGGGCATCGAAGGCCGTTGCAGCGCCGGAGATGACTGAGACTACATAGATATACTCCGGGGTAACCATACCTGTGGCCGTTCCAATGGCCAACGCCAGTGTTGGCAACATTAATACGCTCTGCGTGGCTAGAATCAGTTTTTTGCGGCTAACCCGGTCTGCGAGGGCTCCGCCAATGAAGGAAAGCAGCAGGAAGGGGATGACGCGGAACAGGCCTACCAAGCCCACCTGGAGAGTCGAATCGGTCAAAACAAAGATCTGCCAGCTTATGGCGACGGTTTGCATTTGGTCCCCCATGGTGGAGACCAGCTGGCCCAACCAGAGCAGTCGAAAATCCCGGTGCCGCAGGGTGGCCAGCGCGGTCCGACGAGTCGTGCGATGGTTTTGTGAATCAGGGTCGGTTTGGGAGTTCTCGGGTTGCATATTCAGTAGAAAGGGTCAGGTGACAATGGTTGAAGGCTGCAAAGAAGTCAAGCCTGGCAGGTTGTTGAGAGAAGCTGTTTGCAGGCTGGTCAAAAAGATCTCAGAGGCGAGGCGCGCGAAAAATCGACGAGCGGAGGCCTACTTAGGCGGTACAGTGGAGCGACTCCGCTTGGAGCGGGAATGATTCCCGCAGCGATCGAGCGCAACTATCCTAAACGCCTGCTTACGGCAGGCTGGTGGCATATGAGTCTTTTTCAGCAGCCTGCTAGAGGAGAAGGGATTAATTGTGCGTTCAGCGGTGGATAAATAATGGGGCAGGTTATTTTACCAGAAAGTGAGCGACGCAGATGACTTTATTTTTCTCACCGACGGTCGAGACCACCAATTTCCACTTGCCAGCATCCTTATAGGGAACGACATCCTTCCCGCTCCAGCTCCGCCACCACCCGGATTCTCCGATTTCGATATTTTCACCGTATATTTCGACGCCTTCTTTATACCAGCTATGGCGTAAAACACCTTCGGATGCTCTGGTGAAAAGGCTCCAAAAAAAAACTCTGTTTTCCACCTGAGAATCCACCACAGGTATGGGTCCTGCAGGTTCCGCCTCACGCTCGCAGTAGGCCCCCGGCTTGAATGGTCGCACAGGCTCCCTTAGGACCACATCCCGGGCAAACATCAACTCAACCATTCTTGGTTCGGCGAAAGCTTTAGGGGAAATGGCGAGGGTGATTAGGATCGTTAGGCTGACTGTGAAGTGCCAAAACATGGGTGCAAAACGATTGATTCTGCGATCTACCAACAGGGGGAAAGGTCGATCGGATCGGCTCGATCGTCTCCGTGGTTATTTATTAACTCTTATTCGAACAATTGCAAGAACAAAAAGGCATTGCACGTTTTTCGATTCTCACATGGAGCCCAAGCCACGAATCAGAGGTCAGGGCCGATTAGTCGCGGTAGTTTGTATATTGGAGCGGCATATCGATATCGGAGTCCTTGAGCATGGCAATCACCTGTTGAAGCTCGTCTCTCTTCTTGCCAGTGACGCGAACCTTGTCGCCCTGGATGGCGGCCTGGATCTTGAGTTTCCCGCCCTTGGTAATCTTGACGATTTTCCGGGCGAGTTCCGCCTCGATCCCCTGACGGACCGTGACGATCTGCCAGGCTTCGCTCACGTTGATC
>SMUX01208028.1_pt1 | contig 26237 bp, 26 predicted proteins | sample 2456431 | NCBI WGS metagenome assembly SMUX01 (sample SAMN11095930, study PRJNA526329) | marine sediment metagenome | biome: Marine sediment; feature: Surficial sediment; material: Deep marine sediment; isolation source: Hadal surficial sediment | place: Pacific Ocean | collected 2014-11 | depth... | reverse complement strand
GACGCCATGACCAGATAGACGAGGAACACGGCGAGCGCCAATGCGAATTTCATCGACTGAAACGAATTCTGCATTTCCTCGCTCTGACCGGACACGATGGCACTGATGTCTGCCGGCATCGGCGTTCTACTCAAAATGTCGTTCGCTTCTGCAGCGGCGGCGCCCAAGTCTCCGTAAGCGAGATTGGCTGTAATTACTGCGACTCGTTCCTGGGCAATGCGGCGTATCTCCGCCGGTCCTTTTGAGATAGTGACGTCAGCAACAGCATCAAGAGTAACCGGACGTTCCGACGTTGGGTTGATGATCAAATGACGAATTTCGTCAATACTGGAATTACGTGTGTCAACACTACTCACCAGAACGTCGATTTTCTTATCGCGCCATGTATATCGAGTCGCGAGTTCTCCACGAACATTCGCGACTACACTATTCGCGATATCGCGAACGGCGAGTCCGAGTTTCGCGGCACGCTCCTGATCAAATACGATTTGTATTTCAGGGTTACCGCTTTCGATGGATGTTTTTATGTCCGTAAAACGATCAGAGGCAGACATTGACTGCATGATCGACTGACTGACACGCTCAAGGCTGTCAAGATCATAGCCTGAAATTTCAATCTGCAATGGGCTGCCGAATGACAGCAGGGACGGTCGCGTAAACTCGTATTGAACGCCGGGCAGAGTTGACAGATCGGCGCGCATTGCCGCCATTGTCCGGTTCTCTGCTTCACGACCCGATCCTTCTTGAAGCGTAATGCTGAGCGCGCCGGTATTGTCGCCGGCGTCAACCGGGTTTGCGTCGAGTCTGTTGCCGGTACCGGCAACGGAGTAATTCAGTTTCACTGCATCGATTTTGGCTGCAGCACTTTGAGCAACCTGTATGGCCTTGTCTGTTGCGGCCAATGGCATCCCGGGTGGCAACCTCAGATTGACCGTGAATTCGCCTTGTGAAAACTGTGGTATCAATTCCGTTCCAAGGCGTGGCACCAGAGCCATCGTCGACACGAACAGCGCGATAGAAATAACGATCACGGCCAGGCGATGTTGCAACGACCAGCACAATATTCCCGGGTAGACGGCGGCGATCGCCCTGTAGAATCCCTGTATCAGCCAGGTGGGGACCCAGAGTAGTATCCAGAAAATTTTGCGTATGACGAAAAATACAAAGCTAAGTATTCTCACGACAAAAGCAACGGATCGTGTGAACCAGTTGGCGGGTTGATTATCTCCGCCATCGTCGTACCTGCTTTGAGCTCCCAACGATGCCAGCATCGGAATAAGCGTCAGCGCGATTATCAGCGAAAATATCAGCGCGAATGTGACGGTCAGCGCCTGATCCCTGAATAACTGTCCGGCAATACCGCTGATAAACACCATTGGGAAAAATACGGCGATGGTCGTTAGCGTCGCCGCTACAACTGCTGAGGCAACCTCCGTCGTACCATTTCGTGCTGCCTCGACAATGCCTTCGCCTTGTTCCTTTTTGCGTACAATGTTTTCGAGCACGACAATCGAATTATCTACAAGCATGCCGACGGCGAGCGCGATTCCTCCCAGAGACATGATGTTCAGTGAAATTTCATTCGTGTACATCAACAGGAACGTGCCAATGACTGAAACCGGTATTGCGATACCGATGATGGTCGTTGCGCGTGCATCTTGCAGGAAGCCATAGAGTACGAATACTGCGATCAAACCACCCAGGATCGCGGCCAGCCGGACATCGTCGATAGCCGAAGAGATAAATGTCGACTGGTCGTAAATCGTGATGAGTTCAATGTCCTCAGGCAACGACTCACGGAGCCCCTCCAGGCGACGTTCAATTCGTTCAGCCACCTGGACGGTATTAGCGTCGCCTTCTTTGTAGATAGCGAGCTCGACCGACTCCTGCCCATTGACACGTGTGATGGCCTCTCGATCTTTGTAACCTCGTTCAACGGTCGCCACATCACGCAAGTAGACCGGGCGCTCGGCCACATAGGCAACGATCGCGTCGCGAAATTCGTCAACGTCCTGAAATTCGTTCACTGTTCGAACAAGAAAGCGCTGATTGCCTTCTTCAAGTCGACCACCCGATAAATTGACGTTCTCGGCACGTATGCGCTGGGCGATCTGCTCAATGCTGATACCGAGTTGCGAAAGCTTTTGCTGGTCCACCCGGATCTGGATTTCGTCCTCGAGACCGCCACTGACTTTCACCGCGGCCGTGCCTTCTTCGGCTTCGAGTTCTGCCTTAATTCGGTCTTCGGCCAGACGACGCAGGGCCTTTAGTCGAGCTTCCGTAGATTCTGCTTCAGCATCGTCCTTATACAACAGACCGAGCCGGACGATCGGCTCAGAGGAGGGGTCGAATCGCAATAGCAGTGGGCGACTGGACTCCAGAGGCAGGAACAGGATGTCGAGCTTTTCGCGGACATCGACTCCTGCCATGTCCATGTCGGTGCCCCACAAAAACTCAATTGTGACGTCGGACTGACCGGAGCGGGAAACTGAACGAACCAGTCGAACGTTTCGAACTACGCCTACTGCTTCTTCGATTGGTTTGCTGAGAAGGTTTTCAATTTCTGCAGGTGCAGCGCCCGTGAGTTCCGCGCGGACCGTGAGCGTCGGATACGAAATATCGGGCAGCAAATTCAAACTAAGGCGAGAAAGAGACACCATGCCGAACAAGACAATAGCCGTCATGAGCATAACGATTGTGACGCGGCGCTCCGTTGCGATTTCGATAAGACGACGCATTATTCGACGTCATCTTCCGGCACATTGATCACAACGACCTTCGATTCGTTCTTGAGGCCTATGTGCCCTACGGTGATCACTTGCTCATCGTCTGATAGACCAGTGGTGATTTCGACCATGCCGTCACTGCTAAAACCGATCTGGACTTCCTTGCGAATGCCTATTTCGTCCTCGACAACAAAAACAGACGATATACCGGCACTTTCCATGACTGCGCTGCGCGGGACTTGCAACACGCTCTCATGCTTGTCGTAAACAATGCTGATGCGAGCGAACATTCCAGGTTTGATGCGTAGTTTGGCACCCCGCATCTCTATTGTGATCTTGAACGTTCCAGTCGCAGGATCGACAATTGGGCTGATTCGAGTGACGGCGGCGAGGATCGGCGGTCCGGGAAGAGCGTCGATTTCGATGTGCACCGGTTGTCCCGCCGCGATCTGGCGAAATTCGCGCTCGGGCACAAACATGTAAGCAACTAGCGGATCGAGACTGGTGACTCGATAAACCGGGTCACCGCTTTTGATGGTGCTGCCCAGCTTTGTGTAGCGCTCGGATACCACACCGTCGATCGGCGCACGAATTTTGGTGTAGTTGAGCTCGAGACTGGCAAGATTGAAAGACGCCTCAAGTGCTTCCAGGTCGTACTGGATTTTCTCAAAGTCGCCCTCGCTGATCAGGCCTTTTTCCTGCAGTTCTTTGTTGCGCTCGAAATCGCGCTGCATTTTCCTGAGACGCGCCTGAGATTCGCTGAGCTCCAGTCGCAGGCGGTCGCCGTCCAGTGTGGCGAGAACCTGATCTTTATTGACCAAGTCGCCTTCCTCGACGTGCAGTTTGCGAATTTCTCCGTCGACCTTTGCGATAACATCGGCCTCTGCGAAAGCCTCAATCGGCGCTGTTCCGGAATAGGTTGCGTAAATGTCGCCGCGAACCGGAACGCTGGTTTCGACAGGAACCGGAGGCGTCTCATCCTCATCGGGCGGGTCATCTTCAACTTGGTCACTTTGTTGACAAGCGCTTATCAGCAAAACACACGCGAACGCTGTCGAGCCAATGCGAAATAGCTTCATTCGGTATCCCCTCATGCTTCTGCCGCGGCGGCCATTTCTTATTGCGACCCAGGCAGGGATCAGATCAGCCCGTGAATCGGTCCCGGTCAGCTGCACTGGCGAGCACTTTGCTGCCATCGCGCAGGCCTGAATGCCCGACAACGACAATTTGATCGTCGTCTTGCAAACCGCCTAGAATTTCGACCTGCCCACTGTTTTCTATGCCGATCTGGACTTTGCGGCGCACGACTTCGCCATTGCGCACAACGTAGACCGTCGTTTCATCGTCTTCATCGAGCAATGCATGAGCTGGAATTATGAGTGCATTGGCATGTTTTTCGTACGCAATCGTGAATCGGCCGAACATCCCAGGAGCAAGATCGCCTGCCGTGTTGTCAATTATCGCGGTGGCGCGGAACGTGCCGTTGCGGGTATCAATGGTTGGACTGATACGAACGATCGTTGCTGCAAAATCGACCTGCGGCATCGATGCGACTTTGACCGTCGCGGCATAACCCACGTCAAACTTGGTTAGTTCAGCCTGGGGAATCTGCAGGTAGGCCATCAACTCCGATGTTTCCGTGATCCGAAAAGCAACCTGGCCGACGCTAAGATTCTGACCGGACTTGATCTCCCGGGAGGAGACCACGCCCGAAATCGTCGCGCGTATGTTCGAATAATCGTAATTAAGGCGTTTGAGGTCGTAAGTCGCTGTCAGGGATGCGAGATCGAATTTCAGGCCTTCGAACATCGCAGCGCTAACCAGGCCACGTGCATGCAGGTCGACGTTGCGCTGGTACTCTTTCTTCGCGCGCTTCAAATTGGCGTTAGCTGCCAGCATTTCGAGGCGCAGGCGCTCACCGTCAAGACGCGCGAGTATCTGTCCTGCTTCCACACGATCGCCTTCTTCGACTGCCAGCTCGACGACTTCGCCTGCCACGCGGGCAGTCACGGGTGCATCCGCATCCGAAAAAATCGAGGCGCTGGCAGCGTAGGTCGCGTAAATGTCTGCGCGGACAGGCGTGGTTGTTTCAACGGGTACGGGCGTTGCTGCCTCAATATCGTCGGCATCAGCGACACTGGCCTCGCCAACGCCACATCCAGAGATCAGTGCGCTACTGGATAGTGCGACGGCGAAAATAACGGCAGGTATCGGATTTTTCATTTTCATGTTTTCGGTATTAACCTAGTATGGTGTTGTAGTTGAGTATAACACTAGATCGGTATAACGCAACCAACGGCTTCCCAATTTGGATCCTCTGATCCAACCCTATAATGAAATCAAAACGTTAGAGTTAAATATCCAGCGGTCATCGCGACCACTCAACCATTAGATGCACGAAACCTGGTTTTGGATTGATACTGTTGCAGGATGTTTTGAACGTCGCTGCGGTCCGGCTTCCCGTCTTGCGCAATGTGTTCGCAGGTGACCAAGCCCTGACCCGCAAGTGACGACAACGCCGGGTCAATCGAGCCGTACCCTGTGGCGAAGAAATGCCCAAACGTTGACTCGAATTGCTTCTTAAGCTCGTAGCCGGAGGCTGCTCCATCGGTCAGCATTCCGAGGCAAACTGTTTCTACGTCCATTGTTATCTCGTGCACCGTATTATCGGGGCGAGCCTTGGTACCGATTCGACATATACGCTAGCCATAGGGTTGCAAAAAAATCAGCAACGAGAAAATACAAACAAAAACAACTGGTTGAATAAGCGCCGGATCGTGGGGAGGCAGACGTTCTGCTGCAGCGAGTCGAAAAACCGCGCAGAACTGAGTGTTTATTTGAAATATCGTGCCAAGTACGGATTCAGAAACCGGCCGCCCGGATCGAGCTGCCGCCGGATCTTCTTGAAAAACTCCAGCCGCTCGCTGTAGATCTGCGAGACGCAGTCATCGCGTGCCGCGAGCGTTTGATTGAACACCGGTGTGCCGCCCCAGTTCTCGGCGAACTCCGACAGATCGAGGACGAAATCGTCCCATCCACGCTGCTGGGTAGAAACGGTCTGCAGCGCGATCACAGGCTCGTCGAAAGAGGGTGACAGCAGTGCCGTGTTGTCTTTGGCCACACGAACTCCGAGCGCCGGTAAGTCGCACCGGTAAGCCGTACGTTCAAAGTTGTCGCGACAAAACTGGGCATAGGCCTTCACGACCAGCGAGAAATCCGAGGCTGGGAAGCACCACGTCGAATACAGCAGGTTACGGGGCGTTCTTCGCCGATGTCGCCCGCCCGCGGTGGCGTTGTTGCCCGACCTAACGAGCCTTGAATTCACGAGGTCGTGCGTCGTTGCGGAAATAGAGTCGATCAGGCGGTAGCGAACCGACGGAATCGGCAAGACGCGGCTGAGTGACTTGAATACGTTCGGTAGTACCGTACTTTCACCCCAGTCTTTGATTTTCCATGGAGCGCTGTAGGCGTTGCCGGTGGCGGTCTCATAGTGGCGCAAATCCAGGTAGACATGATTTCGGTGCGGCATCAGATAAAACTTGAGCCCGATGTTACCCGTGGCCAGCCGGTCCGAAACCTGTGCAAAGGTATCGATATCCAGGCTGCGATGACTAGCCGAAAAGGTGGCCATCTGGCGGACCCGCAGTGTTACTTCGAAGATCACTCCCAACATGCCATAACTTAATCGAAAGGCGCTAAGCAGATGCTTCTGAGTGTTCGTAATCTTCATGATTTTACCGGCCGCCGTTACCGCCTTCATGCTGAGCACCTGAGTTGAGAGCATTGACGCCTGGCTGCCGATACCGGGGCCCATACAAGGTGAGGCGATAGCACCGCCGATGGTTCGTTCGGTCTGATCGAAATTGCCGATGAGCTCCAGATCCTCATCGGCCAATGCGGCGATGAGGGTCCCCAGTCGCACTCCGGCCTCTACTGTAACCGCGTGGTTGTAGGTGTCGATACGAATGATTCGATCGAGACCGATCGTACTGATGACAGTGCCCATCGTTGCGACATTGCAATCCGTCGCAGAGCTACCGGCGCCTCTCGGACGTAGCGGTGCGGCGATGTTGGCGTTGCTGTCGAGACAGCGCATCAGATGCGCGAGACTGGTTGGTGTATGAACACCGGGAAGTGCGGGGCGGCGATCGGTCCTGCCCGTGTCACGAAATCCATGTGACTTCATATTGGTAACTCCGCTGTCTTAGGTTGGTGCCCGTAGACCGGTGGCTTTGCGACGCTGCCTTTTGGCAGGTGTGCCCTTTTCAATTGCAGGATTATCGTTGCATAGGCGGATAGGCCATGCAAGGAACTGAAAACCCGGCCGCTTATTGTCAAAAACATGTGCTGTATGTGGTCTGAGACGCCGTACCGCGCTAGATTGGTCCAATGACGGACAACATTCAAAGAACGGCAGACGCCGCGGCAGCGGCTGCGAAGCGTATAGCCGGGCGGATTGAACGCACTGGACTGAACAGATCGGATGCTTTCAGTGACCTGCTGGCGGCCGACGTTTTCTTCAAGCTGGAGAACTTGCAAACCACGGGTTCATTCAAATTGCGTGGCGCAACCAATCGCCTGATGACGTTGACAGGTGAAGAACGCGCCAAAGGTTGTGTTGCCGCCTCAACCGGGAACCACGGCGCGGCCGTCGCCTGCGCAATGCAAAAGCTGGGTACCACGGGGGTCATCTTCGTACCTGAAAAGACGTCTGATACGAAAGTTGACAACATCAAACGCTACGACGGTGAGGTGCGGTATTTTGGCACCGATGGCCTGGATACAGAGCAGCATGCACGCGAGTACGCTGAGCAAAACGGCATGCTGTTTCTGTCTCCCTACAACGATGAGCAAGTCATCGCGGGACAGGGAACGTGTGGTGTCGAGATCATCGAACAATTGCCGTCGATTGATGCCGTGTTTATTGCGGTTGGCGGCGGCGGACTGATTGGTGGTGTCGGCAGTGTGCTCAAAACGCACAATCCCGCGATTCAGGTCTATGGCTGTCAGCCGAAAGCGTCAGCCGTCATGGCCCATTCGATTGCAGCGGGTGAAATACTTGATCTGCCCAGTGATGCAACCTTATCGGACGGTACCGCCGGCGGCATTGAAGCTGGGGCCATTACATTCCCGCTGAACCAGGCAGTCGTCGATGAATTTGTGATCGTCGACGAAGAGCAAATTGCGGCTGCGATGCGACTTTATATGGAAAAAGAAGGTCACGAAATTGAAGGCGCTGCCGGTGTCGCCATAGCCGGCATGTTCTCGCGACGTGAAGAAGTCGCTGGTCGAAATGTTGTTGCGATTATTTGCGGCGGAAATATCAGTGATGAAACGCTGGCCCGGGTCAGAAAGTTGACTGAGAACGTCAAGTGATCAAATCGATTCCAAAAATTCTCATGTCAGCGACGATCTGCCTGTTCGCTGCCACCACAATTCGTGCCGAGGTTACGGTCTTCGTCAACGTCAACGTCATACCGATGTCCACCGAGGATGTGCGGTTACAGCAGACGGTCATAGTTGTGGAGGGCACAATATCGAAAATCGGGCATGTCGATAATGTACCGGTCCCGAAGGGAGCAACGATCGTCGATGGTACTGATCGATACCTGATGCCGGGCCTGGCGGAAATGCACGCGCATGTGACCAGTACCGAGCCTGAGCAGGTCGACAGAATGGCGACGCTGTTTGTTGCTAAAGGCATAACAACCATTCGCGGCATGCTGGGCCGATCCAGTCACCTGCAGTTGAGAAGTCAATTCGAGAGCGGCGAGCTATTCGGTCCACGGCTTGTGACATCTGGCCCGTCGCTCAATGGCCGCTCAGTTTCCGGTGCGGCCGATGCGGCCCGGCAAGTGCGTGAACAGCAAGCGGCCGGATACGATTTCATAAAACTTCATCCGGGCCTCAGTGGCGATGAGTTTGTCGCGCTTGCAAGAACGGCAAACGAGATTGGCATGCCCTATGCGGGCCATGTTCCGGTTGCGGTCGGCGTTTATCAGGCGTTGCAGTTCAAGATGACAACGATCGACCATTTGGATGGGTATTTTGCGGCACTTCTGCCCGCGGGCAGTCATGGATCCGGTGGCTATGGGGGGTTCTTCGACGTGATGCTTGCGAGTGAACTGAATGCCGAGCAAATCCCTGCGATCGCAGTGGCGACCGCCGAGGCCGGCACCTGGAACGTGCCGACAGAAGTTTTGATCGAGCAGCTGATCGACGACACGCCGGTCGCCGAACTCAGGCAGCGACCGGAAATGCGCTATGTATCTGCCGCAACGCTCGATAACTGGATTGCCAGCAAAGAAGCCCAGCTGAGCGAGAGAGGTTTCGATTCGGACACCGCAGCGCTCGCCATCAAGTTGCGGCGACGTATTATTCTGGAATTGCATCGGGCTGGCGCCGGCCTGCTGCTTGGTTCCGATGCACCGCAGACATTTAACGTTCCGGGGTTCTCAACGCACCGAGAACTCGGAGCATTGGTTGCAGCCGGGCTGAGTCCCTACCAGGCATTGCGTACGGGAACCGCGGCCGTCGCAGAGTTTCTGGGGTCAAATGCGGGCGTTGTTGCTGAAGGTAAAGACGCTGACCTGATCCTGCTGGACGCTAATCCACTGGTTGAGATTCGAAATGCCGAAAGAATCCACGGCGTCATGTTGCGTGGCCAGTGGCTGCCGGCAAGCGAACTGGCGGCTCGACTCAAGCGTTTCGAGGTCCAGGAAGGCCGCTAGCCTGCACACGGTATTTTCATTCGGTTTGCAACCAATGCTGGCCGACGTGCGTCTAGTGTGTATTGAAGACTTAAGAAAACGGAAAAAAGGAGATTCTTATGCGCATCTTTATTGTAATGACGATGTTCGTCGCAAGCCTGGCCCTTCCTGGCTGGACGGACTATGAAGAACTCCGCGATCTGGACCTGGGCTCGGACGGGATTAGCCGGCTGTCGATCAAAGCTGGGGCTGGCAGCATGGACGTGGCCGGCGTTGACGGGCTCAACAGAATTACTGTTAAGGCGACCATCGTAGTTCCGGACACGAACGAGGACGATGCGCTCAAAATCATAGCGAAAGACATGACACTGTCGCTGCAACGAAAACACGGCGAAGCGCGGCTTGAAGCATGGTTTGACAGTGGGTTTATGGGATTCGGCACCGACTCGCATATTGATCTTGAGATCAGCGTTCCGCAGAGCATGGCAGTCAGTATCGATGATGGTTCCGGTTCGATCGACGTAGCGAACGTTTTCGGCGGGGTAATCATCGACGACGGCTCTGGTTTGATCGATGTGAGCAACGTAGCCGACCTAAAAATCGTTGATGGCTCCGGTTCGATCAACATCGTGAATGTCGCCGGCGATGTTTCGATTGTGGATGGCTCCGGCAGTATCAGCGTCAGGCACATTGCGGGGTCAGTGACCATCGACGACGGGTCAGGCAGCATCAGGGTATCCGACGTCGAAAATGATTTGATCATCATTGACGATGGCAGCGGCAGCCTGTCGTTCTCCGACATACGCGGGACGGTCGAGCAGGAAACCTGAAGCACCATAAATGCTAATATCTCCTCATAAGCATGCCCGCGGAGCGGGCACAAATAAGGGGAGACAGCATGAAACTGGTACAGCATCTGCTCGACTCAAAGGGCCGGGAGATTATCACTATAGCGGCTGAAACGTCGGTCCTCGATGCGATCAGACGCATGGCCGACAAGACCGTGGGTTCGCTGCTGGTCATGCAGGGCGATGAGCTCAAGGGTATTGTGACCGAGCGCGACTACGCCCGGAAAGTGATCATCAAAGGGCGTTCATCCGAGTCCACCGAGGTGGGCGAAATCATGACGACCGACGTCTGCACAGCATCATCGCAAGATACGGTTAATGACTGCATGACTGTCATGACCGAGCGTAAGATCCGACATCTTCCGGTTGTCGATGACGGAGTGGTCACTGGAATGATTTCGATCGGTGATTTGGTCCAGGCAATCATTTCGGACCAGAAAGAAGAGATCGAACAGCTGGAACATTACATTAGTGGCTGATGACGAAAAAATTAAGCACGTGAACACTGGCAAGTCAGATTTCTTCACCCAGCATCCGGACGTCGAAGGCTAGGCGATGACCAAGCGCATAATCTTGCTTGCGATTCTATCGCTGGCAGTGATTCACGCGTATGCCGAGGACGGTCCAGGGTCGAAGACTGTTATCGGCCCGCGCAATATCTTCCTTTACGACGGCGCCAACGCGCTCATGGCCGGTGACAGCGAAGAGGGCGTGCGGTTGACCATGCAGGGCCTGGAGGCTGCGCACGGACGACGCGAGAAAAAGATCGGGCACGCAAATCTTTGCGCCGGTTTTCTGCTGATCGATCAACTGAGAACTGCGCTGGAGCATTGCAATTGGGTTCTTGAGCACGATCCGTATCATTGGCGAACCTATAATAATCGGGCGATCGTCTATCTTAAACTTGAGCGATTCGAGGAAGCCGAAGCCGACATCAATAGAGGGCAGGAGCTGAACCCTAGGTCGGAGAACCTCAAAGAAGTAAAAGGTATGTACCTCGATGAAGTTAGTCCTGTCAGGGAATATATTATTATCGACGACCGACGCATTGAACCGCTGTCGCCGGTCGAGGACCCAGATTGATGCGGCGATGGTCATTGTTGCTGGCATTCATTGTGCTCACACCTGTTCTCGGTGCCGATGAGGGGTCGCTACTCGCCCGCATTATCGATAACAGTACGCATCGCCTGCCATTGCAAACGGTTGCGCCAAAATACCCGCACAAGGCAAGACGTGACCGCATTGAAGGTCGGGTACAAGTCTGTTTCGATATCGACAGGTTGGGACGAACCCGTCGCATTGCGGTTCGGCATAGCACCAACAGAACCTTTGAAAGGCCGTCGATTCGTGCCGTTAAAGCTTCAACCTTTCGACCACTTGGTGAAGATGAAGTGCTGCAAGCGATAAAGTCCTGCCGAACGTTCGTGTTTTCGCTGGAGCCGGTTGAAGAGCAGGCTGCATCGTCCCGGCGGCAGCAGACAAACGCTTAGTCTGAATGCTCTGCAACGATTCTTAAGAATTCTTGCAGGGAAACTGCTTTCTTGCCCATCATGGAGAGGTAGATTTCATACTGGTTGGCATACTCAGGAAAATGTTCGAATAGTCGTTCCAGCGTTTTTTTGTTCTGGCTGATTTCAACCGACCATCGGCGGTGCGCGGCGAAATCTTCCGTCCGAATCCTCATTTCCCAGTCGCCGATGTAGTTGATGGCGCCGGCAATTATCTCGAAAGTGTCACTTGCAGAGCTTGGGGCTTCCCGCCTGATTGCTGGATCCTGAAGCGTTGAATGCTCGAGGCCAATGCGGTATTCGGATTCATACTTGCTCCAAAAGTAACGCCCCGACGGCAAAATTACCAAACAAATTCGAGCGTTCGAACCCGCCGACTCGCACGTTTCAGGCCGTATCTTTACGACGTAACCGGTGCCGTAACTTGTGAATTCAAATCTGGCAATTTTTTCGCTACTTGATGCCAGAATACGGATCAGCAGATAGCCGTGATCCAGTTGACCCGCGATTTCGTAAGGTGACTGCTCCGCGACACTTAGGTCTGAAGCAGAGAGGCAGAAGAGACACAGAAATGTTGAAAACCTGATCGTCATTTTGGCTCGATAATAAGGTATACGGTTGTTGTGTCGCCGATATTTACCACTTCGTGCCAGATGACACCGTCGCTGGTAAAGCTGCTTCCCGTCGTTAAGTCAACCTCGCGAACCCCATTTCCATCAGTAATCTTCATTCGGCCACCTGCGATCGCGTAGCCAAAATGAGGGGCATGATAATGGCGTTCATGTCCCGCGCCGGGCGGGAAGGCGCAACGGAGAATTCTTTGCTCAGAATCCTCGTGCAATCGTTCGCAGACCGGGAGGCCGTTCCAACCGGCTGCCAATGGATCGGGAAGCAACGATGTCGATGTACACGCTGCGGACGTCGTCAAAGTTGCAAGGAGTGCCATTGGGCCAACAGCCCTTTTGCATTCCCGAATGTAACTGAACATTATCGCGTCACCTGACTATGAGTTCATTTGCATAAACCGAGAATAACACTGCTGATCGCACATCTTGTTGCGCAAGACACTGCGGTCTGAGCGGTGCAACAACAGGCTAGTCCGCGTTGCAACAAAATAACTTAATGGCGTAGCCTGATCCCTGTCCTCCTGGCTGTCATCCCGGTACACGCCGTTAGTACTGATGAGGAGGCGCTCCTGATCTCGTTATGGTTTGTTTGAGCGTTACACTGATGCTCCGGGTGATCTCGATATCCGTCGACTATCGCTTAGCCTTCAAGCCCGGCTGAGAAGCGCGCGGAGCGCAATGTGTTTGCCATTAACATTATGATTGTCATCGGACCGACGCCGCCCGGGACCGGTGTAATCGCACCGGCAACGGCGCAGACAGCATCATAATCAACGTCACCGGTCAAACCCATCTTGGTCTCGCCATCAACTGTCTTCTCGACGCGATTGATGCCGACGTCGATAACAATGGCACCCTCTTTAATCCAGTCGGCTTTGACCATGTTCGGACGACCGACGGCTGCAACGACGATGTCAGCGCCGGCAACGACTTGTGGCAAGTCTTTCGTACGACTGTGGGTGATAGTTACCGTTGCGTTGGCCTTTATCAGCAACGACGCCATCGGCTTGCCAACGATATTCGAGCGGCCGATTACGACGGCATTTTTTCCGGAGAGATCGCTACCAATTTCATCCTCGATCATCAGCATGCAAGCAGCCGGAGTGCATGGCACGAAGGCATCGGACGTTCGGCCGGCCGTCAACTTGCCAATGTTGACGAAATGAAATCCGTCGACATCTTTCGATGGTTCAATCGCCTGCGTAATTGCTTGTTCATCCAGGTGCTCCGGCAGAGGAAGCTGCACGAGAATTCCGTGGATGGCAGCGTCGCCGTTAAGATCCTCAATGAGTTGCAGTACATCTGTCTGTGACGCGTCGTCCGCCAGAGTGCGCTGCACCGAATGAAACCCACACGACTCGGCAGTACGCTTCTTGTTTCGTACATAGACCTGGCTCGCCGGGTCCTCGCCAACAATGACAACGGCGAGTCCTGGCCTGATGCCATGCTCAACCAGCAATGTCGACGCGTCGCTGGTAATCGACACAGCGAGCTCCGCAGCCTTGGCCTTGCCATCAATTCGTCTTGCAACCGTCATTATTCGTTAGTCCTTAGCATTTGAAGTAAGACCGGCGGCTGCCGGCGGACGCATGGTAACGCTGTGTCGTTTGGGTTTCTACCAGGGCACGCGGGTCACGGGCGACCAGCGCTGTTCACGCCGTGCAACGCGGCCATCTTTGGCTTCGCCGTCATAGCTAACCGGTGCGGGTCTCGAAAGATTCTCCGGTTCTGGCAGCAGCGCATGGGTATTGATAATTCCAAATCGTCCGTTGTCCGTTTCGATGACCGCGCCGATGTAGACACCACAGGTCCGGCACAGTAGAAAGTCGGCCGTCATCAGGCCGAATCTGTAACGACTTAGCTGTGCCGGGTCGGTTGCGAGAAACTCGATCCGTGCGCTGGCATCCGAAGTACTCAGAGCATCGTGAGACCGACAGAAGCGGCACTGGCAGGCACGAACAGACCAGCTCGCAGGAGCAATGGAACACAGGTAGGAAAAGCCGATCGCACCGCAGTGACAGCAGCCCTCGTAGACGCCTTCAGCCACGACCGCGTCTTCGCATCAATCCGTACAGCAGGCTCGCGGGCGCGAGCGATGCCGCAAGATGTTTGAGCGAATGACCACTGATGAGGTTGCCTGCCGCATACAGGTCGACGTCGTAGTATTCGGCGACCTTGGCCGCAAGATAAAAACCGACCATCCACCAGATATAGCGGCCGAGGTCACTGCGCGACCAATAAAGGGAAATTACTAACGGAATTAACAGCATGGGAAGAAACTGCACGACGGCATACGGGCGAAGGTCACCGGCACCCAGGGATTCCGTGTAAGCCCAGTAGGCGACGGAGCCGATACCAACAAGCAGCAACCCAGGTAATAACTTCCTGCCCAGCATGGGTGAGAAATACTCGGAAACGACGATCGAAACCAGACTCATAAACCCGATCGTCATCGGCAGCCGGTCCCAGACCAGCGATTCGTTGTCGGGACGCAGATGGAAAAAACCGGAGCCGAATGCGGTCAGTGCAATGCTGAAAAAGAACACGATCCAGGCCAATTTTGTCGTTGCCGTTACAGTTTCTTCGTTTACGATGATAATTCGCCACCCCATGATGCCGATAACCAGAAACGGCAAATTCGACATCACATTCATGAAATTCGGAATTCCGATCATTGACCGTTGATCGGCGAACACATGATAGAGCGGATCCTGTGGAACCGGATCGGTCATTACAACAACGATGAGAACAACAACAGCCACACCGGCCGGCAGCGCGGAGCGCCAGCTCACTGGCCGAATTCCTCGCAATCCGTACGGGTCATGGGGAAATCAACGGTAATGTCATGGCCGCTGGATTTGCCTTCAATTCGTCCCAGCAGTTGGTTGCCAGTCAGCCGATACAAGATGCGCTGCGGGAAATCGTGTTCGGGATTCTCAAATACCACCTCGTCATCAGACAGGTTGAGCAAGTCAAAGCGCGCGGTATCCTGCCCTGAAGGCGTGGCGATCAGGGCAAGGGACCCCGAGTCGGTTGTTACGATTTTCAAGTATTCGAAGGCTACGGTCTGCGAATCTTTCACTATTCGGCTCACCGCGAACATCGTTCCGCCGGCCGGCGGCATCCAATACTCGCCGGAACCGGTCTCTTTGTTGTTGTATGTCCAGCACCCGGACAGCCAGCTCAAGCGGGAAATGTCTACCGCACTCGCTGGCAGGCTGGCCAACAATAATATTGCTACGAGTCGCACGTCTCGCCTCCTTCCGGGCCATAAAAAACGACCCAGGCCGCGAAGTCGTTGCTAAAATCGGTGAAACGATGCTCGACGTGCGCCGCAACGAACAGCGCATCGCCAGGCTCAAACACAATCGTCTCTTCCCCGCGCACAAACGTGCCGCTACCTGAACGCACGATGTAAATTTCGTCCTGCTCGTGGGGCTGCTGGTCATCGGAACCGATTGGTCGGTAGTACCCGAGTTCCATGCTGCCGTTTTCGAGCAGCACACCGTATTGTCCGTCCTCTGAATCCTCGGCGGCCTGCAGTGCCTTCTCCGCTGTCATGCGTTTGCTCATCTGGTCACGGTACTGCAAGGCTTCGAGTGCGGCAAGCGCCACGCCGGCCACCGAGTTTCAGGCTAAGATGCAACTCTTTGGGGCGAGCTATCAATTGCTGTGAAAGCCTTTATTCGCAATCTTCGTGGCGTACTCCTTTTTGGTGGGTTCACGATCAACACGATTTTCTGGTTTGTGCCCGTCATTCTGTTAGCGATACTAAAATTGATACTGCCGGTGCCAATGTTGCGTCGTTTCCTCACGCGCACCCTCATGGCGACAGGTGAAAACTGGATCAGCATCAATACGCTGATCATGAAAACTGCGGGGTCGGTCACGCTGAAAATTCACGGGCTGGAGAGTCTGCGGCGTGACGGCTGGTACCTCGTTATCGTGAACCACCAGACGTGGGTCGACATAGTAATTCTCCAGGCAGTGTTCAATCGCCGCATTCCGTTCCTGAAATTCTTCATCAAACAGGAACTCATCTGGTTTCCGTTGTTAGGCGTCGCGTGGTGGGCGATGGACATGCCGTTCATGAAGCGCTTTTCGCCGTCGTATCTTACGAGGAACCCGCACATGAAAGGCAAGGATCTTGAAACGACGCGCCGCGCGTGCGAGAAATTTCGCGATACGCCGACTGCTATTCTGAATTTTATTGAAGGAACACGCTTTTCGGAAGAAAAACGAGTTGATCGAAAGTCGCCATACCGAAACCTGCTGCAGCCGCGAGCCGGAGGTTTGGCCATCGCGCTGTCGTCGATGGGGAAGCTTTTTACCAGCATTGTTGACGTCACACTGGTCTATCCAGACGGCGCAACGAGATTCTGGGACATGTGTTGTGGTCGAAACGTTCATGTCGTAGCTGACATACGTGAACGAAAGCTGGAGGAATGGCTTGTAACGGGGAATTATGAGAGTGACCGGGTGTATCGGAAACGATTGCATTCCTGGTTGAGCGAAACGTGGACGGAGAAAGATGAGATAATCGCCAAAACGAGGGAAGCTAATGGCTGATAGCAGAGAGTACGACACCGTTGCATTCGATGTTCGCGACAACACCACGATGTTGTTTTTTGCAAAGACGACGGATGAAGGTGACATTTCTGACTATCTGTTATTGATGCGCACTATCGACGAAGATTTCGACGAATCCATTTACATCGAAATCAATGAGCAACAGTTTGGTGGGCACAACTTGATTCGTGAAGCCGCGTTGAACGGTAATGTATTGACGTTGAGGTTGCATGAGCCAGCCAAAGAACTTGATGATGTTTCCGATATCGTGCTGACCTGGGCGGATACGACAGAAAATCTCGAAAGTATTGAGGCGGGAGCTTTTCGTGTATTTGGCGACACGTTAGTGGGCGGTAACGCCTGATCCATGCTGCAACTCCGGCCAAGATGCGAGCGCTGCGACAGGGGTCTACCCGCCGATTCTACTGACGCCATGATTTGCACCTTCGAGTGCACGTTTTGTCGCGATTGCGTTAATAGTGACCTTAAGGGTGTTTGTCCGAATTGTGGCGGCAACCTCGAGCCGCGACCGATACGGCCAGCCAGCCTGTTGCAGAAATACCCGCCGGCGAGCCGGCAAGTTCGCAGCGGCGGCTGACTAGGGTGGACACTGTATACAGCGTTTACATCGTGCGCTGTGCCGACAATACGTACTACACAGGAATCGCTGCGGACGTTGATCGGCGCATAATCGAACATGAATGTAGCCCACGCGGCGCGAAGTACCTGAAGGGTCGCGGACCATTAACGCTGGTGTACTCCAAAGCGGCAGGCGACAGGTCGGTGGCGTCCCAGGTCGAATATCGGATCAAGCAACTCAGTCGCGCCGCCAAACGAGCATTGATCGACGGCCGCGCGACGTTGTCGGAACTGATTGCGGATCAGGACTCTGCAGCGGGTTGAGAGAAGATAGCGATAGGCTTGCCAAACTCCGGCATAAATAACGATGCATCGCTGTCCCAGCGCCGGCGGAATTCGTTGAGCCAGCTAGCGGTCGTATCGAAGTTATCGATAATCTTCGGCGGCAATGCCACCACCCCGAACGGTTGCGTGTAGTCGTCGAAATGAATCGGATAGACGCTGTGGCTGCCAGTCGCTGTCACGGTATGTTGCCAGTACAATTCAGCGTAATCCCGGCCCAAAGCGCCCAGTTGGGCGACACCAAGAAAAACGACATCCGCCGCGATATCCTGTAGCTCGTATTTCTTGAAGGCGGCGCTACCCTGCACCAGCGCTGTACCTTGTGGGTGTTCTATTATCACGGTATAGGCACCACCCATGCGCCAGGCCGTTATGGGCTGCGGCATTTTCAATGGTGCTTCTATCTCTCCATCCAACGGAACGGCGCCCCGCCAGCCAATCGGCGCGTGTCCGGCCGGCCGCAATGTGACGCGAAAATTGCCGAACTCGAAACTCGCCTCCTGCTCTACGACGGTAATCTGATCCTCGGGGACGCCAGCCCCGCGAGCAATTTGCGCGGTTGATTCGGATCCCAGAATTGATGCGCTTGACCGATTTGCGATCGCGCCGACATCCATCGCATGATCGAAATGGCTGTGGACAGGAATAATGGCTGCGAGACGTCGCATCCGAAACTTATTCATGGCGTAATCGATTATCGCTGCGTCGTTGTTAACCCGGCGTCGTAACAGAATATCCGCCAGGGTGGGTCGCGAAAAAAACCCGTCGATGAGTATCTGCGTTTCACCGTCGTCGAACAGCAAAGTCGTAACCCCCAACCAGGTCACGGTTACCGAATCAGAGGTTGCTGCCGAGGCGATCGCCGGCGCAGGCCACTCGATCGCGTCGAGGCTGGGTCGGTTGCGCCAAAGCAATACGGCGGCGACACTGATCACCACGACGATTACGACGATCGAATATGCGGCACGCTTGGCGTACGTCACCCACATTGCTACTGGCCGGAGATGAGCTGCGCGCCGTAACCAACAAGCGGAGCCAGGTAGTTACCCAGCGCATAACCAATAAGCGCCATAAGAATGGAAACCGGGACCAGGCTGGGTCGGTGATGTCCCGCAACAATGGGTGCTGAAGCTGCAGCGCCAATATTTGCCGCTGATGCTATGGCCACGCTGTGAACGTCAACTCGGAATATCCAGGCGCCGGCCAGGCAAAACAAGCCATGAATAGTAATCCAGATAAATGCGCCAGCAACGAATATCGGGGCATCCGATCCCAGTCCTGCAAGTGATGCGCGTGCTCCCATTCCCGCAACGAATACGTACACGATTGCGGTGCCAATAGCAGTTGAATTAGGCAACCTTGAGACCGGGGTTGTAGATAGTGTCAGTGCTATCGTCGTCACAAGGAGAACTCGTATTGTCGTCACGCCGAACGCTGGCTGAATTTTATCGGGAACGTGTGCGACTATCCACTCAGAAATTCCAGGTGATAAAGTATTACCTACCCACGTAATGCCGATGACAATTGCGACGAGATACAGATACTGTGGCATGGTCGGGGCCTGATCTTCTTCGATATGCATATCAGCAGCCGCGTCCATGGCTGTGATGCGATCCTCGGGAACTCGGGCCCAGCGGTTGAACTGGTCTGCGTAATCTCTCGAAATCAGTAGCAGCGGCAACCAGACGATATAGACAAGGTTGTCCGCAATAATGGCAAGTCCCATGTGATCGCCTGTTGCTCCAAGCATTTCACCCACCGCAGCCATATTGGCCGTGCCACCGATCCAGCTGCCGGCGAGTGCACCAACCGCTCTCCAGGTCCCGTCCGTTAGCCACGGACTTACTGCCGCATACGCAACAATTCCACCAATCATCACGCCAGCCGTACCCATTAGCATTACAAGGAGGCCTTTGCCCATGATTTTCACAACGGCTGGAACATTGACCTTAATCAGCATCAACACAATGAAAGCTGGGAGTGCGTACTGGCTCAGTCCTGAATAGATCGGCGAATCACTGGGAATTACGTCAAAGGTATTAAGCAGTACCGGCGTTGCGTAAATAAACAACAACGGCGGTACGTAATTAAACAGCTTGGCTTTACTTACCTGGGCCAGCAGGAAGAAAAAGGCAGCGACCAAACAAAGAACTGCTAAAACGCCTATCGGTGATGAAATCAGAGCCCGGGTGGTTTCCATTCGCTATGCCTCAGCTTGTGTCGCGGCTGAGTATAGAACATCGGCGTTGACGCCGCGTGCCGGGTTGGTCTAGCCGAATCCGACTTGCGCCTTGAAGTCTTTGCGCGTGTCCGCGTCGGTCATGGCCGCAGCGTTAACGGTCAACCAGACAGCATGCCAATCGTCGATCTTGCTGGGTCCAAAAACGAACTTGGCGATGTAACTTTCCAGTTTGTTCACGTGAATGACATTCTTGGGCGGTGCTGATGTGAACTCGACAGATCCTGTGAATATGACGAGGTTGGCGACGGGCACGTCGGGCACAGCTTTCCGCAGTGCGCGTGTTCGACCTTCGTTCTGAATCAGTGGGTTCAGAAAACGACGACGCTTGATACCGTCGACATTGGTCCACTGCGCTTCATCTTCGCTGCCGAAAACAACGCCGTTATAGTGTTTTGTCTGAATACAGAGAATGCCGCCCGCGGTGAGGATCGCGTGGTCAATTTTCGCAAGACCTCCGTAGGCACCGGGCAGTATGAAGTCATGCAAAACGTCGGGGCTGCGCCTGGCGAGTGCGGCCCGTATACGCCACTGTCCGATCTTTGCGGTTACAAATCGTGCGAGGTGGTTGGCCGTCGAGCGGAAAACCAGTGTCAGAAATAGTGCTGCCGCTAGCGTGAACAGAAACTTCGCCGGACCGACGCTGGTGATGCCAGTCTGAAATTCGCCTTCAGCGGCAAGCGCCGGCAATGCGATCAGCGGCACTCCATTAAGAATTGTTCGTGCGATCTTCAGCATAGTAAGCAGAATAGGCTCAGGAAGCACCCGATGTATCGTATCAGGTCACGGTTTTGAATCTTGGTCAGGCCTCGCCCGGGTAGGCCAGGTAGTAACCGTCAATCTCGGCAACACGAATCGGTGTCTCGTAAACACTGCTGAGTATTTCACTGGCCAGAACACTGGACTTCGACCCGTCAGCTGCGATTTTTCCGTCTTGCAGCAGGATGACGCGATCAACTTCCGGCGGTATCTCATTCAGATGGTGCGTCACGATGACTATATTGCGACCTTTCTGAGCGAGTCGTCGGATACGATCGAGATAGTCGAAGCTGGCAGCGAAATCCAGTCCTGACGTCGGTTCATCGAGAATGAGCGTGTTTGGGTCATGGACCAGCGCGCGCGCCAGCATGCAGCGGCGCTGCTCGCCTGAGGACATGCGCTTTAACGGTGTATTGCGTAAAGACTCGATGCCCATATCGGAAAGCGATCTTGTTGCTGCGCCCACTTGCTCAGGCGTAACGCGATTGGCGAGAACGCCGTGGACTCCGATACTGGAGTGAAACCCGGAAACGACGACTTCGATGGCTGACGTTGTCGGCGTGTAGCGTTGTTGCAAGTCGTTCGACACGATACCGATCTGCTTGCGCAATTCCCAGACGTTCCAATTTTCCTTCCCAAGAATACGCACGTAGGTGCCAGGATTGACTACAGGGTACAGCTCACGATTGATAATTTTTAGGAGCGTTGTTTTGCCTGACCCGTTTGGGCCGAGTATCGCCACGCGCTCGTGCTGTTCGATGTCGAGATTGAAATTCTTGAAAACACAGCTTGAGCCGCGCCAAATTGTCGCGTCACGTATTTCTATGAGCTTGGCGTCCGACACCGGGTCAAGTGATCCTGAATTTCACTGCTGAAATTATTCGGCGTCCAGATAAGTCCGTCATCAAGTTGTCCTTGAGTTATGCAGCCGGTGCGAAAACGCTGGCTTAAACTGCCTGCAGTTTCCAGGTACCTCTTCGAAACATGATTGCTGCGAGGATGGTCAACAGCGATTCTGCAACAACTATCGCGATAAAGGCACCATTCGGGCCGAGTGACATTTTCGTCGCGAGCCAATACGCTGCAGGTATCTGTACCAGCCAGAAACAGATCAGGTTCAGCACTACCGGTGTGGTGGTATCGCCCGCCCCATTCAATGCCTGCACGACGACCATGCCAATCGCGTACATTGGGAATCCAAGACCCAGTATCTGCATGCAACTCGTGCCCCACCTCAGCACGTCCGGTTCGTTTGTGAAAAGCCCGGTAATAAATTCTGCGAAGATGATTAATAATATGCCTGTAACGGTCATGAAGATTGCATTGTATTTTGCAGCCTTCCAGGCAGATTTTTCTGCACGGTCCGGTTTGTTGGCGCCGAGATTCTGACCAACAAGCGTTGCTGCGGCATTACCCAGTCCCCAGGCTGGCAGGAAGATGAATTCCATCATGCGCAGCGCGATCGTGTACGCAGCGATCGCACTGCTGCCGTAGATTGCCACGATACGCATCACGGCAATCCAGCTTGCCGTCGCAATGATGAACTGGCCGATTCCCCCAATCGAGATTCGAACCATGCGCAGCGCAAGTGATAGATTGAATCGCAAATATCGCGAATGAAACTTAAGTCGGCCGCGGCCGTTCATGAGGTACCAAAGCTGATACAAAACACCAATACCGCGGCCGATCGTTGTTGCGACAGCAGCGCCGGTGACGCCCATCTCCGGAAAGGGCCCGAGCCCAAAAATAAGGCAGGGATCCAGAACGATATTGATGCCGTTGGCCAGCCAGAGTGACCGCAGTGCGACGGTCGCGTCGCCAGCGCCGCGAAACGCGGCGTTCAACAGGAACAAATAGATGATGCTGACTGACCCGCCAAGCAGAACGGCGGTAAATCCCGTGCCTTGCTCCACGACGCTAGGCGAAGCGCCCATTATCTCCAATAGATCGCGCGCATAGGCGACGCCAGCGATGCCGATCGCGACAGATAACAATGCGCCGATCCAGATCGCTTGTCCGGTTACCTGAGCTGCGCCGACAGCATCGTTTGCGCCAATCCTGCGCGACACCATCGCGGTCAGACCCATGCCGAGGCCAATTGCTATCCCGTACAAGACAGTAATAAGCGCTTCAGTAATTCCAACCGCAGCGATGGCATCGGTTCCCAGGCGTGAGACAAACGCGATATCAACGACAGCGAAGATCGATTCCATCGCCATTTCGAGCATCATCGGAATGGCAAGCAGGCCGAGAGCTCGACCGATGGGGCCTGACGTGAAATCCTCGTCATTGTCGCGCAGCGCCTCGCGCACGAAGGACGTGGTGCGGTGCCAGAGCGATTGTTGTTCGATAGTGTTGTTCATTACAATGCATCGGTACACCACGAGGTTGCTATCATGCCTGATGGGCTGACATTTCTCTTAGTCTTTATTGCGCTCGTCGTTATCTACACAATTGCGAAGGTAGTGGGCTACATGCGGCAGAGCGACCGGCAGTGGGATCAAGTCGATAAAAGCAAATTAAAGGAATGGAACGACGACGACGAATGGTAACCGAGGCGCTAATTTTCTCGCTTGTCGCGTCGCAGCAAAGACTCAAGTTCTGCTGCAGTATCTTTCGCTGATTGAATCAATTTTTCTTCCGAATCGTGTATTGCGTGTTGCTCGGTGAGCAGTCGTGAATCCCGCTCGTAAAAAGTATCAATAATGTGCTTCGCGTCTTCTGGACTCTGGCCAAGACTTTTCAGTATATGCTCTGACATTGCCAGGCTCGACAACAACGTCTCGCGGAAAATGTGTTCGATTCCCAGACTCATCAGCTTGTGCGCGTGCCGGCGGTTGCGTGCTCGTGCGACTATTGTCAGGTGTGGAAAGTTGCGCAAGACAGCTTCGGCTATTTTCATCGATTCTTCCAGGTCAGATACTGCCAGGACAAATATCTTCGCGTGCTCGGCACCGGCGGCTCGCAGCACTTCCAGCCGGGAAGCGTCTCCGTAGTGCACCGTCGCGCCGTATCGCCGTACAAATTCGACTTGTGACGAATCCAGCTCCAATGCCGTGAAGGAGTTGCCGACGATATTTAGCAGGCGGCCGATGACCTGACCCACGCGGCCGAAGCCAACGATCAATACTTCCTTGTGGTTGTCTGCGGGCACGTCGAATTCTCGTTCATCCGGTTTTGTTATTTTTCCACCGGCAGCTTCGGCTGCTGCATAAATAAACGGCGTCATCAGCATTGAGATCGCGACCGCAAGTATCAATTCGTCGATAACGGACTGTGGCAACACCGACTCGCCGGCAGCGATAGCGAGCAGTACAAAAGCGAATTCACCGCCTTGGGCGAGAACGGCAGAAAGTTTCAGCGCTGCGGCGCGGTTACACAATCCGAACAGCAGTGCCAGCGGAAACAGGACGATGGCCTTCGTGACCATGAGCAACGTAACTATCAAGATGATCCGCCCTGGGATTTCCAGAAGCAGTCCGACGTTGACAGACATGCCGACGGCTATGAAGAAGAGCCCGAGCAATAAACCCTTGAATGGAGCGATGTCAGCTTCGAGCTGATGGCGGTACTCCGAGTCGGCGAGCATCATGCCCGCGATAAATGCACCGAGAACCATCGACATGCCGGCTACTTGCATGAGCAGCGCGGCACCGATGACGACCAGCAATGCCGTCGCCGTAAAGATTTCTGGAATCCCCGATCTTGCTGCCACTCTAAGTGCTGGTGAGAGAAAATAGCGCCCACCAATAATGAGCCCGCCGATCGTCGCGGCCATCAGCCCAAGCTGCATAAAATTGACGCCATCGTCGAACGACGCATTGGGGCCGAGTAATGGCAATACCGCGATCAGCGGAATCGCCACCAGATCCTGAAACAATAGTATGGAAAATGCGGACCGGCCGTGACTCGTACTGAGCTGCTTTTTCTCGGCCAGCATCTGCAATACGAACGCCGTGGACGACAGCCCAAGTATCAGTCCGGCAACGATCGCAGTATTCATGCTGAAGCCGAATACCCAGGCAACCAATGCGATAGCGAGCGCCGAGGTGAAGACCTGTGCAGCGCCGAGGCCGAATACGATGCGTCGGAGCACCCAGAGTCGGGAGGGTTTAAGCTCAAGCCCCACAATAAAAAGCAGGAACACAACGCCGAGCTCGGCAAAGTGAAAAATGTAGTCAGGGTCGCGGACAAAGGCAAAACCGAATGGGCCGATGATGATTCCGGCTGCGAGGTAGCCGAGTACGGAGCCAAGACCAAGGCGCCGGCTGAGTGGCACGGCGATAACCGCGGCAAGCAGGAAAATCAGCGTCTGGACAAGCAAGGTCATTCCAGCTCCGTTTTATTGGCAACGGCACAGTCTAAAGCAGGCATCGCCTATTGCCTCAATTTTCTATTACACTGGGTTTCGCCGCCGCAGTTGTCGCGGCGAAAATCTGGATCGTTTGGACAGGAAAGACATATGAATAGGGGCAGGATTTCGCTCACTGGACTTATTTCAATGATCTGGTTTTGGGCATCGTTACTTGGTGGCTGTGATTCCGGCCAGTCCGGCGCTGCTGATACTGCGACAGCGGCTGCACTCGCCAATGCTGACGCGATGTTCAACGAGCATGCCGACGATACCACCGAGCCAAGTGCCGGGGCGGAGGTCAGGCCTGCGCGGCCTGTTATTTCACAAACCATGGCCTATACGGAGTACAAGAACGAGTTGGTCTACGGCTATTTTTCAGCGCCTGCGGATATGTTTGAACCACTGCCAGCGGTCATCATGATCCACGAATGGTGGGGCCTGAATGACAATATTCGGTCCATGGCTAATCGGCTCGCTGGTGAAGGCTACATCGTATTCGCGGTCGATCTCTTCCATGGCGAAGTGGCCAATACGGCTGGAATGGCTCGGGCACTCATGATGGAGGTGATCGAAGACCCTGAGCCGTCCAAAGAAAACATCCGAGCCGCTTTCGAGTTTGTCAGCATCACTGCTGATGCGCCGCGGGTCGGTTCGATCGGCTGGTGTTTCGGTGGTGGCTGGTCATTGAACACAGCGCAACTCTTCCCTGAAGGGCTGGATGCAGCCGTTATCTATTACGGCCAGGTCACGGCTGACGAGGATCTGTTGCGCCCGATAGGCGCTCCCATTCTGGGCCTGTTTGGCGCAGAAGACCGTAGCATCAAGGTCGAGTCTGTGGAGGCGTTCAGAGATGCGCTGCAGCGACTGCGCAAGAACTACGAAATCCATGTATACCCGGGCGTCGGGCATGCATTTGCTAACCCGACGGGCCGAAATTATGAGGCTGACTCAGCAGAGGACGCATGGCGTCGGACGCT
>SMUX01270696.1_pt1 | contig 26360 bp, 41 predicted proteins | sample 2456431 | NCBI WGS metagenome assembly SMUX01 (sample SAMN11095930, study PRJNA526329) | marine sediment metagenome | biome: Marine sediment; feature: Surficial sediment; material: Deep marine sediment; isolation source: Hadal surficial sediment | place: Pacific Ocean | collected 2014-11 | depth... | reverse complement strand
GTGATGCCCGGGGATAACGTGCAGATGGTGGTGGAGTTGATTGCACCGATCGCGATGGAAGACGGCTTGCGGTTTGCCATCCGCGAGGGTGGCCGCACGGTCGGCGCCGGCGTGGTGGCGAAGATAATCGCGTAGCGATTAATGACAACTAAATTATTGAGTGGATTAAAACTATGGCTACAAATCAAAACATACGAATTCGCCTGAAGGCATTCGATCATCGTTTGATCGACAGCTCGGCGCGCGAGATCGTGGATACCGCCAAGCGTACGGGCGCCACGGTCAAGGGCCCGATTCCACTGCCGATGAGAAAGGAACGTTTCACGATCCTGATTTCACCGCATGTGAACAAAGACGCTCGGGATCAGTACGAGATTCGCACGCACAAGCGACTCATGGATATCTGCAATCCCACGGACAAGACCGTCGATGCTTTAATGAAACTTGAGCTCCCTGCAGGTGTTGATGTTCAGATCAAGCTGAACTAGCTGCCGGAGAGTGCACTAAAGATCAATCCGCACCCACCTTTCGCACATTGGTGGGCCTGGTCATGCGGATTGGGTGTCGACGTTCAAATCAAGCTGAATTAGGGGTCCTTGTTGGAGCGGCTTTAGCCGCGATTCGGGCCTGAAGGCCCTCCTACACCGCTTGCCCTCACTGCGGGAGCTTTATGCTTCGCAAACCAGCACCCCGAAGTGGGCCGGCAACCCATAAATATCAAGGACCTAGGTGGCCCGAGTTGCCCTCGCTCGTGGTGCCGAAAAATCGAAAGTAAAAAGGCTCGAAAAGCCTTGCGGGGCGGGACCTTGGCGCTATAATGGGCGGCTCGCTGGACTTGGCCGGGCCGGGAGTCGGCCAGGTTCGCAAGAGACGTCACAAAGCACCGCTCTGTGGCGCTTGATGTTTGGTCGCTGGGAAATCGAAGGCGACACGGCAAATCCCGGACCGCCGGTCATTGACCGGAGCTAGGGTCAGCCCCAGAGCTAGAGAGCGCGCGGTTCTCTGCGATGGCTGGCCCTTTCGTGTGTCTGGAATAAGCGCGCAAGAATGATGTAGGAGCGCCTTCAGGCGCGATCAGGCCTGAAGGCCTTCCTTACAGTTTGCATTGAGGCAGGACCAACCTGCGAGGTTTTTGAAGATGACGATGGGTCTTGTTGGCCGCAAATGCGGCATGACACGTGTTTTCACGGAAGACGGAGTTTCGATACCGGTTACCGTGATCGAGGCACAGCCGAACCGAATCACACAGGTGAAGACCGTGGAGACGGACGGCTATCGCGCTTTACAGGTTTCTGCGGGTAGCCGCAAAGCGTCCCGCGTATCCAGACCGCAAGCTGGCCACTTCGCGAAGGCGAAAGTAGAAGCTGGCGATCTGATGAGCGAATTCCGACTTGACGACGCTGACGAAGGTGAATTTGAAACGGGCAATGAGATCAGGGTCGATCTCTTTTCGGTGGGGCAGAAGGTCGACATCATTGGCACGTCAATCGGTAAAGGCTTTGCCGGCGTGATCAAGCGCTATCATTTTCACATGCAGGACGCGACACACGGCAACTCGCTGTCACATCGTGCTCCCGGGTCGATTGGACAAAACCAGACGCCCGGACGGGTATTCAAGGGCAAGAAGATGTCGGGTCATATGGGTAATGTCCGTCGCACCGTGCAAAATCTCGAAGTCGTACGCGTCGACGCCGAACGCAATCTTCTCCTGATAAAGGGTGCGGTTCCGGGCCACAAGGGCGGGCGAGTCATTGTTCGTCCGGCCGTCAAGGGCAGGAACTGAGGGCCGTTACGATGAAACTGAAGATGCAAGACAGTGGCTCCGTAGATGTCGCAGAGGCGGCATTTGGCGTCGAATTTAACGAGGCGCTCGTGCATCAGGTTGTAACTGCATATCTGGCGGATGCGCGCGCCGGCACGAAAGCGCAGAAAAATCGCGCGGCGGTTCGTGGTGGTGGTGCAAAGCCGTGGCGGCAGAAAGGCACGGGTCGTGCGCGAGCCGGAACCATTCGCAGTCCGATCTGGGTCGGCGGCGGCCGTACGTTTGCCGCGAAGCCGCGTGACTACAGCCAGAAGGTCAACCGGAAAATGTACCGCGCAGCACTGCGTTCGGTGCTTTCGGAACTCGTGCGTCAGGATCGCCTTGTTGTCGTCAAATCACTCGATCTCGAGGCGCCAAAGACGAAGTTGCTTGCGGCGTATCTTGACGGTCTGGGCCTGGATAATGTGCTGATTTTGAACGAGGCTTTCGATGAAAAGGTTTTTCTTGCAGCCCGCAATTTGCCGAACGTCGGCATCTGCGATGCTTCGTCGATCGATCCGGTCGTGTTGATCCGCTTCGAGAAGGTATTGATCACGTTGCCGGCGTTGAAGCTGATCGAGGAGCGCCTCTCATGAACAGGGTGGCTCACCAGGAAAGATTGATGACGGTTCTGCGGGGCCCGCATCTTTCGGAGAAGAGTGCTATCGCTGCAGAAAAGGACAACCAGGTCGTTTTCAAAGTGCGTACGGATGCGACCAAGCGCGAAATTCGTCAAGCCGTCGAGCTGCTTTTCGAAGTGAGCGTAGCCGACGTCACGGTCGTCAACGTCAAAGGCAAGACCAAGCGATCCGGCGCAAGCCGGGGCAGGCGTGCGGACTGGAAGAAAGCGTACGTAAAGCTCGCTGAAGGCAGTCAGATCGACTTCCTCGGCGCGGAATAAGGTAGCGCAATATGTCAGTGCACAAAGCTAAACCGACATCTGCGGGACGCCGCTTCGTCGTAAGTGTCAAGACACCGGGCTTGCATAAAGGCAAGCCGTACGGTGCTCTGCTTGAGAAGAAAACGAGTAAGGGCGGTCGAAATAACTACGGTCGCATCACTGTTCGCCACCAGGGTGGCGGTCACAAGCAGCGTTATCGGATCGTCGACTTCAAGCGCGACAAGGACGGTATTCCGGGTATCGTGGAGCGTCTTGAGTACGACCCGAATCGCAGTGCGCACCTGGCGCTGATTAAATACGCCGATGGTGAGCGACGTTACATTCTGGCGCCGAAGGGCATTGAGAGCGGATCGTCGATCATCAGCGGCGATGACGCTCCGATCAATCCGGGCAATGCATTGCCACTCAGGTCGATTCCAGTCGGTACGATTGTGCACTGCGTGGAAATGAAGCCTGGCAAGGGCGGCCAGCTCATACGATCGGCTGGGGCCGCCGCCCAGCTTGCGGCGCGCGAAGGCGCGTACGCAACGCTGAGATTGCGGTCAGGTGAAATGCGCAAGATTCACGTCAACTGTCGAGCAACGATTGGCGAGGTCGGCCACGGCGAGCACAACCTCAGGAAGCTGGGTAAGGCCGGCGCGAAGCGCTGGAGAGGCAAGCGACCGACGGTTCGCGGTGTTGCGATGAACCCTGTTGATCATCCGCATGGCGGTGGCGAAGGCCGCACCTCGGGCGGACGTCACCCGGTCAGCCCATGGGGCACGCCAACGAAAGGTTACAAGACGCGTAAGAACAAACGTACGGACAACATGATCGTTCGACGCCGCATGCGCAAATAATGGATACGCGAAATTTTGGGCATTGCACCGGACGCTTCGCGCCGGAAAATGCCAAGAGAAGAGAAAAGGATCAGATGTAATGCCGCGTAGTGTGAGAAAAGGCCCATTCGTCGATACACATCTGGCGAAGAAAGTGGCCGTGGCCGTAAAGAAGAACGACCGCCGCCCGATCAAAACCTGGTCGCGACGGTCGATGGTGCTGCCGGACATGGTCGGTCTGACGATTGCCGTCCATAACGGCCGTCAGCATGTACCGATTTTGATTTCAGAGAACATGGTGGGTCACAAACTTGGCGAGTTTGCGATGACCCGCACGTTTCGCGGTCACTCCGGTGATCGCAAGACGAAGTAAGTCGAAGGAGTAGGATTCATGCAAGTTGCAGCAACGCTTCGATATGCGCGTATCTCGCCGCAGAAGTGCCGCCTCGTGGCTGACGTCATTCGCGGCAAGTCAGTGGACGATGCATTGCGTGTGTTGACTTTTACGCCGAAGAAAAGCGCCCGTATCGTCAAGAAGGTGCTTGAGTCCGCCATTGCGAACGCCGAACATAATCACGGTGCGGACATCGACGAATTGAAAGTATCAACCGTAGAAGTGAACGAGGCGCCGACATACCGGCGCTTCCGCGCGCGTGCCAAGGGCCGTGGAGCACGAATTATCAAACGGAACAGCCACATCACCATTCGGGTAGCAGACGAATAGTGGTCACGGATTTTGGATTTTTCCCAGCAGTTCGACTGGACGACGAGTAGGAACGATATGGGTCAGAAAGTACATCCAACGGGTATCCGCCTGGGAATCGTCAAGGACTGGACGTCCAAGTGGTATGCGGATTCGAAGACGTTTCCGGAGTACGTGTGCTCCGACTACAAGCTACGCTCCTACATCAAGCGCAAGCTCAAAGATGCATCGGTCAGCCGTATCACGATCGAGCGTCCTGCGAAGAAAGCCAATATCACGATTTACACGGCACGGCCGGGCATCGTGATCGGCAAGAAAGGCGAAGACATCGAAAAGCTGCGTATGGAACTTGCGAAGATGATCGACATGCGGTTGGCCGATGTGCACATCAAGATTAATGAAATCCGCAAGCCCGAGCTGGATGCCCAGCTGGTTGCGGAAGGCATTGCGCAGCAGCTTGAACGTCGTGTCATGTTTCGTCGTGCCATGAAGCGCGCCGTTACGAATACGATGCGCGTAGGCGCCGAAGGCGTAAAGATCAAAGTCGGCGGGCGCCTGAATGGCGCCGAGATCGCGCGATCCGAATGGTACCGTGAAGGTCGCGTGCCGCTGCACACGTTTCGTGCCGATATCGACTATGGCCTGGCCGAGGCGCATACGACGTATGGAGTGATCGGCGTTAAGGTTTGGATATTCAAGGGTGAAGTTTTTGACAAGCCCGAGACTGTGGCGGCCGACAAGGCTGATGCGACAGCAGGCGCGCGTTCTTGAGCAACGGCGCTCACCGGGGATAGGAAATGTTACAGCCTAAACGAACCAAATTTCGCAAGCAGCACAAAGGCCGTAACCGTGGTCTGGCGCTTCGCGGCAGCACTGTGTCCTTCGGCGAGTACGGGTTAAAGGCCATTGGACGTGGCCGCATGACGGCCCGTCAGATCGAGGCTGCTCGCCGTGCAATGACACGTTATATCAAGCGCGGCGGAAAGATATGGATACGCGTATTTCCGGATAAACCGATTACGAAGAAGCCGCTTGAGGTGCGTCAGGGAAAAGGCAAGGGCAACGTCGAGTATTGGGTCTGTCAGATTCAGCCTGGCCGGGTTCTCTATGAGATGGAAGGAGTGTCGGAAGATATTGCGCGTGAGGCATTCCGCCTTGCCGCTGCAAAGTTGCCGTTTCGGACATTGTTTGTAACTCGGCAGGTGATGTGATGATTGCTTCCGAATTGCGTAGTAAGTCAGTTGAGGAGCTCACCGGGGAGCTCATCGCGCTTCGGCGTGAACAGTTCAATTTGCGCATGCAGCAAGCGACGGGCGAGGTGACGCGCAACACCGAACATGGCCGTGTCAGAAAGGACATCGCACGCCTGAAGACTGTATTGAACGAGCTGGAACGCTCGGCTGGTGATAAGGAATGAGTGAAGAGAAAAACAAGGTACGGCGCACGATCGTCGGCCATGTCGTCAGCGACAAAATGGATAAGACCGTTTCGGTGGCCATCGAGCGCCTGATCAAGCACCCGGTATACGGAAAGTACATCCGCCGTACGTCGAAGGTGATGGCGCATGATGCAACGAACGAGTGCAAAGAAGGCGATCGTGTTGCGATATCCGAATGCCGGCCAATTTCGAAAAATAAGGCCTGGGAAGTCGTTAACGTCATTGAACGCGCCACGGACAAATGAGCAATAGTTGAGATGCAGTCATGATTCAGATGCAGACAGTTCTTGAAGCGGCCGACAACTCCGGCGCGCGCCGTGTGCAGTGCATCAAAGTACTTGGCGGGTCCAAGCGCCGCTACGCGAATATCGGCGACGTGATCAAGGTGAGCGTCAAGGATGCGATTCCGCGTGGCAAGGTCAAGAAGGGCGAGATTTACAACGCCGTTGTAGTTCGTACCCGCAAGGGCGTGCGTCGCAAGGACGGATCGCTGATTCGTTTTGATGGTAACGCAGCGGTGCTGTTGAATGCGCGCTTGGAGCCGATCGGTACACGTATTTTTGGTCCGGTGACGCGCGAGCTGCGGACCAGCCGTTTTATGAAGATTATTTCGTTGGCACCTGAGGTTCTGTAGAGAACCCGGCGACTGACGTGCAGGAGCGGTTTTTGCCGCGGTAAATTATGAACAAGATCAGGAAAGGCGACGAGATCATCATCAAGACAGGCAAGGACAAGGGCCGGCGCGGTACTGTGCTGCAGGTGTTTGAAGATGGGCGAGTACTCGTCGAAGGCGTCAATATCGCAAAAAAGCATGTGAAGCCGAATCCGAACGCCGGAGAGCAGGGCGGGATCAAAGACCAGGCGATGCCTTTCGATATCTCGAACGTACTCGTTTTCAATCCGAAGGCGAAGAAAGGCGAACGCGTTGGTTTTCGCATTGACGATGACGGCGCCAAGATACGCGTGTTTCGAGGCAGCGGCGAAGTTGTAGACATTTAACGGCAGCGATTACAGAGACAGGAAACATGGCACGACTACGGGAAAAATTTCAAAATGAGCTCATTGGCGAGATCCAGAAGAAGCTAGGCATGAAGAACACGATGGAGGTGCCGCGCATCTCCAAGATTACGCTCAATATGGGCGTCGGCGAGGCCGTTGCTGACAAGAAGGTGATGGAACACGCACGGGCCGATATGGAAAAGATTTCAGGCCAGCGTCCGGTGACAACCGTTGCGCGAAAGTCCGTTGCAGGCTTCAAGATTCGTGATGGATATCCGATTGGTTGCAAGGTGACGTTGCGCCGCGACCGTATGTACGAATTTCTTGATCGCCTCGTAAGCGTTGCGATTCCGCGAATTCGTGACTTTCGCGGATTGAGCCTGAAGTCGTTCGATCGTCAGGGAAATTACAGCATGGGTGTCCAGGAGCAGATCATCTTTCCGGAAATTGACTACGACCAAGTCGATGCGTTGCGCGGCATGGACATCACGATTACGACGACGGCGACTAACGTCGAACAGGGCAAGGCACTACTTGAGGCGTTTAACTTTCCATTTAAAAAGCAGACGTAGGAGGCCCTTTAGGGTCGATCGGGCCTGAAGGCCCTCCCGCGGTGCTGATCGAATATGCAGGAGCGGCTTTAGCCGCGATTACGATAAAGAGAATAGAGACAGGAATAACCATGGCCAAGCAGTCGATGATTCAGCGCGAACTGAAACGCACAAAGCTCGTCGCGAAATACGCAGTCAAACGCACGGAGCTGAAGGCGATCATTCGCAATATCAACATCACTGACGAAGCGCGTGCTGCGGCGCAAACGAAGCTCAATGCGTTGCCGCGTGATTCGAGCCCGTCGCGGCAGCGCAACCGTTGTGCGATAACGGGCCGCCCGCGCGGTGTATATAGCAAGTTTGGCCTCGGCCGCAACAAGCTCAGGGAAACTGCGATGAGAGGCGAAATCCCCGGGCTGACGAAGGCCAGCTGGTAAGCGGAGAAATACCATGACCATGAACGATCCGATCTCAGACATGCTGACGCGCATTCGCAACGGGCAAAAAGCTCGCAAGGTGAGCGTTTCGATGCCGGCATCGAAGGCGAAGGTAGCCGTCGCAAAAGTGCTGAAAGACGAAGGCTACATCGTGGGTTTCTCGACCGAGGGTGAGGGATCGACCAGGACGTTTACGGTCGAGCTCAAGTACTTTGACGGCGTCCCGGTCATCGAGCAGATTGAACGTTCAAGTCGTCCGGGTCTGCGTATTTATCGGGGCAAGGAGAGTCTGCCAAGAGTGCTGGGCGGCCTCGGTATTGCCATCGTATCGACATCGGCTGGCGTCATGAGTGATGCCAAAGCCAGAGAAAAAGGTATTGGTGGTGAGGTTCTGTGCATCGTTTCGTGATGCCCTGATTTTCACCAGTACGAGACAAGACTATGTCAAGAATTGCAAAAGTACCCGTCGAATTACCGAGCGGCGTCGAATTCAGCCAGGAAGGCAGTGTTGTCACACTAAAGGGCGGCAAGGGCTCGCTGTCGCTCGAGCTGAATGCCGAGGTGGAGCTGACGTTGGAAGACAATGCACTCAAGGTGCAGCCACGGTCGGGCTCTCGTTTTGCCGGCGCAGTTGCCGGTACGATGCGCGCGCTGCTCGCAAATATGGTTGATGGTGTCACCAACGGTTTCGAGCGAAAACTTGAACTCGTTGGCGTCGGTTATCGTGCGCAGGCGCAAGGCGGCAAGCTGAATCTGACGCTCGGTTTCTCGCACCCGGTGGTGTACAAGATTCCAGACGGCGTCAGTGTCGAGACACCAAGCCAGACTGAAGTCGTCATCAAGGGCGTCGACAAGCAGCAAGTGGGTCAGGTCGCGGCAGAAATTCGCGGCTTCCGCCCGCCGGAGCCGTACAAAGGCAAAGGTGTTCGCTACGCCGGTGAACATGTTGTGACCAAGGAAGCGAAGAAAAAGTAAGTCTTTAATGTGAAGTCATCATGAAACTGGACAAGAAACAAAATCGCTTACGCCGCGCCCGCAAGGGAAGGGCGAAAATTCGAGACCTCGAAATGAGTCGGCTGAGCGTTCATCGCACGCCGCGACATATTTACGCGCAGGTCATTGCGTCAGACGGCGGCACAGTAATCGTCTCCGCGTCATCGCTCGAATCCGAGGTTCGCAAGGGTGTGAAGAACGGCGGGAACGTTGAGGCGGCGGCTATCGTCGGTGCCCGGATCGCCGAAAAGGCAAAGGCAGCCGGAATCGACACAGTCGCATTCGATCGTTCCGGTTTTCGTTATCACGGCCGCGTAAAGGCATTGGCAGATGCCGCTCGTGAGGCGGGATTGAAGTTTTAACAGGGGATTGTTGGCAGGCCCGAGGGCTGCCAGGACCAGACTATGGCAAGAAACGAACAATCACAATCGAAGGATGACCTGATCGAAAAGCTGGTCACCGTCAACCGTGTCGCCAAGGTCGTCAAGGGCGGCCGTCAGTTCGGTTTTACCGCGCTGACCGTCGTCGGTGATGGCCAGGGCCAGGTCGGATTTGGCTATGGCAAGGCGCGCGAAGTGCCGATCGCGATTCAGAAGTCGATGCAGAACGCACGCAGGAACATGATTACGATTTACCTGAACAATGAGACGCTGCAATACGCCAAGAAGGGTCGTCATGGCGCAACGCGTGTCTACATGCAACCGGCCTCAGACGGTACCGGCGTTATTGCAGGTGGCGCGATGCGCGCAGTATTCGAGTGTGCGGGTGTGCGCAACGTTCTGGCAAAAAGCTACGGTTCGCGCAATCCGATCAATGTCGTTCGCGCCACGATCGGTGCTCTGTCGGAGATTCATTCGCCGCAGGCGATCGCTGCGAAGCGCGGCAAGAAAGTTAAGGACATCGTAGCCTGACGCTTCGGCGCGGCATCGATCGAAATCGAGAGATACCAGAGACAGGATCATGGCGAAGCCCAAAGAGTTGAGAGTGACCCTGGTCAAGAGCAAGTTCGGCCGGCTCAAGAGCCACCGTGCCTGTGTCCAGGGCCTGGGATTGAGGAAAATACGTCACTGCGTGACGGTCGTCGACACACCTGAAAACCGGGGCATGATTAATCGCATCTCTTACATGGTCTCAGTAGAGGAAGTCTGACATGCGTTTGAACGAGCTGTCGCCCGGTAAGGGCGCGAAAAAAACTGGCAAGCGCCGGGGACGCGGTCACTCCGCGGGCCAGGGCAAGACCAGCGGTCGTGGCCAGAAGGGCCAGCACGCGCGCTCGGGCGGCTATCACAAGGTCGGATTCGAAGGCGGCCAGATGCCGCTGCAGCGGCGTTTGCCCAAGGTGGGATTTACGTCGCGCATGGCGCGGCTGACGGCGGAACTCCGCTTGCACGAACTCACGATTCCATCGGCTGATGTGATCGACCTGGCGGTGCTCAAGGCAGCGAATCTCGTGCCGGCGTACGTGACCAAGGTCAAGGTGATCAAATCGGGCGAGATCAACACGGCAGTCAAGTTGAAGGGCATCGCTGTCACCAAAGGCGCACGCGCAGCGATTGAGAAAGCCGGCGGCAGCATTGAAGACCAGGGAAGCATTCAGGAATAACAGTGGCAAAGAAGTCTCCACAAAATCCGGCTGACATCGCGAAGGCGGCAGGCAAGCAGTCCGAGCTCAGAGCTCGCATCCTGTTCCTTGCTGGCGCGTTGATCGTGTTCCGCACTGGCACCTTCATACCGGTGCCGGGCGTGGATCCGGTTGCGTTGGCCGAGTTCTTCGAACAGCAGTCGGGGAACCTGTTGGGATTATTCAATCTGTTTTCCGGCGGCGCGCTGTCGCGCTTTGGCCTGTTCGCGCTTGGCATCATGCCGTACATCTCGTCATCGATCATCATGCAGATGGCAAGTCACATTGTGCCAAACCTTCAGCAACTTCGGAAAGAGGGTGAACAGGGCCGCCGTCAAATCACGAATTACACACGCTGGGGCACCGTCGCGCTGGCGAGTTTCCAGTCCATAGCGGCGGCCTCGTGGCTGCAGAGTCAGACCGGCCTTGTTGTGAATCCTGGCCCGAACTTCCTGATTACGGCCTGTATAACCCTCGTGACCGGAACGATGTTCCTGATGTGGCTGGGTGAACAGATCACCGAGCGCGGTATCGGTAACGGTATCTCCATGATTATTCTGGCCGGCATTGTGGCCGGCCTGCCCGCGGCGATAGCGGGAACGGCACAACTTGTAAACACTGGCGAGATGTCGTCGGCGACCGCGATTATGATGTTGATCGGCGCCATTGCCGCGGTGACATTTGTTGTGTTCATGGAGCGAGCACAACGGCGAATTGCGGTGAACTATGCACGCCGCCAGCAAGGCAGGCGTACGTATGCCGCACAGAGCACTCACTTGCCGTTCAAGATCAACATGGCCGGCGTTATTCCGCCGATTTTTGCTTCGAGCATACTGATGTTTCCGGCCACGATTGCGCAGTTTTTCGGGCAATCGCCGGACCCGAACCCGATACAACGAACCCTGCAGACCATCGGCGCCAACCTCGGTCCGGGGCAGCCGGTTTACGTCCTGCTGTACGCTGCGATGATCATGTTTTTCTGTTTCTTCTATACCGCCCTGATGTACAACTCAAAGGACACGGCGGACAACCTGAAGAAGGCCGGTGCATTTCTTCCCGGCATACGCCCAGGGGCGCACACGGCAGACTATATCGACCGGGTTCTGACTCGGCTGACGTTCTGGGGCGCGCTTTACATCGCCGGCGTCTGCTTACTGCCTGAGCTCGTACGTATGTTTTATCCGACAATGCCGTTCAGTTTTGGTGGCACGTCGTTATTGATTCTCGTCGTCGTAACCATGGACTTCATGTCGCAATTACAGGCGCATGCGATGAGCCATCAGTACGAAGGCATGATGCAGAAAGCGAACCTGCGCAATTACGGGCGGGGTGGTCAACTACGCTGATCTGTCAGCGCAGATGGGAGAACGCTCATGAAAGTAAGAGCATCAGTTAAGAAAATGTGCAGGAACTGCAAGATCATTCGCCGCAACGGCGTTGTGCGGGTGATCTGTACCGACGCGCGGCATAAGCAGCGCCAAGGTTAGTCGATCAAGGTCTATCGATAAGGAACGTTTTAGTGGCACGCATAGCAGGCATAAATATACCGTTAAACAAGCACGTCGTGATTTCATTGACGTCTATCTTCGGCGTTGGGCTGTCCCGGGCAAAACAGATTTGTGCGGTGGCAGGAGTCGCTCCCGAGACGCAGGTCAAAAACCTTGCGGAACCAGAAGTAGCGAAGCTGCGTACGGCTGTCGCCAATCTCGCGGTCGAGGGTGATCTGCGTCGAGAGATATCGATGAACATCAAGCGACTGATGGACCTTGGTTCTTATCGTGGCATTCGGCACAGACGTGGATTGCCGCTCAGAGGCCAGCGTACACGTACGAACGCGCGAACCCGCAAGGGACCGCGGCGACCGATTAAACGATAAACATTCCGAATCAGAGAAAGATACATTATGGCTGAACCGAAAAAGAAGAAGGTTAAAAAGCATGTCGTGGACGCGATCGCCCACATTCATGCATCCTTCAACAACACGATCATCACGATCACCGATCGTCAGGGCAACGCGTTGTCCTGGGCAACGGCGGGTGGTTGCGGCTTCCGCGGCTCACGCAAGTCGACGCCGTTTGCCGCGCAGGTTGCTTCCGACAAGGCGGGCCGGTCGGCGCTCGATTTCGGTGTCAAGAACCTCGACGTTCGGGTTCGTGGGCCCGGCCCGGGTCGCGAGTCTGCCGTGCGTGCTCTGAACGCACTGGGATTTCGTATTCAAAATATTGAGGATGTAACGCCGATTCCTCATAACGGTTGTCGACCACCTAAAAAACGACGCGTATAGAGGCGCAATAATGGCAAGATATTTAGGACCAAAATGTAAACTATCCCGCCGCGAAGGCACGGATCTGTTTTTGAAGAGTGGCGTAAGGCCGCTTGAGTCGAAGTGCAAGCTCGAGGTACCGCCTGGCGGCCCCACGCAGCGACGTCCGCGCCAGTCCGAATACGGCCTTCAACTTCGCGAGAAACAGAAACTGCGTCGCATGTATGGCGTGCTTGAACGACAGTTCCGGAATTATTACAAGCGTGCCGCACGGCTCAAAGGCTCGACGGGTGAAAACCTGCTGCGCCTGTTGGAAGGCCGTCTTGACAATGTCGTATACCGGATGGGCTTTGCGTCCACGCGTGCGGAGGCGCGTCAGCTCGTCAGCCACAAGAGCATCAAGGTGAACGGCAAGGTTGTCAACATTCCGTCCGCTCAGGTGAGCGCCGGAAGTTCTATTGGTATTCGTGAGAGGGCCAGAAAGCAATTGCGTATCCAGAGTGCGATCGAAATTGCAGGTCAGATTGGTCTCCCCGAGTGGGTTGAAGTTGATGCGAAGAATATGTCGGGTGTTTTGAAGTCGCTGCCGGAAAGGGTGGACATCCTGCCGGATATCAACGAAAACCTCGTCGTTGAGCTGTACTCCAAGTAATCAGGAAGGTACTTACCCATGCAGGATTCTGTACATGAGTTTCTGAAACCGCGCGTCGTCAAAGTGACGCCGATCAACGATCTTCAGGCGAAGGTCACCATTGAACCGTTTGAGCGTGGTTTCGGCCATACGCTCGGCAATGCACTGCGGCGCATCTTGTTGTCGTCGATGCCCGGCGCTGCGATCGTCGAAGCCGAGATCGAAGGTGTACTGCACGAGTACACGAGCATCGAGGGCGTGCAGGAAGATGTCGTTGATATTCTCCTGAACCTCAAGCAAGTCGCGGTGCGCATGAACACACGTGATGTGGCCGAGCTCAGACTCTCGAAGAAAGGCCCGGGTCCGGTAACAGCCGGCGATATTCAGCTCGATCACGATGTCGAGATCATGAACCCCGAGCTCGTCATCGCGAATCTGACCAGCGCTGGTCGGCTGAATATGATTCTCAAGGTCGAGCGGGGCCGCGGCTATCGTCCGGCAACACAGCGCCCGATGTTCGAGGAGGAGACTAGCCCGATCGGGCGCCTGCAACTCGACGCCTCGTTCAGCCCCGTACAGCGCATTACGTACAACGTCGAGGCTGCGCGCGTTGAGCAACGCACGGACCTGGACAAGCTGATCATCGATATCGAGACCAATGGCACAATTGACCCGGAAGAGGCGATTCGCCGCGCGGGAAGTATCCTCAAGGATCAGTTGTCGGTATTCGTTGACCTGCAGGGACAGGACGATGGCGCCGGCGCGCAGGCCGAGAACCAGGTCGATCCGATCTTGCTTCGGCCTGTGGATGAGCTTGAACTGACGGTACGCTCAGCAAACTGTCTGAAGGCCGAGAACATCATGTACATCGGTGATCTCGTACAGCGCACTGAGGTGGAGCTCCTGAGAACGCCGAACCTCGGTAAGAAATCATTGACCGAGATCAAGGAAGTCCTCGAAGGACATGGACTTGGACTTGGTATGCGTCTTGAAAACTGGCCGCCGGCTAGCCTGCGCCCGGAACACGAACTCGCAATCGAAGCGAGCACACGGTAGGAAAGACTAATGCGTCATAGAAAATCCGGTCGTCGACTGGGTCGTAACAGCTCGCATCGAAAAGCGATGTTTCGCAACATGGCGACGTCGATGCTCAAGCACGAGACGATCAGGACGACTTTGGCCAAAGCGAAGGAACTGCGCCGTGTCGTCGAACCGCTGATTACACTGGCAAAAAAAGACAGCGTGGCAAATCGTCGCCTGGCCTTCGATCGTCTGCGCGACAAGGAAGTGGTTGGCAAGCTGTTTTCGGACCTTGGCCCGCGTTTCAAGGATCGGCCGGGCGGTTACCTGCGCATCCTGAAGGCAGGTCCGCGTCCGGGTGACGCGGCGCCGATGGCCATCGTCATGCTGACCGAAAGCGCTGACGCCGAAGTCGCATCCGAAAAGTAGCAGCAGCGGATTCGTCAGGACGATCTGGTGTTGCACAAGCCAATGCCGTCGCGCCCGCGCATTGATTGAAGGGTGGTGAGTGATGGGTCGGTCAGGTTTGACATAAGGTTTGCCAGGCACGTCGCGCGCGCCGTAAGCGGTCGAAAAAGCCGAAAAAGTACGTCGAATTTGCCCCGCTGTGAGTCCGCTCACAGAGATTATTGATCGTCCCGACTAAAGTAGACGCTCTTGTCAGCCGGGGACGGAACGATTAACGAGGACAAAATGTTTGACGACTGCGTGGTCCTGTCGAAAGATGCTTTCGACCCGGATGCCGTGTTTCTGGAGGACATCGTTGACGACGATGTGCTGCCGTACCTGAGTCTGGCCGTCGACGGCCTGACGACGAAGGGCGACGGTGCCGGAGGCAGACTGGAGCTGCGCCCCGAGGATGTCGCGGCAAATGAACTGATGCAACCGTCAACCGTATTTCCCGACGCCGCATTCGATCCCGAGCAACTCGAGGTGTATGGCTGGGAGTCATCGATATGGCGCAAGATAAGGGCTTATCTCGGCTTCTGAGAATCGGGCCTGGTCGCTGTCGCACATCCCTGTGCTCCGCGACGTAAGATCATCCTGACGACAAAGGCACTCCTGCGGGTAGCATTCGCAATACCGATTCGTCTAGACTGCCGCGATGGTATTCAAAGACAAGACGGTCATCATTACCGGTGGCTCCGAAGGGGTCGGCAGAGAAGTAGCCCGCAAATTTGCCGCCGCTGGCGCTAACCTGATGCTCGTCGCGCGCAACAAGAAAAACCTGGATACGATCGCGGAGGAACTACGGCACAAGACGCGCGTGGAAGTCTTCGCAATGGATGTCTCCGATGCCGACGCTTGCGCCGATTTGTTCAAGAAGACCCAGTTCGAATTCGGCCACATCGACATCCTCGTCAACAACGCCGGATATACTGAGCGTGGCCCCGTCGAGGGGACCACAGCCGACGGTCTTGGCCGCATTATCGACGTCAACCTGAGAGCGCCGATCATTCTGAGTCGTCTCGTCTTGCCACATCTGCGTGAAGCAGGCGGTGGCGTCATCATCAACGTCGCATCGCTCGCCGGTCGTACGCCGGTGCCGGGCAGTGCTGCATATTCCGCAAGCAAGTTCGGCCTGCGCGCGTTTACGTTTGCGCTGGCAGACGAACTTCGGGGTAGCGGCATCAAGGTAGCGGCCGTATCGCCGGGAGCGATTGATACTGGATTTATCACGTCGGACATCGATAAAGTTTCCAACCTGACACTTTCTCAGTCGATGAGCACGGCCGCGGAGGTCGCGCAGGCGATCCTCGACCTGTGCGGTAACCGGCGGCGCGAGCAGTCATTGCCGGCGATCAGCGGCGTGTTCACGACGCTGATCTACCTGATGCCGTGGATCGGTAGAATGGTGCGGCCGTTGCTAGAGCGCAAGGGGCAGCGCGTGAAGCGCTTACTCAAGGCCAAAGCGAAGGCCCAGGCGAACGGCGCCGAGTAGCACCAGAGCTACCTGAGCACGACATTACTACTGAATAGCGGCGAATGCATCGCGTGTGAAATTATCGCAGCCGCTGGACGTTACGCGAACGTTGTCTTCGATGCGTATGCCTCCGAATGGTCGCAGCAAGTCCACGGTCTTCCAGTTGACCTGGCCCTCCGCCGGCGTGCCGCGCAGGTTGTCAAGTAACATGTCGATGATGTACAAACCGGGTTCGATCGTCAGGACCATGTTCTCTTCAAGTCTTCGTGTGAGCCTCAGATAGGGATGACCGCTGGGCGGGTCGATCGTTGTGCCGCTTTCATTTTCCATGTGGCCGCCAACGTCGTGCACCTGTACGCCAAGCAGATGGCCGAGGCCGTGAGGCAGGAACGCTGCCGTGACGCCGCTCGCAAGCAACGTGTCGGCGTCACCCGTAGCGAGTTCGGCGTCGACGAGTACGCCGGCAAGCAGCCGGTGCGTGTCGAGATGCAACTCACGGAAATCGACGCCCGCGCGTACGCGACCAACGATGTCGAGTTGCAGGGTCTCCATGCGTTCGATCAATTCGCCGAATCGCGAATCGCCATTAGCATAGGTTCGCGTGATGTCGGAAGCGTAGCCGTGAACCATTGCGCCGGCATCGATCAGGAATGAGCGAAAATCGTCGGGCGGGTTGCGCTCCAGGTTCGTGTAGTGCAAGACGGCGCCGTGTTGATTCAACGCAATGATGTTGCTGTACGGTAACTCGTTGTCGGTATGGCTGACTGCCTCGCAGTACGCCCGGTGAATTCCAAATTCGGGTTCCTGCGCATTGAATGCTTCGGCGGCGGCGAGGTGTCCGGCTGCTCCGCGGATTGATGCGAGCCGTAAACACGCGAGTTCGTAGTCTGTCTTGATGCCACGTGCATAATGCAGGATGTTGATAAACGTCGTCGGGTTGACGCGCTCGATGCCCATTGCATGTGCGCTATCGTTGATTTCACCGATCAGAATGCAGTTATCGCGCTCACGTGGCAAGTGCTCGGCGACGTCATCGATCGAGTGCACGATGCGCACATCGAACTGAGTTGCCCAATAGCCGTCAGGCTCGCCGGGTACCGAGTGCCAGTAATCGTAAGGCTGATTGTAAATGAGTATCGGCGTTTCGCCGGGCGTGTAGACGATGTATGACAGCGGCAGGTTGGTCAGCGGCGCCCAGCTGACGAAATGCGCGTTGGCCTGATACGGATAGTGACAGTCATCGAGGAACACGGGAAGAGGGGCGCCTGAGAAAACGATGGCGTGGGACGCGCCGCCTTTCTCGAGCGCGTAATCGTGCCGGGCACGGACCGCATCGATGTGTGCTGAGTACAGGGCTGCGAGTTCGGGGTTCTTGTCGGAGAAATCGGCATCCATGGACTCGCATGATACCGGTCAGCGCGGCTTGCCGCGAGAGGCGTGTGCTCTGCTGCATGTGTTCCAATCGCGGGGATATCTAGGCATTATTGACGTCCTTGGCGGGCGGGCGAACATGTTGAAATGCATTACAAGTGCGATGGGGGTGGTGTTGCTGCTGACAGGAATTGCGGTATCTGCCGATAATGGCTCTGGCTTTGACCGCGTGACCGGAAGGCCGTTTGCGTCGCGTTCCGAGGTTATCGCGTCACACGGGATGGCGGCGACGAGCCAGCCACTGGCGACGCAGATCGCGCTCGACATATTGAAAGCGGGCGGCAGCGCCGTCGATGCGGCGATCGCCGCGAATGCGGCACTCGGACTCATGGAACCGACAGGCAGTGGCATCGGCGGCGACCTGTTTGCCATCGTCTGGGATGCCGAGAAAAAGGAGCTGACGGGCCTCAACGCATCCGGCCGGGCGCCGGCAGCAATGACACTCGAGTATTTCAAAGACCGGGGACTCGAAAAGATTCCCGCGTATGGCCCGCTGCCGATCAACGTGCCGGGTGCCGTCGACGGTTGGTTTGAGCTGCATGCGCGGTACGGCCGGCTGCCGATGACCGAGATTCTTGCGCCCGCGATCGCGTATGCGAGGGACGGCTTCCCGGTCTCCGAGGTCATCGCCTATTACCTTTCGCTGAGCGAGTCGCGACTGGGCGAGTACCCGGGCTTTGCCGACACCTTCATGCCGGGCGGCCACACGCCGGGCAAGGGCGAGGTGTTCAGAAACCCGCGACTCGCCGCAACCTATGAATTGCTCGCCGAAGGCGGCAGGGATGCTTTTTACAAAGGCGAGATCGCGCGACGCATCGACGCTTACATGACCGAGCACGACGGACTGCTGCGCTACGAAGACCTCGCCGCGCATCGTTCGGAGTGGATCACGCCCGTGTCGACGAACTATCGCGGCTGGGACGTCTACGAGTTACCGCCGAACGGCCAGGGCATAGCGGCGCTGCAACTCCTGAATATTCTGGAGGGCTTCGACATCGCGGCAATGGGATTCGGCAGCGCCGAGTACATCCATACCTTCGTGGAAGCGAAGAAGCTCGTGTTCGAGGACCGGGCGAAGTTCTACGCAGACATGGATTTCGCCGAGGTGCCCGTCGATGTGCTGATTTCCAAAGAGTACGCAGCGGAGCGAAGCAAGCTCATCGAGCCGGAAAAAGCGGCCAGTCGTTATCCGGCCGGTGATGCCCTCCTCGAAATCGGCGATACCATTTACCTGACGGTCGCCGATAGCGACGGCAACATGGTGTCGCTGATCCAAAGCAACTATCGGGGTATGGGTTCGGGAATGACGCCAGGCGAGCTGGGCTTCATCCTGCAGGATCGCGCCGAACTCTTCAGCCTCGAGGCCGGGCACGCGAATGTCGTCGAGCCGGGCAAGCGCCCGTTTCATACAATCATCCCGGCCTTTGTCATGAAAGATGGCAAGCCGCTGATGAGCTTCGGCCTCATGGGTGGCGCAATACAGCCGCAAGGGCACGCGCAGATCATTATCAATATGATCGACTTCGGTATGAATCTGCAGGAAGCAGGCGACGCGGCGCGGCTGCGCCACGGCGGCTCGTCGCAGCCCACGGGCGAAGTCATGGCCGACGGCGGTGTCGTGTATCTGGAACGAGGATTCAGTGCGGAGACACGAGCGGCGCTCGAAGCGATGGGGCACACGCTCGGTGAGTCCGATGGCGGGTTCGGCGGCTACCAGGCGATACTGTGGGACGAGGAGAGGGGCGTGTACTATGGCGCCTCCGAAGCGCGCAAGGACGGACAGGCCGCAGGTTATTAGCCGGCCGAAAAACCATGACTGAAGACGTATATCTCACCGGTATTACGACGACCGGTACTCCTCATATTGGCAACTACGTCGGTGCAATTCGGCCGGGCATTGCCGCCAGCAAGGATCCCGGAAAGAAAAACTACTACTTTCTGGCGGACTATCATGCGCTCGCGAAAAACAGAGATCCCGACGAGATCAGCCGCTCGACGCTGGAGATCGCGGCGGCCTGGCTTGCACTGGGCCTCGATACGGAAAACGCGATTTTCTATCGGCAATCTGACCTTCCTGAGATTCCGGAATTCATGTGGATACTGACGAGCATGACCGCAAAGGGATTGATGAACCGCGCACACTCTTACAAGGCCATGGTTGCTGCCAATGTTGAGGGCAGCAACAAGGATCCGGACAAGGGAGTAACGATGGCGCTTTACAGTTATCCGATCCTGATGGCGGCCGACATCCTGATGTTCAGGGCGACTAAGGTGCCCGTGGGCCGTGACCAGAAGCAACACGTCGAGATGGCCAGGGATATCGCGCAGAGATTCAATCACCACTTCGGCGACGTGCTGGTATTGCCGGAGCCGGCGATCGACGAGCACACGGCGGTGCTGTCCGGACTGGACGGGCGCAAGATGAGCAAGAGTTACAACAACACGATTCCATTGTTTGCCGATGAGCGACAGCTCAAAAAACTCATCATGAAAATCAAGACGAACAGTCTCGAACCTGGCGAGCCCAAGAGCACGGAGGGCAGCACGCTGTACGATATCTACAAGGCATTTGCGACGCCCACGGAGGCAGCAGACATCGAGAAACGTTACGCAGAGGGCATCGCCTGGGGCGAGATGAAGCAACTGCTGTTCGCATACGTCAACGATCACATCAAGCCGGCGCGCGAAGAATATGAGCGCCTGATTGCTGACCCGGCGATCGTCGAGGCCGAGCTGCAAAAAGGCGCCGATCGAGCGCGCGAGGTAGCCGCGCCGTATCTCGACCAAATTCGCGACGCGGTTGGCATTCGCAAATTGGGCTAGGCTGCGAGCATCTACACGTTATCGAGCGGGCTGCGCACGGCGTGACCTCCGCGCTGCAGGACATGCGTATAGATCATCGTTGTCTTAACGTCGGCGTGACCGAGTAATTCCTGCACGGTTCGAATGTCGTAACCGTTCTCGAGCAAGTGTGTCGCAAAGGAATGACGAAACGTATGGCAGGTGGCGTGCTTTTCGACACCGGCCTTCAACCTCGCCAGCACCCAGATTCTTCAGGTGTTGTTTTCCGTGGAGCAAAATAAAGCCACGAAGCCAGTAAGCGTAAGTCTTTTCCGTACCAATGCTGTATTGATGTAGCCGCGCTACGCGTGAAACTTCATCCATGAGTCTGGACGCCATTTCAAGTTATCACCCCGCCATTGCTCAGAGCATAGAGATAGGGGACGCCCCTATATATGAAGGTCGGTTGTCCTGGGCTGACCAAGGGTCGAGTTTCGTGCGTGTAATAAGGAGGAGATATACTTTGTTGATGCGTCCTTTTCAATCCAAGATACTCTGGATCGATTTCTTCAGTCGCAGTCGACTGTCAACGCAAATTTGATCTACATTCGGCTTCACGGCAATGTTATTGAAGGAGTTGACGGTCTTCCGGACCGCTATGCTGACGTGCTTCGAATAACTGACTTGCTCTCATACAACGCGACATCGCTAGCACCTTGCAAATGATACAAGCGCCACTTAACAACGCGCTGCAATTGCCGCCCTGGTTTCTGTCACCCGCCTTGCATTGGGCAACCGCTGCACAGTTACTAAGCGCAAGTTAGCTTAGCCGTTAGGCCGCAGTAGAAATTCAAGCGCTGGGCGATCAAAAAGCCACACGGGATAACGTCGAAAATTTCACGTCGGACCCCAATATGAGCGCTGTAAACCTCAAAGACAAATTGGCACTGTTCTCTGAGCACTGGTCACCGAGAATCGTCGCCGATTTCAATGGGCACGACGTTATGGTCGTTAAGGTCAAGGGTGAGTTCAACTAGCATTCGCATCCTGACACGGATGATTTTTTCCTCGTCATTAAGGGCCAGGTCACTATCAAACTTCGTGACAGGGATGTCCATCTTGGCGAAGGGGAACTATTTGTTGTACCAAAAGGGGTGGAGCACTGCCCGGTTGCGATCGACGAAGCCGAGCTATTGCTCATTGAACCACACAGTACGCCAAACACGGGTGATCAAGCGACGGCGGCAACGAAAATTGAGATTTAGCGATTTCCTCAATGTATGGCCCAGCAATGTGCTGCACTGGCTTTCGCGGCTTCCGCCACGCATCTTGCATCCGCAGGAATCGCGTCGTACGCTGGCCATCAAGTTGGCTTAAACGTTGGGCGTCATGCCAATCTGAGCGCTATCGGCTGTAATTTGTTTGCTTCTCGTTGGACATAGTGCTGCCGATCAATCAATGCAATGCACGCCATCTGTGGCAAAAGGCGAGGCGACTGTCCGGATAAATGTCGTTACTCCCCATCCGAAGGAATTGATCCTGCATCGCCCTGGTAAGCCGACGGTCTGGCTCCGGACGGACGATATCGAACACAAATTTCCTGAATCGGAGGACTTCAGCAATCTCGACACTTTCGAAATAACGTCACTGTCTCGTGGAACGGTTTACGAAAATGGCCAATCGAAATTGGTCCCCATCCTCGATGGACCAGGACTCTATCATTTGATTCTTGCCGAGAATGTGGAGACGGAGTTGGATAATACGTTCTATCACGAGTGCGAATTTACGTTGGATTCGAGATGAAGTATTTGAGCACACGCAAGCATCCCTGGTCGATTTCTACCGTTACTTCAAGTTGATATCCGGACCCCAGACGTCGATGTTGCATAACAGTTCGCCGCACCTGAAACTCGGCCCATGTCACGATTCCCGCATTCGCAAGAGCCGCGCCGTGCCCTGGGTTCAAGTTCGTCCAGACATTAAGTATCCGTTCCGGCTGCATTCGATGGCGAAGCATACGACAAGAATTCTCGTTTTCCTGATTCTCAGTACGGCTCCGAGCTACGTCGGCGCTGAAGTCGTCTTTCGTTCAAACTACGACGTTATTCTGACAGTCGAGGGCAACCGATACCATTCCCAGAGCAGAGCGCAGGTGCGAGATGGCCACGCTATTCCGATCGTATTTCACGATTACAGGATCGAATTGGCGATCTTCTCGGCATCCGACGAAAAATTCAGTGTCGTCGTAACTGTATTTGAAAACCTGCAAGGTAATTGGTATCAGATGGACATCGACAGTTTGTCTTTTGAGGGTGGATTCGGAATTCCCGTAGAGTACCGGTGGAACAGCGCCAGGATCGAGTTGGACATCGCAATCGTTGTATCTGTCTTGCGTCGATAATGATTGGTGCTGAAAGGATGCCTCACAACGCGCCAGACCAACGTGACCGGCCTCAGCTGCGGTTCTTGCAGAGGTAACAACAGCCCCGTAAGCTGGTGATCCAGTTGGCTTTGGCGTTAGACAGCACACCAAACAACATCAGGAGGCAATGAATGCCGGATTCCAGCCGTAGCAACTACCTTGATCCGAGCGATGAAGCCGCAGCGGCGTTACTTGCGAGAAATATCAGTGGTGAAGTTGTGATGCTCAATTTGCTTCGATTCCGCGAAGTTGCGGATTACTCGGCTTCGCCGGAACTGGCTCCTGCGGAACCGATCTCGGGGCGGGATGCATACCAAAAATACGCGGAACATACGCTGCCCTTTTTACAGGCTGCAGGCGGATCTGTTCTTTACTCTGGAACGGGCGAAGACTTCCTGATTGGCCCGCCGGGCAAGGGTTGGGATTTGGTGCTGCTCGTTAGACAGAAATCTGTCGCCGATTTTTTTGCGTTCGCATCTAACCAGGAATTCTTGAAGGGCCTCGGACATCGAACTGCCGCGCTAATGGACTCACGGCTACTGCCCTTGGTGGATTCCCCAACTGTCGATGTCTAGTTGATCCGCTGCCGCTACTATATAGGCAGCTATCCTGTGCAAGATCCAATCCATCACGAACCAACTCCGTTCGAGTGGATTCGGAAAAACAAGTTAGAGGCGCTGCGGCAGTTGTCCCTGTGGCTGGCGCTGAGCGGCGTCCTTGTCTACATTTTCGGAGAAGTTCGTGAGCGCGAAACCGCAGTCCATGTCGGCATCTGGCTGTTGCTCGCCGGCTTGGCCGCGGGCGTGCGCTACAAGGTGTTGTCGTATGTTGCACCACTCCTCGCGAAATGAATCGTCGAGAAGATCGGCGCCGTTTCGTGGCAGGCCATAGGTCTTGAGTCCAGGGTCTTGCGCACACTCTCCCATCAAGAAGCCAGACGAACGTATGATCGCATCGGCTCGTTGCAAGACTCACAGGGTTTCTACGAGGATCGCGCCACCGCGCTGGTTGTGCAACACGGAAATTTTGCGTGCGCGGAGTCAGTCTTCGAGTTCGGTTGCGGGACCGGTCGTTTTGCACTGCGTCTGTTCGAGCACCACCTGTCCGACACGGCGCGCTACCGTGGAATCGATCTTAGCCAGAAGATGATTCGGCTCGCCACATCGAGCCTTGCGGCATACTCGTCGCGGGCTGAGGTGATCCTGACCGAGGGCGATCCTCCGGTTGATGAGCCTGCCGGGCACTACGATCGATTTGTCTCAAACTACGTCTTCGATCTGCTTGCGCATGAGGACATCCGGGCCGTGCTTCGTGAAGCTCATCGCATGCTTCGCCCGGACGGGTTGCTCTGCCTGTCGGGTCTGTCCAACGGATTCGATCGTGCGTCGCGAATCATGGCGGGCGTGGTGAGCTGGACTCAATCTCACTGCCCGTCTCTGGTCGGCGGCTGCCGCCCCGTCGAACTGCTGCCGTTTCTGCAGGCGTCGGAATGGCAGGTTCTGCACCACTCGAAGGTGTCGGCATTCGGCGTTCCATCCGAAATTGTCGTCGCAAAGCGGTGTTAGGGTCGCAACATGTCGAAAGTACTCGTTCTCGGCGGCACCGGCCAGTTCGGCGAGCGCATTTGCCGGCGGCTTGCCGGGTTGCCCGACGTTGACGTAATAATCACGAGTCGCAGCCAATCAAAGGCCGATGCACTGGCCCGCAAAATTCGTGCGGAGTTGCATACGGTGCAGGTCTCGGCAGCCGCACTGGAGCGCGATGCCGCGAGCTTCGAGGATGACCTGCGGCTGCTGGCGCCGCAGGTACTCATTCACACGGCCGGCCCCTACCAGGGCCAGGACTACCGTGTTGCACGCGCTTGTATCGCTGCGCGCTGCCACTACATTGATCTTGCCGACGGCCGTGAATTCGTCACCGATATCCGCTCACTCGATGCGGCAGCCAAAGAAGCGGACGTGTTGCTCGTCTCCGGCGCCAGTACATTGCCGGGCCTGTCGAGTGTCGTCATCAAGGAGTTACAACCACATTTCAGTCGTATCGAGAGTATCGAGTCGTCGATTGCGCCCGGGCATCAGTCACCGCGGGGACAGGGCACTGTGGCTGCGGTCCTGAGTTATTGCGGCCGTCCATTCAAGACCTTGCGGGACGGAGAGTGGCGCACCGTGTACGGTTGGCAGGATCTGCGCTGGCAACGTTACCCGGCCCTCGGGCGTCGCCTGTCGGCTGCTTGCGATGTTCCGGATCTTTCGTTGCTGCCTGAATTTGTCCCGGGAGTCACGACCGTATCGTTTCACGCCGCGCTCGAGGCGCCGTGGGAGCAATTGTCGCTGTGGGTCATGTCGTGGCTTACTCGAATGCACATCATTTCGGACTGGTCACGTCATGCGCAGCTGGTTGCGGCGGTTGGCGGGCGGCTCATGATGTTCGGTTCCGATCGAGGAGGCATGCACATTCGCGTTGCGGGGATTGGCAAGGATGGCGATAGCATTGCGTATAACTGGTATCTGACGGCGGAAGGTAATCACGGTCCCGAGATCCCGTGTACGCCATCGATTGTCCTGGCGCGGAAACTGTTACGCGGAGAACTGGACGTACGTGGAGCCATTCCAGCCCTGAATCTTTTTTCAATCAGCGAGTTCATGGACGAATTGTCCGAATTCGCCGTCAACATCGAACTCGTCAAGGAAACGTGACGGCCGATGGGGGCCGGTACAATGGCGGACGTACTGGCTCATCATGAAGTTGCGATGGTGGGTCGAAACTGAAACCAATGAAGAACGGACATCGACTACAAACAGAGAGGCTGCAACTGCGCTGGCTGACTCTGGACGACGCCGGGCTGATGCTCGCAGTGTGGAATGACCCGGCGTTCGCGGTATCCGCACGCCCGTGCAAGCGCGAGACACTCTCAGGGACGCGGCCATGAAATTATATGAAGATCATGGCTTCGGTCCGTTCCGCGTTGCCGTGCTGTCCGACGACACGCCGATCGGAATATGCGACCTGTTTTTCCGCGACGGGCTCGAAGAACCCGACATCGGTTTTGCACTGCTGCCTGAATTTTGCTCAAAGGGATACGCTTACGAGGCGGCTAGTGCGGTCATGGAATATGTGCGCGACGATCTGGCGCTGACACGGGTGGTTGCCGTCGTGTCGCCGGAGAATGTGGCTTCGATCGGCTTGCTGGAAAAACTCGGGCTACAGTACGAAAGCATGTTGCGCCTTCCCGAGGATGAAAAGGACATATGCCTCTATGCGATCGACTTCGCGGGCCAATAATCACTTGTATCTGATCTCACTCGGCCGGGAGGCGAACGACTGGATATGGCAGAAATAACCTGGGGCGACTTTTCCAAGATCGAGATATGTATCGGCACAATTGTTGGCGCCGAGGCATTTCCGGAGGCGCGGAAGCCGGCTTACAAACTCACGATCGACTTCGGCGAGGCAGTCGGCGAGCGAAAGTCGTCCGCGCAACTGACTGAGTTATATACTAAAAAAGAATTGATCGGGCGCCAGGTGGTTGCCGTGATCAATTTTCCGAAAAAGCAAATAGGGCCGTTCATGTCAGAATGTCTCGTCACCGGGTTCGTGCAACACGACGGGAGCGTCGTGCTCGCTAT
>SMUX01156947.1_pt1 | contig 26618 bp, 20 predicted proteins | sample 2456431 | NCBI WGS metagenome assembly SMUX01 (sample SAMN11095930, study PRJNA526329) | marine sediment metagenome | biome: Marine sediment; feature: Surficial sediment; material: Deep marine sediment; isolation source: Hadal surficial sediment | place: Pacific Ocean | collected 2014-11 | depth... | reverse complement strand
TACCGGCCCGGTGGGATCCGGGTTTCGCCAGGGATCTTCGGCTCGTTGAACTGGTCCTCGAGCACGTAGCAAACGAACTGCGGCTTCGCCTCGTTCGTGATATCGAACAGCGTGCCGAGGGTTGCCTCTTCGCCAGATGAGATGCGTCTGTTCAGTAGCTCAAGCATTCAATTTCTCCATGAAATCACGACCTGGTTCAGCCGGCAGTGAGCCGATCAGTTTGGCTGTCGCAGGATATCCGGCCTTGTTGAATTGTTGGACTGCAGCAACCCGTTCATCCAGCCGGTACGTCGGTCGAATGAGCGTCTGCTCCCGCTCTTCGCGCCGTTTTTCAAGGATCATGTTGTAGCGCTTATTGAAACGATTCTGGAGCTTCGTTTTCCTGTCCTCGATCTTTTCGACCTGGTCTTCTTTCCAGTCGTCATCGCGCTTGCTTTGCTGGACTGCTTTGCGCCTGGCGTTGAGCCTCCGCAGTTGGCTTTCCGTATCCCGTAGCCTGTCATCGAGTCGAGCTTCGGCCCTGTACTGCTCGATGATGCGTGCGCGATTCTTGCTCGCATCAATCCGCTCGTCCGCAGTGGCCGCGAACTTGACCGCCTCTGTTGCGACCTTGATCTCCTGGACCGCGTATTCGATTGACGTGCGAATCTCGTAGAACCTGTTGCTGACAGCCCGCTCATCAGTCACGCCAACGAATCGCCTGGCAAACGGCACCTTACGCCAGTCGACCTCACCCTCCTGGACCATGACGCCAAGCTCGATTGTGTTGGTAATGAAGCGACCAAGGCCGCCAGTAAAGAAATCCTCTACCAGCTGGATTGTCTCGGGAGAGATGTCCAAGGGTGCAATCGGTGCCGGCCGAGCTTTCGTGCCGCCGCCCAGCTTATTCAGGAACTCAGCCAGGGCGATGGCATGCTTGGGTACGCTGCGGTAGTACTGCTGTGATTCAGGCTCTGGCGCTGGATCGTACTTGCTGGGTGTCGGCATGACCGGCCCACCATGCCAGGCTACATTCTCAGAGACCTGGGCAAACGGCGTTAGGAAAGTGGGCAAGAACGTCTGCAGCGGCGTGGGACCGGTGCCAATCGGGTTGAAGCTACCAAGCGCTGCTGCAAGGATCTCGGCTGAGTCCTCGAGCGCAGACCATTCTTTCTTGTTGCCAATGCCGATGTAATCGATGAGGCCGCCAATCTTCTGGCCCATCACGTGCAGCATGTTGTATCCGTATGGCAGCGGGATCGTCAGATAGTGCTCGGTGAAATCCTCCGGCCCCTCGGCGCGGAATCGCTCCGGCATCATGATGATCATGTTCCGCTCTTTCACCCAGGCAGGGATCTTGTCGTAGCGGTTCTCGCCATCATCGTCATCGCCGGCAAGCATGCGATTGAGTATCTCGAGGGTGGCGGCAAACGCCACGATCCCGTACATGACCTTACGAACCTTCGGTGACTTGCCTGCATGCCACATGATCGCCATGCCCTGGATCGATGCGTTGTAGAACAGATACATCGCATTCAGCTGCGAGCCGAGATCACCTTTTCGATTGAAGTTGACGGTCAGATTCTTAGCCAGTGAGGCAGCCTTTCTTGGGGACATACCAGCGTCCCTGGCGTGTACAAATGCAGACAGGCGCACAGCGTTTTCAACGGCCTGGTTCTCTGACTCGATGTACTTGCCGAGCTTCCTGAGTGTCGACCATGAAACCATCCCAGAACTCTTGTCCCGCATCTCGCCGTACAGCGATTCCTCGAGATCCTGAATGTCCTTGTAATTGTCGAGCCATCCCACCTGGCCACCGAGATCTCGGTACTCTTCGAATTGTTCTTTCCAGTAGTCAGCAGACTCGGGATCTTTGAAAGTCGGCAACTCGAGGAACCGGCGGATGCCACGGTGCGCTTTGAAGACGTCCTTCAGGATTGTCATCTTGAGATTATTGGCATCGGTCGCGTTCAGATTGATCATCGCGGTCTGCAGATCGCGTACCAGATTCGAGACAAGGAACTCCGGATTAAAGGCTGTATTGACCGCTGACAGAACCCTATTCAACGACATCATCATGCTGAATGCAGCGTTCATCTCTGTCGAACTGAGATTCTTCATCGACTTCGCCAGCTGCATGGCGATCGGACTTTTCTCGTTGAACGTGATGTGGAAATCTTTGCCCTCCACCTTCACCCGCAGCACGTTGTCCTTGAGCTTGTAGGTGGGATCCACTCGCGTCACGACCAGGCCGGTGGCCTTATCGATCGTCTTCTTGGTCTCGACTTCGTTGGCGCTCCACAGATCCGGGTTCGGATGCTTCTGCACCAGATTCAAAAGTGTGCGGCCGACCTTGGCTTTTTCAGCCAGGATCACGACCGACTGATGTTGCGCCACGACGTTGGCCAGGATGTTAGCCGCCAGTGACTTACGCCCCAGCCGGCGCTTGTTGAGCTTGCCGCCCGTGTCGTAGCCCTTGCCTTTCTTCGGGAAGAACGTGGTGTTCATCGGGCCATCTTTCCAGCCCTTCAGCGGCACGTAGTAGTTGTATGCCCCCTCCCAGGCGTCGATTGTTTCCTGCGTCTCGAGGCCTTCCTCAACCATGATCTGCCGGTTGAGCGCGGTCATTGCGTCGACCTGCTTGGCGATCGCCTCCAGCTGGCTGACGTCGCCCTTGTCTTGCAGCGTCTCCATTGCCAGGGCAGCATCCGCGTTGCTCATGCCAGAGAGCGCCTTAAGCTCGGGCTTGTCTTTGAGTCGCTTGGCGACCGCCGCTCGGTATTTTGCCTGGGCCGCGGCGCGTGTCGCATCGTCGTAGGCGTCCGCGAGGTCCTGCTCGTACTCCTTGACCATTGTCGGCGTGGCTTTATTGATCTTGTAGAGCGCCGCATTCGCCTCCGGTGCATGCCTGGCATACAGGAACCACTCGACCTCGTCCCAGGTGTAATCGCTCTGGTCAATCGCATCGATGAGCGGCCGGATCTTTTCCTTCTCGAAGCGATCGACTCGCGACTTCACTTGACCATGGAATAATTCCTCAGCCAGGTAGGCATCGAGTTCCTCATCGATCGGGCGCCCGGTCTGCAATTCGATAGCTCGCTGGACATTGAGCAGATCGATAAACTTGTCCTGCGCTTTGTACACCAGGTAATTCCAGGTGCGACTGGTCTTCGAGCCTTCCTCGATGGTGAAGTTCTCAAATAGATCGCCGCCCTCGATGGCATCGGCCCGACCTTCGTACTCGTTAACGTGCATGAGCGGTGCGTCAGCCGACGCCCTGAAGCTGATCACCGGAACCTGTTTGATGCCAAGTTCCCTGGCAGCTATCGCACGATGACGGCCATCAGAATCCCGAACTGTGGCACCCTCGTACAGATTGAGCGGATCCAGTCTGCGGCCTTCTTGAATATGCCGCTTGAGATCATCGATGTTCTCACGAGATACGTCGTCGATCGTTAGCGGCGCGGCTGCCTCAAGGAACTCGTCCGGCGTCATCTCTACAATCTGACCACCGCGGTCTTCGAAGTCGGCCTCGCCAGACCATTCACTCCTCGGCGCCAACGGATACTTGGGATCGTTTGGATCGAAAGCCTCGACCTCTGCAATGTGGTAGAGAAAAATGCTGGTCTCGCCAGTCTCTGGATCGAGACGCTTGACCTGGTAGCGATAGGCGCCGTATTCATTGTCGAGCTTGTCCATGCGCGTGCGCGCCCGCTTCCGTGCTGTCTTGCCAGTGTATGGCTTGCCGACTCGCTCACCTGTCTGACGATCAATGATCACGAACGGCCCTTCAACATCTGCGCGTACGTTAAACAGCGGCTGATTGCCAAGCCGGCGGATCTGATCCAGGAGATTAGCCTTGTCGATGTTCCTGGCGTCTGCCAGGTAGAAGAACAACGGCTCGGCATCTTCTTCGGTGATGTTGCCGGCACGGATCTGCGCACGTAGCTCGTTTTTATATCTCTCGGCCGGCGCTGAGTTCGGCACCCTGTTAAGATTGATGGCCTTCCACAATCCTGAAAACATGACCGGCGCTTTTCTGGCTCTGAGCAGACCAGGCGATCGACTTGCCGGCGTGCCGACAAACATTCTGGCTTTGCGAATCAATCGCTGGATCTCTGCTTCAGAAAACTGTGCACCACGTAAGCGAGCGATTGCGATTCTAAGCGCCTCTACCAGGCGCTTGAGTAAGGATGCCTCTCTGGCTGGTAACTTCTCACCTGCGAGCACACGCTGCGATCTGTACGCTATGAATTCTTCGGCCGCGACTCGACGCTGCGCCAGCTTGTTCATATCCAAACCATTTCGCCTGGCAGCTGCCGCAACTTTTGCCGGGAACGCTTGATAGATCCGATCCATGATCGCGTCGTACTCGGCGCCGAGTATCGAACGAATCCCGTAATGGCCGACCGTCTCGTGCAGGTAGACCTCGGTGGCCTCCTTCAGGCTGTCAAGACTGGATGCGATTAGGTAAACGTCACCGGTCTCTGGATCGAACATGCCACCGACTCTGCCCTCCATGCCGGCGTGCTTGATAGCGATCAGGTTCTTCCGCGGCAGATGCGCTTCGGTTGGCGCGATCTTTACGTTCGGCGAGCCAGGGTAGATGTCGAGTATTTGCTTGACGGTCTCGGTCAGTTCTGAAACCTGCACACCTCTCGGCCTGCCGGCCGCGACAGCTTGCTCAGCTGCCACATGAAACAACGGCCCGAATGTGAATGGCTCCTCGGTGGTGTTCTGCAGTTCGACCGCCTCCTGCAGCTGCTCGTTGCTGAAAGGCGCATACGTTTCGAGATCGATGCCAGCGGTAGACTCGCGTCCCTGCTCTTCGGCCAAGGCCTGCTCGGTACGCTCGAGTCCAGTCAGGACCGCTTTGATGTCTGCTTTGATAACTGACGGCCTGAATCCGAACTCGCCGGCATCGGCAAAGTCACCGGTCACGGTACGGAATACCGCATCGGACATGTTGACGTTGGCTTCCTGGTTGAAAACAGAATCGGGAATCGAGATGCCCATGTGATCGAGCAGCGCACGCTGCACCCGGAAGGTGACGTCTTCCCATTCGACTGCACGCTGAGCTTGCATCAATGTCAGCGGCTCGAGTTCAACCTCGATGCGCTTCGGTGGCGCACCGAGTTCACCCATCATCGGCCGACCGAGCCGGCCGTAACGCTTGGAGTCGCCATAGCGCTCCTGTATCAGCCGTTCAGTTATGCCATGCGCCATTTCATGGCTGACACGCCAGGCTCTGGTATAGGTCTCGTCTTTGAATGATCCGTGCTCGGCTGCCGGATCGTAGATCCAGACAGTGCCCGTTTCGTAGTTTTGTTTGCCGAGCCGCGGGATGCGAAAGTTCTCTTCCTCGAATGAGAAAACCTCGACGGTGTAGCCGAACCGTTCAGCCAGCTGCTCGATGACCTCCGGGTTTTCTATCGCCTCGGTGAGATCGTAGTACTTGAGTTCTTCGGTGGTGTCCCTAGTGCGATCTACCGCTCCGAATCTTGAGAAGATTTCGTCTTCAATTGCGGCCCGGTCTCCGAGTCGATCCACGGATATTGATGCGGCAGCCCCCGCCCTCGGACGTCTTTTGGCTTGGACGAAACGGCGGGTGATGCTCTGCGCACTGCTCCGCCAATTACGAACTTGTTCGAGAAGATCGGGTCGTCCGGTGGCAACTCCGTAATCTCGGATCCTTTCTTCCAGCGCTTGGCCATCAGGGTCAGCCTCCAAGTCATGCGTTAAATTGTTACCCTCAGTGCCGAATGTACCGACGTTCAGAACGTCAATATCAGCACCTACATTATCCACTATCTCTTTGATTTTTGCCACAAATTCGGCAGGTTTAAGTCCTGAAAATGGGACGCCCTTCTCACTTTTGTAGTCGATTACGACTATCACGGCAGGCCCGGCCATGCTGAACCCAGCGTCAGGACCGAAGGCCTTCCGGAGTGCAGCAAAAAGGATTCTCTCCTGCTCTTCGGTTGGCTCGCTGGTCAGCTGCAGCTTGACGCCTTGCGTGAATTTCTTCCCGAAGTTTCCAGTCTTCTCGCTTCTCTTGGCGCCTGTATCTGCACGGAACCAGGGGATTGCGTCCTGGGTGTGGATGTACATCATGATCGTGGCAAAGATGTCTGCCACTTCAGGGTCAGGCTTAACGCCACCGAGCAGAACGAGACTCGAGATCTCGTTCGGATTGATCATTCCCTCGTAGCCACCAAGGCCAGTCTCGATGTTGTAGAGCGGTATACCGAGAGCTTCCAGGACAACATGCTTGTTATCGTCGGCCAGGTCTTCGCGCAGCCTGCGGCCAAGCTCTTCTTTCTCTTCCCGCGGTAAGGCGTCGATCTCTCTGCCGACCTCGGTCGTCGTCGATGGTATTACCTCGTGCGTGACCTGGGCCGTCGCCTTAAGGAGATGTTCAGAAAAGGCATCGACCGGTGTAACCTTGCCCCAGTTTGGCCCTTTCTTTCTAGCGAGCGAATCTTTCGAACGCTCGTGCACCCAGATCGCTGCCTGGGCATGACGCGGCAGCCAGTGAGTTCCGTTCCTGGCGTTGTAGCGCTTGGTCGCGTCCTGCAGTATTTTCTCTGACAGGATGTATTGAGAGTCCTCAAGCTGGTCGGTCGGGTACCCAAGGTTTCGAGCCATCCATCGATCAATGGTGGTGGCGTCCGGCCAGAGATTCGTGTTGAAGGTAGCGTCGTAGAGATTCCGGTAGAAGCTCATGAGCTTAAGCCCGATGCCCCGCGTCTCTGCGTTAATCTCATCGCGATTCAGTTCACGCATGCGCGCTACCTTTCTCGCCATATCATTCGGATACATGCCGGCACCGACCGCCGGCTCGCCCTTGATGATCTGGTACGCCGACTTGATCATCGCGGTTGTGTTTTGCGCAACGCCTGTGCCCTGCGAGTAGGCAGCCATGAGCTTGACCATCTCGTGCATCATCTCCGGCTCGCCGCGGGTGATCTTGCGAATCATGGCGCCAGAGTTTTCGTACCAGATCCAGGCCTCCGGCGGAATCAACGTCGAGTCCTCGAGGATCGCGACCGTCTTCTCGATCAGCTTGTCGATAGTCTTGAGTGATTTTTTGTTCTTGACCAAGCCACTGATGCCGACGATCTTGCCGTGGTACTTCCGGTAGCGCTCTTCGGTTACCTCGGTCTCCTTCACAGTGTGGAAAACCGGCGCCATGTCGTAGGCCTCTTCTGCTGGCGCCTCAATACGCTTGACCACCGGGATAGTCGGCCCTGCGTACACGTCCTCGCCAGTCTCGAGCGCTCGATCGACAGCGGCCTGGTCGGTGTACTCGATAGTCCAGCCACGGCGTCGAAGGCCTTCAAACATCTGCAGGCCTTCACTCAATACGATGCTCGATGACTGCAGCGTGCGGCCTGTTTCTTTCGCTACCTCCATCGCCCTGGTCACCAAGCTGGCACCAATTCCCTGGCGCTGCTGTGCCTCGTCGACAAAGATATCGTCCATCTGCAGGACATTGCCCTCGCGTTCATTCAGTACCAGGCGAGCACTCGGGCGCCGTCCCTCCGGCACTGGCGTCTGGATCTCGACTCGCCCTGCCTCAGGCCGCCGCACATCGAGCGGCTTAGGAGTTATCCCAAGCACCACCGGCTTGTCGTGCTTCGGTTTGTCGAGCCAGCCCTTCAGCTGCTCCGGCAGCATGGCAACCACTTCAATCTGGTAATCGCGTGCCGGCTGGAAGTCGAGCTTGTAGGCATCGGTGGCCGCCTGCTGCGACGGGTAACCGACCATGACTTTGTGCTCGTCGAAGTTTTCGCCGACAGCTTCCTGACTTGGATCCTTCGCCTGGTTGATCACGTACGCCATCGGCACCGTAATGTCTGGCCCGACATAAACATCGACGCCTTCAGTCGGTTTTCCTTCGACAGTGTCAGCACCAGGCTTCGACGTGAAGTAACCGTAACCAGAATTCATTGTTTGCTGCCACGCGACACCTTGGCGACTGACACCGGAGCGAACATAGCCGGCAGGATTCTCGATCGCGATCTCGACGCCGTTCCACGTGAAACGTCCCTTCTTGTAATTGCCGGCTTCTTTTTGTGCATCGGTCGGCGTGACATCAGTTTGCGTTTCTGCAACTGAGAACGCCGGCTCCATCTCGAGAATTTCTACTGTCGGTTCAAGCTCGTCTTCATCAACGCCACGAGATCGCAGCGCTTGCTTCTTACGCTCACGGCGAAGCTCGATTGTTTCTGCAGCCATCTGACGCCGACCTTTCGGCAATACCTGGATCTCGCCCTCGTCGTTAACCTTGATCAGTTTCGCGTCGACAAGTCCCTGGAGTTCGTCATCTGACATGCCGGCGCCGGCATCATTGATAGCCTTATCGAGCGCGTCGGTATTCGCCTCGAGGATCTCGAGCGCGGCCTTCTCCTGATTCTTCCTGGTCAGATCCAAGCGCAGAGCATTCGTATGCTCCACGTACTCGTTGACTTCTTTCATGGCTGGCGTTTCGGCCTGGTAGGTGATTTCAACCGCGCCGCCCATGCCGGCACCAACACCGAAGCCAATGATGCCCGCATCAACTAGGCGCATGAATGCTTCGCCAAGGGTCAACTCGTCGTGCAGGATCTTATAGTCATAGCCCATCTGCAGCGCTTCGGTGAACGGCTCCTGCAATGCTTCAGCACCGCCGCCTGCCAAAATACGCTTCAACCCGGTGAAATTATTCCTGGTGAGAACGCCAAGCGATATACGCTCACTGATCAGTTCGGCCGCTGCATTAAAGAAGCCAGCTGCTTGTGCCTCAGAAGGCGAATAGCCTTTATCAAGCATATCCCCGTAGGTCCGACCATAGACCTGCATGCCCATGATCGTCGCGCCGATCGTCGGGTTTTTTGTGACGACGGTAGCCATGATCGCCGGACCCATATTCAGGCCGCCCTCTAGTATCGCAAAGGCATAGAACTTCGCGGATCGCGGCTTGACCTTGAGTGCATTCTCGTCCCATGTATGTTTCTCGGCATCGTAGATGTCCTGGGCAAACATCGCGATCGGCGTCTTTGCCGCTTCCAGTTCGGTGGTGCCTTTCCCTTCCGGAGTTTGCAACCACTCAACGAAAGCATCGACAGGGTCAACGCCCTCAGGTACCCGGTCGGATCCTTCCTCGAAGCCCCACTCTTTGGCAATGCTCTGATTCTCTATCGAAGCATTGATCTGACCGAGACCAGGGTTGTCTATAAAGCCTTGCTCGACATCCGCATTCTGCTGCAGGTCCTCGACGATGACGGGATCGCCGCCACGCATGCCGCCAAGAATCGCCATACGGCTGCCCGGCAGAAACCTTCTCATTGTCTTGACGAAAGCTTCGCCGAAGCTATCCTCCTCCATGTCGCCCCAGGCAGCGGTCTCAATCGCCTTCATTTTCTCCCGAGCAACTGGATATTTTTCCTCAAGGATCTGCTGGTGTGACGGCAGACCTAAGCGCGCCCTGTGCGTCGGCGTGCCAGTCACCCTCTCAAGCTTGCCGATTGCTGGCTTGCCGTATCGTTCTTGTAGTTCCGCAATATCTTCCGGATCCGGACGCCGGATGATTATCGAACCGGTGTCTTTCCTTTGCTCACCTCCCAGCGCTTTGTCGAGTTCGGCGAGTTCCTTCCTGAACTCGTCACCGAACGGCGACTCTTCACGAGACCAGTCGGCCATGCTCGGCATGCTGGGATCCTGGGCGAACAGGTAACCGCCGACTACCTGGTCAAACCGAGACTCGCTATGCCAGTCTTCGAAGCTCCGCTTTTCGCCCTCTTCCTTGGAGAGCTTGTAGGATTCCTTCGCCCACTTCATGTACTCGTGACTTTCGGCTGCTGCTTTCTTCAGCCGCTTGTAACGCTCCGGATCGACATTCTTGAGATTGTGCAGCGACTCGGCCAGGAGCATCTTGTCTTCGTAGCCACTGGCGCCGGCAGCCTGAAACTTCGCGTGATTGATGTAGACCGTCGGCCTGTCCTCGGCCTCTTCGAACTTTGTTTCACCCCATCGGAAATCGTCTGGTTCAAATTCAGTGCTCGAGTCCGATGCGATATTCACACTGGAAAGCAGTCGTTCCCTGAGACTCGACTCCGGTCGTGGCGCCGGATCCAGATCCAGCATCTTGAGTGGCTCACCGTACTCAGCCCCTGCGTAATTGAATGTCAGGGGCAACGGCTCGCCATACTCGAGTCGGTCTTTCTCCTCTTCCTCGAGCGATCGATATTGAACCGGTGTGCCGTAGATGAGCGCCATGGCTACTTGTTCTGGAGGATCTGCTGCTGTTGCACCTGCTTGGCGTTACCTTCAGCGTCTAGCGTCCAGTACTCCATCACGCCCGTGTCTGGATCCTTGATCGGCGTAGCAACACCCTCAGTGAGCCTCGATGGATCCGGCTTGTTGCCCATCACAGTGTCTGTACGCAACATGTAGAAGTTCGCAATTGGAATGGCCATCTCATCGATCATGCGCGCTCTCTCGTCCGGCGATGCAGCAAAGTAATCGTCATCGTCCTCGAGATGCTTGGCGGCCTCTTCACGCGCCGCCATCCTGGCTGCGCCTTCTTCCATTTGCTTGCCTTCACTAGCATAGGAGAGCGCATCGGACTTGACCTTACGCAGCGCTGCGCCAGTCAATGGCTTGCCTTGGCTGTCGACAGCGTGAACCGCCAGGTAGCCGTTGTGCTTAAGCTCCCACTCGAGCTTCCTCGCGGCGGTCTTCATCCATTTCTCATCCGGCTTGAACGGTTTACCCTTGTGCAGGACCTGGCGAGCTTCCCCAGTCGCAGCATCACGGCTGTACAGGTAACCATCCTCGCCGAGGTAATCCTTGAACGGCCCGATCGGTGTGTCGAGTAGGTGCTGCAGCCGTTGCTGCTCGATCTCCAAACGCTTCAGCACGGCAGCACGATCGAACTGCTTATCAATCCTGCCCATGCGGCGCTCTTCTGCTAGGGCACGTCTCTCGTCAGCTGCGACCTGTTTCGCCTCTGCCTTCTCTTCGCGCTGACGCCTGCCGGCGATCGTCGCTTGTCCTGCCCTGCCGATCGTCTCGACATCACTCAGGCCTGCCGGCGCTGCCATCAGGTTCAACCCGAACTCAAACAAGGCCTGGCCGAGCTTGCGTTTGCCCATGCCCTCCGGTGGAGGTGCGCCAGTCTGCTGGGTATAGAGTTCCTCGACCGACTTGCCAGAGGCTGCCTCCATAACCTTGATTGCCTCGTCGATCTGTTTGGGGTCAGCCTCCTTCATTACCTCGTCAAATCCGACGGCATCTTTTGGCTTCGGCTTCGGTGCTGGTCTCTTTTCTGGTGGTGCCGGCGCCTGTACATCAACTGGTGCAGCCGTTGGTCCTTGCGGCTGCATGAATGGCATGTCGAATGCCGGCGGCTGTGCCCCTCGAGCCGTCGCTATCTGTTCTGGCGTGGGTGCAGGAGGAAATGCGCCCGAGTAGTCAACAGGAGCATTCCCTGCCGCTGCCTGCGGAGCCGGAAATCCCCCCGCTGTCGCAGGCTGTCCCGGTGGGAATGCTGGTGGCGGCCCGCCAGGCGGTCCAGCTGCGCCAGGTATCGCTGATGGTGGTATGCCAGGCTGACCGGGTCCGGCAAGCGCCTGCAAGGTCGCGGAGTTCGCGTCGATCCATTCGTTTAATTTGTCGCCCATGATTCTTTCCTCAATAATCCCAGCCGGAGTACCCGCCGCCGCCACTAGATGCAGGTGCCGGTGACCCTGGTATTCCAAAGCCTGCAAGGCCTGCGCCTTCGCCACCCAGCATCTCGCCGAATCCGACACCGACTTTCTTCAGGAAGCCACCGGTCGCTCCGGCACCCATGAGCGATGCGCCACCGGTAAAGTAGGCGCCGGCAACCGTGGCCGCTACGCCGAGGATCGTACCCATGGCACCCTTCTTCTCCTTGACTGTTTTGGTCTTGGTGTATGGGACAGTGCTGAGCGCGTCGAGAAGCGGACCCAGGTTTGTCACATCCCAGTCACGCGCTTCGACGAACTGTCCATAATCGAAGTCGAGGCCTGCCTGCTCCAGCTGGCGCTTCAGGCCACCGGTTGTCATCAGGTTCTGGATATCTTGTCCCAGCATCCGCTGGCCTGCCTGACCAGTCGCGCGGAACTGCTCTGCGCCCCTGGCGAATACATCGCGATCGCGATTGAATTGCTCACGGGCCGACTCGAAGGCCTGCTGGTAACCACGCCCATACAGATCGCTCATCGCCTCGAGGCCACCGCGGCGACCTTCGGCCTCGGCAATCGCCTGCCGGCCACCGCCGAAGGCGCCGACCATGCCGGCTTGTCCCTTGATTCCTTGCTGCTGCCTAGCCATCTCTTCGCGAAGCTCGCGCGCGGCAGGATCCAGAGCACCCGAGATGTAGGGACTCATGTAGCCTTCCATGTCGGCATCGGTGAATGCCTGGACGCCCTGTTCGGTCAGTTCACGGGATCGTGCCAGGTCGGACTGGTAATCCTGCCCTAACTCGAGTGCTCGCTCACCAGCGACTCGTTCGCCCTCCGAGAGATCGGCTATTCGCTGATCTTCGTACGGCGTGTACGGCCTATCGGCTATTCCACTAGCAAGCTCTACAGCCCTTTGGCTGCCTGTCTCAAGCCACTCGGGAATCGCGTCCGTTGTTGTCGTCTTCGTGCCGGTGCTCATGGTGCGGTGCCCTCACAAAATTACCACCGCCATTGACATACCCGAGACTCTGCATGAATTTGTTCTTGAGACCGGTCTGCTGGCCGCTCATCATGCCGACAACCATCGGCATCTTGGGCTTAGCCTTGTCATTCCATGGATTGATGTCCGCATCAGCCCATTTCTCGACCGCCTTCAGCAGCATGATCGCGATATCCGAATCGCGAAATTGCGGCATTACATAGAACCATTCATTGATCAGACCGAAGTCAAAACTCCACTCCGCCATCTGGGTCACGTGCATTCCAATAGCGCCGAGCAACCGTCCATCGAGATCAGCAACGTAGACAACTCCGGTCTTGGTCATGCCTCTGACATGATCGGAAACCATCTGCTTGCCAAGCTCGCCCTCGGGCACGCTCGGATAATAGATATGCTGGTCCTTCTCCTCTCGAGCCTGGATCAGCATCTTAGTGAGATTGACGACGTCATACGCGACCGCTCTCCGGATGAGCAGCTTTCGTGCCTGCTCAGCTTGTTCGCTCTTTTCCATGGTGATACTCCTGTACGACCATTCAGTTAATAAACTTCTCGATGTGTCGGGAAGTCAGTGTTGAAACCGGTGTTGCATTGCGCAGCGCTGCAGTCAAAGTGAACGCCATCGCCGGAGATGCAGAGATCTCCTGTAAATTCGCGAGCGCTGCAGTAGCTGTAAATGCCAAGGCTGGCCCTGCGCTAATACCGCCTATGCCTTGCAAGTCCGCTGCCGCCGTGATCGCCAAGGCTGGTCCTGCGCTGATTCCACCGACACCCTGCAGGTCTGCCGCGGCAGTGATCGCGAGATCTGGAGATGCACTGATCGCTCCGTCCACGGCAAGTTTGAGATCAATTACCTGGAATGTCCGCTCGCGATCTGTATCGGTCGATGGTGAGGCTTTGCGAATTTTCCATTGCAGCGACATTGCAGTCGAGCCGGATTCGCCAGTAACGCCACGCGCCATGAGCAAAGATTCGCCACGATCTCCGTCGTCGGCCCATACCGATACTTCCGCGCCTTCTTGAACGCCGCCGATTGAGAAACGGTTATCCGAAGTGTCATCGGCTGCCGGCTGTATCGAGTAATTCGCCAGCACCAGCGCTATGCTGTCAGTCGAATCAATGACCGGTGTGCCGCTCATATCGGCTATGTCGGTATAGCCTGCCGCTGCGGAGTCAGCACTGACCGATTCGAGATCGACCAGCAGATCAAAGTCTGATGTTATTTCGACAACTTGGAAAATATGTGGCCGCGCCGTATCAATTTGCGGGATGTCGAGACTGCGCTCCCATTGCACCGAAAAGGTATGGCTGGCTGCCGACACGCCCGTTACGCCCCACGCCATTGCCACGCCGGTTGTCTCGTCCACGTTGTCCATTATATTGGTCATTTCCGGGCCGTCGCGAGCGCCGTCTATTGCAAAGCGATGCTGCGCGACCTTCTGCCCGGTTTCACCAAGTACCTGACTGCCATGTATGAACAGCAGCAACGCGCCGGCTGCCGGCGTAGCTGACACTGACAGGTTGACCATATTGGCAAAGGCCACGGGCGCGGTATTCGCTGCCTGCGATTCAAGGTCGACCAGGATCGATGCGCCGCTTTCGATCTCTAAGACTTGGAAGGTGCGCGGGAAGGCCGTATCAATGACTGCAGTGCCGGAACGGTTTGCCGCCTGCACCGCGAAGGTATGGCTGCCGGCCGACAAGCCGGTGAGCGCGAACATCAGCGTTCGCCCGGTTCCCTCGTCAGTGCTGTCGGCAAAGCTGGACACCTCGGGGCCAACCCGTGCGCCGTCATGCGTGAACCGATACTCGGCGCACTCGTCATTACTGGGCATTTCCGGGTTGAGCGACATCATCAGGATGACGACGCTGCCCGTGCCGGCAATGGTCACGGTATCCGACATATCAGCAATGTCGGCAAACGAGCCGGTGACGGTGTACGCGGTGGTTAGGATCAGATCAGTGAGCAGATTAGCCATCAGACCGCCGGCTTCGGTGATTTGAACTCGCGCACTAAAACGCGCTGCAGTCGCTCGACGTTTTCTTTGAATAATACATCGCTCATGGTCGTGACGTCTGGTAGATCGGTGATCAATTGATCGAGATCGGCTGCGTCCTGGTCGACTCTGTCCTGCTCCGAGGTTTTGCCGGTCGCCACATGAGCGGTCAGCGCATCATCGAGCGCCGTATCTTCGGCGGTGGTCAGCGCATTCCTGAACGTGAAGCGAATCTCTCCCTCAGCAGCTTCATCTTTAATGCCGGCTACCCTGTCCTCGGAAACCGTTCTCGCTTGCGGTGTGGCGACGTTTGAATCAGTCTGTGAACGAACGAAGCCAGCAAAGAAAGTGTCTCGCGTCGGCACGATGGTCGCATTAAGCTCCTCGTCCAGCAGCGCCGGATTGAAGTCCTTGACAACAGTTTTGACTACATCTGCCATTGTGATCTCAACCCTCGCATTGGTTACTGGGCCTAATGGATCCATCAGCTTGCATATCGCACCTTGTCGTTCTGCTCCGCATCAGTAAGCCTGGCGTAGACATTCCGGATTCGGCTGCGGTCGCCTGCCCAGTTCTTGCAATGCTTGGCCGCAACTCTCAGCGCCACGCACAGTTGTGCCGCATGCGGGTAATGGAACTTGGCGACCAGGTCATCGAACCTCGCCACCACCAGCGATCCCTCGACATCGACTATGGGGTCACCCGTGTTGCTCTGATATTTTGAGCGGCGGTATTTCTTGTTGATCGGCGTATCGATTACCTGCCCTTCATATATGGCCAGCTTGTGCCAGAACTCAGGTTTCACTCCTTCGTGCTGCATCGCGAGCTTCGATGCGCCTTGCAGGTCCGAGCAGAATTTGAACACGGTCGGGTAGTACATGCGGATCTTGTTGGGTCCGAGTATCAAGCGCACGATATCCTGGGCTTTCTGGACAGCCACCTGCTCTGATGTGAAGAGATCTTGCATGGCTAATCCAATGACACCGCCAGCGCAGCGATCGCAAACTGAGGAGTCACGAGATTGTTCACGATCAAATCCGCATCGAGCGGTGAGAAAATCTGCAGTTCTCCACCACCAGCTGCTGCGAATCCCAGGCCAACGTCAGTCTCGGTCTCCGGGCCAGTACTCGAAGTCGGGAACGTGATCGGTGCATCGTTGGTAACAGTGCCTGATGCAACGGTCCAACCGGCGACTGATCGCACCACAGGCTGCCTCACGTAAGGCGTATACGCAGCCTCGTTATCCGTTTGCAGCGTCGAGGTATCGCTGATCGCATTGCCAAAGTGCAGAGAGATGTGCCAGTTGCCGGCTGCGGCCGATGGTTGCAATCCGGCAGCGTCACCGACGTTCGGCAGCGCGATATTCGTGAACAGAAGGTCAAGGGTGCCATCTTCAAATATGTTGGTGGCACTCATGACTCACCCCCAGTGGCTGAGGTAAGCTGCACGCCAGGATGCTTGTTAGCGCGCTTCTGCTCCAGCAGCCGTTGGACGATCAGTCTCTTAACCGGTAGAGCGTCCACAGCTTTCTGGAGGCCTTTACCCGTGACCTGGGCAAGCTTGAGGTCCTCCAGCGCATTGCGAACGTCCTGCTTCGCCTTGCGAATCTCTTCGTTCTCGGCGGCCTTTATTTTCTGCAGGGGCTGGTTGGCGTAATACTCCTGGTAGCCTGGCTTGCCCTTTCTTTCGAGCCGGGCTTTTTGTGCCTGCTTCCTCGCTGCCTGCAGTTTCGCTGATATCGCCATGATGCCCTCCATCAATTATTCGGCGCGCTCTTCACCTGTAGCTGTGAAACTAAAATCTGCGTTCTCGGCAAACACCCTTACGATGTCGCCGGATGATACGACAAAAGCTATCGTTGACCCAGCGTCGTTAGCTGCCATCAATTTATCGAAAGCAATGAAGTGTCTATCGACAATCGCAGCACCATTCGGTGATACCGCCACCCTGAACGATGCATCGTTAATGCCGCGATTCGTAATGATCACTCGCAGGGAAGCCACCGTCGTCGCCGGAACTGTATAGATATCCGTAAGCGTCGTCGCTGCTGGTGCCGCTTGTCCAAGTATGCCGCTGCTCATTCGCCTAAGAAGTACCTTTCAATGCGTATACGGTCGAGTTCTTCCTGCAATCCAGTGACCGCGGTCGTAGGATGCGCGTCTGCCGCACCTCTGCCGCTTAAATCGTTGTGGACAGTGGCGGTCACGCTCGCGAACTCGAATTGCATGCTCGCGAACTGACGCGCCAGGTCGTCCACCATGGCGCGCATCTTGTAGACGTCGTAGAAATCCTCGAATTGTACGGTGGTAAAAGGAACCATCAGTTGCCGCGCCTCCCCTTCCGTTTGAATTGTGCACGCCAGGTACCCATGCGCCAGTCATCACCAAGTGCATCGGATTGGATCCGGAACGATATCTGCCGGCCCTTGATTCGTGGATTCACAAAAGCTGTCGTCGGCGTGATGGTAAACGGGCCTTTGGTGACTACCTCGACACCGCCACTGGATGGATAGGACTTAGCCGTCAGCGACAGATCAACCGAGCCAACGAGCTTCTCGAAGTCTGGGATCATCTTTCGTATCAGCGCGTGGTAGGTACCCTCGTCCACATCCATGTCGTAACTATCGATGAATGACACCATCGGCACGACGTTGTTCTCTGGATCTGTATCGTCGACGCCGGTCTCATGTATGAAGATCTTGCCGTCAAACGTGCCGTATGGTTTCTGATTAAAATGCGACGAGCTATCGTGAAAAGCGCTGCGCTCAAGCGTGCCGTAATCCCACACCTTGTCGTAGTAGTTGTACTTGACGTAGCGGTCATTGCTCTGCGCGCCTTCCGATGAATAGACCCACCAGACCTCGGTGAAGAGTTTGTTCACGGATGCGTAGGACTTCCGGCCCTGGTCCAGATTGATATCGTCGAAGACCTGGTTGCGGACCTCGCACTCCATGACCCGGAGCACGCCGTCGTACATCAGAAAATCGTCCTCGCCCATGAAGATCATAATGCCGTTCGCGTCAATCGCAGCATTAGGCCCAATGATCGTGACCGACTGGCCCAAGTGACGCAGCGCGAATACGAAGTCTCCGCCGATGAACTGCAGCGCATGCAGCGACTGATCGGTGTTAATGAGGATATCGCCACGGGACTCGACAGCAGTGATAATCTCGGATCCAACGTCAAGCCGAAGATCGCCGGCAGTGTTAATGCTACTGGGAATCCAGTCCGTGAAATCCTCTGAACTCGAGAATCTGATCAGCAGTGGATCAGGGGTTCCAGGCGCTGCGGCTGACCCAGTGCCGGCGCCGAATAAAATCACATGCCTGGCTTGCGGCGAGATCAGCATACGCTCGATGGTGTTCGGCGCCTCAGGGACCAGCACTGCCCTCACGGTCGGTCCATTGTCGCGATCCCAGTGAAACAGTTGCCGGCCATTCGGCGATGCGAGCAGGTCCTCACCGAAATTATCCAGCGACCAGGTCCTGAGATTGCCTATGATTCCGGCGCCGGCTAGGAAACTGCCAACACCATAGGCGCCCAGGCCATAGGCGCCGGTACCGTAGCCCAGGAGCGTCGTGGTGTCTTCCAAGCCGACCTGGATTTCATACTGAAAGTCGACAGTCCCTCCACCGGTAGCGGTCGACGTCGGCGGTACCGGAGAGCGAATGATGTACATATCGTCATCGACCACTTGCTCGACACGAAACTCGTCATTGAGATCCAGGCCACCAACGATGTCGGCGTTTTCGAAGTGGACAAAATTGCCAACCGCATTGCCGTGGGCCGCATCGGTGACCTGCACAAAAGTCGGGTCATCTCCGCCATCCGGATCGAACGCTCCGGTGATGTCAGTATCGAATGGATCGATCAGGGTGCCTTCCTCACGGAACGGCGTGATGTCGAACAGTTCATTGTTGTTGACCAGGTGGAGCTTCAGGTGGGTACCTAGTGCCAGCCACTTCTGCCCATCCAGGCTGCTCCAGTCCCACAGCGCCCTGACCACTCCGACGTAGCAGGTCTGCACTATATTCTGGGCCGGCAAGATTATCAGACCATCCGGATAAGCCGCAGGGATACCAATACCAAAGACGGTCGCCGGAAGAATATCCAGGGATGTAGTGCTTGTCTGGTTACCGTCACAGCCAGTCGCCTGGAATGGCCGGATGTCGATGTCCAACCCATCGGCATCTTCAGGTAACGACTGCGTGAGCATGACCTCGGTGGCAGCCGCTATGTCGAGATTCAAAAACCGCACGACCAGGCTTTCGTTGTCATCCCTGATGAAGGACTCGGCGGCATAAAAGAATACGTTCGGCGTACCCGCCTGAATGTCATCGATCAGGGGATCGGTCAGCGTGAACACAGTCGCCCCGGATGAATGATTGGCAGCAAGCGAATTGATCTGCTCCCCGGAGTCTGTCAGCAACCGAACGACCGTTCCTTCGCGCAGGTACTTTGTCACCGGCACCGAGACAACGATGGTCTCAGAGTCCTTGACCCCGCCACTGTTGACATTGGCGCCGCCGCCAAACTCTTCCGGATACCTGATCAGAAACGCATCGCCGGCTGTGGCCGTAACCGTAGAGTCCAGGTCGAACACGAACTCATCCTGGAGCGCAGTCGCGTCATCGATGGTACGGCCGCCGAGACCGCCAACCAGGGAATCGTCAAACAGCCACACCGGATCTGCATCGAGGCAGGTGACTGCGGGGCTAAGGCTGCTGATGTTAGTTGCAGCCGCCAAAATACCTACGGTTGCTACGGTCTGCTGACTCAGATTCTCATCAATGCCATCGACCTCGGTACCCAGCGAATTAAGCACCCAGCCGCCGAGCTTCTCGGGCAGCCGCTTTCTGAAGCGGATCTTGTCGCCGTCCTTGTACCGACCTTTCGCGCCACGGTCGGTCTCCTCGGTCATGATGCCGGGGAGTAACTCGAGCGGAATGTCAGGCAATCGGCTCATTCAATCAGGTCCATCTGCAACCAATAGTCACCAGCCAATAAGTTGAGCGAGAGTCCCGACTCCTGGCTGACCTGAAGCTCGAAGAAGTCTGTCGCCACCGCCCTGATTATTCCAGTATCAATGGTCACCCCAAGAGCAGGAACACTGGCATTCGCAGCACTTGAGAATATGTCAGGCTCGAATCCAGCCTGATCATCATCAATCGTTCCAACAGCGCCGTTTTTTCTTATTTTCAATCTTCTGAAGCTGGAACCATTATTTTGCCATTTGACGTACCCGGTGAGTCTGATCCTGGTGACGCCTGTTGGCACAACGAGCCTGCTATTGTTGACAGCATTATCGTGAATAGGCGGAGTTCCGGTATCGAAACCCTCACTGTTGAAAGCCACTTGCTTCAGGCTGGCACCAGTGGCAATCGCCTGATTGGCACTGCCGAATGCTTTAGCTCCGCTTACTCCTACACCAATGCCACCAGGTTTAGTTGCCAGCTTCAACGACGTCACGAACTTGGTATCTTCTATTCCGGCGTCTACCTCAGCCTGATCAGCGATAGCCGAAAGACCTGTCAAACTCTCGGTTGCCTGGCGGCCCTCGAGCTTCTCCGGCGTGATTGCTTTGTCCTGTTCGATACCGAGATCGGTCTCCGCCTGGTCAGCGATCGCTATGATGCCGGTCAGGCTTTCTGATGCCTCCCGATCATTCAGCTTCAGCGGAGTGACAATCTTGTCGTCAAGCACGCCGGCATCAGTCTCTACCTGCGTTGCCACCTCGAGGATGCCGGCCTCAGTCTCCGTAGCCGTAGCAACGCTGCCAATGGTGAAAACGTCATCAGCGACCGAATCCACAACCACCGCTACCCTTGTCCCAGGACTTACGACCACGCCTGGATTGGCGTTTGTTTTGATCGTCATGTCAAAGCCGGGGCTGGTCTCGTTCGACACGATATAGAGCTTCGAGGTACTCGGTACGATGATGTCTCTGGTGCCGCCAGGGTTGCCGGTGAGAGCAATGATCGCGTTTCTCGACTGATCAAGCGCGCCGTTCTCTGAGAGAAGCGTTACCGGGTCTATGGCCGGCGTGACATCGAGGTCCAGGCGAGCAGCGATCGCGTCCTCGAGCAACTCGATGGCGCTCGCGTTGTTGATGCCGCCCCAGATATTCTGGTTGCCGCCAGTTTCCTGAAGGACCAGCCGTAGTAATGATGTGAATGTGTCAGCCATTAGCCTGATGTCCTTATGATTGCGAGAGTCGGGTCAGTCGGGTCCGGCCAGATAACATCGAATGTCCCGTTGTTGACGGCGATGGGCGATCCAAAATTGATGACCCAGATGACCTTGTTCTGCTGTGGTCCTACTGTAGTGTTATAGATGACGGCGCCCTGCGCGGCCTCGTTGAGAATCCCCCAGGTTGCTCCTGGCCCGAAGGCCAGATCTACTAAGTCAATTGCTGGCCGCACGGAATCACCTGGTGTGTAGATGACCGACTGTGTGAGCACCACGCCGCCCGCGGGATACCCGGAGCCGACCAGTTCGCCAGTGATCGATGCCTGGTCGTCGACGTTTACCGGATCGATATCCGCCAGCGTCGAGTACATGGCGAAGAACAGCGTATCGTTCTCGAGATCGTGATCGCCATTGATCGTCTGCCGCAAAAACCGAAATGATGTGCCGCCTTGAATGCTCATCCAGATATGCTCACTGTTTCAGCGGCGTGTTTGATTGGATCATAGTCACCACGCCACTGCCGCCTGAGTTCGATTTTTCTCGCCGGCATCAATTCAGCGTAGCTCTGCCGCCATGTCTCCAGGTCCTGCTGGTCAGAGATTAGGAACTCATCAGAGGCAAGCAGGCAGGCGTACAAGAGCAGATCTCCTGCGTTGTCACCAAGCCAAGTGTTCTGGTTACCCGGTGCCAGGGCATCGGGTGGTTGGATCTGGCGAAGCTCGAAGGCATGGGTCAACACTGGTGCCGGCACCACAAAGAAGTCTGTCTCGGTAAGCTCCGCGTAATACTTCGGCTCGGCTGTCGCCGACTCATCAGGTTCGAAGTCCAGGCACCACTCGTAGGTCCTGCGCTCGAGATAACGCCTTAACCCACTTCCGCCCACATCACGAATATGCAGTGACCTGGTACCCTGCCAGTTGCTTGGCTTGATCGATTGTACAAAGACGCCGGCCGACAGCGCGCCGGTCACCACCCGATCAAAGATTTCGAAGTTCAGATCGGTGGTCAGGCGACTCTCGCCCATGGAAACAATGATGCTCTGATTGTCGATGAACTCCTGACTGGTCTCCTCGAGCCATGCACTGAGAGCCGCGATCAGGTCGTCGTAAGAAAATGATGTCGATGAAGGCATGTCAGGTACTCATGGTGTGAATGCAATTGCCGAAGCAGCGGTAGCTGCCTGGGCCGCACTGAAATGTTGTGGATAGAAGCGAATATTGTCAATGATCGCTCGCCCGGTAGCCGAACTGCCACGATACGCACCATCGAGAAACCTCGTGCCGACTATGAGATCGTTTCTCAGCGTCCTGCCTGCATTGCCCAGGAACTCGTTCAAAGTTGAAAGGAAGACCACCATGTTGATGTTCGGTACTACCGTGTCTTCAAGCACTCCATTGACATAGATCTGGCAGAGACCATTAACGTCCAGCGTTCCAAGGAGATGGTAGGTATCGTCCAGGACCATGACCTTGGTGCCACGAGCTTCACCCAGGAAAGCGGCACGATCGTTGATGACCTGGTAATTCTGACTGTCCGAAAGAATTGAGAAGGCAGGAAGTAAGTCGGTTGCCACACCAGGGTTCGCCCAGTTGTCAAAGCCCAAATTAAAAATAGAGGTAGCGGTATTCACATGCGAATGAACGCAAGGCACGATCCGAGAATCACCCCCAGCCACGCTTCGTGCGCCAATGGCTGTCGGCTTAATCGCATACTCGATCGTGAATCCCTGGTCGTAAAGAATAGGCGCGAAGAGATTCTGCATCCTGGCTGCGCCAATATACAAAATCGCTGCCCCAGTCGCATCCGCTCTCAAGGATGGCTGGAATGTGTCAGGCGAGGCCTGATAGGTGAGAGGAAATAGCGGCATCGTTATCCGGTCCCGGTGTCTGGCTCAGGACCATTTGGGCCGCTGTCCTGGTCATACTGATGCGTAGCAGCAGGAAGTACCGGCGCTCCTGTGCTGACAGCCTGAAGCGTAGGACTGCCAAACGCAAAGCCAAAGAACAGCAGGCCACGATCTGGCCTGAATGTCGCACCCGACTGATCGCGTTCCGGCGCCGGCCGCCACAGCGACACCGGATCCTCAATCTCAGGCAGTGATTCCTGCGGATGTTTGCCCTCGTACCACGCCGGATCCACGACAAGGCTTGGGTAGTAACCGTCTGACACCATGTTCTTCAGCAGCATTTTCCTGCCGGACCTGGCGCATTCGCCTACCGCAAATTTTCCCTTGGCGTATCGCTTCGGCACGTGTTCACCTCAGCAGCCGACGTCGTGATCCGCCGCTACCTAGCGCTCGAGCCATACCGCCTCGACGGGCCGGCGGTCTCTGCCTGCCGCTAATCCGCTGCGCGATAGATTTTCCTCCTGGCCCAGATATGGCACCAGGTAAACCGCCCGGCCTGGGCGCCTGCATGGCCGGCGTACCGCCGCCGCCCTGACTTGCGAAGCCGAAGGTGCCGGCTCGCGGCATCGGCTTGCCGGCAACCGTGCCAGGACCTCGCTGGGGAGGCTGAACTGCTGGGCGCATCATGCCGCCACCTGTCGGACCACCCGGTTGTAGCCGTCCCGGTCCTCCCGGCGCACCCCACCGGCCACCCATCACTCCACCTCTTGGCATCCCGCCGCCTGCGGTCCTCTGACCAAGGCCGCCCATGGTAATTCTTTGCGGGAGACCAGGACCACCAGTCGCTGGATTGCGCCCACCAGCGCCACCAACCAGACCAGCAAAACCGCCTCGCTGCTGCTGAAATCGCTGCATCACTTGAGAAACACGACTCGGTGCGGTCGGCCTCACTGGACCTCGAGGACCTCGGTCAGGCATCGGACCACGCGGCGTCGTTCTGCCACCAGGATTGTATTGACCCATAACCCCACCTAACCTTCCGCCGCCGTTTGGATTGTGACTTCCGCCACCCCTCCTGGCTTGCGCAGCGTCGTGCATAAGATTCTTCATTGAGCGTGACAGCGCCATCATGGTCTCCCGTGTAATCTTGAATAGTTCGCGGACATGACAAACGGTGCCGTGTCCCTGTCTTCATCGTGGGCTAACGTCCACTCGTTATCAGCAAGCGTTTGCAGCGCTTCCCACTTTGCCTCGTTGTATTTCATCGCCACCTTGGCAGCTAGTTCGGCAACGAAGGCCTCCTGGAATCTGAATGGAATGTCCAGCGTGTTCTGTGCGTTGCCGACATCCTGAACCTGCTTGTAGACATTGAAGATCAGGACGTCCGTGGTGTTCTCGCCGGCAAGCCAGAAGAAAACCTGCACTCGATTGGTGCCGTCGGTATCCCGGCGCCGGTCAACAAAGTATCTGTCCGGCCGCCCGGTGAGATTCTTGTCGTGCAAGATCAGGTAGTCCTCTCTCGAGATCGGGTAAATCTCGGTATCGACGCCGGCCCGGCGAATGATCGCGCTCTGCACCTCGATGGTGCCGACAGGCAGATCGAAGCTCACCTGGCCTGGTGTGACAGGTTCTTGCACCTCTTCAAAAGTCCACTGCCTGTGCCCGCGGTTGGACCAGGACGAGAGCATGAATCCTGCGGATCGCCTGATCGAGATGATGTGTGTCCCGGTGATCTCCTGCAGGTTCATGCCGGCGCGCTCGACCGCCTCGTCACAGATCACCGAGAGGTTCGGGTCAAACAAAAATGAGGCTGTGCTTGCCATTATCTATCCCTCGCTACGGTATCCTGAACCAGGCGCACTTTCGCAGATTCTGGTCTCCCGCTGTAAAGATGTCTGCGTTGTCGTTGCGGAAGGTAAGCCCTCTGGGAAACTGTACATCGCTTGCCAATACACTCGGACCTGCCGTGAAGTTGCTCGTCGTGTCGATGTCGAACGCAGTGCCAAGATCATATGAAGAAAGAACCGATCCATCCATCACGTAAAGAACAGTTCCGTCATTCGAGAAAGCAAAAGTGTGAACATTCGTACCAGCAGTCGGTACGAAGTCAAATGACTTAACTTGTGGGCTAAGAATACTTGATGCGGTAAAAGGTATTGTCGCTGCCAACTCAAGCAATGGTGAAGTAATTCCAATAGGACCATGCACCCAAAGTCTCTTACCATCGTCACTCCAGACATGATCTTGAGGCGTTATACCCCCTGTTATGTTCGGTGTGATAGTTGTGCTGGCACCGAAAACCGTAATATCAAACGGAGTCGCTGACTGATCGAAAGTAGTTATCCTCATGAATGTATTAGGAACTCTTATACACTCAGAAAATACGGTTCCATCGGGTGACCACCAGATAGAGCGGAGGTTGAGGACCGCCCCGGTGGTAAAATCGATGGTCCAGTCGCCTGGAACAATCGACCACGCTGGCGACACATCGTACTGCCTTATGGTGTCGCTCTGCCGGGCAGTCCAGACTTTCAGTCCATCCTGCTTCCAGAACACATCAAGCCGAGTTCCTGACGCTAAGCCAGGATTGTTCTGAACTTCATCCAGGAGATACAAACTAGCAGGCGAAGCTCCACCAGCAACAGGCACCTGCAAGCCGGCACCACCGAGCTTGACGCCAGAAGTCGTCAGCCCGGTACCACCAAGCCCTGATGTTCCCAGGCCCATGACTTACGCTCCGTGCGAGGACTGGACAACCTCGAGCGATACATCATCACCAGTCAGCACTGCATTCGACTTCAGGCGAATCGCTCTCACTGGGAAAGCGAGGTTGCCGGTGTCATCTGCCGCAATGTTGACCAGGGTGTCGTGGTCGTGAATGTTGATGGTCGGGAAGAACAGGTCAAACTCACTGCCGAGATGTGATCCGACAACAGGCTGTGGATCATTTCCGCGGCGCGCCAGAATGTTGGACAAGGTCAACTCGACTGTGAGATCGGCTGTCGCTGCACCGACGGCGATCGCCATCGCTACCTGGAAGTCAGTCCGCAGATAATCGAGTGGCAGCCAGTTACTCGAGATGATCGTCAGTGTGCCGACCTCAATTGCGCCAGCAGTGTCGTCGTCGACCTCGATCGAAGTCACGCTCGTGAAGGCCTGCACCGTGGATGCAGTGCCGGCATTCGCACCAGCCACCGCCTCTGATCGGAAATTGCCCTTCTCGTCGGTGCCCTTGACTAAGAACACACGTCCCGTGTCGTCGGCCGCCGAGGTGATCACCACCTGCCGGCGGAAGTCCATGGTTGCCACACCACCTGAAGCAAACGTGCCGTCGAGAGTCAGTGCCTGCCGCCCTCCGGCAGCAGGCGTTTGAGATGTCGCAACAGCATCCGGATCAGTAGCGGCGTAAGGCGAGATTGTTAATACTCTTGGGCGCATGATCGGCCCTCCTATTCGCTAGTGATTAGATGGCTGACGGTACGTTCTGACTCGAGTCGACAAAGTTCGAGCCGATGCCTTCCTTTGTGAGATCCGCCAGGTACATAACTTCGACCTGGGCCGTGTCCGTAGCCGGCACATAGTCAGCGCGATTATCCGCTGTGGTGGCCGTCTGCAGCGTGGTGTTACCTGGATCGAATGTTCCCGTGATCACCGGCACGCCGTCCTCTGTGACTATGAAGAAGTCCCTGAGGTCTTCTGCTCTGGTTCGAAGGCCACGCACCTGGTCGATCGACTGACCGGCCGTGATGGCGCCAGCAGTGTCGGCATCGACAAAGATGCGATCGATCTTCGAGAAGGACTTGGCGCCCTCTACCGTGGTCGCGTTCGGGCCTGCTATTTCTTCAGCCTGTGGCCGACCGTTGGCATCGCTGCCCAAAACGGTGAAGGTCCTGGCTGAATCGTTGGCCGCTGCAGTGATCG